>Ga0187780_10000029_pt1 | contig 116616 bp, 107 predicted proteins | sample 1015_Q2_SP10_20__FD_132429 | JGI IMG/M metagenome (GOLD analysis project Ga0187780, IMG submission 132429) | Tropical peat soil microbial communities from peatlands in Department of Meta, Colombia - 1015_Q2_SP10_20_MG | ecosystem: Environmental > Terrestrial > Soil > Wetlands > Peat | place...
CGTTGCAGGCTTCGAGACCTTGCGCGAGCGCGCCGATGCGATGGATCGAGCCGACCGCCTCGCCCAATGCCAGCGCGCCGTCGGCGCGAACCAGCGCGCGATGCCGCCGTTTGGCGTCGACCAGGCTATTCCCGGGGGCGACCAATCCGCGTTCGATCAGCGCGTTAAACGGCACGCGCGGCGCCTCGCGCGCCGTCATGAACGAAGCCAGCGCCGGCTGCGGCATTGGTTCAATCCCCGCGATGCGCCGCCGCGCCGCCGCAGCATAGTCCGCATCGCGTTCGATGCCGATAAAGCGCCGGCGCAGGCGGTGCGCGACGGCACCCGTCGTGCCAGTGCCGCAAAACGGATCGAGCACGAGATCGTCAGGCCGTGACGCGGCAAGGATTACGCGCGCGAGCAAGGCTTCCGGCTTTTGGGTCGGATGCAGCTTCTTGCCGTCGCGGCCTTTGAGCCGCTCCTCGCCGGTGCACAGCGGAATGAACCAGTCCGAGCGCATCTGGATATCGTCGTTGCCGGCTTTCAACGCTTCGTAATTGAACGTGTAATCGCGCTTGGCGGGATCGCGTGCCGCCCAGATCAAGGTCTCGTGCGCATTGGTGAATCGGCGGCCACGGAAATTCGGCATCGGATTGGATTTGCGCCAGACGATGTCGTTGAGAATCCAAAAACCGAGATCCTGCAGCAACGCGCCGACGCGAAAGATATTATGGTACGACCCGATCACCCAAAGCGTGGCGTTGAGCTTCATGACGCGGCGGCAGGCCATGAGCCAGGCGCGGGTGAAATCGTCGTAAGCGGCGAAGCTTGCGAATTTGTCCCATGCGTCGTCGACGGCGTCGACGCGCGAATCGTCCGGCCGTTTGAGGTCGCCTTGCAGCTGGAGATTATAAGGCGGGTCGGCGAAGACGAGATCGACCGAAGCCGCCGCAATCTTCGCCATCTCGGCCACGCAGTCCCCGGCAAGGACACGCGCGGAGGCGGTGGATTCAAAATTGACGCGGGGCGCCCTGGCGGACGCCCCGCGACGCGACTCAACCATGACTCAGAACTCTGACTCAGGCGACGCGGTCGGCGACGCGGGACCTACAAACCGACGGTCGTGATCATGCCGGTGTAAGGTAAAAAACGGCTTAACCGCGCGCGGTGCCGCTAGGCAATAAATGCCGGGAAATACTTTGTTAATCCCGGCGAAAGGTGCTCTAATTGAACAGCAGCTAAGGACGATCGATGCCAGGGATCGACGAAGCCAAACAATTCGTGCCGCTCAAGATCGCGGTGCTGACGATCTCCGACACGCGCTCGCTGAAGGATGACAAATCGGGCGCGTTGTTGGTGCAGCGCATCGTGTCGGCGGGACATTTGGTTGCCGAACGCAGCCTGGTGCCTGACGATATCGAGGCGATCCGCGCGCGCGTGAAGGCCTGGATCGCGGATCCCCTGATCGACGTCATCATCACGACCGGCGGCACCGGCTTCACCGGCCGCGACGTGACCCCGGAAGCGATCGAGCCCCTGTTCGAAAAGAAGATGGAAGCCTTCTCGGCATTGTTTTTGGTGGTGAGCTTTCCAAAGATCGGCACATCGGCGGTTCAATCGCGTGCGACCGCCGGGATCGCCGGCTCGACTTTTATTTTCTGCCTGCCCGGTTCTCCCGGCGCTTGCCGAGACGCCTGGGATGAGATTTTGGTGCACCAGCTCGATTACCGCCACGGCCCGTGCAATTTCGTCGAAATCATGCCGCGGCTCGACGAGCACCTGCGCCGTCCGAAGGCCAAAGGCGCTACCGTTTAGTGGCAGCCATTCCGGGGCTGGCCGACGGCCGGAGCCCAAAATGACGGCGGCGCTACAATGATAAATCCCAGTGCTCGCTCACGACAGGCTGGCCCCAGCTCTGATGCTTTTCGGTTCTCGTCAGCTTGAATCCTGCCTTCCGATAGATGTGGCGTGCGGCGGTGAGCACGCTATGGGTCCATAAGGTGATCCGTTCGTAGCCGGCGCCGCGCGCGAACTCGATTGCCTCGTCGGTCAGCCGCACGCCAAGCCCCAGCCCGCGCGCCTTGGGATCGACTAGAAGCAAACGGAGACGGGCGACATTGGCGCTTTCCTTCACAAGCATCACTGTGCCGACATTTTCGCTGTTCATTTCGGCGATCCAACAGCGTTCGCGGCGCGGGTCGTATTTGTTGACGAAGTCGGCGACGATTTGTGCGCAAACTCCTTCGAACGGCTCGATCCAACGATATTCTTCCGCGTAAAGCTCAGCATGGCGTTTGACGATCCAACCGAAATCGCCCGGCTGCGGCGCGCGCAAAATGTAATTTGCCTGCTGGTACGGTTCGGTCGGCGATTGGTGGCCGAGCAACGTCTCGATCGTGGCCATGGCCGTGATCAGCCGCGCCTGATCCTCCGGCGTGAGCTTGGCGAGCATGCTGCCCATGTTTTGCTGCGAGCGGACTTCGAGCGGAGCAAAGGATTTTTTGCCTCGGGCGGAAAGCGCCAGATGGCTTTGCCGGGCATCCTTTTTCGAAGTCTTGCGTTCTATCAGCCCCTGTTTTTCGAATTTGCGCAAAACGCGGCTTAGATAGCCGGCATCGAGGTCAAGCGCGCGCGCGATTTGGCTTGCCGTCGTCGAATGGTTGCTGGCGATCTCGTAAAGGACGCGCGCCTCGCCAAGCGAGTAGGCGCTGTCGAGGAAGGTCTTTCGCAATACGCCGATCTGCCGCGTGTAAAAGCGATTGAACCGGCGCACCGCCGCGATCCGGGCGTCATCGTCCTGCAAGATTGTCACACTTTTTAAGAAAGCATATTACTTGACAAAGTCAAGTATTCCTATCGGCCAACGGAATAACCGACCTCCACGTCACGCACGCACTCTCCGATCACGTACATTTGTTCTTGTTTTGTTCATGATGCATCGTTAAGCTGTGTCAGGAGCTGTAGCGATGAGTCGTTCATCCGCGTTGAAACGCCCGCCGGCGCTGCTGCCCGTTACGCCGGCGGGCGAGCTTGGGACCGGCGTCGAGCGCGAACGCCGCCGCGGTCGCGGCACTTTGTCGAACGCGTCGGGACGCTACGAGACGCTCGCGCGGGTCGCCTTCGACGACGGTTGGCAAGGGCTCGACGAGCTGCCGCCCTTCAAAACGACGGTAACTGTCGACTCGACCCGCAAGGTCGTCACCCGAAACGATTCCCCCGATATTGCGTTCGATCGCTCGATCAATCCCTATCGCGGTTGCGAACACGGCTGCGTCTATTGTTTCGCGCGGCCGACGCACGCCTATCTAGGGCTTTCCCCCGGCCTCGATTTCGAGTCGAAGCTGTTCATCAAGCCGAACGCGCCCGAGCTTTTGGAGCGCGAACTGTCGTCGCCCGACTATTCCCCGAAAATCATCGCCATCGGCACCAATACCGATCCGTATCAGCCGATCGAGCGCCGCTACCAAATTGTGCGCCGCATTCTCGAAGTGCTGGAACGCACCGGTCATCCCGTCGGGATCGTGACCAAATCGGCGTTGGTGCTTCGCGATCTCGACATCCTCACGCGCATGGCCAAGCGCAATCTTGTCAAGGTTGCGATCTCCGTGACGACGCTCGATACAAAATTGGCGCGCGTCATGGAGCCACGCGCACCGACCCCGCCGCGCCGGCTCGAGGCTTTGCGAGAGCTGGTCAAAGCGGGAGTGCCGGCCTCGACGCTGGTCGCGCCGGTCATTCCCGCGCTCAACGATGCCGAGATCGAGCGCATCTTGGAAGCGGTGGCGGAAACGGGTGTACGCCATGCCGGCTACGTGCTGCTGCGATTGCCGCTGGAACTGCGGGATTTGTTCCGGGAATGGCTGATCGAAAATTTTCCCGACCGCTATCGTCACGTCATCAGCCTGATCCGCCAGACCCGCGGCGGCAGGGATTACGATTCGACATGGGGTAAACGCATGACCGGCTCGGGTCCGATCGCCTGGATGATCGGTCGGCGCTTCGAAATCGCCTGCGAGCGGCTCGGTTTCAACCTATCCAGCGTGAAAACGACCACCGCCCATTTCCAAAAGCCGAAGCTCCAGGCCGCGCAGCTCGATTTGTTTTAGGCTTGTCAATGCAGCATTGCGCATCGTGCCGGCGCGTGCTCATCATGGCGGCATGAATCGTCCCGCAGCCAATCGCAATGGCCGCTCCCATAAGGAACCGGCGGCGGTGCGGTTGCCGCTCGGCGAAGAGGAGATTTCGAGACCGACATTTCGACGCGAGCGCGCCGCGCTCAAGCGCGGCGTCTGGCCGGTCGCCGGATGCGACGAGGCCGGGCGGGGTCCACTCGCCGGACCAGTGGTCGCCGCGGCTGTCATCCTCGATCCCGACAATATCCCGCGCGGACTTGACGATTCCAAACGGCTCGCGCCCGAACGCCGTGCCGTCCTCTACGAGCGTATCTGTGCCCGGGCGCAGGTTGCCGTGGCGCTCGCGCCGCCTGCGCGCATCGATCGTGACAATATCCTTCGCGCTTCGTTGTGGGCGTTGACGCGCGCCGTCGCCGCGTTGCCGTTGAAGCCGCGTCTGGTTTTCGTCGACGGCCGCGACCGCATCGATGCGGGCTGCGATTGCCAAGCGGTTGTCGGCGGCGATGGGCTCGTCGCCTCCATCGCGGCCGCCTCCATCGTCGCTAAAGTCACGCGCGACAGGCTGATGGAATGTCTGGGGGCCGCGTTTCCGGGCTATGGCTTCGAACGTCACATGGGCTACAGCGTGCCCGAGCATTTCGAGGCCTTGGATCGGCTCGGTCCGACGATCCATCACCGCCGTTCGTTTTCGCCGGTGGCAAGTGCGCTCGGCGAACTGGGGGCGGACGCCGACGATGTGATCGCCCAAGTGTTACCCCTTTAGCCATTGCCTCTCTAGTCATGTTACCGCTGGAGCCGTTGCCCCTCTGCCCTTGTTGCCTCTTTAGCCATGCCATGAGTATGGATTGTAACGCGTGCTCGCCGTGCTGGCGCGCCGCGACAAGGTAAGCGGGCCTGATGTTCTACGTTCCCCTTTACGTTGAGCTATTGCGCTCGCGCCCGAACCTGTTGTTTTGGGTCGCCGCGCTGGCGCAGGCGGCGGTGTGGATCCTGGCGCCGACGCTGTTCTATTTCGCGCCGCCGGGCGATTTGGCGCAGCTGCTCGCGATCGGCCACGAATTCCGCTTCGACAGCGGCGTGGGACCGCCGCTTGCCTATTGGCTTGCCGAAGTGGCGTTCCGCATCGCCGGACTGTTCGGCGTTTACGTGCTGGCGCAGATTTGCGTGGTGACGGCCTATTGGTGCGTGCTCACCCTCGGAGGCGCGATCGTGGGGCCGGCGCATGCGGTCATGGCGGTGCTGCTGATGGTCGGCATCTCGCTGTTGACGGTGCCGTCGCCCGATTTCGGTCCGCCGATTTTGGCCATGGCGCTCTGGGCGCTGGTGCTGTCGTACTACTGGCAGGCGGTTGTCGAGGGACGAAAGCGGTCCTGGTATGTAATCGGCGGCGCGGCCGCTCTGTTATTCCTTACCACCGATGCGGCGTTGATTCTTCTCGGCACGCTCGTCGCCTTCACGGCGCTCACCGAACGCTGGCATTCCGCGCTCGACACGCGGGAGCCCTGGATCGTCGCCATCGCACTCACGCCCTTTCTGTTCGTGCATTTGCTCTGGCTGCATGGCATCGGCGATGACCTTACGCCGGTGCTAAAAAGCCTCCGCGTCGCCGAGGCGGCAGGCGACAATACCTCATCCTGGCTGCGGCTCCTGATCGCTCTGGCGCTGGCTCATGCCGGGCTCGTCATCCTCGTCGTGCTTGGCAGCGGCTGGCCGCGCGCACGCGCGATGCCGGCGCCGCCATTGACGCGCCACGCGGTCGATGCCTTTGCCAAGACCTATGTGAAAGTTCTCCTCATTGTACCGGCATTACTCGCTACGATCATCGCGGTGGTGATTGGCCGTTCCGTGCCGATCGGCGGCGCGGCGCCGCTCGTGGTATTGTCCGGGCTTGCCGTCGTCATGGCCGCCGGCGAAAGTATCGCGCTTTATCATCAGCGCGTTCTCGGTTGCGCCTGGGCCGGTCTCTTGCTCGTCCCGGCGGCATTCATACCTTTATTGATCGTGCTGCTACCCTGGACGGCCGGCACCGATCTGAAAATCGCGCAGCCGGCGAACGCAATGGGACGCTTTTTCGCCGACAGTTTCGAACGCCGCACCGGCCGGCCGCTGGCGATCGTCACGGGCGATCCGCGCACCGCCGCGCTCGTGGCGCTTGCCGCGCCAAGCCGACCGAGCGTGTTTTTCGATTCCGATCCGCAGCGCTCGCCTTGGGTTACCGCCGACGACATCCGCAAAAAAGGCGCGGTCGTCGTCTGGCTTGCCGCCGATACGACGCCGACCCCGCCGCCGGACATCGCCGCCTATTTTCCGGATCTGATTCCGGAGGTGCCGCGCACTTTCGATCGCCCGGTGCAGGGGCGCATGCCGCTATTGCGGATCGGCTGGGGCGTCATCAGACCGGGCAGCGTCGCGGCGGCGCATTGATCGTACGGCTGGGGCAAAAGCCGCCGGTTTGTCGCTATCCCAATTCGCGTCGATGGCGGCGATTTTGATCGGTTGATGCTTGAGCGATTGGGACGACATCACGGAATCCGCCCCCGCGGTGATTGCCGCGGTGACCATGCCTTTAACCTAGTCGATCGCGACCGGCATCGGGCTTGGCTTCATCTCTACGCCTTGGCAAAACTGATTGCGGGCAAGTTTGCCGACGCTAAGCCTGCGGTGCTGGTGCTGGCGCTTGTTTTTGCCATCAAATTCGCGATCGGCTAGGCCATGAGGCGGAAAAACTCCCGATGGAGGATCGCCGCCATGGATGCAAATGCGTTTTCTTCCTGGCAGCTATGGGCGCTGTTGTCCGCCGTTTTTGCGGCGCTGACGGCGATTTTCGCTAAGGTCGGCGTCGAAAACGTGAATTCCGACCTCGCCACTTTCATTCGCACGATCGTCGTCGTTTGCATTTTGGGCTTGATCGTCTACGCCACGCGGCAGTTTCAAAATCCGGCCGAGATTTCCGGCCGCACCTATTTGTTCCTGTTGCTGTCGGGTCTTGGCACCGGTGCATCGTGGCTGTGCTATTTCCGCGCGCTTAAGCTTGGCAATGCTGCGCAAGTCGCGCCGATCGACAAATTAAGCGTGGTTTTGGTCGCGCTGTTCGGCGTGGTTTTTCTCGGCGAAAAGCTGACAGCGGTGAACTGGCTTGGCGTCGCGCTGGTCGCCGCCGGAGCGATTTTGGTCGCGATTGGCTAGGGCGTGATCCGCGAAAAAGCGTGCCAGCACTTTCCGAAAAGATCATGCCTGATCAAATATCTAGAGCCGCAATCGATTCGGTTTGAAACGATTTCGCTCTAGCCGCCAGCGGCGAGCGCCTTCCTGAGCGCCAGGAAATCGCGCCAGGCGAAGCGCTTTTGCAACGGGCTGCGTAACAAAAAGGCCGGATGGAATGTCGCCAACGCGCGGATTTCGCGGCTGCCGGTATCGTAGGGAAACCAGCGTCCGCGCGATCGGGTGATGCCTTCCTTGATCCCGAGCAGCGTTTGCATGGCCGGTCCGCCCAGGCAGACCAAAATGTCCGGATCGGCCAGCTCGATCTGGCGGCGGATGAACGGCAGGCAGATCGCGGTCTCCTGCGGCGTCGGCGTCCGGTTGCCGGGAGGCCGCCACGGCACCACGTTGGCGATGTAGACCAATTCCCGATTGAGCTCGATCGCCGCCATCATGAGATCGAGCAATTTGCCGGAACGGCCGACGAAAGGGCGGCCGATAATGTCTTCGTCGTAGCCCGGCGCTTCGCCGACGAACATAACCCGGCTTTGCGGATTGCCGTCGGCAAAGACGAGTTGCGTCGCGGTGACGCGAAGCGCGCAGCCCTCGAACGTGGACAGCAGCGACCGCAGCTCGTCCAGGTTTGTTGCGTTTCTTGCCGCCTCGCGCGCCGCCATGATCGCGGCTTCGGGTGAGGCCGGTGACGCGGCTCGCGGCCCAGCCTTCGCTTGCGCGGAAGAGGGAGTATCCGCGCGCGGGTTGCGGGTCGGCGGCGGCGCGCTTGCCGGGGCCGGCGTCTCCGCCATGCGGTCGGTCGGATTCTCGCTAATGACGGCATCGGCGCCTGAATCGACATAAAACGCCATCAATTCGCGCGCCACTCTGTGCCCGGAAATCATGTCGGAGACGATCTCATGAGCGATGCAATGCAATTTTCCGCATTCTAGGCGCGGAGCGAAAACTTGAAAATGCTTTTGGTGCGCCAGGCATTCGCGACGATTGTCAGGACGTTGGATTCGTGAAAGATCATCGCTCGGGGTCCCCTTGCGTTTCTTTGGCGTTTCCTTGGCGACCGCGACACCGAGCAGGCCATGAATACATCGCAACTTCCGCCCCGTGAAGCGATGGAGTTCGACACCGTCATCGTCGGCGCGGGACCGGCCGGCCTCGCCGCCGCCATCCGCCTCAAACAGCTCGCGCCGGCAAAAACCGTCGTAGTAGTGGAAAAGGGCTCCGAAGTCGGCGCGCATATTCTTTCCGGAGCGGTCATCGATCCGATCGGCCTCGACCGTCTCATTCCTGAATGGCGCGGCGAGCAAACGCCGATTAAGACGCCGGTCAAGGCGGACCGTTTTTACGTGCTCGGCTCTTCAGGGGGGCTACGTCTGCCGACGGCTTTGATGCCGCCGTTGATGAGCAATCACGGCAACTTCATCGTCTCGCTCGGCGATGTCTGCCGTTATCTGGGGCGCAAGGCGGAAGCGCTCGGCGTCGAGATCTATCCCGGCTTCGCCGCTGTGGAAGTCTTATTCGAAAACGATGCGGTCGCCGGCATCGCCACCGGCGATATGGGGCTTGCCAAGGATGGCCATCACAAGGCCGGTTTCGCGCGCGGGATGGAGTTGCGCGGCAAATACACGCTGTTCGCCGAGGGCGCGCGCGGGAGTTTATCCAAGGTGCTCATCCAGCGTTTCGGCCTGAACCGGGATCGCGAACCGCAAAAATTCGGCATTGGGCTCAAGGAACTTTGGCAGGTCGCCCCCGACAAGCATCGCAGCGGACTTGTCCAGCACACGCTCGGCTGGCCGCTCGACAACCGGACCGGCGGTGGCTCGTTTCTCTACCATTTCGATGACAATCTCGTTGCGGTCGGCTTTGTCGTCCACCTGAACTATCGCAACCCCTATCTCTCGCCGTTCGAGGAATTTCAGCGCTTCAAGACCCACCCTCTGATCAGAGACACGTTCGATGGCGGCAAGCGGATTTGCTACGGCGCGCGCGCGATCACCGAGGGAGGCTGGCAATCGGTGCCCAAGCTCGTTTTCCCGGGCGGTGCGTTGATCGGTTGCGCGGCTGGCTTCGTCAACGTGCCGCGCATCAAGGGCTCGCACAATGCCATGCTGTCCGGGATTCTAGCGGCCGAACATGTCGCCGCTGCGCTCGCGGAAGGCCGCGGCAACGACGAGCTTTCCAGCTACGAGCGATCGTGGCGGTCCTCGCCGATCGGCCACGATCTGTGGCGGGTGCGCAACGCCAAACCGTTATGGTCGACGTTCGGTACATGGGGTGGCGTTGCGCTCGGCACCCTCGACATGTGGACCAATACGCTCGGCTTCTCGTTATTCGGCACGCGCAAGCACGGCAAACCCGATTTTGCGACACTTGAGCCTGCGGCGAAATGCCGGCCCATCGCCTATCCCAAGCCCGACGGGCGGCTCACCTTCGATCGATCGTCGTCGGTTTACCTGTCGAACACCAATCACGAGGAGGACCAGCCGGTCCATCTTCTGGTGCGCGACTCCGCCCTGCAAAGATCATCCGAGCACGATGTCTATGGCGGACCTTCCGCGCGTTACTGCCCGGCCGCCGTTTACGAATGGGTGGAGGAAGCGGGTCAGCCCCGTTACGTGATCAATGCGCAAAATTGTGTCCATTGCAAAACGTGCGACATCAAAGACCCGAACCAGAACATTACCTGGGTTCCGCCGGAAGGCGGCGGCGGGCCGAACTACCCGAACATGTGAACCGCGATGCCACACGTGACACGGCTCGCGATGAAGCCCGCCCCGATTTTGCCGCCGTTGGGGCGTAGGCCGCGTCGCGGCGCGAAGATTACGGGCCGTAGCGCCGACGACTTTGTGTCCTTGCGGGCGTGGGGCAAAAAGTACATTCTTACAAGGACTGATTGGGCGCCCGATTCCCGTTCCGTCGGCTCAGTTCGCCGCGGTCCGGTTCGCCAATGGAGATATCGTGACTCACCCGCTGCTGCCTCGGCATGCCGTAATTCTTGGCATCGCCTTAGCCTTTAGCTTCCCATCGTTCGCCGCGCAGGTCCCGGCCCAAGAACAACTTTCCCCCGAAACCGCGGCCGGCAGTTATTTGGCGGCACGGCATGCGGGCGCCGAGCGAGATGCCGCCGCAGCGGCGACGTACTATCGCGATGTTCTTAAGCTGGATCCGCACAATCCCGATCTGCTCAGCCGAACGTTCTTGTCCGTTCTTACGGAAGGCGATGTCGAAGAGGCGGGCAAACTCGGCGATCGCCTGCTGGCGATAGATCGCAGCGACCGCATCGCGCGTCTGGTGCTCGGCATTCGCGACCTTAAGCTAAAACGTTACGGTTCCGCGCGACAAAGCTTCTCACAATCGGTGCGCGGTCCGGTGACCGACCTGACTGGGGCGCTGCTGTCGGCCTGGGCGCAGGCCGGCGCGGGCGACGCGCACGGGGCCGTCGATGCGTTGGACAAACTCTCCGGCCCCGATTGGTACGGAATTTTCAAGGATCTGCATGCTGGGCTCATTCTCGACCTGGCCAACGACAAAAAAGGCGCCGGTAAGCGGTTCGCGAGCGCGTACAAGGCCGACCCCCAAGCACTGCGCACAGTGGAAGCCTATGGCCGTTATCTGTCCCGCACCGGCAGCAAGGACGATGCGCTGAAGGTCTATGCCGATTTTGCCAAGGCGCTGCCGGACCATCCCATCATCAACGAGGAAATCAGGCAGATTTCCACGGGCGAGAAGCTGCCGCTCTTGATTGAATCGCCCCAGGCCGGCGCCGCCGAAGCGCTGTACGGACTAGGTGCTTCGATCGGGCACCGCGGCGGCGAGGATCTCGCGTTGATCTATCTGCAGCTTGCGCTTTATCTCGAACCGTCGCATCCATTGGCGCTGCTGTCGCTCGGCGATCTTTACGAGGAACTGAAAAAGCCGGACCTCGCAATCAAGGCCTATGAGCGAATTCCTGCAAGTTCCGCGCTTGCGCGCAACGCCCAGATTCAGATGGCGGTCGATCTCGATGCGCTCGACCGCGCGGACGAGGCCAAGAAGCTTCTCGGCAACGTCATTGCCGAACACCCCAAGGACACCGAAGCGATTATCGAGCTCGGCAATATTCAGCGCGCTCGCAAGGACTTCGCCGACTGCGCGGACACCTATGGCAAGGCGATCGATACGGTGCCGAATCCGGAGAAGCCGAACTGGGTCATGTTCTACTTCCGCGGCATTTGTTACGAGCGCTCCCATCAATGGCCGGCCGCCGAAGCCGACATGAAAAAGGCGCTCAGCCTCTATCCGGACCAGCCGCTCGTGCTCAATTACCTGGGCTATTCCTGGATCGATCAGGGCGTTCACCTTGACGAGGGCATGGCGATGATCCGCCGCGCGGTCGAGCAGCGGCCCGACGACGGCTACATCGTCGACTCGCTGGGCTGGGCCAATTACCGCACCGGCAACTACGACGAGGCCGTCAAAAATCTCGAACGGGCGGTCGAACTCAAGCCGGAAGATCCGACGATCAACGATCACCTTGGCGACGCTTATTGGCGGGTGGGGCGAACCTTGGAGGCGCATTTCCAATGGTCGCACGCCAAGGACCTCAATCCGGAACCCGAGGACCTTCCAAAGATTGAAGCCAAGCTGAAAGACGGGCTTCCCTCCGATAACTCCGCCGCGGCGGCCGCTGACAAGGCCGGCGCCGCGGCGGATGCCGACAAGTCGAAAAAGTCCGGTGACGGCGGCTGAGCAGCGGTCGGCCGTCGAAATTGTCGACACCGCGCCGGCCAAGGTCAACCTGACGCTGCGCGTGCTCGGCCGGCGCGCTGACGGCTATCACGAAATCGAAAGCCTGGTGGCGTTTGCCGATTTGAGCGACCGGCTGTCCTTGGTACCTGCAAGTGAGCTTGCGCTTGCCGTGACCGGGCCGGGCGCGGGGCAGACCGGCGACAATGCCGAAAATCTCGTGCTCAAGGCGGCGCGAGCGCTTGCGGCGCGTATCCCCGGTGTCACGCTTGGCGCGTTTCGCCTGCAAAAGAATTTGCCGGTCGCGGCGGGGCTCGGCGGCGGCTCGGCCGATGCGGCGGCGGCGCTGCGACTCCTTTCGCGCGCCAACAATCTCGCACCCGCCGACCCGCGTCTTTACGAGGCGGCCCGTGCGAGCGGCGCCGATGTGCCTGTCTGTCTTGACCCGCGCCCGCGCCTGATGCGTGGGATCGGTGAAGTTCTTTCCGAGCCGCTCGCGCTGCCGCGCTTTTGCACGCTGCTGGTTAACCCCAGGATCGCGCTGGCGACGAAGCTGGTATTTGCCACGTGGAGGGAGCGGAAGAATCCTGCTCGGCCGTTGGAACTAGCCCTGTTGGTGAAGCCGCGGAGTGACGAGGAAGTCCTGCGTTATCTTGCGACCCAAACGAACGATCTTGAAGTGCCCGCTATTGCGCTTGCGCCGGCGATTGCCGAGGTCCTTGCCGCATTACGCGCTCTCGAAGGCTGCCGCCTCGCCCGCATGTCCGGTTCGGGCGCGACGTGTTTTGCGCTTTTTTCGTCCGTTGCCGAGCGGGAAGCCGCGGCGAAGGCTCTGCGCGCCGAATTTCCCAATTGGTGGATATGCGAGACGACGCTCGGTTAAAGCGATCGCGTAATCGTCGTACTGCGCGCAATTTATAGGCTCAACGCTCGACGAGCTATCTCTTTCGCGCACCAATTTTTAAATGTCGGATGCGCTTCCCCGGCAGCAGCGCCATCCGCGCCCTGCACGGCCTAATGACTGCGGGCGATGCAAAAGTCGACCGTCTCCGCAAGCGCGGCTTTCATTTTCGAATCGGGAAACAGCGCCAACGCATCGCGGGCGATCGCGCCATAATGGTGGGCGCGCCCGATCGTATCCTCGAGCGCGCGATGCTTGATCATCAGGCCGATGGCGTGATCGACATCGGCATCGGCGGTTTCGCCCCGCTCCAAAGTGCGCCGCCAAAAGTCGCGCTCGGCGTCGCTGCCGCGGCGGAAGGCCAAGACAACCGGCAAAGTGATTTTGCCCTCGCGGAAATCGTCGCCAATATTTTTGCCCAGCCGCGACGAGGCGCCGCCATAGTCGAGCGCATCGTCGACCAGCTGGAAGGCGATTCCCAGATTCATTCCGAACGATCGGCTGGCGGCCTGCTCGGCCTTCTGCCGTCCGGAAAGCGCCGGACCGACTTCGCAAGCCGCGGCGAACAACTCGGCGGTCTTGGCGCGGATCACGGCGATATATTCGTCTTCGGTCGTCGCCGTGTTCTTGGCGGCGGCGAGCTGCATGACTTCGCCTTCGGCGATGACAGCGGCTGCCGCGGATAGAATCTCGAGCGCCTTGAGGCTGCCGACTTCGACCATCATCTTGAAAGCCTGGCCGAGCAGGAAATCTCCCACCAGCACGCTTGCTTCATTGCCCCACAGCATGCGCGCCGCGAGGCGGCCGCGCCGCAGTTCGCTTTCGTCGACGACGTCGTCATGAAGAAGCGTGGCGGTATGCATGAATTCGACGGCTGCGGCAAGCTTGATATGGCCGTCCCCCGCGTAGCCGACGAGCCGCGACAAAGCCAGCGTCAGCATCGGCCGCAGCCTCTTGCCGCCCGAATTGATGAGGTGCTTGGCGACCTCGGGGATCATGGTCACTTCGGAGCCCGTGCGCGAAATAATCGCGGCATTGACCCGCTCCATATCGGCGGCAACGAGATCGACCAGCGGATCTATCGACGGCTCACGCGCGGTTTCGAACGGTACGATAACGGCCACTGGAATGTTCTCCAGGCGAGACGGGGAAACGCAGAAACGCTATGCTCACGCAACAGGACTACGGCAATATCACGCCGGCATTTATAGATTCGTCCGCGGTGGACCGCCAGCGCCCGGTCCATCTCAACGTGTCTGTGGGAGATAGAATGTCAAGCGGCGATTCGGTCGACGAGGACTCGGCTGCCGACAAGTCGGCCCCGGGCCGGGAAGGCTAGGTCTGGACGTGCGGGAACTCGTTCGTACCACCGATCCCGTGCTGATTTCGGCAATCGAGGCGCTCCTGAACGGCGCCAGGATCGAACACATGATTGTCGACCAGAACATGAGCGTCCTGGAAGGCTCGATCGGTATTTTTCCGCGCCGTATCCTGGTCCGCGAGGATGAAATTCATATCGCGCGCCGTCTGCTCGAGGAGGCAGGTTTTGGCAGCGAGCTTCGTCCCGATGTCCGGTGAGGCCGGCCCGATCAGCGAAGACGCGCTTCTTGACGGCAAGCTTGTCCTGCGCCAACCCGTGCGCGGGCACCGCTTCGGTCATGACTCCGTCCTGCTCGCGGCGGCGACCCCGGCGCGTCCAGGCGAGTACGCCGTCGAGCTCGGCGCTGGCGTGGGCGCGGCGGGTTTGGCGCTCGCGCGCCGCGTCGAAGGGCTTACCGTTACCCTGGTCGAGATCGACCCGGCGCTCACGGCGCTCGCCAGCGAAAACGCCACGCGGAACGCGCTGACCGATCGAGCACGCGCGGTCTGCCTCGACGCCCGCGCGAAAGCCGCGGAATTCACCGCTGCGGGACTTGCGTCCGGGTCGGCCGATCACGTCTTGATGAATCCGCCATTCAACGCGCCGCAAAATTTATCGCCCGATCGCGCGCGGCGGCTGGCGCGGACCGCTTCGGACGAGATGCTCGCGCAATGGCTGCATACGGCGGCGCGGCTTCTGCGGCCGCAAGGCACGGTCACGCTGATCTGGCGGGCGGATGGGCTAGGCGAGGTGCTCGCGGCGCTCGCGGCCGGGTTTGGCGCCATCGCGGTAATGCCGATCTATCCGAAGCCTGGCGTGCCGGCGATTCGCATCCTAGTGCGCGGCGTCAAGGACAGCAGGGGGTCATTGACAGTGCTGCCCGGATTGGTCCTCGCCGACGCGGATAATGGGCCGACCGCGCAAGCCGAAGGGATCTTACGTCGCGGCGCCGCTCTCGGTATGAGTGGAAGCTGAAGCCAAGGTCCGGACCCCAGACCTAGACCCCTAGACCATCGCCAGGTCAGCCGCTGCTTACCGCTTGGGCATCACGCAGGCACAGAATCGGGCGGTGTCGCGGGTTTTTGCTTCGCTTCGACCCGAACGGGAACATACGAAAGACCAACAAAGACGCTAATGATCATCAAGAGGAAGTAGATCTTCATTACGCTTTCGCCTCCGCCGGTCCCGGCATGTGCCATCCTTCAAGCAAGAAGCGTTCCAGAACGTTAACAAACGGTTACTTGAGGCCCGCCCCGGCCGGGACTATTTGGGCCTCATGATCGAGCCGTCGAGGACCGGCCAGTGGACCGGGCAGCACATTCGAGACCTGTTCGGCCGCGCCGCGGACGGCTTGCGCCAGTTCATTCCGCAGCGTTTTCGCCGGGATCGGCCGGTCGTGCCGGTGGTGCGGCTGACCGGCATTGTCGGCTTTTCGACCCCGTTGCGGCCCGGGTTAAGCCTTGCCGGCATCGCGCGAACACTCGATCGCGCCTTCGCTATGCGCGGGTCGCCCGCCGTCGCGCTCTCGATCAATTCGCCCGGCGGGTCGCCGGTGCAGTCGCACCTAATTTTCTGCCGCGTTCGCGAATTGGCTAAGGAGCATAAGCGCCAAGTCATCGCCTTCATCGAAGATGCTGGCGCGTCAGGCGGTTACATGATCGCCTGCGCTGCCGATGAAATCGTGGCCGATCCGCATTCGATCGTCGGCTCAATCGGAGTCGTCGGCGGGTCGTTCGGTTTCGACAAACTGATCGCGAAACTCGGGATCGATCGGAGGCTCTATACGTCGGGCGAACACAAGGCCATGCTTGATCCGTTCCTGCCGGAGAATCCGGACGACGTCGAACGGCTGAAAAAGCTCCAGCGCGAAATCCACGACGATTTCATCGCGCTGGTCAAATCGCGTCGCGCCGGCAAACTGTCCGGTCCGCAGGACGAGCTTTTTTCCGGCGCCTATTGGACCGGACGGCGGGCGCTGGAACTCGGCTTGGTCGACGCCATTGGCGACCTGCGCGAGGTGTTGCGCGAACGATTCGGCGATAAACTCGTTACGCCCCTGGTGACGGCCGAACGCGGTTTTTGGGGCCGGCGGCGGTTGGGCGTGGGGCGCGGCGGCGATGCGCCGGCGGCGTTGACGCAGTTCGGTCTTGCCGAGGAGCTGATTTCGGCGCTTGAAGCGCGTGCCATGTGGGCGCGATATGGCCTTTAGGACCGTCCGAAAGGAGGGCAACAATGCCGCCACTTATCGTTTTCGCACTGGGAGTCGTGGGGGCCGCGATGCTGGCGCGCTGGTGCGTCAAGGAGGTGCACCGCGTCAACGCCGAGCTCGACGAGGTGCGCGCGAAGGCCACAGTCGAGCCGCTTGACCGCAACACTTTGCCAAAATTGAAACCCGATCCAAAGACCGGCGAATACCGGCCGGGGTGATGGCTTCGCTTTCAGTCAACGCGCGAATACGGCGCGATTGGCTGAAAACGGCGGTTTATTGGCCTTCCGTGATCCCGTGCTCACGCACGACGCGGCCCCACTTCTCGTATTCGGCGCGCATGAAATTCGCCAGCTCCTCGGGTGTGCCGCCGACAGGAACGGCGCCGGATTTGACGATCTTGGCGCGGACAGCCGGGTCCCGGAGTGCGCTATTGACGGCATCGTTGAGCTTCTTAATCACTGCCGGCGGCGTTTTGGCCGGCGCAAGCAGCGCATACCAGTTCGAAGCGTCCGTGTTGGGATAGCCTTGCTCGGCGAGCGTCGGGACCTCGGGCGCCATTTCGTTGCGTTTATCGGCGACGGCGCCAATCGGCACGATGCTGCCGGCCTGGATCTGCGAAATGAGCACCGGAAGGTCGGCGGCAAGCACCTGGACCTGACCCGCAAGAAGATCGGTGAGTGCCGGCGCGGCGCCTCGATAGGGCACGTGAAGGAATTGAACCCCGGCGGCATCGGCAAAGAGGACCTGAGCGAGATGCGTCGTCGAGCCGGTGCCGGTCGAGGCAAAGGTGATGGTGCCAGGCTTCTGTTTGGCGAGCGCGACCAGCTCCTTCGCCGATTTGATTCCCATTTTCGGGCTGACGACCAAGAGCGTCGTATTGGTGACGACTTCGGCCACAGGGGCGAAATCGTGCAGCGCATCGTAGGGGATGCTCGCCATGATGTGCGGCGACATGGCGATCGCGCCGGCGGTGGTCAAAAACAGCGAATAGCCGTCGGGCTCGGACTTGGCGATGTTGTCGGCGCCGACCGTGCCGTTGGCGCCCGCCCGATTTTCGATGTAGACGCGCTGCCCAAGCAGCGCCGACATTTTGTCGGCGATAAGCCGCCCGATGAAATCGGTTGGGCCGCCGGGCGGGAAAGCGACGACCACGCGGATTGGACGGCTGGGGTAATCCTGCGCGTTGGCAATTTGCGATGCAGCGACCGTCAGCACCGTAGCGACGGCGAGCAGGACGTTTCGAACTTGGTGCACACTCGCCTCCGATCGGGCATGGGATGCGCGACACGTACCAGGAATCGGATATCAAGTCTTGATCCCCGACGGACTTGACCTTGCCGGAACTTCCACCAACAACGGATCCGATGAAGCCGACGTCGAGCGAAAATCTGCCGCCTCATATGCGGCCGGAGCGGTCCTTTCAGGGGCTCATCCTGGCGCTGCAGCGCTATTGGGCCGATTGGGGCTGCGTCATTTTGGAGCCCTACGATATGGAAGTGGGTGCCGGCACCTTTCATCCGGCAACGACGCTCCGGGCGCTGGGCCCGAAGCCGTGGAATGCGGCCTATGTGCAGCCGTCGCGCCGGCCCAAGGACGGCCGCTATGGCGAGAACCCCAATCGCCTGCAGCACTATTATCAATTGCAGGTGATCCTCAAACCGTCGCCGCCGGACCTGCAGGATCTTTACCTGAAGTCGCTCTACGCCATCGGCATCGATCCGAAGCTACATGACATCCGTTTTGTCGAGGATGACTGGGAGAGCCCGACGCTCGGCGCCTGGGGGCTCGGCTGGGAATGCTGGTGCGACGGTATGGAAGTCTCTCAGTTCACGTATTTTCAGCAAGTCGCCGGGTTCGAATGCGCGCCGGTCTCGGGCGAACTGACCTACGGCCTCGAACGGCTGGCGATGTATGTCCAAGGCGTCGAGAACGTCTTCGATCTTAACTTCAACGGTCGCGAAGGCGCGCAGAAGGTGACTTACGGCGACGTCTTTCTGCAGGCGGAGCAGGAATATTCGCGGCACAATTTCGAATATGCCGATACCGGTATGCTGTTTGAGCAGTTCCGCATGGCTGAAGCCGCGTGCAAGAAATATTTGGAGGCCGGCTGGGGCGCGGATGCGGACGGACGCAGCAATCGCGGCCGGCATCTGATGGCGCTGCCGGCCTACGATCAATGCATCAAAGCCAGCCACGTGTTCAATCTGCTCGATGCCCGCGGCGTGATTTCGGTGACCGAGCGGCAAAGTTATATTCTGCGGGTGCGCGAACTCGCCAAAGCTTGCGGCGAAGCGTGGCTCGCAACAGAAGGGGGAGGGAAAAGCGCATGAGCGAGTTGGAAATGCCCGAGATCGGCGGTCGTCGGCCGATCCCGATCAAAGTCGAGGCCGGCAAGAGCTACTGGTGGTGCGCCTGCGGACGTTCGAAGAATCAGCCATTTTGCGATGGCTCGCACAAAGGCACCGCTTTCACGCCGGTCGAATATAAGCCCGCAGTCGACGAAGAGGCCTGGTTCTGCGCCTGCAAGCGCTCCGGGAAAAAGCCGATGTGCGACGGGAGTCACAAGAAGCTTTAGCGAATGCCTGATCTTCTGCTCGAACTTTTCTCCGAGGAAATCCCCGCGCGCATGCAGGCGCGGGCGGCGGAGGATTTGCGCAAGGCGGTTACCGACCGGCTGGTCGGCGCCGGTCTCGTTTATGAGGGCGCGAAAGCATTCGTGACGCCGCGGCGGCTTGCGCTTGCCGTGCATGGCGTGCCGGTGCGCCAGCCGGATTTGCGCGAGGAAAAAAAGGGTCCGCGCGTCGGCGCGCCGGAGGCGGCCGTTGCAGGCTTTCTAAAAGCCGCCGGTTTGAAGTCGCTGAGCGAGGCCAAGGTGCAGCCCGACAAGAAGGGCGATTTTTACGTCGCGGTGATCGAGAAGCCCGGCCGCGCCGCGCTTGATTTGATCGGAGAAATCCTGCCCGAGGTCATCAAGAGCTTTCCTTGGCCGAAATCGATGCGCTGGGGCGCGCAGTCGAAGGACGCCGGCTCGCTCGCCTGGGTGCGTCCGCTGCACTCGATCCTCGCCACGTTCGGACCCGAAACCGAGGAGCCGGATATAGTGCCGTTCGCGGTCGACGGCATAAAGGCGGGCAACGTAACCCGCGGCCATCGCTTTATGGCTCCCGAGCCTTTCACCGTGCGGCGCTTCGCCGATTACACGTCGAAGCTCGACAAGGCCAAAGTCGTGCTCGATGCCGAGCGGCGGCGCAGCATCATTCTCACCGAGGCAAAGCAGCTTGCCTTCGCGCAGGGTCTCGAACTCGTCGCCGACGAGGGGCTGCTTGCCGAAACGGCCGGGCTTGTCGAATGGCCGGTGGTGCTGATGGGGTCGTTCGATGCTGCTTTCCTGCAAATCCCGGAAGAAGTAATCCGCGCCACCATCCGCAACAACCAGAAATGCTTCGTGCTGCGCGACGCAGCCCATGCCAAGCTCGTCAATAAGTTCCTGCTCGTATCCAATCTCGAGGCCGAGGATGGCGGCAAGGCGATCGTCGCCGGCAACGAGCGCGTCATCCGGGCGCGGCTGTCGGATGCGCGGTTTTTCTACGAAACCGATGTCGAGACGCGGCTTGAAGATCGCCTGCCGAAGTTCAAGGACATTGTCTTCCACGAGAAGCTGGGGACCCAAGCCGAGCGGATTAAGCGCATCGAGGCATTGGCCGAAAAGCTCGCGCCGCTCGTCGGCGCCGACACGAAAAAGGCAAAGCGCGCGGCGCGGCTTTGCAAGGCGGACCTGCTCACCGAAATGGTCGGCGAGTTTCCCGAGCTGCAGGGCACGATGGGGAAATACTACGCCGAAGCGCAGGGCGAGGACGAAGCCGTCGCGCACGCCATCGATGATCACTACAAGCCGCAAGGCCCGAACGACCTCGTGCCGAGTGATCCGGTTTCAGTTGCCGTGGCGCTCGCCGACAAAATCGACACGCTGGTCGGGTTTTGGGTGATTGGCGAGAAACCGACCGGGAGCAAGGACCCCTATGCGCTGAGACGTGCGGCCTTGGGAATGATTCGTGTCGTTCTCGACAACAAGTTACGTCTGCAATTGCGATCGCTATTCGCGGTACATTACCGCGCCATAGCCGGACTCCATCCAACGATTACTCGGCGCAAATCCAATGAATCCGCGGAGACCGACGATCTCATCGCCTTCTTCGCCGATCGCCTAAAGGTCCAACTGCGCGAACAAGGCGCCCGCCACGATCTCGTTGACGCCGTGTTCGCTTTGGAAAATCAGGACGATTTCCTTCTGATCGTCCGCCGCGTCGAAGCTCTGGGAAAATTTCTCGATAGCGAGGACGGCAAGAACCTGCTCGCCGGCTATAAACGCGCCACGAACATCATCCGCATCGAGGAAAAAAAGGATAGCCGCGACTATACCGGCGCGCCGCAAACGAAGCTCTACCGGCAGGCCGAGGAGAAGGCGCTGGCGGCAGCGATCGATGCGGCCAAGGCGGATGCCGCGCAAGCGGTGAAGAAAGAGGATTTTGCCGCCGGCATGCGCGCCATGGCAAAGCTGCGGCCGCATGTCGACGCCTTCTTCGACAAGGTCACGGTGAATATCGAGGACAAAGCGTTGCGCGAAAACCGGCTCAAGCTCCTCAACGAAATCCGCGCGGCGACGCGCGCCGTGGCTGATTTTTCAAGAATCGAAGGAGGATAAACCACGGCATGGATGAATTTGCCCTCTGCCCTTGCGGGAGAGGGCAACTCGGCGTTTTAACCGCAAAGATTGGGTGAGGGTCAGACCGCCACCCCTCACCCGGCTGAGTATAACGAACCTTCACGGTGCCCTCTCCCTCAATGCCCTCAAGGAGAGAGCGCACGACTAGAGCGCCATCGAATCCATGCTAGAACCGGACGGCGGCTTGAGCGTTAATGTTTGTGGATTTCCCGCCGCACCCCCGCGTCCTTCGCATTCCTTCCAATCTCAGAGGAAAATCATGGTTGTAACCGTCGCCGAACTGTCGCCGATTGTAGCGCTGGTTGCCGGCATTCTCATTTTGATCGTGCCGCGGCTCCTCAATATCATTGTCGCGGTCTATCTGATCGTCGAAGGTTTGATCGGGCTCAATGCGGTCCATCACTTCCTGCGCTAGACAAACACCCTCTCGCTCGTGACGTGATAGAAACATCAAGAACGCCATGGCCAAATCTCGCTTAAAGAGCTCGCGACAGCCGGTGAAAAGATCCCCGATGCGCAAGCCGCCAAAGTCGGCCCGCAAGCGAAACACCACCAAAGCCGCGCCGGGCAAATGGGTCTATGCCTTCGGCGGCGGCAAGGCGGCCGGCCGCGCGTCAATGCGCGACCTTCTGGGCGGCAAGGGCGCAGGCCTTGCCGAAATGGCGCAGCTCGGCCTGCCGGTGCCGCCCGGCTTCACCATCTCGACCGAAGTTTGCACCTATTTCTATCAGCACGGCAAAACCTATCCCAAAGAGTTGAGCCGGCACGTGGATGCCGCGCTCGCGGAAGTCGGCCGCCTCACCGGGAAGAAATTCGGCGACGCCGCTAATCCGTTGTTTGTCTCGGTGCGCTCCGGTGCCCGCACGTCGATGCCCGGCATGATGGACACCGTGCTTAATCTCGGTCTCAACGACGTAACGATGAAAACATTGGCCGAAAAATCCGGCGACCGCCGTTTCGCCCAGGACAGCTACCGCCGATTCATCACCATGTATTCCGACGTGGTTCTCGGCATTGATCATCATCATTTCGAGGAAATCCTCGACGAACACAAGGACCGCAACGGCTACACGCTCGATACCGACCTCGATGCCGACGATTGGGAAAAAGTCATCGTCCAATACAAAAAGCGCGTGCAGGAGGAAAGCGGCGAGCCGTTTCCGCAGGATCCAAACGCGCAGCTATGGGGCGCGATCGGCGCGGTGTTCGGCTCGTGGATGAATCAGCGCGCCATCACCTATCGCCGCCTGCACAATATTCCGGAAAGCTGGGGCACAGCCGTAAACGTGCAAGCCATGGTCTTCGGCAATATGGGAGAGGGCTCGGCGACCGGCGTCGCGTTTACGCGCAATCCATCAACCGGCGAGAAAAAACTCTACGGCGAATTTCTGATCAACGCGCAGGGCGAGGACGTGGTCGCGGGCATCCGTACGCCACAGGAGATCACGGAAGCCGCCCGCAAGGAGGCCGGCTCCGACAAACCGTCGATGGAAAAGGCTTTGCCGGCGGCCTTTGCCGATCTCAAGCGCATCGAGGCCACGCTCGAGCGGCACTACCGCGACATGCAAGACCTCGAATTCACCGTCGAGCAGGGCAAGTTATGGATGTTGCAGACGCGCGGCGGCAAACGCACGGCGCAAGCCGCGCTGCGCATTGCCGTCGAGATGGCGCAGGAAAAACTGATCAGTAAGGAGGAGGCGGTCAAGCGGATCGATCCGGCGACGCTCGATCAGCTTTTGCATCCGACGATCGATCCGGACGCGGAGCGAACGATCATCGCCACCGGACTGCCGGCGTCGCCCGGCGCCGCCTGCGGCGAGATCGTATTCTCTTCCGACGAGGCGGAAGCGCTCAAGAGCCAAGGCCGCAAAGTGATCCTGGTGCGCGTCGAAACCTCCCCGGAAGACATCCATGGCATGCACGCCGCGGAAGGAATTTTGACGACGCGGGGCGGCATGACATCGCACGCCGCGGTGGTCGCGCGCGGCATGGGTAAGCCCTGCGTCTCCGGCGCCGGTTCGCTCCGCGTCGATTATCGCACCGAAACGATGACGGCCGGCGGCAAGGTCCTAAAAAAAGGCGATACGCTGACCATAGACGGCGCGACCGGACAGGTCTTGGCGGGCAAAGTGCCGATGCTCGAGCCGGTTTTGGCCGGCGAATTCGCCATCGTGATGAAGTGGGCCGACGACTTGCGCGATCTGAAAGTGCGCGCCAATGCCGACACGCCGGCGGACGCCCGCGTCGCGGTCAAATTCGGCGCCGAAGGCATCGGGCTTTGCCGGACCGAGCATATGTTTTTCGACGCTGATCGCATCCGCGCCGTGCGCGAAATGATCCTCGCGGAGGACGAACCGGCACGCCGCGCCGCGCTTGCCAAGCTCTTGCCGATGCAGCGCGGCGATTTTGTCGCTCTGTTTGAGATCATGGCCGGACTGCCGGTAACGATCCGGCTGCTTGATCCGCCGCTGCACGAATTTTTGCCGCAGGGCGACGACGAAATCGCGGAAGTGGCGCAGGCCATGGGCGCGGATGCGCAAAAGCTCGCCGACCGCGCGCGCGAGCTGCACGAATTCAATCCCATGCTGGGCTTTCGCGGCTGCCGGCTGGCGATCGCGTACCCAGAAATCGCGGAAATGCAGGCGCGCGCGATTTTCGAGGCCGCGGTGCAAGCCGGCCGCGAAACCGGCAAGCCGGTAGCACCGGAAATCATGGTGCCGCTGGTCGCGAGCAAAGTTGAGCTCGATTTGATCAAGGAGCGGATCGATGCGACGGCGGCGAAGATCGCGGCCGAGACTGGTGTCAAGCTCAAATACCAGGTCGGGACGATGATCGAATTGCCGCGCGCGGCGCTGAGAGCCGGCGATATCGCGCAAACGGCGGAGTTTTTCTCGTTCGGCACCAACGATCTGACACAGACCGCGTTCGGCATCAGCCGCGACGACGCGGCGAGCTTTCTCGGCATCTATACGGCAAAAGGGATTCTCCCGGTCGATCCATTCGTATCGCTTGACCGCGACGGTGTCGGCGAACTGATCCGCATCGCTGCCGAGCGGGGTCGCAAGGTCCGGCGAAATCTAAAACTCGGGATTTGCGGTGAACACGGCGGCGACCCGGCCTCGATCGCGTTCTGCCATGAGGTCGGACTTGACTACGTGTCATGTTCGCCCTTCCGCGTGCCGATCGCGCGCCTTGCCGCAGCGCAAGCCGCGCTTGGCAAAAAGGCGGTGATCGACGCGTAGATTGCGCTCCAGGGAAGCCGTGCCAAATCCCGGTTCGCGCCAGATCTTGTTTCGCGCCGAGTTCCGGTTCGCGCAATTCTGGTTAATGAATTCTCAATGATTGAGCTTCGAACGGACGGCGGTGAAACTTTAGGCGACACTGCGGCAAGCATGTTTGTCGCATTGCGACGCGTACACCCGCGTCAACTGCGTAATTAACATCTTCGCAACGTTAACTCGACAATAAATAAACCCGTCGCATTCGCGCCACTGCGGTGGCGCTTCCATAACCAAGTGCGCGTTGCCAGTGCGCGTGTTGGCGTGAGGGGTAATGGTTGCGTCGCGTATCGGGGTGACGGGCGCGTGTTGTTCCGCCCGCTTCTGGTTCAGTGGGTTTTGCGCCGCATTGATGCCGACGTCGATCGGATATCAGGACCTCGCCGCGCTGATTGCCCGCGCGCACGGCGCCCCCGCGCAATGGCATCTGATCGCTTCCCCCTTCGGCACGGTTCAAGCTGCGACCTTCAACTATTCGCGGTCCATAGGTTCCGCGATTCCGGAATCGCTCGGCTTGCAGACGGTCAATTTCGACCCGCGCTCGCTCGACGCCTTCTCGTGGAAGATCGACGAACCGCTGAGCGTGCGCCCCGCACGCCAGATTGAGTACCCGGCGGTCGATCGCGAGCATAAGGGCGACCGCTTGCCGGCGAACGGCGTTTCGCCCGTCTCGGCCGATACCGCTGCGCCACCCGCGAATGCACAGCCGGGCGCGACCAACGCCAGGGCCGAACAGGGCGCGCCTGCTCTATTGCAAATGGACAAGCACGACGAACCATCCGCGCCCGCTTCGGCAGCATCTGGCGGCGAGGCGAGTGCGGCCGCCCCGAACGCGGCGTCTTCCGCGAAACAGAGCGATGTTCGCGGCACCGGCGACAACGATGCGGTTGTAGCCGACAAGCCCCCGGAAATCCCGGCTCCCGGCGATCCCGATAATACACCGCCCTCGCTCGGCGGCATGTCGTTTCTCGACGCCGATGCGGCCGATCGCAGCGCCGAGATTTATTTCGGCAGCGGCGCGATGGGTTCGCCGGCGCGCCTGCAAAGCTGGGCGCCGGGCGCCGAACCTATTCTTGCGCCGCCTTCGGATGACTCCGACATCAAGCTCTCGGCGCTTGAGGGCACCGACAATGATACCGGCGCTGGCGAGACGGTCGCGGGAAAGGATGATGCGAGCCGGTTGGAAAGTCCCGCGCAGCGGCTCGGGCTTGAGGGCAAAACGCGCGCCGCAGCGGAGAAATGCCTTGCCGACGCCGTTTACTTCGAAGCGCGCGGTGAAGTCGTCAAAGGCCAGGAAGCGGTCGCGCAGGTGGTGATGAACCGCGTCTTCTCGGGTTACTATCCGCACGACGTCTGCGGTGTGGTTTATCAGAACGCCCATCGGCATTTGGCCTGTCAGTTCACTTTCGCTTGCGAGGGTAAGGACCTCAACAAGATCGACGAACCGGACATGTGGGAACAGGCCAAACGCATCGCCAAGGATACGCTCGACGGCAAAATCTGGCTCCCGGAAGTCGGCCACGCTACGCATTATCACGCCTATTGGGTGCATCCGAGCTGGGTCCATGAGATGACGCGCCTGTACAAGCTCGGCGTTCACACTTTCTATCGGCCACGCAATTGGGGCGACGGCGACGACGAACCCATCTGGGGCAAGGGCGCAAGCGCGGTCGCTCCGGGCGCGAACAATCCCGATGCGACGCCCGGCAAACCGGACGATGCCAAACCGGAAGCCGCGAAACCGGACGCAGCCAAGGGCCCGCAAGCTTTGACGTCGCCGAGTTCGGCAACAAGCCCGCGCGAAATCGCAAAGCTTTAGGTTCGGATCGGGCGCCGGCGCCTCACATCGCGATGTCCAAGCCGACATCGAGGTTCTGTACCGAGTGCGTCAGCGCGCCCGATGACAGATAATCCACGCCGGTTTCGGCGATCGCGGCGGCGCTGGCGAGCGTGATGCCGCCGGAGGCTTCGATGACAAGTCGACCCGCCACCATCGCGACCGCCTTGCGCATCGATTCAAGATCGAAATTGTCGATCAGCACGACATCAGCAATTCCGACATCGAGCACTTGCCTCAGTTGATCGAGCGAGTCGACCTCGATCTCGATCTTGACGAGGTGTCCGGCGGCTTTTTTGGCGCGCATGAGCACGGCTTCGATGCCGCCGGCAACCGCGATGTGGTTGTCCTTGATCAGGATCGCGTCGTCGAGGCCGAAACGGTGGTTGTAGCCGCCCCCGCAGCGCACCGCGTATTTTTCGAGGGTGCGCATTCCAGGCGTCGTTTTGCGGGTGCAGATGATGCGCGCCTTGGTGTGTGAAATTCGTGCGACAAAGGCCGCTGTCGCCGTGGCGACGCCGGAAAGATGACCCAGAAAATTGAGCGCGACGCGCTCGGCGCCAAGAATGGCGCGCGCATTGCCGGCAATCGTCATTAGCTTGGCGCCGTTCTTGACGGCTTCGCCGTCGCGCGTATCGGACGCGATCTCGATTTCGGAAGAAAGGCGGCGGAACGCCGCCGCAACGATCGGCAGGCCGGCGATCACGCCCGCTTTCCGCGCGACCAGGACGGCGCGGCCCTGTAAGTCTTCCGGAATCGTCGCGATCGAAGTGATATCGCCCGCTCGCCCTAGGTCTTCCGCAAGCGCATGCGCGACCGCGGCCTCGATCTCGAGCGGCGACAAAAAGCCATCGGGACACAAGAGCGACATGGCCAACCTTCGGCAAGCCTTGGGCAATTTTCGGCGATCCTTCAGTGCGAATTCCATAGTCGCTACGGCCGATTATGGCAAACGTGGCGGTCCGAACCCGCCGTGGCCGTTGTTCACGATCCGCCCGAATGGCGGAACAGCCATGCGTTGATTGCTTCGCCGAGCCACACTATTCGTTTGGGACATTCGAATTGACGCTCTATGCTGCACGCCTTTTTGAATCGCATCTCCGTAAGGGCGCTATGAAGGACGACACAAAAATTATCGCCAGCTGGCGGACGCCGGCTCTCGTGATCGGCTTTGGCAGCCTGATTGCGCTTATCGCATTCGGCCCGCGCTCGACGCTCGGCTTCTTCCTTACCCCGCTTTCGAGCGCCAATCATTGGGGCCGCGACGTATTCGCCTTTGCGCTCGCTTTGCAGAATTTGCTGTGGGGCATCGGTCAGCCGCTCGGCGGAATCATTGCCGACCGCTTCGGTAGCGTGCGGGTGCTTTGCGGCGGCGCGCTGCTTTATGCCCTTGGGCTTCTTCTGATGGCGCATGCCACGAGCGCGCCGGTGCTCGACTTGTCGGCCGGCGTGCTCATCGGATTCGGCCTGGCCGGCTGCTCGTTTCCCGTCGTGCTCGCTGCCTTCGGCAAGATCGTGCCGCTGCAGTACCGTTCGCGCGCGTTCGGCTTCGGCACCGCGGCGGGCTCGTTCGGACAGTTTCTTTATTCGCCCGTGGCAGTCGCGCTAATGGACAGGTTCGGCTGGCAGCAGACGCTCGTGATCTTTGCCGCGAGCATGCTAGCCGTGTTGCCGCTGTCGACCGCTTTAGCGACACCACCGTCGGAAGCGACGCATGCGGGTGGATCGCAATCGTTGCGTCAGGCTTTGGGCGAAGCGTTCGCGCACCGTTCCTATGTGCTGCTGGTGCTCGGCTTCTTCACCTGCGGCTTCCAGCTGCAATTTATCACCGTGCACATGCCCTCTTATCTCGTCGATCGCGGGCTGTCCGCGCAGGTCGGCGGCTGGACCATCGCGACCATCGGATTGTTCAACATCATCGGTTCGGTCACGGCAGGCTGGCTTGGCGATCGCATGCCGAAGCGCTATCTGCTGTCGACGATCTATTTCATCCGCGCGGCCGCCATCCTCGCGTTCATTTCGTTTCCGGTCACGCCGTTTACCTGCATCGTGTTCGGAGCGGTCATGGGGTTGATGTGGCTTTCCACGGTGCCGCCGACTAACGGCATCATTGCGTTGATGTTCGGAACGCGCTGGCTTGCCACGCTCGCCGGCTTTGCCTTCTTCAGCCATCAAGTCGGCGGCTTCCTCGGCGTCTGGCTTGGCGGCCTCGTGTTCGATCGCACCGGTTCCTACAACGCGGTGTGGTGGCTGGCGATTCTGTTCGGCGTTCTCTCGGCGCTGATCAATATGCCGATCGTCGAAAAACCGGTGGCGCGCGTCGCCCTTGCTCCGGCGTGAATAGTCGCCTCGGACCTTGGCCCGAGTTCTGCCTTTGAAGCCGCCGGATGCGAAAGGCCGCCTTTCGTTGATATGCTGAACAGGGGAAGATCGAAGAAGACGGTCGTCTGATTCGACCGGCCGCGGCGGCAAGGCGTAAGGTCACCGGCATGACTAGTTTCGAGGCGATCGTCATCGACAAAACGGATGCCGGCCAGACTGCGCAGCTTACTGATTTCGACGACGAAGACTTGATGGACGGCGACGTCACCGTTCGCGTCGAATGGTCGACGGTTAATTACAAGGACGGCCTGGCGCTGACTGGTAAAGCGCCGGTGGTGCGGCGCTTTCCGATGATCGCCGGAGTCGATTTCGCCGGCACCGTCGAATCCTCGTCGCACCCGGCTTGGAAAGCGGGCGATAAGGTCATTCTCAACGGCTGGGGACTCGGCGAAACGCATCTTGGCGCCTATGCCGAGAAAGCGCGCGTGAAGGGCGACTGGCTGGTGCGGCTGCCCGCCGGCATGGATGCACGCACCGCCATGGCGATCGGTACAGCCGGCTACACGGCGATGCTCGCGGTCATGGCGCTCGAACGTGCCGGCCGTGCACCGGCGCGCGGACCTGTCATTGTCACCGGTGCGGCGGGCGGAGTGGGCTCGGTTGCCGTCGCGCTTCTCGCCAAGCTCGGCTATGCCGTCGCGGCATCGACCGGACGGCCCGAAGAGGCTTCGTATCTCAAGGCGCTTGGCGCGAGCGAGATCGTAGAACGTAAGGAGTTGACCGGGCCGGTGCGCCCGCTTGCCAAGGAGCGCTGGGCGGCGGGGATCGACGTGGTCGGCTCGACGACGCTCGCCAATCTGCTGTCGATGACGCGCTATGGCGGCGCGGTTGCGGCTTGCGGTCTCGCCGGCGGCATGGACCTGCCCGCAACGGTTGCTCCATTCATTTTGCGCGGGGTCTCGCTGATCGGCATCGATTCCGTGATGTGCCCCTTGCCGTTGCGGCAGGAGGCTTGGCGCCGCCTTGCGTCGCACCTCGACCGGTCAAAAATCGACGCCATGGTGAACGAAATCGTGCTGGGCGAAGTCATCGCCGCGGGCCGGCGTATCGTCGAAGGCAAAGTGCGCGGGCGCATTGTGGTTAAAATCGGGTAACCGCTTCAGAATTTCGCTATGATTTCGGGCGATCATGAGAGCCTGATATGGTAAGGGGGCGGTTAAGAAATCTTGTTAACTTCGCCCGAGGGCGTGGTCGGGAAAAAGCCTGCCCCGGGCTTGATCCGGGTGGAAGTCGGTTTTCCGAAATGGTCACCGCCCATCGAAAAACTAGCGCCGCAATGGCTTCAGTTTGAAGCTATTGCGTTCTAGCACAGGAGTGGAGTGGTCGATGTCCGTGCGCGTGTCCCTGGTCTGCGCGTCTGTCTTGGCGAGCGGCATATTGGGGGCTGGCATATTGGGGTCCGGCACGGCCGCGGCGGAGGAGCTTGGGCCGGAACAGGCTCGCGCCTTCGTTGTAGGCAAGCTGTTCTCCTATACGTGCTTTGAGGGCACGGCGGGGGTGGGACGCATTTTCGCCGATGGTTCGGTTGTCGGCACCATAAGGATGCGGGGCGAGGGCCCGACCCGTTTCGCAGCGCTCCCGGCAGGCACGATCAGGGTCGACGGACAATCGATGTGCGCGCATTTGGCGGGATTGCCGTTCACGCCTTGCTTCCGTGTGGAAAAGATCGATTACAAAAGTTTTCGCGGATCGCTCGCCGGCCTGAACTTCGCCTACTGCGATTTTAATCAGCGTAACCCGCGCAGCCAGATGATCAGCAACCGGTCTGCACCGTCTGCGGCGACTCCGGTTCTCAATGCACGGACGATGCTGCGGCCGTCGCTCGCCGAGTAGCGCCAGTCCGATTCCTATTCCAAATCGAGCTGAAATGGCGCTACTTCGCCGGTCACTACACCATGCCCGATATTCTCGATCGCTGCGATCATGCGGCCGTTGCGGCCGAGCAGGCGATCGGCAAGCGAGACAATGCGGGCGTTGGGCGTCGCGCTCGGCGAGGCGCGCCGCAAAGCCTGCGCAATGCCCGCTTCGTTGCGGCGCGGATTGAGCGCGCAGACACTTACGAATGCGCTCGCGGTCGAGCGGCTGATCCCCATGTAGCAGTGGACCACGAGCGGCGCGTCGCGATCCCACTCGCGCACGAAATCGACCAGTTTGGCGACATGCTCTTCCGCCGGCATGATGTAGCCGTCGAGCGGCGCGGAAATGTCGTGCAAGCGCAGCCACAAATGGTTTTGCAGCGGAACGCGGGATGGCCGCGCCAAGCGCGATTCGTCGCCGATAAGCGACACGAGATGACGCGCGCCGGTCGCTTCGATCGTGTCGTAAAGCCGCGCAAGGGAGCAAACGTGAATCATGAAGACGATCTTGTATCTTATCCGCGGTGGCGCAAGTGCGGCGTCCGATCGCGCTCCTTGCCGGCAAGCTTGTTGAACCGCTCCAGATAGCGCTCCTGCGCCGTTTCGGCCGGCCAAGGCTTCAGATAGTCACGTTCCATCGCAGCCGAGAATTTGGGTGGACGTCCGAAGAACCGGCGCGCCTCGCTCGGATCGAAGCCGGCCAGCCGGGTCGCTTCGAGAAAGGCCGCTTGCCGGTCGGCGAGTTTGATCAGCTGCTCGAGTTCCGGCGCCGATTTTGACGGAAGTCCGAAGCGCAGGTGAATCGCAACGAGTAGCCGCTGTTCGATCGCCTTATAAGCGTCGCCGATCACCGCCTTGAACGGCGAGATCATGTCGCCGATGACGTATTCGGGCGCGTCATGCAGCAAAACGGCGAGCCGGCGGCTTGTTTCGAGCCGCGGAACGCGGGCGCGCGCCAGCGCTTCGACCAGCAAAGAATGCTGTGCGACCGAGTAGATATACGGTCCGCCGGTTTGCCCGTTCCAGCGCGCTACGCGCGCCAATCCGTGGGCGATGTCCTCGATCTCGATGTCGAGCGGGGACGGATCGAGCAGATCGAGCCGGCGTCCCGACAACATCCGTTGCCACGCGCGCGGTATGCCGAGCGCGTCGGACCGGCGGTTTGTCGCCGGCCTTGCTCTTTCAGCGCGAGGCTGGACGAAATGCGCGCACATCCTTATTTGGCGAGTTTTTGTACCGCCCCGTGACGGTAGCAGCCGACAAGATGGTCGTTGACCATGCCGACCGCCTGCATGAAGGCATAAACGATCGTCGGCCCGCAAAACTTGAAGCCGCGGCGCGATAATTCCTTGGACATCGCCCGCGACACCGCGGTTTCGGCGGGCACCTGACCGCTGCTGCGATAGTGGTTGATTTTCGGCCGTCCGTCGACGAAGTCCCACAACAGCTTGGAAAATCCCGGGCCGTTTTCCATCGCATCGATCCACGCCCGCGCCGAAAGCACGGCGCCTTCGATCTTGGCGCGGTTGCGCACGATGCCGGCGTCTCGCATGAGGCGTTCGATCTTGGCCGGCCGGTAGCGGACGATCTTTTCCGGAACGAAGCCATCGAAAGCGCGGCGGAAGGCCTCGCGCTTGCGCAGGATGGTGATCCAGGACAGGCCGGCCTGGAAGCCGTCGAGCATGAGCTTCTCGTAGAGCGCGCGGTCGTCGTATTCCGGAACGCCCCATTCCTGATCGTGATAGGCGATGTAAAGCGGGTCCGCCTTGGGCCACGGGCAGCGCTTGAGATTTTCGGCTGCGCGATGCTCGCTCATTCGGCGGCCTTGATGTCGCCCGGAAAGGAAAATCGCGCCCAATCCGGCTTCACGATGTGAATCGGTACGCCGCCGGCATGGAGCGCTTCGCCGTCCACTTCGGCCACGCGATCGAGCCGCAGCAGTGCGATGCCGCGCCCGCCCATGGCCGATCCCATCGTGCCGACCTGGCGTCCGCCGGCCGTGATTGCGACTCCGCTCGGCGGTGCCCCGCCGTCGTAGCGGATCGGCACGGCGCGCGTGCGCGCGGTGCCGCGGTGTTCGATGCGCGAGACGACTTCCTGGCCGATATAGCAGCCCTTGGCGAAATCGACCCCACCGAGTTGATCCATGTCGGTTTCGTGCGGGAAGGCATCGCCATAGGCGAAATCGATTCCGCCGCGCGGGATGCCGAGCGCAATGCGGTGCGCTTCGTATTCGTCGGCCGCGACGAACGTTGCGCCGAGATCGGCTGCGGCGTCGGCGGCCCGATGTGGCGGTATCATCATGCGCAAGCCAAGCGCCGGCAGGCGAGGATCGCGATAGCACAGGCCGTAGCGACCGGCCGTCGCGCCGTCCCACACCGCGAGCACGCCGAGGACTTCCGAAAGGTCCTCGATCAAGACCTTGGCGCGCAATTTGTAGAGGTTGAGTTTCCCGATCAAAGTCGCGACCAGTGTACGGGGTGTGTCGAGGAAAAATCCGCCGCCGTCTTGCGGATGCGCTTCGGCGACGAGAAAATCCGCGATGATTTTGCCTTGTGGGGTCAAGAGGGCGCAGAAACGGGCCGATCCCGGTGCGAGCTCGAGCACGTCCGCGGTAACGAGTCCGTGGAGGAAATTCCGGGCGCCGTCGCCGATCACTTTGATCACGCCGCGGTCGGAGAGGAGGGCCGCTTTCATGGACTATGCGTAAGCCCGCGGCGGTCGAACCGCAAGGTCGCAAAAAGACCTGGGAAATGGCTCGTTTTCCGCGCCTATTGGCGCGACAACCTGACCGAAAATTCCCCGTTGCGGATACGCGGCCCGATATTCTCGGCATAGCGGGCCGCGGCCTCTTCGCCATAGGTCGAAATCAGTTCAGCCAGCGCCAAGAAGAGCGCCGTCTGCGCAAGGCAGTCGCCATCGACGCCCTCGTGGAAAGCCTCGGTCCAGGCGTCCTGAAGGTAGCTCAACGCCAGGCGCTTTTGCTCGTTTTCGGCCGGATGGTCGCGCGGCTCGCGATCCCGCGGTGCTGTTGTCATCCCAGTCACGTCTTCCCTGTCCCAAAGACTCATTAGCATGGCATTTACCGGCTTTTCAGGCCGAACCTTGGGGAGGGTTAATGCTGCCGGGACTTGAAAAACGACCGACGAAATACGGTTATTTGGCCGTCGCGCAAAGCGCCCGCTAGGGCATGATCGGGAAAGTGGAAACCGGCTTTTCGAAAAGACCATGCCCTCATCAAACGTCTAGAGCCGCGATTCGGTTTGAAACGATTGCGCTCTAGTTTGCATAACGCGCAGTTATATCGCGGGCGATCTTGGCACCCTCTTCGAGATAACGGCGAATGACGACGTCGGCGGCCGGGGTACAGGTGCGATAACTTTGCTGAAAACCGCGATAGCCGCGATTGAAGCTGGCGACCATCTGTTCGCGGCGGTTTCCGCTCGGGGCTTCGGTGTCGATCAGGGCTTGCGCCTCGTTCCGCCACTTATCGCCCTCGTTGCTGTTGCAAATGCCGCGCAAAAAATGCAGCGCGCCGAGAATTTCCGACAGTCTCTGCAGGTCGTGGTCATAGGGGGCCGGCTGATCTTGCGCCGGCGGTTGCGCGGCTGGAGCGGAAGACGGTGGCGGCGGAGGCTTCGGGGCGGTGGGCGGCGAGGGCCGCGTTGCCGGGGCGGGGGACGACCACGGCTGGCCGAACGGCGAGCCCCAGAATTGCGTGCGCGCCGGCCCGGCGCTGACACACAGCGCGAGGAGAACAGTGATCGAAACGCAAAGCTTCAGCATTGCCGTGAACATAAAAGGACGACGGTGTAGTCGGCAAGCATTGCGAGATGGCACGGCCGAGGCGGTCAATGGGGTGCGGCGATGCGTTCCGCGGCGGCGGCGACGATCTGTCCGAGCCCTTCGGTCGTCTTTAGACCGGCGAGGCCGGCCGGCGTCAGCCAATGCGCTTCGGCGAGTTCCTCGTTGAGGGAAATTTCGCCTTGGATCCAGCGCGCGGCGAATGGCAAAATGACGAAATGCCGCTCGACCCGCCCCGCGGCGTCGCGCGCGATGGCCTGGCGAAATCCGACCAGTTCGAGCGGCGCGATCGTAAGTCCGGTTTCCTCGCGGACTTCGCGTATGACCGCCTCTTCCAAGGTTTCGCCAAGCTCGACGCCACCGCCGGGGAGCGTATAGAGGCCGCGCGCGGGTGGGCGGCCGCGCCGCACGATGAGGACGCGGCCGTCGCGGAATATCGCCGCGCTGACCGCCAAATAAGGCCGCGTTGGATAAGTCCGGGCGGTGCTGCTGTCGCTCATTAAAGTCTCGTCCCGTCGGCCTTATATCAGGGCAGGCCAGCGGAGGTACCTTAGCCATGTGCGGACGTTATGTCCCTAAAATCACATTGAAAACACTTATCTTTCAGCGACAGACGGCCAAAAATCCCCGTCCCGATCCAACAGCGAGCCCGCCAGTGCATTTTCCCCGGCGAGGCGCTGCTTCAAGGCCGGCACTTCAGCGATGCCGATCTCGATCGCGCCGTGCGGCTGGCGCTGCAAGGGCTCCTGCCATGGCAACGATTTCACGGCCAGGTTTCCATTGGCTACGGAAGCGGTGCGCGCATTACCGGCAAACTCGTTTCTGCTCGACGGCGAAGCCATCGTCACCAATGCCAAGGGTCTCGCGGTATTCGACCTAATTCGCCACAAGCGTCACGGCGGCGATGCGGTGCTGATTGCTTCCGACCTGATCGAGCTGGACGGTGTGGATCTGCGCCGCTTGCCCATCGAGTACCGCAAGCACACGTTGGCAAAACTGGTACGCAGCCCGCATCCAGGCATTGTCCTCAATGAACATTACGAAGGCGATGGCGACATCGTGTTTGAGCACGCTTGCAAGCTAGGCTATGAAGGCATCGTGTCGAAGCGGCTGGGGTCGCGTTATCGCTCGGGCCGTTCGCCGTATTGGCTCAAGGTCGAAAATCCGCACGCCCCCGCCGTGAAGCGCGAGGCTGAGGAGGATTGGGGGCGGTGAATAGTGGGCCACACCGCCCCAGCTACATTCTCTCTTTAGGCTAGCTGTGCTGGCCTTGCGCTCGGCGCGAACGTCTCATGCCCGGCAACAAGCGGCGGTGACTCCGCAACCTCAACGGCGCCGCGCTTACGGACGAGAGCCAAAGCGAAAGCCAAAGTCACCTCACCAACAAACAAACCAGCGACAAAGCCAAAAGCAAATGGTCCCCACCAGGTCATGATGTCCCCCGATCAAGGGCAACTACGTGCCGCCGCCAATTCTCGGCAGTCAGCACGATACAAAGCGTTTATTTGATTTGTGGCGACTTTGTGCGAAACTGGTGCGGACTTTTAGGATTTTTACGTGCGATGGAACCTAGAAATCCCTGATTTTTTGTTTGTTGTTTGTTTTTAGTTCCTGAAAATGCCGGTTACTCCGACTCCCTATACGTTCGTATAGTGGATTTATCCATGCGCAACGACACGACACGGCGGATTCACTCTAAAGAACGGCGCTGTACGACGCCGGATTACGGTCTTTGAACCATCCGGTTTGTGGCCCCGGACGCCCCCATCCCCCGACACCCCGCGTCCGGGGCTTTTCACACCAAATCAACTCACGAAGGACAAGGCTCAGGCGATCACGCCCGAACGTCGCTTCGCTCCGCCCTGGCCCATCTGCTGCCCCGCCGAAGCACTTAAGGAGATTTACGGAATTTTATTTGCTCGGCAGATAGGTAAACGCTTGTGAGCGATTTCGTTATGTAACAAGGGGGATACTTCCATGAAAGCACTCGCTCTACTGACGGCAGCGGCGCTGACTCTCTTTAGCGTGGCGGCCTCTGCACAAACCTACGTCGGCAAGGGTAAAGCCCCGCCGCCGCCGGTTGTTACCAAAGGCTGAGCAAGCGAACCGGTCTTTGTGCCGGTCCCCTAATCTTTGGGCCACCTTCGGACGAACCAACACAGCACAATGACGACGCGAATTAAGCGGCGGGGTGAGCCATGTCGAGGTTACTACTTCTAACTGGCGTTGTTTTGCTAATCGCAGATTACTGCTTCGCTCAAGACTCTCCAGACCCAACTCCAATGCAATGCCAGCTAATAAGACAGGCCGTAGCGCAATATGGTTTCGCAGCCGCAAGGCAGCACGCCCTAGAGACCTATGGTCCTGAGGCCGTAAAAACTGGCGACAAATGTTTCACGAAACAGACACAGCGAGACACTAGCTCCCATGAGCCGACAGCTCTTAGCGTGGAGCGCGGTGCGGCGGCGAAATAGCGGCCAACTGGCGAAGCTGCCGGAGCTTCTGCACAAGCATTGACTTAGATTAGATCAACGCCACCCGAACGGGGGATAATCACTATCGTCGGCGGCCTAGCGGAGGCGATTCCGTGAAGCCGGCGGTGAGGATCGCACTGACGACTCCTCGCGGTCCTGGCCGTCCTGTTGCCACTCTCAGCCAAGGTCGCGGCCAGCGCGAAGTCTTCGATCACTCGCTAGTTCACGATGTGGGCTTTGCCAGCACCGAGAAGCCGTAACCCTCGAATATCGATTTGGCCTCCGCAGACCGCAGAAACGCCAGATATTGGGTCGTCCCTGGCTTGGCGTTCACGGTCGCCGCCACCGGATAGACGATCGGATCGTGTGGATTGTCGGGGAAAACGCCGACGACTTTCACGCCGGGCTCGATGTAGGCGTCGGTTGCGTAGACGATGCTGAGCAGCGCCTCGCCGCCGGCGGCGTAGGCTAGAGCAGCTCGGACATTGACCGTCATGACCATTTTCGACTCGACGGACACCCACACGCCGAGTCTCTCCAGCGCGGCCTTGGCGTAGAGCCCGACCGGGACCTCCTTGACGTCACCGGTTGCGATCCGACCATCGTCGGCGAGCTTGGCAAGATCGAACCCTGGCTCGATGTCGACGTGGTCGATTTTGGAGTCTTTGCCGGCGATCAGTACCAGAACGTTACCGAGCAGATTGATACGTGTGCTCTCATTTATGACCTTTTTCTCCACGCCGTAATCCATCCACTTCAAGTCGGCAGAAACGAATGCATCGGCCGGAGCCCCGCCCTCGATCTGCTTCATCAACGCCGAGCTCGCATCATAGCTCGTGACGACCTTGATACCGATTCTCGTGGTGAAAGTCTCACTGACGTCGTCGAGCGCATTTTTCATCGACGCTGCAGCAAATACGGTGATGGTCTTGAATCGAGAATCACTGGCGATTGGCAAGGCCAGCCGCACGCCCTGGACAACGACGAAAACAAGCGCAACGACGCCAAGAATTACGAGTGAGACTCGCAGATTTTCAGCTTCTGCGCTTTTCACTGCGTTGCTACCCGCCGCAGGAGGAGACACACGAGAACGCCAAATATCGCGTAGATGATCCAAGCGGTCGCCCACGGCCATCCTCTCAAGGGGTGAAGCATAAATGGGACATCGGGCAAAATGTTTGCGTTAGATCAAAAAAATCCGACCAGCGACGCCGCAAGTCTTGCGCGTTATTTCGAGTTCACTCGGCGAACTTGCGCCGGTCTCGCGATCGAGCCGGCCGGCGAGTTTGCGCTCAAAGGCATCAGCCGTCCCATGGCTGCTTATAATGTCGTCGGGATGAAAAAGGGTGATCGAATGAAGCAAGCCAGAAAGGATTTATCCTCGCCCATAAGCGGAGGAGAAAAGAAATTTATCCCTCGCCGCCATTTCGTTGCCTTGCTTGGCGTCGGAGCTCTGACTGCGCTCGCCGCGACGCTCGCCCGCGCGCAGCTCGGCAACAAGCCGATCCGGATTATCGTGCCGTTCGCCCCGGCGGGATCGTCCGATGTGCTGGCGCGCGTGCTGCAATCGCCGCTGCAGCAGGCGCTCGGGCAGACCGTCATCGTCGAGAACCGCGCCGGCGCCGGGACCAATATCGGCACCGCCGAGGTCGCGCGCGCCGAGCCCGACGGCAATACGCTCTTGCTCACCAGCAGCGCGTTCGTCGTCAATCCGGCGCTTTACAAAAGCATTCCCTACGACCCGGTCAAAGATTTTGCACCGATCGCGGCACTGCCGGTCGCTCCGAACGTCATTGCCGTGAACGCGAAGGGCGACATCGAATCCTTGAGCGAGGTCGTCGCGCGCGCCAAGGCCGATCCGCAGAAGCTCAACTATGCGAGTCCGGGCAACGGCACGACGCCGCAACTGGTGATGGAGCTTTTCAAGCTGAAAACCGGCATCGAGATTACCAATATCGCCTATAACGGCGGCGGGCCGGCGACGCAGGCGCTGTTGACCGGAACGGTGGACCTGTTGTCGACGGCGCTGCCCGGCGCGCAAGCGCAGGTGCAGTCGGGCGTCATGCGCGGCTTGGCCATCACAACAAAAGAACGGTGGCCCAGCCTTGCCGACGTGCCGACGCTTGATGAACAAGGCTTTCCTGATGTCGCTCTGAATACCGAGCATTTTCTGTTCGCTCCGGCGGGAACGCCGCCCGATGTCGTCGAACGCTTGACCGGGGCGACGCTGAGTGTCCTCGCGCAGGACGCCGTGAAAGACCGGGTGCGCGAGCTCGGTTATCTGCCTATCGCCAGCGGGCCCGACGCCGTCAAGGAGCGGATCGCCAAGAACGTGCCGTTCTTCAAGGAACTGGTCGCCAACGCCAAAATTCCGCAGATCCAATGATGAAACGGGCAAGCGAGAAAGCAAACCTACCGCCGATGCGGCTTGCTACTCGCCCCTCCAGTGCGGCTGGCGCTTGTTGAGAAACGCGTCCAAGCCCTCGCGGAAATCGCGGCTCATATAGCACATGAGGATGAGGTCCTGGCCTTCCTCGCGCGAGAGCCGCCGCTGTAGGCGCACCAGCGCCTGCTTGGTTGCGTTGAGCGTCAGCGGCGCATGGCCGGCGATCAGCGTTGCAAGCTCGTCGGCGCGCCGTTGCAGCGCGGCGACGTCTTCCACGACTTCATTGAGCAGCCCGAGACCTGCCGCTTCCTCGGCGCCGACCAGTCGCGCGGTGAAAATAAGGTCCTTCACCCGCGCCGGCCCGATCAAGGCCGTCAGCCGGCCGATATTCGACATCGACAGGCAATTGCCGAGCGTGCGCGCGATCGGAAATCCGATCTTCGTCGTCTTGGTGCCGATGCGCAGATCGCAGCACGCCGCGATCCCGGCGCCGCCGCCCGTGCACGCGCCGGCGATGGCCGCGATCGTCGGCACGCGGCATTGCTCGAGCTGGGTAAGCACCCGGTCGATGCGCGATTCGTATTCGAGCGCGTGCTGCGGGGTGGTGAAGGCGCGGAACTGATTGATATCGGTGCCCGAGGCGAAAGCCTTGTCGCCCGAGCCCTGCAAGACGAGCACTTTGCGCGAGCGATCGCGGTTGGCCTCGTCGCAGATTTCAGCAAGCCGCTCGTACATCGCGAAAGTGAGCGCGTTGCGCGCCTGCGGGCGGTTAAACGTGATCCAGCCGATGCCGTCGCGTGTTTCGTAGAGGAGGTCTTGTAAGGGTTGCGCTTGTTGTTCCATCGTTTGTTAGTTTCGGTTAGAGCCGGATGAATTGGGATTGAGCCGATGCTTCGTCATGGCCGGACCTGTTTCGGCCATCAAAAGTCTTCTTGTAGCACAGCATTCAAGACGTGGATGCCCGCGACAAGGCGCGGGCACGACGCTTAAAGCACCTTGCCGGGATTGAGAATCCCCTTTGGGTCGAGCATGCGCTTGAGGCTGCGCATCAGATCGAGTGCCACGGGATCTTTCACGTTCGGCAGCAGGTCGCGCTTCATCACACCAATGCCGTGTTCGGCCGAGATCGATCCGCCGTATTTCTTCACCACCGCGAAGACCACGGCATTCACGTCGTCCCAGCGCTTGAGGAAGGCGTCCTTGTCGGCGCCGGTGGGCTGGACGACGTTGTAATGAATATTGCCGTCGCCGAGATGGCCGAACGGCAGCGGCCGCGTGCCGGGAATGAGCGCGATCACCGCGGCATGCGCCTCCCTGATGAAGGCCGGTACGGCGGCGACCGGTACCGAAATGTCGTGCTTGATCGAGCCACCGGCATGACGCTGGACTTCGCCGAACATTTCGCGCACGCGCCAGAACGTCTTCGCCTGTTCGAGATTGCCGGCGATGGCGGCGTCGGCGACGAGGCCGCGCTCCACGCCCTCCGCCAGCACGTCTTCGAGGAGCCCACGCAAACCCTCGCGCTGCTGCGATGATAGCTCCATGAGCACGTACCAGGGATGCAACGAAGCGAGCGGATCACGGCAACCTTGTCCGTAACGCAAGACGAGTTCGATTCCCTCCCGCGTCATGATCTCGAAACTCGTCACATCGCCGCCGGTGCGCTCCTGCGCGATGCCGAGAAGTTCGAGCGCGGCTTCCGCCGACGCAACGCCGGCGAAGGCGGTCTCGACCGAACGCGGCCGCGGCACGAGCCGCAGCACGGCCGCGGTGATGACGCCGAGCGTGCCTTCCGCACCGATGAACAGGTTTTTCAGGTCGTAGCCGGTATTGTCCTTTTTCAGCTTGTTGAGATTGTTGAGAAGCCTCCCGTCGGCCAGCGCGACTTCGATGCCAAGCGCATGCGAGCGCGCAATGCCGTGCGCGATCGCCGTAGTGCCGCCGGCATTGGTCGACAGATTGCCGCCGATGGTGCAGCTGCCTTCCGACGGAAGCAGTTGCGGATAGAGCCGGTCCACTTCGGCGGCAGCCTCGCGCGCACGCTGCAAGGTGACGCCGGCCTCGCAGGTGATGGTGTAAGAGGTCGGATCGACCTCGCGGATGCGATCGAGCCGGTTGAGCGAAAGCACGATCTCGTTGCCGCGCGGAATTTGGCCGCCGACGAGCCCGGTATTGCCGCCTTGCGGCACGATCGGGGTCACCGTCTCGTTGGCGAGCTTAAGAATCGCGCAGACCTCGGCGACCGTCCCCGGCCGCAGCACCATCGGCGAATGTCCCTCGAACAGATCGCGCATTTCGACGAGATAGGGCGCCTTGAGTTGCGGATCGGTGATGGCATATTTCTCGCCGACGATCGCGGTGAAGCGCGCCAATACGTCGGGACTGATGGCCTTGCCTAGTCCGTTCTTCGGCTTGTCGAGCATGGCGTTCTCTGCGGTTGGTTTTACGAAAAATGACAGCCGGCCGGGCGCGAGGCAAGCGCGGCATTTCGCCAAGATTTGCGGCAACAAGTTGCGCCAATAAGTGCGCCGAGAAGTTGCGCCAAGAACCACGTCAAACCTTAGCGTTAGCGTGGCGCGGCGGCGCGCCGCAAACGGTCGTTGATCGCTTCGCCGAGGCCTTCGCGGGGGATCGGCATCGCCGCGATCGCGCGCGCGCCCGCCGCGTCGAGCGCGCGCAAATGGGAGAAGAGATTCGCCGCCGCTTCGCTCAAATCGCCGCGCGCGGAAAGGTTCAGTACTTTCGCCGCTCGCTCGGCCCCGGCGGCGAGCGAGGGGCCGAAGGCCAGCAGGGCTTCGCCCGGTTCGAGCCGTTTGACATCGAGCCGCAACGGCGTGCGCGGCGCATAGTGCGACGCCAGCATGCCCGGCGCGCGCGGTGCGTCGCTTGCAGCGCCGATATCGGGCGCTTCGCGGAGCTTTTGCTGCAAAACGCGCTCGATCGCTTGCCTCGGCACGCCGCCGGGCCGCAGCAGCACCGGCGCACCGAGGCAAGCCACAATCGTGGATTCGATCCCGAGCTGCGTTGCCCCGCCGTCGACAACGAGATCGATCCGCCCGCCGAGATCGGCGAGCACATGGGCGGCCGTTGTCGGCGAAACATGGCCGGAGCGGTTCGCCGACGGCGCAACGAGCGCTCCCTTAAAGCTGCGGAGAATGTCTTGCGCGACCGGATGCGTGGGCACCCGCACGGCGATGCTGTCGAGGCCGGCGGTGGCGAGCTCCGCGACCGGGCAGTCCGCTGCCTTGGGCAGAACCAGCGTCAGCGGCCCCGGCCAGAACGCCGCCGCAAGCTGTTCCGCCGCAGCGTCGAACCGGGCAAGCTTTCGCGCCGCGGATGGGGCGGAGACATGCGCGATCAGGGGATTGAAAGCGGGCCTTCCTTTCGCGGCATAGAGCCGCGCCACCGCCTGGCCGTTCCCGGCGTCGGCGCCGAGCCCATAGACCGTCTCGGTCGGAAAGGCGACAAGCCCGCCGGCTTTAAGAACGCGCACCGCTTCGGCGATCGCATCGGCGTCCGCCGGCAGCACGCGCGCCGTCAATGGGACCGTCATTGCCACTTCGCTGCCCGGAGCATGATTGAACCCGAACCGATCGCGCCCTAGATAACACGGTCGCAGGCCCGGCATACACGACGGGATACGGAAAAACGGCGACTTGCCGGGGCAAAATCGCGATTGTATAAGCCGCCTGTCAGTCGGAGTGTGGCTCAGCCTGGTAGAGCACCTCGTTCGGGACGAGGGGGTCGCAGGTTCAAATCCTGCCACTCCGACCATTCCCCCTTGTAAAAAACTGCCGCACGCTTTCGACTCTATCTCAGGCCAAAAGACGCTTGCGGTTTAATCGAACAGCTTGGTACGGGGGCGAATTTAATCGAAACAAAGAAGCTCACAGAACAACCGGTTGCGCTACTGCGCGCAAAGTTTGATTTGCAATATCGGATTAAGATTCTGGATGGGAGGTTGGGAGCCGCTCGAGATTGAATCCGCGCCGAGAGGTCTCTTGCCATGATGGTGGTGTAAACAGGACAGCTTGTGTAGAATTATTTAGCTCGCCACGATGGAGGGTCCTTATGTTCAGGATTTACCAGCATAGCAAAAAACCGGATTATCGCCTTATAATTCCCGCAGGATCCACCTTGCCTTCGGAGGCAAAAGAGGAAAATTGGAATGTGGCCAAAACGGTGGAGAAAGTTTCGTTGGAAGCAGAGAAAAACATCAAAAGCCGCGGATATCATCTGTACAAGTCTGTCGCAACTTTCAAGGAAATCGAGGGCACAAAACCGCCTGTGAGTCCCAAGAAAAAGAAACGGCGATGAGTTTGCCATTGCGGTCCGCCATGGTCATTCGCGTCGATTCACAGAGGGGCGCGCGCCGTATTATTGCGCCGGTACACAAACTGAAAGCGTCAGCTGAAAAACTTCACGAAAATCGGTGACAGACGAGGCGACAACAGGTCCTGCCGCTCCGAACGAACTTCCGCCTGTACACGCTACTGAACCGCTGCGCACTCGCACTGGCACGTCCGCGACCATCAGCTACGTAAACAATGGACGCGCGCCGTCGGCCGCCTCTCTCGCTTGCGGCGGCGGCACGCGAGAATGCGGGAGCGCGTCGGTTATTGCGCCGGCGGTTGCGGCGATTTGGGTGGCGGGACGCGCACCTTCGGTGCGGGCGGGGCTATGGCTAAGATTTGCTGACTGATGTCCTGCTCAGCCAACTGCACCGTCGCGATGGCCTGCGCCAATTGGTCTTGTTTGCGGGCGAGCTGTTCTTGATTGTTGGCGAGCAGCTCTACGCTGCGTCTCACGATGGCGAGATCGAGCGCCGAAGGCTTAAGTTGCGTCTGCAATTCCACAGACGTTACTGCGGGGGCGGGCGGGGGTGCGGGTAACAGCCAGGCGAGCGATGGCGCCCAAACCCCGATCGCGCCGCCATAGTACTGCCAAGCAAGCGTGGCTCCGACGCCGATGAGAACGGCAGCGCAAAAGCGGGCAAGGGTGCGAAATAGACGCCGCGTCGTCGATGGTCCGGGGCTGGCGAACCGATCGCTCTTGAACCCCGAGGGGCGACGCGAGCTGCCGCTGACCCAGTGAACGCGATCGGCATCGAGACCGGAACCGTCGACATCGTGCTCGGAATACACATCGCTGAGAGGCGGACTTTCGGAATACATCTGTCCCTCTGGCTTCGCTTGATTGATATCGCATTCGGATGAAGGCATCACGATTTGACGGGACGAGGGCGGCAGCGCAGCAATCTCAGGGACTATTAAAGACGCCTGTGCCGCGCCTTTGCGGCAAGCGGAACATTTCAAAGGCAGACCGCGTACGCGTTGGACGTGCGACGGCAGCCGCGCGCGCGGCTGCGCGGTGCCGACAGTCGCTCGTCACATCGCGTGCGTTATGTCTAATGCCGCAATTTGTAACAGTGCCCGCCTCCGGCAGCCCTGATATGCGCGCGACACGCTCTATGGCTCGTAAATGAGCAATCGGGCTGTCCCGTGGCCGTTGCCCCTCTTGGTTCCGCGCAGTACATGGCGGCGTTTGCGGGGCCTAGAGGATAAAGAACGAAGCCGATCGACAGAAACATCATCGTTGCGATTAGCCGAACTGTTAACTTTGAACGCGACATCTGAACCTCCCACAAGTCCGGGTTCGTTTTCCAGTTACACTGCAAAGCACGACGATCAGGTAGGTCTTATGGCCTCTTGCATTGCTTAGCGAAAACGAATGGTAGCCGCGTTGCCGGGGGGTCATAGTCAAAGCTTGGCGAGCAGCCCTTATACGAAGGTTTAGGATGCTGCGGCCGATGCCGTAGTTTCCGGTAATCAGGGATCCTGCAGCTTTCGGTAAACAGGCGTCACCAGCGTTTGTTTCTCGGTCTCGTTCTCGCCTTCGACCGCCCACACCGACGCGGTGAGTTCCGACGCCAGACACTGCGCCATGTCCTGAACTTCCTGCGCGGCATAGTCTCCGGTGTCGCGTGCCGCATGCTGGACGCCCGCGAACGACACCGGGCCCAGCCGCGAAATGTCGTTAGTGCCGGGAAGCCTTAAAAAGCTATAGGTGCAGTTCGTCGGCTTGAATCTGACGTTTACGCCTGCCTCGGTGACGGCGGTATCGAAGTCGCTTCTCAGCGGATGCTTCATCGCAGCGTTCCATATGATTCATGCTTAATTTGATCAATCTGCCTTGTCCAAATTTTGAATGAGCCAAAGGGTCTTGGCGACTTCCGATGCAACACGCTGCGCCTTGCTGTTGCCTCTGGGTCTCGCGGATCGGACGCTTGCGAGCGAGACGGGATGCGCAGCAGCGTCGGTTGGCGCGTTACGAATCCCCGAAGGTGCATGCGTTTCTCGGACCGACCAAACCGAGGCGGCGAATTCAGACGCGAGACGCTGCGCCATGTCTTGAACTTCTTGCGGCACATAGTCTCCGGTGTTGCGTCCTGCGTGCTGGACGCCCGCGAACGAGACCGGTCCGAGGCGCGCGATGTCGTCGCCGTCGGCGAGTCTGTGAAAACTATAGGTGCTGTTCGTCGGATTGAAGGTGGCGCTCACGCCCGCTTCGGTGACGACGACGTGAAAGTCGCTTCTGGCTGGATGCTTCATGGCAATATCGCCCTGATTTGAACATCCCCAGCAGGTCCGTATTCTGCCGCCGTTTTCATGGCGGCTGCAAGCCGCATTGCGTACACGCCGGAAGTGCACAAACAGAAAACACAAGTTGAAAAACGTTTACGCGACTCAACGCCAAGGCGACGCGCCGTAAATTCCATCAGTGGTCGCGGGGCAGGCGCAAGCGAAACCGAATTCACGCCGGAAGGGTGATTTCGCAAACAAGGCCCTCTGGGCGCCAGTCGAAACGTGCCTTGCCCTTCAACTGTTCGACCAGTCGTTCGATGACTCGCGTTCCAAAGCCCTGGCGCGCCGGCGCTTGCACCGCCGGGCCGCCTCTCTCGAACCATTGCAGGGTCAATTGTCCGTCCGCCGCGTGCACCCATTTCAAGTCGATTTGGCCTTCGGCCGTGGAAAGAGAGCCGTACTTGGCCGCGTTCGTCGCCAGCTCGTGCAGCGTCACAGCGACGGCCTGGGCGGTATTGGGCTCCAACAGGACCGGTGGACCATCTAAGCGCACGCGCTCCTTGTTCCTCTCGGCATAAGGCGCAAGCTCCTGGGTCGCGATTCTGGATAGCTCGGCGCCGATCCAGCGCGACTCGATAAATAGCGAGTGAACATTCGCGAGCGCCTGGATGCGTCCTTCGATGGCCCGCTTCAAACCCTCGCAGCTGTCCGCGTGAGAAAGATTGACGGCTGCTTGCACGTTCGCAAGCATGTTTTTACTGCGATGCTCCGCTTCGCGCGCCAGCGTGGCAATCTGCTCCTGGCTGCGCTTCTGCTCGGTAATATCCCGCGCGACCTTGGACGCGCCGACAATTTTGCCTTCGGCATTTTTAACCGGAGAGACCGTCAGCGAAATAGCGATCAGGCCCCCGTTCTTGCGCCGCCGCACGGTCTCGAAATGGTCGATGTGTTCCCCGCGCCTGATGCGGGTTAGGATGTCACGCTCTTCGCTTTGCCGCTCCTCCGGAATAACGATTGTGATGGGCTGGCCGATCGCCTCTTCCGCGCGGTAGCCGAACACGCGCTCCGCACCCCTGTTCCAGCTCGTGATGATGCCATCGAGGTTTTTGCTGACGATGGCGTCGTCGCTCGATTCGACAATGGACGCCAGGTAACGCAAGCGCTGTTCGCTTTCGCGCAGCGCAGCTTCCATCTCTTTGCGCTCGGTAACGTCGCGATTGACTTCAAGCACCGTGCCGTCACTGAGCAGCTGCATCCGACTGTCGACGATGACTTCGCGGCCATCCTTGCAGACGTGGCGTAGCTCGCCGGACCAGTAACCCTCGTTTCGGAGCAGCGAGCGCAGTTCGAAAAATCCGATCGGCCATCTGGTATGCAAAAGGGAGTGGCTAATGCGCCCGACTGCTTCGTCCGCCGCGAATCCGTAAAGGCGTTCGGCTCCGGCATTCCAGAACACGATCGGCCCGTCCAGGTTCCACGCGAACATTGGCTCATAGGACAACATGAGCAGATCGGCCAAGCGTTCGGCGGATTGGCGTTCCATCTGCAATCCGGCTTTGCGCTCCACCCCGAGGTCCAACCAAAACCGCGGGGCGGCTGCCACTATTAATCCCAGCCGCCCCAGCGTGTTGCAAGGAGCGTTTCGGATTAAGAATGACGCGCCTAGAACGCCTCAGGCCGCGCATGGCCGCGAAGGCTAGCGCAAATTCGACGGCGGCGCCGGGGCGGTATCGCTCAAAGCGATGCGAATATCGTTATTGGCGGCGCGGTAGACGATCACGCCGGCGGCCAGAATGGCAAACACCGCCGCCGCGGCAAACCACATCTCACTCGCATCAATCGCCTCGAATTCAAGCTTGCTTGGCAGCTCGGCTTCGTCGTTTTGTTTGTTCTCGTTGTTCATTGAGCCCTCCATTTCAGAAGGCAAAAACTAATTTATGCATTAAGAAAGCCGCCGGCAATCCCCCAAAGGAAGGAGGGCGGTTTGCATCTGCCTACGATGGCAACACTCAAGGATCGGCGTCCTTAACGTTCGCCAAATCCTCATTTATCGAAAAGCTTCATCGCCTCGTCCGCGAGCACGCCGGCGGAGATCGCGATCGGCGCGAACGGCGCTTTCGCGGCGATATCGGCGGTCGGCACCATGATCTGATCGATCTTGGTGGCCAATTGCTGGACCGAGGCCGCAAAGACGAGCCGTCCGACACGGCTCCATAGGATCGCGCCCATGCACATCGCGCACGGCTCGCCGGAGGTGTAAAGCGCACTGCCGCGCAGCGCCGCGCTGCCGCGATCGGCGAGGCAGCGGCGGATCGCAACCATTTCGCCATGGGCGGTCGGGTCGTCGCTGGCTTTTCCGAGATTACGCCCGCGCGCGATCACTTCTCCGTCGCGCACGATCACCGCGCCGAACGGGTAGTCGCCTTGCCGGGCTTCATCCAGCGCCAAGCGCATGAACCGTTCGTCGTCGGCCGGCACGTAGGCGGCGGCAGGCGGTGCGTCGACGCCGAGCATGGCGCTGGATGCAAGCGCAATGACGATGCCTCGGCGGCTGTAAAGCGCTGCAGGCTTGCAATCGCAACAATCGTGACGGCGAATGCCATGAGGAGAATTCATGTGGGGGACTCCAGCCGGCTTACCTCACGGGGACCGAGAACTCACTTCAACAAAAAATTTCTTTCTCATCGCGCGTTTGACATCGTCGAAACCGAGCGCCGGCAAAAGAAAGGCCCCATTGCCGCCGATGACGTGATCCCTGTACCAGTCCTCAAGCGTTCCGGCTTCGTCGCCCTCGAGAATCGGCAACCCGTTGATCGTGACGCCGGCGAGTACCAGCTGATCGCGGACAGCATCGACCGGTGGTCTGCTGTTGCAATTGTCACGGCCATCGCCGGAAACGTCAACGATCGTGCGATTGGCCGGAGCGGGCAGGAACGGGAGCACTTTGTCCCGAACGATCTGTAACCCGCGCGCCATGCACGTAAACTGGTTATCGGCGCGCGGCGCGCGCCTGACCGCCTCGGCGAAGGCCTGCGCGTCGCTGCGGCTGGTGATCAATGTCCATGGAATGGTGAGGGAAGCCTTGTTCGACCATTCCACCAATGCAACGAACATCGCGTGATTTGGCCCGGACAGAATCATCTGCTGAATATCCGGGTCCTCGAAGGTCTCGGCGATTCCCGCCATTTGGAGTGCGTATCGCTTCACATCGATCGATTCGGAGACATCCACGGCGAGGACAAGCGCAGTATCGACCGTTTCGGCGGCGACTTTCGCTTTTGTCTGTGCAAACCCCGGTTGCAACCCCAAGGCCTCCACAGCGAGCACGCTGACAAATATCGAGAACACGATCGCGTGCCGAATGGAGATCTCAGCGAACCGCCCTGTCCCGGTTTTGCGCATCATCGAATCCCTTTGCCGTGTCGAGGCCTTTGACCTGGCGCATCACAGTTCCGTCCAAATTGGTGCCGGTCAGGTTAGCCCCGGCGACATTCGCGCCGGTTAAATCCGCGCGTGTCAAATCACTCGAGGTCAAATTGGCGCCCGAAAGATTCGCATTCCTCAGGATGGCGAAGGTCAAATGCACTCGCTGCAAATCGGCGTCGATCAGATTGGCGTTGGAAAGATTGCAGCCGGAGAGATCGTTCCAGAGAGTGGTCTTCAATTGATCTCTTGCCATTCCCATGCGCACGTGTGCCAGATTGGCGCCATGGAGGTCGACGCCGGTCAAACGAGCCATCACGTGCGCGCCTGAAAGGTTCGCGTTGGCGAAATTTGGAGCTTCGGACGAAGATGGTTCAAGTGCCGAATAGGCGGCGATATCGTATAAGCTTGCGCTGGCCAAATTTGCGCCGGCAAAATTTGTGCTCGTGATCACCGCGTGATCGAGATTTGCTCCCGAAAGATCGGTGCCGGACAAATCGGAGTGCGAAAGGTCGGCGCCATATAAGTTCGCACCGGCAAGTTTCGCACGCTTGAAATCGAGATCGCTCAAGTCGAGGAAGCTGAGATCCTCGTGCGAAAAGTCGGCAGGCTGCCCCGAGGTGGCCTTGACGAGAACTTCGCTCACTTGTTTGACGGTCAGTTTCGCTGCTCCGGCGCTTTGTGTCGAAGCGAACAACGCCGCAATCAGCAATGTGAACAGGATTCGCATCCGTCGCCTGGTCGGTTTCCAAATGCAGATATTGCTACCACGGGACCTGCAGGTCCGCTAAGTGCCATTATCTGTCAATCGATGAGACCGCCGCACGAATTTAGGGCCGCATGTCCTGCGTCTTGAGTTCAGCGTCGGCCGACGAGCCCGCCAACGCCCCCGGCATCGTGCTATATTGAGATTGCTCCAGGCGTCCTTTCGCGCCTTCTCGCGGGGCAATCCTTGATCGGCGGGCCTGTGTCATGAGTTTATCGATGAAGAGAGTTTGGTTACTTCGAACGGCCTTTGGGTCCATGGCGGTTTCCACGGCGTTCTCCGGAATGGCGCAGCTGTCCTACGCGCAAACGCCCGCCGCCGACGTCGCCGCTCAAGTGCGCAGCCAGGGCTACGAATGCGACCGGCCAATCACCGCAACTCGGGATGTGAGACTTTCCAGACGAGACTCGGCGGTCTGGATTCTAAGATGCAGTAACGGCGCTTACAGGGTAAGGCTCGATCCTGACATGGCGGCACGAATTACCAGGCTGAAAAGAAAATTGTAGTTTCGAGGCTCAATCGGGTATTTGCGCCGGATTGATCGGTGGTGGCGGCAAAGCCGGCTGTCGCGGCGGCGGCGATGATGCGGGCGCTGCAGAGGTTTTTGATTCCGCGATCGGCGCGGCGGCCTTGGGTTCGCTTTCCCCTGCGGCGGCCGCCGCTCCTTCCGAGCCGCTTTGCGCGGGCGCGCCGATCGGAGCCGGTTTTGCCGGCGCCGGCGCAGCCATGCGGTTACCGCCTACGATGGCGAGAACTTCGCGTATCACGCGGGCATGGAGTTCCGGCGACTTGTCGATGTTGAGATGGTTGAGGTCGGGATCGGAGCTCAAATCGACATTGCTGAGCGAACCGCGAAAGCCGGGTCCGGGCCGCATATAAGCGTAATCACGCTGCGTAAAGTTGACGACGCGCGCTACGTTCCCAGGAGCCGGGAATGACTGCGTCCCGTCAAACGGCACGACGAGCGCCACGGGAACACCCTTGTCGCCGAGATAGTCGGCCATCTCCATGGCGGCGTCGGCGCCGAGCGAATGACCGATGAGGATAATGGGGCCTTCCTTCTTGGCCTTGTAGTCGGCTGCGGCCCGATCGGCGATTTCCTTCCAGTCCGTATGGCTGTGCGACGTCGCATGGACGCCGCGTCTATTGAGTTCGTCGGCGAGCGTGTCCATTCCAGTGGAAAAGACATCCGCCAGTCCGCGAAAAAGGTAAACGTGCGCGCGGGACTGCGCCGTTGCCGATCTCGACCCGAGGCCGAGCGTGGCCACAGTCGCCAGCATCGCAATCGCGATAAGACAGAACCAACGTCTCATGAACTTCTCTCGGCTGGTCGGGCCGAAAATCGAGTCACGAAATCGAACTTTATTGTCCGCATTTTAATAGCATCATGCGGCACGAATATTAAGGCAACACAGATACCCCGCGTCAGCTTCGTGATTCATGCTTTCGCTGCGGGCGACCAGCCATAGATTCGGGAAAGCGTGTCCCCCATCAATTTCGCTTTGTCGTTCCGCGAAATGCGATCGGTAACGCGGAACGCATCGATGCCTTGGGCATAGTTGAGGAATTTTACCGCGCGCGTCCAGTCCGTGCCCCACATGCAGCGGTCGATCCCGAACGCGTCGATGACGCTGCAGACCGGATCCCAGATATCGCGATAGGGGAAGGGCTCGCGGGACAGCGTACAGGCGCCACTGATTTTGATGGCGACGTGTTTTTGCTTTGCCAGCATCAGCACCTTCGGCAGATCGGCCCATGGTTCCGCCGGTACCGGCGGCGCGTGCGGCTGAACGAGGCCAAGGTGATCGATAACAATCTGCGTATCCGGATTGCGACGAATGAGTTCGAGTCCTTGGTCGAGCCGCCCGGCGATGTGTAGGTTGACCGGCAAGGATAGACGTGCGGCTTCCACGAGTACCCGATTGAGGCCTGGATCGGCGGGATCCTCGGTGTAGCCGCCACGCACGAGCAACATGCGAATGCCGACCGCTCCGGGCGTGCGCTTCCATTCGGCGATGACCTCCGCGACCGACGGATCGGCGGGATCGACCGGCTTAACGAGGGCGAATCGGCCGGGATGTCGCTTGCGCACTTCGAGCGCGTAGCTCGCGTCGTAGCGGTACATGGTGAATGCCGACACCAGGATCGCACCGTCGACGCCGACGGCGTCCATCGCCGCCACCATCTGGTCGCCCGTGACCTCGGGCGGCCCCGTCAATGCAGCGTGCCAGGGTCGGCCGGGGTGATTGCGTTCGTAGGCATGCACTTGCGCGTCGATGATCGGCATATTGGGGCTCGGCAGGCGCCTATATTCGATCCGGATGGGGCATGATGAAATTGTCGCGGTTCGGCATTTTCACCTGTAGCAGCGTTTTGACATCCATCACATCGTCCTCGCCGATCAGTTCGCGCTATTTGCGCCCTACCCACCGCAACATCGTGCGGGAAGGCTTTAATTCTGTCGAGGCCATTGCAGCCGTCGCGCCGGTCGGCCCTCGATCGCAACAAATTACGCCAGGCAAAATCCAGCCAAAAATTTTCGGCGGCGAATGAATGGCGGATGAACGGCGAAGCGCCGTTTTCACGCAAAAAAACACTCCACGCGCCTTATTCTCGCGGTATTTTGCGCCAACGTAAACGATAGCGATGATGCGATTATGAGGGATGGGATGCAGCGCTTTTGCTCCGTTATTTTGCTGTCCTTGGCATTGGCGGGCCTAGCCGCGCCGATCGCTGCGGAAGCACAAGTCATTTGCACCGGCAATGCCAGTCCGCCGCCGGAACTGCCGGTCTACGAGCAGCCTCCAATTCCGGAACCCGGCTACATATGGGTTCCGGGCTATTGGGGGATTGGACCAAGCGGATATTACTGGGTTCCGGGCACTTGGGTGTTGCCGCCGACCGTAGGCTTGCTGTGGACGCCGGGCTATTGGGGCTGGCGTGATGGAATCTATGTGTGGAACGCAGGCTATTGGGGTCCGCACGTCGGTTTCTACGGCGGAATCAATTACGGCTTTGGCTATGGCGGCGTCGGCTATGAAGGCGGCCGATGGGAGAATGGCGTTTTCGCCTACAATCGGACCGTCAACAATTTCGGCGGCGTCAGGATCACCAACGTGTACGAGAAGACCGTTGTCGTCGAACCCGGCGCAGTGCGCGTGAGCTTCAACGGTGGGACGGGCGGAACGACGATGCGGCCGACAGCGGCGGAGGAAGCCGCCGCCGCCGAGAAGCACGTCGCCGCTGCCCCTTCACAGCTCCAGCAAGAGCGCGCGGCGAGCGAGAACAAAGCTTTGCTCGCCTCCGAAAATCACGGCAAACCGGCGATCGCCGCGACCGCCAAGCCCGGCGAGTTTTCCGGCAAAGGCGTAGTGGCGGCGCGAGAAGCGGCGCCAGTGACTTCACCTGCCATGAAGCCAATGGGTGCTGCGGTCTCGAGCCCGAATGCATCGGAGCCCAAAGCGATCGAGAAGCAGGACAAGGCAGGCAAAATCGAAACAGCGCCACAAGGCGGTCCGCCGCTCAAGCCGGCGGACAAATCGGCGGACAAGGAGGCAAAGCCCGCAAATTCCGAGAGCAAGCTGCCGAGCGGCAAGGGCGAAACGACGCTGCAAGGCGGGCTGCCGCCCAAATCGGTGGACAAGCCCACAGGAAAAGAAGCAAAGCCGGAGACTACGACAGCCAAGCTTCCGAACGGCAAGAACGAACCGCTCAACAATGGGGCAACACCGCCTTCGCCGCCCAAGGCGTTAAAGCCTTCGCCACAGGCGGCCAGCGGGGCAAATGCGCATCCCAGCCCGCCGCATCCGAATCCGGCGCAACCAAATGCCGGCGCGCCGCATCCGCAACCGTCGTCTAAGGATAAAGACAAAAAGCCGCCGCCGGGATAGGCGGCGGCGGTTGCGTGCTGCTGGTCACTTGGCTTCCGCAGGCTTGGTGTAGTTGAAAGTCTTGATCAACAAACTCGACCAGCTTTGGCCTTTCGCGAGGCCGGCAAGCCCAGCGAGTTCATCCAATTCCGTGTGATTAACGCGATCCGGATCTCCCACTGCTTCTGTTGACGAAAAACGCCCGCCTGCGCGCAGAACCCGAGCGACTTCCTTGATGGCCGCTGCTCGATCGGACACTTCACCCAGCACGGTGACCATGAACACCACGTCGAACACCGCGTCGGTGAATGGCAGTTTCTCCGCCAGGCCCAAAACGCTTGTAAAGTTAGCGAGGCCGCGCTTGTCGAGCCGGTGCGCCGCCATCTTAAGCATTGGCGTCTGCGCATCGAGAAGCGTGAGATGTCCGGCGGTGAGCTTTAGCGCGATGGTTGGGCTGAAAAAGCCGGGGCCGCAACCGACTTCAAGAACGCGATCCGCGGGTAAGAGCTGCAGCCGGCCGACGATTCGGCGGGGCGACGCTACCAGATACCGCAATGGATTGAGAAGCCACGTCGCATACTCGACCGGATACACGCCTCGGCCCCTCAGCCGCTCCCAAGGTGTTCGCTCCATGGGGTGAGTTGATAACACGACTCACTTTCAATCCTGTCATTTCGAGCCGGACATTTTCCTTGCCCGCACAGAGCGGCGAAAAGCGTCACTAGGGCGAGATATTCGGCCGCTCCATGCTAAGCTTCCCGTTTCGATGCCGTCCTCCCCGTTAAGGAGCTGCCTCGCGCGATTTTGTCGCGGATGGTCTTTGTGCCGAGAATATGCAATGGTTTTTGCTAATGTGCGGCTGGAAAGGGCGCCAAGATAAAAACATGTCGCGCCGAGCCGCCCGATAGCGCACCGCTATCGTCTGGGGGACGAACAGGGAGGAACATGATGAAACGGATTTCGTTATTTCCGCTTTGCTTGGTTGCGGCCGCGACGGCGTTCGCCGCTCCGGCCTGCGCCGAGGATACGATTATCATTGGCTTTACCGCCTCACAGACCGGTCCCCTCAACGTCGACTCGCTCGGCCAGCAGCGCGGCTACGAGTTCTGGCGCGACGAGGTCAATGCCGCGGGCGGCATCCAGGTCGGCGGAAAAAGCTACAAGGTCAATTTCGTCAGCTACGACGACCAATCGGTCGGCGGCCGCGTGCAGCAGCTCTACACGCGCCTGATCAACCAGGACCATGCGCAGTTTCTGTTCAGCCCCTATTCGTCGGGACTGACCGCGCCGGCCGCGGTCATTACCGAGCAGTACGGCAAGATCATGATCAACAGCGGCGGCGCCGAGGAGAAACCGTTCGAACTCGGCAACAAATATCTGTTCATGGTGATCACATCGGCTTCCCACTATCTTTCCGGCGCGGTGGAGGCGCTGAAGTCGAAAAATCCGCAGGCCAAGATCGCGATGGTGTATTCCGACGATCCTTTCTCCAAGACGGTGCTCAATGCGACGAAACAACAGGCCGAGGCCGCCGGGCTGCAGGTGGTGATGGACGAATCCTATGCACCGTCGACGACCGATTTCGGCCCGATCGTCAACAAGATCATTTCGTCGAACGCCGACGCCTTTATGGGCGGCGGCCATTATTCGGACGGCGCCACGCTGGCGCGGCAAATGTACGACCAGAAAGCCAATATGAAATGGGTCTCGATCTTGGTCGCGCCGGGCGACGATAAGTTCGGCGAACTCGGACCCGCGGGGATGGGCGTGACCGTGCCGTCGCAATGGGAATCCCAAGTCTCCTACAAGCCGCAATTCGGCCCGACAACGCCGGAATTCGCCAAGGCGTTCCAGGAAAAATTCAACGCCAAGGCCGACTATCACGCCGCGTCCGGCTATACCAGCGGTGCGATCCTGCAACACGCTATCGAACAGGCGAATTCGATCGATCCGGAGAAAGTGGCGGCGGCGCTCAACGCAGTCGACGTCACCACGTTCTTCGGCCACATCAAGTTCGCCACTGATCCCGGCCACCATGGCTTGCAGACTGCGCACGAGATGGTGCTGGCGCAGTGGCAGAAAGTGAACGGTAAGCCGGGCCGTCAGGTGGTTTGGCCGGAAGCGGCCAAGTCTGCCGATCTCATCTACCCGATCTCGGCCAGTCAATAGTCGGCGCGGGAGCGGCTTTGTCCGCGCCGGTCCCCACCTCCTAATCGCATGCTCGGCATTTTCGCTTCGCTCATCGACGGCGTGCTCGTGGGGCTGGTCTACGGACTTGCCGCCATGGGCCTCACCCTGATTTGGGGCGTGATGGACGTGATCAACCTTACTCACGGCACGATGATCGTCGCCGGCATGATGGGGCTTTATTTGCTGGCGGGCGCGTTCGGCATATCGCCTTATTTCACCCTGCCGCCGGTTTTGATCGGCGGTTTTTTTGCCGGCGTGGCGCTCTACTGGATCGCAGTACACCGCATGATGGGGCGGCCGCCGCTGATGAGCCTGTTATCGACCTTTGCGGTCAATCTCGTCCTAGTTGGGGTCGGCACCGCGGTTTGGGGCACGGCTTTGTTCAATGTCGATGTGTCGTTGCCCGGCGTCACGATCGGCCGCTACACGTTTCCCGGCGCGCACATCCTCGCCGCCGCGCTCGCGGCCGTGATCGCCGGTCTGCTTTACGTCTTCCTGCACTATACGCGGCTCGGCAAGGCGTTGCGCGCGGTCGCCAATAATCGCGAAGCCGCCGAACTGGTCGGCATTCCCACGACGCGGCTTCTCGCCATCGCGGTGGGCTGCGGCGTCGCGCTGGCCGGCGTGTCGGGCATGCTGATCGGGACGTTGTTTCCCTTCACCATTCTTTCGGGTGATGGCTATCAGCTCAAAAGCTTTATCGTCACCGTGCTCGGCGGTTTCGGCAATCCGGTCGGTGCGCTGATGGGCGGTGTCGCACTCGGGCTGCTTGAAGGCGCGGTGACGCCCTTCGTGCCGGTGAGCTGGACGCTGGTGATCGAATTCGTTCTGTTCGTTCTCGTGCTGATCGCATTTCCCGGCGGCATTTTCGCATCGCGGCGCGGAGCGCTTTAGCGCATGATCCCGAAAAGTGGGTACCGGTTTTCGGACAGGATCATGCGCAAACGAAATATTGTTTGCATGATCCCGAAAAGTGGATGCCGGTTTTCGGACAGGATCATGCGCAAACGAGATGTCGCCAAACGAGTGACTCGAGCTGATCGGTTTGCGCTCTAGATGTTGCGCCGCCCATTCTTCTGGATCATCGCTCTGGCGATCGCTGCTTTCGTCGTGTCGCCGGTCGTCGGCAATAACGTGGAATTGCGCGAGAGCCTGGCGCTGGCCGCCGTTTACATCACGCTTGCCAGCAATCTCAATCTGATGCTGGGCTATGCCGGCTATATCAATTTCGGCAGCATCGTCTTCTTCGGGCTGGGCGGCTATATCTGCATTTGGCTGGTCGACGCCCAGAAATGGCCGCTCGGCTTCAGTCTCGTCGCCGCTGGCATGGGCGTCAGCGCCCTTTCACTCGTCTTCGGCTCCGGCATATTGCGTTTGCGCGGTCCGTTCTTCGCCCTGTCCACGATCGGCATCGTCGAAGGGGTCCAGGCGTTCGTCGAGAACTTTAAGCCGTGGGGTGGATCCTCGGGCATCTATATCTCCCCGGAAGTCTTCCAGCCGCTGGGCGGACCGGCGTCGGCGCTATGGGTGATCTACTTTTTGCTCGTCGCGGTAATGGGAGCCTCGCTCTATCTGAGCTACGGCATCAAAATTTCGAAATTCGGCCTCGGCCTTCTTGCCATCGGCCAGAACGAAGATGCGGCGGCGATCCTGGGCGTGCCCACGCCGCGCTATAAAGCGCTTTGCTACAGCGCGTCGGCGTTTCTGCCCGCTATCGCCGGCGGGCTTTATTTTTTCAAAGGCGCCTTCATCCAGCCGTCGGACGCCTTCGATTTGACCTTATCGACGGAGGCCATCGTCATCTGCATGCTGGGCGGGCAAGGCACGGTCTCGGGCGTCGCGCTCGGCGCTTATCTCTACGAGGAGCTGCGCGGCTATCTCTTGACGTCGTCGACATTCTCGAATTTTCAATTGGTGATCGCCGGCGCGCTGTTGCTCATCATCGTGCTGTTCTTTCCCGCGGGATTGATGGGCTTCATCCATAGCCGCTTTCCGCGCTTGCAGAAGGTTCTGGAGTGACCGCGATCCTCGAACTCAACGGCGTGAGCAAGCGCTTCGGCGGCCTGCTCGCAGTGCACAATCTGAGTTTCGGCATGCGGCAGGGCGAAATTCTCGGCCTGATCGGGCCAAACGGCGCCGGCAAATCGACGCTGTTCAATCTGATTAACGGCGTGTTCGCACCGAATTCGGGGCGGATCGTTTTCGACGGCATCGATATTACCGGTGAAAAGCCCTTCCTCGTCGCTCGGCACGGGCTCGCGCGCACGCACCAGATCGTGCAGCCGCTCACCAACATGACGGTGCTGGAGAATTGCACGGTAGGCGCCTGTTTCGGCCGCGAAAATCTGCCGTTGCATCGCGCGACCGAAGCGGCGCGGGCCGCGGCCGCCATGGTCGGGCTCGACGACCGGGTGCACATGCTGGCGCTGCATCTGACGATCGCCGGCAAGAAACGGCTCGAACTCGCCCGCGCACTCGCGGCGCAACCGAAGCTCCTGCTGCTGGATGAGGTTTTGGCCGGACTCAATCCGACCGAAATCGAGCACATGATCGGCGTGATCCGGCGCATCCGCGACAGCGGCGTGACGATCCTGATCATCGAGCATCTCATGCAGGCGATCATGAGCCTGTCCGACCGCATCGTTGTGCTCAATTACGGCGAGAAGCTTGCCGAAGGCCTGCCGGCGGACGTCGCGCGCGATCCACAGGTGATCGAAGCCTATCTCGGCGATCCGAAACTAGCCGCCGCGCTCGAGGGCAACGACGGCGACGTGCCGCAAGGGAACGCCGACAATGTCTGACGCGCTGTTGTCGGTCGAAGGCCTCGAAGCGGGCTACGGCGAGGTCCAGGTCTTGTGGGGCCTGTCGCTGAAAGCGCGGCGCGGCGAGCTCACCGCCATCGTCGGCGCCAACGGCGCCGGCAAGACGACGACGCTGCGCGCGGTCGCCGGCACGCTGACGCCTTGGCGCGGGCGGGTTATGCTCGGCGATGACGACGTCACGCGCGTGCCGAGCCACGTCAAGGCGGCGCGCGGCCTTGCTTTGGTGCCGGAAGGCCGGCAATTGTTCAGCGCAATGAGTGTTGCCGAGAATCTCGAACTCGGCGCGTTTTCGGCCCGCGCATCGCGCTCCTACGCCGAGCGGCTCGACCAAGTCTTCAGCCTGTTTCCCCGGCTGGCCGAGCGGCAGCGCCAGCGCGCCGGCACGCTATCGGGCGGCGAGCAGCAAATGGTGGCGATTGCACGCGGACTGATGTCCGAACCGGAAATCCTGATCATCGATGAGTTGTCGCTTGGGCTTGCGCCGGTCGTCGTTTATCAGCTTCTGGCCACGCTGAAGCGGCTCAAGCAAGCGGGTCTCACCATTCTTTTGGTCGAGCAGAATGTGCATCTTGCCTTGGCGTTGAGCGATTACGCATATGTGATCGCCGAAGGCCGCATTTTCACAGAGGGCCGGCCCGCAGAATTGGCGGCGAAGCCCGAGATCAGGCGCGCTTACTTGGGCCTGTAGCAGCCGCCACATTTCGTCGATGGACTTCGCCTGGCGGCCGGCAAGGCTGCCTGCGCCGGCCGCGTGCCATCTTTGATCTTGATCAAATCGGGCCGGGCGAGCTTTGCTTAACGTGATCGGGGATCAGCCCTCCGCGTGGTTTCAAATATCAATGAGCAAGACCAGCCTGGCGCTTAGGAATCTCCGCGGGGCCGTCATTCTCTTGATCGTGGCCTTTCATTCTTTCGTTGCCTATATCGCGACACACCCCGCCGCGCCTTCTCCGTTCGACAGTCCGCCTTATGCATGGCTAGGATTCCCAATCATCGATAGCGATCGCTGGATCGGATTCGACCTGTTTTGTGCATCTCAATTTCTCTACCTGATGCAGTTGATGTTCTTTCTGTCGGGCCTTTTTGTCTGGCCGAGTCTGTCGCGCCGCGGCTCGACGGCATTTTTGGCTCGCCGCCTCGTGCGTTTGGGAGTGCCCTTTGTCCTTGGGGTCTATCTGTTGATGCCCATCGCATTTTTCCCCGTCTACCGAGTTACGGCCGCGGACCCGAGCTGGTCGGCGTTTCGTTCGCATTGGGCGGCTCTGCCATTCACACCGGCCGGCCCATTGTGGTTTCTGTGGTTCTTGATCGTGCTCGATAGTGCAAGTGCCGCGCTCTACGCGCTATTTTCGCGCAAACGGGATTTATTTATATCTCTGTTCGCCCGCATTTTGTGTCGTCCAGCGAGGTTTTTCCTTCTCGTAATTTTCGTCTCGGCGACGGCTTATTTGCCGCTTGCGACGCTTTACCCGCCGTGGCGATGGATCGGCTTTGGACCTTTCGAAGTGCAGCCGTCGCTCGCGCCGCAATATGCGATCTATTTCTTCGCCGGCGTTGCCGTTGGAGCGCTCGGCTACGAACGGACACTACCTGATCTGGATGCTCCGTTCGCCGGCCGCTGGGGCCGTTTGCTCGTCGGCGCGCTTGCGTCATTTATGCTGTGGATCGTCTCTACGGCGCTAGTTGTGGACGGAACGCATTCAAACGCCGCGCTGCAATTGAGCGCCGAATTAGGCTTTGTTCTGTTCGCGGCGACTGCTTGCTTTAGCGCGCTTGCGCTCGCGCTCCGCTTTGGTGGCGCGCGTATGCCAATTCTCGACCATATCTCGGACAACGCCTACGGCATCTATTTTTTTCACTATCCGATTGTCTTGTGGCTGCAATATTTGCTGCTCGGCGTCGCCTTTCCCGCCGTCGGCAAGGGCGCGGCCGTGTTCGCTTTCGCGGTGATATTGAGCGCCGGCGCGAGCATTGTCGCGAGCTGGATCGTTACGAATGCTTCGCTGCTATTTAGACGGCGCGCCACTTCGCCATGAGCGCGCGCTGTAAACGCGATCCCGGCTGCATGTCCGTCGGCGTGAATGAACATAATTCCTTCCCAAAGGGGTGCAACCAGTCGTTTTCCTCGGGGTCGAGAGAAAACGCCGAGAAAATACGATGAAATGGCGAAGCCTGGCCGCCGCTTCGACGAAACCGCCCCCGGAGCAGTTCCCGCGCGCGGCGAAATGGGTATTCGCCGCTTTCGCTTGGGTGCTGGGCATTCTTCGTAAGTCTGGATCCTGGCTTGCGGCGCGGTTTTGGGCAACGTCCGAGTCCAGCCTTTTAATCATGCCGCTGACATTGAAGCTTGCGGCAAGAAATCTGTTTCACGATCGGCTTCGCTTCGTCGCGACAATCGTCGGCATCGTGTTTTCAATGGTCTTGGTGACCGTGCAAATGGGATTGTTTCTCAGTTTCGCGCGCATGGTGACGACCATGATCGATCATACGCCGGCGGATCTTTGGATCATGCCTCCTGCAACCAAGTGTTTCGAGGATCCGTCGCTGTTGGATGAACGCGAACGATTTCGCGCGATGTCCCTGGCGGGGGTGATCGACGCCGTGCCGATGCTGGTGAGTTTTGCGCAATGGCGCGTGCCAGGCGGCGGAACGACGCCGGTGCTTGTCATCGGCACGGACCTCAGGAAACCGGGACTGCTCCCCTGGAATATTGTCGCAGGCGATCTCAATGCGCTTTCGGTTCCCGATGCAGTAGCGACCGACCAGACTTATTTCGGTCGGCTAGGGATCACGGGTCTAGGCGACACTGCCGAAATCCGCGACCAAAGAGCGGAAATTCGCCTGGTCACCAAAGGCATCAGATCGTTCACGACCACGCCGTATGTCTTTACCCCGCTCGATCGCGCGAGAGCCTATACCGGGACGCCGCCGAACAAGGCGACCTATCTGCTGGTGCGGGCGGCGCCCGGAACGGACGTCGGGCGCCTTCAAGTCCGGCTCAATGAAATCCTGGACAAAGCCGAGGCGTTGACGCCAGCCGAGTTCCGCAGCCGCAGCCGGTCGTTCTGGTTGTTCGGTACCGGCGCGGGTGCCGCGCTTTTCGCCGGCGCCTTGCTTGGCATGATCGTTGGCATCGTCATTGTCGCGCAGACGCTTTATTCGAGCACAAAGGATCATTTGAACGAGTTCGCGACATTGCGCGCAATCGGCTCTTCCAGCCGATACATTCACACCGTTATTCTCATCCAGGCGATATTGAGCGCGTGCATCGGTTTCGGCGTTGCCGCCGCGATCGGCAAGCTCATCGTGAAAGCGACCGCCAGCTCCGCGCTGCCGGTCTTGATGACGCCATGGCTGACAGGAGTGTTGTTCTTCGTAACAATTGCGATGTGCATCTTTTCGGCGATCGCCGCGGTGATGCAGGTCGTGCGGATCGACCCAGCGACGGCGTTTACGCGATGACCATACCCGTGTTGGAGGCCATCGATGTCGTGAAATTTCTCGGTACGGGCGCCGGCAGAGTGGAGGCTCTCAAGGGCGTAAACCTGTCGCTTTCGGGCGGCGAGCTCGTGCTTCTGATGGGACCGTCCGGCAGCGGCAAGACCACGCTATTATCGGTGCTCGGATGCATCTTATCGCCGACCGAGGGATCGGTTCGGGTCCGTGGCCATGATGCGACGGGCCTGCCGCCCGAGGCGCTGAGTAGATTGAGACGCGACCATATCGGTTTTGTCTTTCAATCTTATCACCTGTTCCCGGCGCTGACGGCGATCGATAATGTCTGGCTCGCTTTAGACGTGCGCCGAGAGCGCAGCCGGCGCGCCATTGCCAGGGCCAGGGATGCGCTGGCCATCGTCGGGCTGTCGCGCAAGGTCAACTCATTTCCGCTCCAGCTCAGCAGCGGGGAGCAGCAGCGGGTCGCGATCGCCCGCGCCATCGTTGCAAATCCATCGATCGTTCTGGCCGACGAACCAACCGCAGCCTTGGACAGCGACAACGGTTACGCGATCATGTCGATACTCGCGGAGATCGCCAAGAATTTGGGACGCGGCGTTCTGGTCGTCACCCATGATCCGCGCATATTGCCGTTTGCGAACCGCATCGTTCGCATCGAGGATGGCCGCATCGTCGACGGGCAGCGAAGCGCGCGGACGGGCAATCTTCTGGCGGGATGAGGGAGTTGATTGCTACGGCCATGACCGCGCAGAAACGACAAAGACGCGCCGGAAAACTGTCAAAGGCCGTTGGCTTGGTGGCGCTCATCGTAACAACGACAGCGGCGGTCCTCACGCAAGCCGAAACCGGTGGCATTCAAGACAAGAGCGAAGGCTGGCAGGCGGTGGCGCCGGGTCTGGTGGAGCCCAGGTCGGGAGAAATCAAAATCTTCGCGCCAGTCATCGGCCGCATCGGCGACGTGCCGGTCGCCGTCAATGACAAAGTCGTAGCCGACGAGCCGCTTGTTCGCCTGGATGACGAGGAGGCTCGCGCGCGCGTAGCCGCGCAGCGCGCCGAGGTCGCAATGCGCGAGAAGGCGAGGAACGAGAAGTCGGCCGGCAAAGCTGAAAATCGGCGCCGGGCCGAAGACGCGGTCGCCGACGCCGAGGATGCAGTGGCGAGCGCGCGTGACGCGTTCGACGACGCCGTTACTGCGAAGCGCAAGGGCCGCGGGTCAGACGCCACCGTGGCGAATGCGCATGCCGCGTGGACAAGCGCGCAAACAAGCCTGCTTCGCGAACGAGAACAGTTGCGCAAGTTGGAGAGCGAGTCGGGAACACCGTTGCCGATTCAAGTTGAGGGTCAGCTCAACGTCGCGCGGGACGAACTCAGAGTCTCCCTCGCGGAGCTGCAAAAATTGATTATCCGCGCCCCGATCGTGAGCACGGTCCTGCAGGTCAACGCCAAAGTGGGCGAACTGGCGGTGCCGACTTCGGCGCAGCCGCTGATTGTACTGGGCGATTTGTCGAAGCTGCGCGTGCGCGCTGAATTGGATGAGCAGGACATCGGAAAGATCAAGCAGGGCGATAAAACCGTCGTGCGCGCAAGTGCGTTTCCCGGCCGAGAATTCTCAGGCGGTGTCGCGACGATCGCGCCGGTCGTGGTGCCAGGGCGCATCAATCCGTCGGGGTCGCGCAATCTGACGGATATCAGCGTGACTGAGGTTATGGTCGATCTCGACGATCCCAATCCCCTCGTTGTCGGGATGAAGGTCGACGTTTATTTCCGGCCCGGCGGCCCGGAGCGGAAATAAAACGATCTTTACCCGGCCGCCGCGGAGCGGAATGCCGCTGTGTTCCTTCAATCGGATTGAATGTTTGCGTCTTTGACCATCTTGCCCCAGATGCCGAGCTGAAGCTTGATGTAGTCGCCCAGCTCTTCGGGCGTCGAGGAGAATCCTTCAAAGCCGACATTCTTGAACTTGGCCTGGACTTCGGGACTGTCGATGATCGGGCGCAGCGTGGAATTGAGCTTGGACACGATGTCGGGAGGCGTGCCGGCCGGCACGACGAGGCCGGCCCAGGCATCGAGGTTGAAGTCTTTGATCCCGGCCTCGTCCAGGGTCGGCAGGTTCGGGAAGAACGAACTGCGCTTGATCCGCGTCACCGCCAAGGCGCGCAGCGCGCCGGAATTGACATGCGGCATTGCGGCCGTGAAATCGGCGAACATCATCGAGACGCGGCCGCCGATGATATCCTCAAGCGCCGGCGGGGTGCTTTTGTAAGGCACGTGCAACATGCTGATGCCGGCCCATTTCGCCAGCGTGTTGCCGGCGACGATGCCGGCGGTGTTGCCACTGGCAAACGACAAGGTGCCAGGATAGGCCTTGGCATAGTCGACGAGTTCTTTCACCGAATGAATCGGCAACTTCGGGTCGATCACCAGCATCAAGGTGAAGCTCCCCACTCGCGAGACCGGCACGAAATCCTTCACCGGATCGTAGTTCACGTCTTTGTGCAGGAACGGATCGGCCGACAACGGCGAGTTTGTCGCCATCAAAAGCGTGTAGCCGTCCGCTGCGGCGTGATGGACGTAAAGGGCGGCCAGCGCACCGTCCGCGCCAGGACGATCGTCGACGACGACCGGTTGCTTGAGTGCAGCGCTCAGCGGATCGGCAATGATCCGGCAGATCGTGTCGCTGGCGCTGCCAGGTCCGAACACCGCAACCATCGTGATCGGCCGCGACGGATAATTGTCGGCGTAAAGCGCCGCGCTGAACAATGCGGCCGTGGCGGCCACGAAAATGAGCAACTTTTTCATGCGTGGTTCCTCCTCGACGCAAACTATAAAGGTGCAAATTGTCAATGTTCGGGTGTGAGCCTGCGATGCGGCTCGGCGTCATATTGGAAAGGATAGCAGATATTTTGGGCGGTGCGGGAGATCGTCGCCGCGACAACTCGGCTCAGGTTTTCCGCTTTGATCTGGGCCTCTTTGCGCGCCTGGCGCTTATGGCGGTGTGACCATTCCGCTCCAGAATTGGTGGACGGTTCCGACCTCGACGTCGTATTTGCGCGCAAAGGCAAGCGTTCCGTCGTCCGCGATCCGGAAAACCATCATTCCCGCCGGCAAAATCGTTCCGTCGCGCCGCTGCAGCGGCATGATGCTGGCGACGACCAAAAGGCGGCCGCTCGGATCGATGCCGAAAGTGCGCAGCTGAACGCCGCGCCCGTCGATATGTTGGATCGCTTCCGGTTCGCCGCTGTTCTGATCGATTGCGAATACGGCGATGTTGTCTTCGCCGTCCGCCGAGTATTGCCTCGCGCCGTCTCCCCCGGCCGGAAATGTGCGGTTGGTTACGTACACAAACCTGCCGTTCGGATGGACATGGATCGGCCCGGCGCCCTGGCTCGCCGGCGTTTTGGGATTCGACAATGTTTCTTTGACGAAGCTCGGCTCGCGCTTAAGGCCGGCCGAGTCGTCGAGGGCGTAAACGTAAAGTTTGTTCCGCCGTTCGATCGAGACGAAAGCCCAGGGCTTGCGCGGATGAAAGTCGAGATGACGCGGCCCGAACCCGAGGCCGTCGCCAGGCGCGATCGATGCCAGATTTCGCAAAATGCCGCCCTCGAATGCGAATGTCTTGATCGCTCCGGGATCCTCCGGCTTGTTCGGCGTGGCATTGTTGCCGCGCGTAACCAGCACGACGCAGCGGTTGGACGGCGTTGCCAGAATCTGGTGCGCGTAGATGCCGGTGTCGAGATTGACGGCTTGCGCGATCGGCGCGCCGATCGAGCCGTCGGCGTTAAGCCGATGGACCGTAAGGCCGCTCGGATTGTTGTAGGCGGTCAGCAAATATTGGCCGCTCGCGTCGACGCTGACATGGATGGGTCGCGACGGCAGCGTAGCCGCGTCGCCGTGCGGCCTTAGCATGCCGGTTGCCGGATCGACGGCGAGCGCGGTGGCAAGATGTTTGTCGCCCGCAACGCCCGGGCCGCCATTGCTGGAGATGGCATAAAGGGTGCGCCGCGACGGGTGTGCCCAGACATATTGAATGTTGGCCGGTAGCGTGATGGCGCCGCGCTCGGTCAAGGCGGCGCCTTCGACGTCGACATCGAAGGCGCGCAGAAGCAGTCCAACGCTCGCGTAATACATCGTCCGCGGGTGACTGGCAGCCATGATTTTCCTCGGGTGAAAGCTTGGGCATGATCCGGAAAAGTGGAAACCGATTTTCCGAAAAGATCATGCCTCATCAAAAACCTGAAGCGGCAATCGACTCGACTTGAAACGATTGCGCTTTCGGGTGCGTTTACGCGCGTTTTTGCGCGCGTAGGCTCGGCTTGAATTTTGGAGTGACCTCGCCGGCGAAAAGCTCGAGCGATGCGATTGCCTTCTCCGCGCCGTACCAGGGCGGGAAGTGCAGCATGATCGAAGAGTTGCCGGCCATGGCCTGCAATTCCTCAATCTTGGCGACGACCGTCGCCGGCGAACCGTGCAGAATAATGTCGCGGGTCAGCGCGTCGTAATCGCGCGGCTTTGCGCCGACGTCCTGCGACACGGTGCCGAGATAGCCGGACGTATAGCCGCTGGAAAAGTGCGCAAGGCTGCGCAAGATAACCGGCTCGCTTTCGCGCCGCGCTTTGGCGTCGCTTTCCGCGACGTAGACCCAGCGGGCAATATCGACGTGACCGCGCGCCGGATTGCCGCGCAGCGCTTCCGGCGTCTCTTCGAGATGTTTGCGATAGTTCGCGGTCTGCCGCGCCAGTTCGGCGAACGGCGTCCAGCTCGACAGAAACAAGCCAAATCCCATCTTGGCGGCGACGGCGATCGAACGGTCAGTGGCGCCGGCGAGAAAAACCGGCGGATGCGGCTGTTGCAGCGCGTGAGGAAATATTTCGTAAGCGCCGTCGACCTTGAAGCTGAAATGATCGCCGTGATGATCCACGCGCTTGTTGTGGAACAGTTCCATCAGAAGCGGCAACGCCTCTTCCTGGATGTCGCGCCGGCGCTCGAAATCGGCGCCGAAACCGTCGAACTCGTATTTGCGATAGCCGGAGCCGAGACCGAGCGCGAAACGCCCGTTGCTCAAAATGTCGACGAAGGCGGTGTTTTCGGCGACCCGCAGCGGATTGGCGAGCGGCAGCGTCACGACCGCAGTGCCGATTTTGATGCGCTTGGTTAGTGCCGCAAGGTAAGCGGCATAGACGAACACGTCCGGCATGATGCCGTATTCGTTGCTGAAATGATGCTCGGCAACCCAGGCATAATCGTAACCGAGCTCGTCCGAGCGGACGATCTGCCGGGTCACGCGAGCGTGGACGTCGCGATGCGGATAGGGCTCGGCCTCGGTGTTCGGATGCGATGTGAAGAGAACGCCAAATTCCATGTTTCCTCGCCTTCAGCCGCTCGTGCGGCGTCCTTCGCTTGCGGCATCATCCCACCGAAGCGGGCTGTAGACCAGGGGCGGCGAGGCCGCGCTTTTGGCTGCGCGGCAGCTAAATCTCCACCACCTCATCCATGGTGACGCGCGCCGGCGCGAGCGCGGCAGCGAGCGCGGCAAGCTGCGAGCGATCGCAGAAAGCCGGAATTACCGTGTGCGCCTTTATGTCTCGAACAAGGGCCGCTGTGTCAGACAGCCGCGGATGCACGTTCCAGCGCATTCTTTGCGCGCGGCCGCTTTTGCTTAAGCGTTCGGCCGGCGTTTCGGGATTGATATAGCCGGTGAACAAGATTCCGACTTCGGCGATACCTTCGAACTGCGGTAACAGGCGCGCGCTCGCGCCGGATGTTCCGTCGGCCGATGCCGCGAGCATCACGCCGCGCGGGCCATCGATGGGTCGTGTGATCTCGGCTAGGCGTTCGATCTCTCCGGCTAGGCCTGCTTGCAGCGAAACCTTGCCGGCGTCGCAAAGCTGCCGCAGCGCCTTCCTCATCGCCTCATCGATGAATATGTCACCGACGCCGTGCCGCATCAGTTCGAGCGCGATTTCCGGGCCGCGGCCGTTCGCCGGCACCGGCAAGAGCAACGGCCCTCTCGCGACGAATGGCGCAAGTTCGCTCCAGCACTGCGCCAGCGGCTTTTGGTAGTCGCCGTAGGAGCAGTCGATCAGCGCGACGGCCGCGGCGCGACGCGGCGGGTCATAGGCGTAGAGGATGGATTCTGTCGAATAGTCGCCGGTATAAAGGAGGCCGCCACCGATATCGAAGTCGATCCAGATGCCGCCCGGCGCATGGCCGTTGCGGCCGGTCTCCACCGCAATGCCGAGCACTTCGCCACGTCCGCGGATCGGCAGCGTTCGCATGGCGAGACCGCGGGGCAATCCGGCGGCAACGATCTCGGTCGTATAGACCGGCGGATTGCCGATTTCGGCAAGAAGACCAAGCCCGCCCGTATGGTCCCAGTGCCCGTGCGTGATGACGAGCGCGTCCACCGGAGCGACGTCGTCGACCTTAGGCAAAAGACCCGGCGGCGGACCTCGGCCGAGATCGAGCATGAGCCGCTTGCCGCAGGCCTCGACGAGAAAGCAGGCAGGTCCCTTCTTGCCGACGCCGGAAATAAGCCGCAAGGAAGCCTGCAAGGACGCCCTAAAATTATTCATGATTTTCAGCCCATGTCGTTCCGGAGACGGTCATTCGCCCAAGATTGACAAGCCCGCCGAGCGCCCCTAATCAACCACGAGCTTAGGAAACCGTGCCATGAAAGTCCGCAATTCTCTGAAATCGCTGCGCGCGCGCCATCGCGACAATCGCATCGTGCGCCGCAAGGGCCGCGTCTATGTGATTAACAAGACGCAGCGGCGCTTCAAGGCTCGTCAGGGCTAGTCGCGACGTTGTGCCGGCGGCTGGCAACCCATTGCGGCCGCATTCGTCGCCTTATATTCCGCGGTTTTCCGGCTTGCCGCATGGTGGCGGACGAATAGATTGTAAGGCATGAATCCGCGATTCCTAGCTTACGTCCTGGGCGTCTCCGTGTTGGGCGCCATGCTCGCGGCTGGGGCCTTACCGCCGGCGTTTTCACCCGCCCTTTCACCGGCTTGGGCGCAAAATGCGCCGGGCTTTTCGTCGCCGCCGCGCGACTTGCCGCCACCCGGGCATGAGAGCGGGCATGAGTCTGGGCTTATCGCGCCGACCTATAATCTCGATACCCTGTTCGGCGCCTTGAAAATCGCGCCGGACGAAGCGAGCGCTAAAGCGATCGAGGATCGCATTTGGGCGATCTGGATCGCCTCGGGCAGCGACACCTGCGATCTATTGATGAGCCGGGTGAAGGATGCGACCGACGACAAGGACTACGATCTGGCGATCAAGCTTCTGGATGCGATTATCGCCATCAAACCCGACTACGTCGAAGCCTGGAACCGGCGTGCTACCGTCTTGTATCTCAAACGCGACTATGGCCACGCGCTTGCCGACATTCGCGAAGTGCTGGCGCGCGAACCGCGCCACTTCGGCGCGCTGGCGGGCCTTGGGCTGATCCTGCAGGACATCGGCGACGATAAGCACGCGCTCGAAGCCTATCGCCGGGCGCTGGCGATCGATCCTCACCTGCAGAATCTGGCGGACACCGTGAAGACGCTGATCGAAAAGGTCGAGGGCCGGGAAATCTAGCGGGATTTCTGGCCCGTCGTGCGAATTGAGATTCGGCAGCTTTTACGGGCAGACGCACCTCACGCGGGGTGACGCAAATCAAAGCAAATAGTTGCGGCGGCAGACGCAAGTCCTCCGCTAGCGTTCGTCGGCGGGCTTTCCTCGGGCTCTTCAAATTAGATGCCCGCGCGGCATCCTGTGAGTCCACTGGCTGGCGCGAGAAAGCACCTTGATCTATGGCCGCAACCGCCATCTGCATGGCGCGTTCCGGCGTACTTACGTCTACGGCGGTAACAAACTCGGCAATCTTCGCCCGGCCCTTCCAAAGAAGCTTCCCGTCGGCGCGTTGGACACGTGCTCGCCACTTCCCCGGTTCGCGTTCAACCGCTTGGACGACGAATTGCTTGTACTCCATTGGGACAGTTGAATACGCGCAATCCTGCCATCCAGCGCGGCTTGAAATTAAGGTTAGGCTATGCGCGATAACCGCTGAGAAGCGCATATTTCTTGTGCGGTCGCGAAAAGCTGCGCGGTATGCGGTTCGTTGACGGTCGTGCTCACTCGGCTGCATTTATTTTACAATTTAACGACCCAGTCGAGAGGCCCAGATCATCACTTCGCTTTCTGCAAAAGATCCGGCAGCTTGGCAAAGTTCGCAGCAATCCACCGCGCCCTTCCCAAGATATTCTTATGAATGGCTGTCTGGATCGGGAGCTTTGTTCGCTGTGCGATCAACAAGGGCCAATACAAAAGTCAAAGCGACAAGAATGACAATCTTCATCATTGTGTCCTCAGCGCGAATAAGGATTGCCCGCGGTCCATTCCGAAATTCGGATTCCGCTCCTTGCATGCCAACACGACCTGCGGATCAAATGGCGGCAGGGGCTTTGCGGCCTGGCTCCGTTGCGGCGTCCCCTCCATAATCGGCCGAATACAATCCACCGCGATCCCAACACCCGTCTTGGCGCCGTTGAGAACAAAGCCTGCCTGTTGGCACGCCGCTCTGATTTGGGCGCAGGGGTTCCAAGGCACAGGTTGAGGGGGTTGCGCCAGCGAAAGGCTGAGCGCCCCAGTGAGAAGAAGACTGGCCAGGCTAAGCGTTATGATGGTCGTGCGCACGGATCCCCCCCTAGTCCGACTAACCGAGCCTCGTAACCAGCCACGCCTTTCCGGCGTACATAGGGCGAGCTGTTGACAGGCGAGTTCCCTATTTGTTCTCATGCCTTATGCGTACCCGGGGGGACATGCTGGTTTTCGCTATTGCATTCGCCCTGAGAGGCGTACGCAAGCTCGTGCGCGGATTTCGCAGGGAACTGACGGAAGAAGAACGCTACCGAGTTGCCAACGATGTCGTGCATCGTTTGAAGCAGCATGGCGATCCCTGGCGGCTGTCTGAAGACTTACCGCCGCCCGGAAAAGGACACTCAACGTAGCTCATCAGACGCAGCCCGCCTCCATTTGGAGTTAGTCACGTCTTGCGCGTTTACCATATTTTTAGAAGTTGCCACCCGGTATGGTAAATAAATGGTAAATCGAGTTGGCAAACGGCGCCGGGGGAAAGTGTGCGTAGTGTCGAGTTTGCGGATATTGCTTTGACGGCCTTCACGATCATTCTGATGTTCGTGCTGCTGCTTGCTTTTGTGTACAGATGAAACGATCGGCTCACAATATTGAAAGAAGGGGCCTTCGCGGGCCCTTTTTAATTTTCAGGAGCAGGGAAGCGGCGCGGACTCATTTCAGCCGCGTGAACGCTTGGTACGATTGCCCTGATATGTCAGCCCACAATAACAATAGCCCCTTTGTGGTGAAGTAGAGCGCGACGGTGCCAACCAGGGCGACGCCGATCACTGCGACCCCAGCCAGTAAGGTCTGCCGCAGTGGTTTGTGTTGCGGGCTCATGTCGTTAGGCCAGGAACTGAACCTCGGCCTGCAGCCAGTTGCCGATGATCCGAGCGCGCACCTCACGATTACGGAGCCATATCTTTGGAAAGCAATAGCTGGCCACGTTGTCGCTCTCGACGCCGAGCGCGTGCTGGATGATGCTGACAGCGCGGTCGCCGTCACTGCCGTTAATCGTCTGCTCGAGAAGATTGGTCATGTTACGTCTTACTCTCCTTTCTGTGAGATTATAGCGGCGCCTGATTCGACTTGACATAACCTCATGCATCGGGCCGGGGCTTTGGGCCGGGGCCGCAATTCGAATTGACTTTAACAGCCGACGTGTTCCTCTCAGCCAAGGGAGGGACCGAATGCACGGCGCGATGACCATCGACGACGACAAACGCATTATCCGCGAGCTGGTGGAGAACTGGGCGGTGTGGCGCGATGCGCGCCTGTGGGACCAATTTCGCACGGTCTGGCACGCCGACGGCCGCATGATAGCGACCTGGTTTCAAGGCACATTCGACGAATTCATCAAGGCTAATCAGGAAGGTTGGGCGCGCGGCGTGCGCGTCCTGCACTTTCTCGGCGGCAGCGCGATCGAAATCGCCGCCGCGCGTGCCATCGCGCAGACCAAGATGACGATTTCGCAGCGCGCCCCGGTCGAGGGCGTGATCTGCGACGTGGTTTGCACCGGGCGGTTCTACGATTTCTTCGAAAAGCGCGACGGACGCTGGGGCCTGGTGCTGCGGCGTCTCGCTTATGAGAAGGACCGCCTCGATCCGGTCGATCCGTCGGCAAAGCTCACGCTCGATCAAGATTTGCTCAAGCAGTTCCCGGAGGGCTACCGGCATCTCGCCTATTTGCAGACCAAGATCGGCTACAAGGTGAAAACCGACATGGCCGGCCTCGAGGGGCCGGAACTGGACGCGCTTTATGCTCAGGGCGCGCGCTGGCTCAAGGGCGAGACGCTATGAGCGGCCCTTCTCCCCGTTTCATGGGGAGAGATGGTGAGTGCATCACATGCTCACTCTCGTCGCCGTTGTTCTTGTTGTCGGCGCGCTCGTCACTTTGGTCGGCTCGTGGCTTATCGGGCGTGCGCATCCGCCGCGCGGACGCTTCATCAAGATCCAGGGGCTGCGTCAGCATGTCGTCGAACTCGGCGAGAAAACCAATGCGCCGCCGATCGTTCTCATTCACGGCGCCGGCTGCAATCTCGAAGATATGCACCTTGCGCTGGGCGAGCGGCTTGCCGCGCGCCGCCGCATCATCCTGATCGACCGGCCGGGAATGGGATGGAGCAAACGAAAAGGCAAAAGCGGCAGTTCGCCGGCCTATCAGGCAGCGATTTTGCGCGACATGCTCGATCGGCTTGAGATCAAACGAGCGATCGTCGTCGGCCATTCCTGGGGCAGCGCCGTTGCGGCGGCATTCGCGCTCGACCATCCCGATCGCACCGCCGCGCTCGTTTTGCTGGCGCCGCCGCTATATCCGGTTCCAAGCAACGCGCTCTGGCCTTACGGCCTGTTCGCGGCGCCGATTCTCGGGTGGATTTATGCGCGCACTTTGGCGCTGCCGCTCGGACTGCCTTTCCTCGGCATCGCCATGGCGTCGGCCTTTCTGCCGCAACTGCCGCCGCGCAATTACATCAAACGCTCCGCCGCACTGTTGCTGCTGCGGCCTTCGACCTTTCTCGCCAATGCGCGCGACATGGCAAATCTCAAAGGTAATCTCGCGCCGCAGGTCGCACGCTATCGCGCGCTGGCGATGCCGACCCTGGTCATGACCGGAAATTTCGACATGGTCGTCGCGCCCATGCGTCACGCCTTCGCATTTATTACGGCGGTGCCGCGCGCGAGTCTGATTACGCTTCCTGGAATCGGCCACATGCTGCACCACGCGGCGACGGAGCGCGTGATCGAAGAGATCGAGGACATTGCGTCTCGCGCGCGTTAGCGGGGGCGATACGATCGCGGTGCACCCGAAGGTGCAGATCTTTGGCCTCGATTTGATCTACAAATTCGGCGCGCTGTGAGCTTTAGCGTGCGGGCGCTGCGTTGGCGGGCGCTTCATCCGTCCGCTTTGCCGTCGCCGACATAAGCAATCCGCATGAAATTGGTCGCGCCGGGCGTGCCGAGCGGCACGCCAGCGACGATGATGATGCGCTGGCCCGCTTTGGCGAAATTCTCTTTGGCGGCTATTCGGCAGGCGCGTTCGACCATGTCGTCCTGGTCGTGCGCGTCCTCGTCGATGACGCAATGAATGCCCCAGACCACCGACAATTTCCGGCCGGCGCCCTCGATCGGGGAAATCGCGATGATCGGACATTTCGGCCGCTCGCGCGCTACGCGCAATCCGGTCGAGCCGGAACAGGTCCAGCAGACGATCGCCGAGAGGTCGAGCGTTTCGGCGACCTGCCGCGCCGCCGCGGCAATGGCGTCGGGGCCGGTGGCCTCGGGGTCGGTGCGAAGCAGGTGCACCGTCGGCAAATAGGCGGTGTCGTCCTCGACCTCCTCAGCGATGCGGTTCATCGTCGCGACCGCCTCGACCGGAAATTGCCCCGACGCCGATTCTGCGGACAGCATGACGGCGTCGGCGCCGTCGAAAATGGCGGTGGCGACATCGGACACTTCGGCGCGCGTCGGCACCGGGCTTGCAATCATCGACTCCAGCATCTGCGTGGCGACGACGACCGGCTTGCCGGCGCGGCGGCAGGCGCGCGTCATTTCCTTTTGCACACCGGGAACTTTTTCGAGCGGCATTTCGACGCCGAGATCGCCGCGCGCGACCATTAGCGCATCGGCCAATTCGAGAATCTCGTTGAGCCGCGCCACGGCTTGCGGCTTTTCGATCTTGGCCATCACCGCGGCGCGGCCCCGCGTGAGTTTTTTCGCTTCCGCAACGTCCTCCGGGCGCTGAATGAACGACAGCGCGATCCAATCGACGCCGGCATCGAGCGCGGCTTCGAGATCGGCGATGTCTTTCGGCGCGAGCGCCGCGAGCGGTACGATCGTATCGGGCAGGCTGACGCCTTTGCGATTGGAGAATTTGCCGCCGACCTCGACCCGCGTCACGATCCGCTGCGGCGTGACGTCCGTTGCCAAAAGGCGCAGCTTGCCGTCATCGATAAGCAGCGTATCGCCGGGCTTGATGGCGGCAAAGATTTCCGGATGGGGAAGCTGTACACGGCGCGCGTCACCGGGGTCGGGGTCGGTATCGAGCGTGAAGTCCTGGCCGCTGTCGATGACGACCGCGCCGTCTTTGAACGCGCCGAGCCGCAGTTTCGGGCCTTGCAGATCGACCAGGATGCCGATCGGCCGGTTGTTCTCGGCTTCGACCGCGCGGATTGTGGCGACGAATTCCCGCATCCGGTCGTGGTCGGTGTGGCTCATATTGATGCGGAACACGTCCGCGCCGGCGGCAAACAGCCGGCCGATGACGCCGCTGTCGGAAGACGCTGGGCCGAGTGTCGCGACGATTTTGGTGCGGCGTTGCCGCCTCATTGCGTGCGGGCTCCCGAGGGGGCCGAAAACAGCGGCGTGCCTGCGCCGCTCGGCGGAACGCCGGTAGCCGGCGCTCCAGCCGGCGGCGGCGTTGCTGGGGGAGAGTTGGCGCTCACCGGGCCTCCCGGAGGCGGCGATTTTTGCGAGGGCTGTTCGCTCGATTCGGTTAACTGCACGGTCCAGGCACGCTGCTCGCCGGTATCGACTTCGAAAAAGCCGGTGCGGTCATAGCCGCGCGCCAGGCAGTCGCCGATGCCGAGAATAGTGAACTCCTTGTCGCGGGTGCACATATAGGCTTGGCCCATCCATTCGCCGCCGCGATCGTAATCGATGGCATAAACATAATAATAACGGGCAACCAGATTTCCCTTCAGCATCGTCTCGCAAGTCCGCGCCGGCAAATTCCACCAGCCTTCGGTGGTCCAGCCGTCGCCGTCCTTGTAACCGATGGCGATGCCGACGCGGCTTGACGTGTTGTTGCACAACCGGAAATCGGCCGCCGCCGGGCTTGTAGAAGCGGCCAATGAGAGCGCCACGATGGCGCCCGCGAGGAGCGCTCCGGCAAAGAACTTGAAGACGGTCGGTCGGCTCATTTCCAGCCCAGAGTTCATTTGCGCCCGGCGGGTTCCAGCCCAGAGTCGGCGTCAGCCGGCGGCCCTGTCAACGACGATGGCGCGAAAGTCGGTGACGTTTGTGAATGTCGGACCGGGCGTGAACAGGTCGCCGATGCCCTTGAAAAACCCCGTGGAATCGTTGTCGGCGAGAAAGGCGGCGGGATCGAGGCCGAGCGCCTTGGCCCGCGCCAGGGTCGTATCGTCGATAAAGGCTCCGGCGGGGTCGTCCGGGCGGCCGCGGCCACCATCGGTGCCGTCTGTATCGGCGGCCAGCGCCGCTATTCCCTCGGCACCCCCCTCGGCCCCGCCGAGATGGATGGCGAGCGCCAGCGCATATTCCTGGTTCGGCCCGCCTTGTCCGCCACCCCGCAAGGTGACGGTCAGCTCACCCCCCGAAAGGATCGCGATGCGGCGGCCTGCCGCGGCATAGTCGCGAGCCAACCGCGCATGCTCGGCGGCGACCTCGCGGGCCTCGCCTTGTAGCCGGTCGCCGAGCACAACGCAGTCGTATCCGGCCAGCCGCGCGCGGGCTTGTGCCGCGGCGAGGGCATCGGCGGGCCGGGCAAGGATCCGATATTCGCTTCCGGCGAAAATCTCATCGCCCGGCTTGGGCGACTCATTGGCGGGGTCGGTCAGCGCGCGGCTCACCGCCTCCGGCAATGCGAGGCGGTATTTGTCGACGATCGCTCGGGCATCGGCGAGCGTAGTCGGGTCCGCCACGGTCGGGCCCGAGCCGATAACGGCTGGGTCGTCGCCGGGAACGTCGGAGATGGCCAGGGTCACGATCCGTGCCGGATGGGCGCGCTGGGCGAGACGGCCGCCCTTAACGCGGGAGAGATGTTTGCGCACGCAATTGATCTCGCCGATATTGGCACCGCTGCGCAGAAGGGCGCGGGTCGTGGCCTGTTTTTCGGCGAGCGTGATGCCAGCGGCTGGCGCAATCCAATTGGCCGACGCGCCGCCGGAAAGCAGAACGAGCACGAGGTCGTCCGATCCGGCGCCGTCGGCGAGCGCCAGCGCGCGCTCGGTGCCGGCGAGGCCTGCCGCATCGGGGACCGGGTGGCCCGCCTCGACCATGGCGATACGCCGCGTGGGCCGGCCGTAGCCATGGCGCGTGACGGCGACGCCGTCCAATCGCCGTTCGGAAACTCGCGCGAGATAGTGCCGCTCGGCCACTTCGGTGAGCGAGCCGGCGCCCTTGCCAGCGGCCAGCAGGATCAGCCGCCCCTCCGGCGGCGGCTCCGGCAGGTGGCGCGGTAGGCAATGCGAGGGATGCGCGGCGGCGACCGCGGTCCGAAACAGCGATTCGAGCAATTCGCGCGATTGCGTCACCATGGCGTCTCGACCGATGGAAAGGCTTGTTCCTATGGCAAGATTTGCACCGGCTCTCTATCTTTTCATAGCTAAACTGCGGAGGAGATCATGGCTACCGATGAAAAGACGCGCACCGAACTCGAAGCCGCGGTCTACCGCCGCCTGGTCGAGCATTTGCGCTCGCGCACCGACGTGCAGAATATCGACCTGATGAATCTGGCCGGCTTTTGCCGCAACTGCCTCTCCAACTGGATGAAGGACGCCGCCGACGCCAAAGGGATTGCGATGACGAAAGACGAGAGTCGGGAGATCGTCTACGGCATGCCCTATGACGAATGGCGCACCAGGTACCAGAAAGAGGCCTCGGCCGACCAGAAGGCGGCATTCGAAAAAGCAAGCCAAAAGCATTGATCGCCTGTCGGCTGGGCGCCTTGCCTGTGCAGTGCTGTGGATGAGCGGACTGGTCGCTTGACCGCGGGGCCGCGCAGCCTTGAATGCTGCCGGTTACCGCAAGAAGTGCGCCAGGGAGTAACTGAATGGCTACCGCAGCCGCCGCCAAGGATGATCAGCCGGCCCGCCGTTTCGCCAAAGATCAGCTCAAAGCCTTCGTCGAACGCGTCGAGCGGCTCGAGGAAGAGAAGAAGGCGATCGCCAACGACATTCGCGATGTGTATGCGGAAGCCAAGGGCAATGGTTTCGACGTGAGAACCTTGCGCGTCGTCGTGCGGCTGCGCAAACAGGACGTCAACGAGCGGAAGGAGCAGGAGGCTATTCTGGAAACCTATCTGCACGCGCTCGGCATGCTGGGATAGACCGCTAAGAATTTACTGCAAGCCGGATTTATCGCAGCGCAACCGTGCGCGTCGGATAGCTGACCGTTGAGACGAATACCACGGCGGTGCCGCTGAAACGGTCGTGATCGAGCCCGGGATTGGGATCGGCCGCGAAGGTCATCATTACCGCGCGATGCGGCTTGACCATGAGCGCCGCGAGGGTCCGGAAATCGCGTGCGCCGAGTGCAAGCGTGGTGAGGAAACGATGCACGTTCGGCGCCAGCACGATCGCGCGCAGCCACGGATTTTCCAATCGTATGCCGGTCTTGATTGCGACAACGCTCGATGCGCCCGCGGTCATGATCGTGGATGCCGCCTGATCGGCGAGCCGCTTGATCGCGATCGTCGTCCCGTTCGGCGCAGCTTGCGCCGCAGGAGCGGATTCCGTGGCGGACGTTTCTGGCGCGGCTTGAGCAATGGGAGCGGCGGCCCGTAGCGTGGCCATGCCGCTTGAGGCCGTAGAAGCAGGCGGCTGTGCGGCATAAGCGAGCGCAAGTTCCGGCGCCGCGTGGTCCGCTCTCGGATCGCTGAAGGGACCGATTGCGCCGCCGGCTCCGTTATTGTTGCCGTTTGCCGCAGCGGCGCGCCGCAACTGACTGCCTGCAGGCTCGATCACGGCCATTTCGTCGGGAGGACCTTCCCAATAGCCGCGCACGAGGATGACTTGGTTTGGCGACAATTCGGCATTTGCGGAGGCTGGGGACGGTTTCGGCGCAACCGAGGGAACCGGCAAGAGCTCGGCGACATGGACGAGTTTCAGCTTGGGCGCATCGCTCGCGAGCTTGGCGCCGGTTGTATTGGCAGTCGCCGGCGGCGTGGGCTTCACGCTTGTACTTCGCGCAGGCGTGGAGGCGGGAATGGGCGGTTTGCGTTGCGCGTCTACCGGCGCCGCCGCTGATGCGACCGGCGCTGCCGCTTCTTCGTCATCGTCCTCCTGCGCAAGGTCGAGAAGCTTGGCAAAGGGATTGCCGGTGGGACGCTCGTTGCTTGCCACCAGGGTACCGACATCGATGCCGGCGTTTCGCGCCGCCTCGATGGAGTTATCCGATGGGACTTCGCCGCGCTTTTCGAGATCGGCAAGCGCCAGCGCATAGCTTGAGAGCGGCTTGCCGTCGCTCGGAATGAGCACGGTGCGCCCGTCCGGGAATACGCGCGCCAATTCCTCGTGAGTCATGCGCGGCCACATCCGCACGTCGCCGGTGTCCATGTGCACGAAGGGTGAGCCGGATTCCGGATAGAAGCCGACGCCGCCGCGCTGCAGCCGCAAGCCGATTTCACGAAGCTTTTCGAGCGGAATGCCGGGAATGTAGAAGTCCATGGCGTGGCCCAGCATGTGCTGGCTTAAGCGCGCTACGCCATGGCTGCGCCGGCGCAGCATGGCGTTGGTCTGAGGCGATCGATAGCCGCAGACGACTTGTATCGGCTCCTTGGTCGCCGCCTCGCGCTGCACCTCCCACACCAAGTCGATCAGGTGCGGATCCATCCGGGTCTGTTCGCTACGCCGCCAATCGCGCAAGAACCAGTTGAGTTTCTCCAGCGCGCTCTCGTCATAGCGTCCGTCGCGCTTGTAATTGATGGTGATGTCCTCGCCGGTATGCAGGTGATGCATCGAAATGCTGCGCGTGTCGCCCTCGGCGACAGCGTTTTGCAAAGCCTTCGAACCGAAAAGAAAAATGAGCAACGCCAAGCCGCACGAATAAACGGTGCGTGCTGCGGACAAGCCACAAATATTCAGCCGCGCGTTTTTAACGTGCACTGAGCCATCCCATATCGATGCGTTGACAGCGAACCCGCCGCAGCTTCCGCCGCGCTGAGTTACGCTAACGCATCGCTATTTTGGGAAGGGTTAACGAGAAGCGGCCGTCACCCCACCCCCGACGTGAATAGGGTTAACGTCCCAGTGTGGCAAAATATGGCCGCGGGACCGGCACTGGGGCCGGTCCGGCGGCCCCAGACAGGTGATTTGCGGGGAAAGAGCGTAAATCCGCTAAGAACTAGCGCTCCACGGTATCGCTCGAACCGGTGGTCTTTTTGGCGTGGGCAGCGGTGCGGTGGCGAACCGGCATTGGCGGCGCCGGCGGGCTGTCGTAGCCGCCGAACAGTCGCGAGAAGAAGTTGCCGCCGCCGTAGGAATGGCCGCCGCCTGGATAGTAAGCGCGCCCACCGCCGCCGAACACGCTGCGGCCGCCGAACCAAGTCGGCTCGTCGGGAATGGCCAGGACCTGACGGTGCGATACGTCCTCCTTGTGCTCGACCGCAATGTCCGCCACTTTGCGATCGCTGCCTTTAAGGACCGCGAGCAAAGCCTTGTCGCGGCCATAGACGTCGTCGCGGATTTCCAGCTTGCCGGCATCGTCGACGAAAGCGGTCTGGTAGGTCAAATTGACCGGGACGAAGGTCGGAAACTGGATGTCGGTCTCGTTCGGACCGAACATTCTTTTGATGCGGTCCTCGGTGTAACCGTCGTTCGGGCGCACCAGCGACAGCAGCACTTCGGCATAGTGCACCGGATCCTGCACGCGCATGCAACCGTGGCTAAACGCGCGCTTGTCGTAGGCGAACATGTATTTGTCCGGCGTGTCGTGCTGGTAGACCAAGAATTTGTTCGGGAAATTGAAGCGGATCCGGCCGAGCGCATTCTTGTCGCCAGGCGGCTGCCAGATATGGACGCCGCCGCCCGGAGCGTAATCGACGCGTAACCCCATGCGCGCGAGCACCGTCGGGTCCTGCGCCAGCGCGGGCAAGTATTCATGATTGACGATCGACGGCGGCACGTTCCAGGTCGGATTGACGGTGATGTATTTCATATCGGCCGTCATGATCGGCGTCGGCATTTCCGGTTTGCCGATCACGATTCTAGTCGTCCAGACCTGTTTGCCGTCGTGCATCACGCGCAGCGTGAAGTCGGGCAGATTGACGATGACATACGTGTCCGGAAACTGGTGCGGCATCCAGCGCCAGCGTTCCATATTGGCGAGGATGATATCGGTGACGTGGTCGGGCTGCCGCCCGTTGAGCGCTTCGACGGTTGCCGCCGTCAGCGTGCCGGTGGCGGCAAGATCGTGCTGCTGCTGGAATTTCTTGACGGCTTCCGCAAGCGGCTTGTCATAGGCCGTGCCATCGTTCGCCTCGATCCCAAGCCGTTCGCGCAATGCCGGTACGCGATCGTCCTGCATGCCGATTTTGAGCACCGGTCCGTTCTCGATCGGCGCTTTCGCTTTGGCGTCGATTTTCCCGGCCCGGATGTCGGCGAGCTTGCCTTTGAGCGCGAGATAACCGGGCGTGTGCGGCTCGTAAGAGTCGAGCGTCGCCGCCAGGTCGTTCGCGCCGGCGATGGCGCCGAGGACCTCATCCGGCTCCGGCGCTTTCGTCGTGAATTCGATATCGGGGCTGACGCGCGACCAATGCACGCGCCCGATGCTGGCGTGATGCGCATAGGTGACGACGGCCATCGTCAGCTTGATCTCCGCATCGGCGAGATCCGCAGGCGTGCTCAGCGCTTTGAAATTCGGCACCGGGTAGTCGGCTGGGTCGAGCCCGTCGGCGTCGACATGGGCAAGGTAGCGGATTGCCGCGGTGGCGCGCGCATTCGGCTTGCCGTCGGTGATCCACAACGGGGCGTAATTGCGGCCGGAATAGAAGGCATCGATCTGCGTTCGGTCCTTCTTATTGTCGACGATATGGTCGAACTTGCCATTGGCGAGGTCACGGAGTTGATCGGCGATGGCGCCGTCGGGGCCGATGGCTGCAGCGGCGGGAGCGGGAGCCGCCTCGGGAGCGGCTGCAGCCGGCGGACTTGCAGCCGCGCCGGGGACTGCGTCGGCCGGTTTGGCCTCAGCCGCCGGAGTGGCCGGTTTGGCCTCGCCCGCGGCGCCGCCAGTGTCCGCAGCCGGCGCGGATTTAGCTTCCGCTGGCTTGGTTTCGGCTGGATTGCTTTCGGCTGCAGCAGGCGTCGTCGCGGTCTCGGGAATTGTAGGCTTAGCCTCCAGCGCCGGCGCGGATGTTGCGTTGGCGGCCGTGCCGGTCGTTCCCTTTGATTCGGGTGCAACGGACGGCGTTTCGGTCTGCGGTTTCTGTGCGGTTTGGTCGGCCGGAGGAGGAGCCGCCTTGTCGGATTCCGACGCCGGCAAAGCAGTCGGGTTTTGCGGGGCGGTCGTTGCGGCGCCGCCGCCGGAGTCCGTTGCCGGCTCCGCAAAAGTTTCGCCTGTGGCGAAAGAAAGCAGAAGAGCAATGGCGGTCGAAGCTAAAAACCGATCGACACGAATTCCCGGCATCACAAATTCTCCCTGCAAACCTGCGCGGCGAACGAAGCGGCAATCCTTTAGAACGATTGGCTTCTATTTATGGCAGAAGCCACGGTCACGGAGGCCGCAGGCGCGCGGAGCTCACCATACGCGAGCCGCTCTATTTTGTCCCGCGATCGCCGATAAACACTCCGGCGAACTAGACGAATTTTGTTGCCTGTCGCTCTGCGGCCACGGTTTCGCTATCCGCCTCGCCTCGCTCACTATTTAGGCCCAGCGCGTCGAGCTTGCGGTAGAGAGTCGAGCGGCCGATTTTAAGCCGCCGCGCCACTTCCGACATTTGCCCGCGATAGTGGCCGATCGCGTAACGGATGAGCTCGGATTCGATTTCGTCCAGCGGCCGCACTTCTCCCCTGCCATCGAGGAGGGGCAGCGAATCAGACGGCGCCAGCGGCGTGACGCCCGGCTGCAATGAAGCCTCTTCATCGAAAGCGTCGATCTTGTCGTCCGACGCCGCCACCGCTGACAGTTCGGCGCCGCCCGCAGGAGGAACGTCGGCTGTCTCCAGCGTTGGAGCGCAGTGGGCGATCTGCGCCGCAATTTGCGGAAATTCGCGGAGGCAGAGCGTGTCGCCCTCGGCGAGCACGACGGCGCGAAAGATCGCGTTTTCGAGCTGCCGGATGTTGCCAGGCCAATGGAATGCCGAAAGCATGCACACCGCCTCAGGCGAAATGGCCCGAATCCTCTTGCCTTCCTCCGCCGCGAATCTTGCCAGGAAATGGCGGGCCAGGACGGGGATATCCGCAGGCCGCCGGCGCAGCGGCGGCACGGCGATAGGAAAGACATGCAGCCGATAAAACAGGTCTTCGCGAAAGCGGCCCGCTTTCACGTCGGCGATCAGATCGCGGTTAGTGGCCGATATCAGCCGAAGATCGATCTTGACCGGTCGGCGCGCGCCGACCGATTCGACCTCGCCATCCTGGACGACGCGCAACAGCTTGACCTGCGCCGCCTGAGGCAATTCGCCAATCTCGTCGAGGAACAAAGTGCCGCCCGCGGCTTCGACGAATTTGCCGACGTGGCGATCGGTGGCGCCCGTGAACGAACCCCTTTCGTGGCCGAACAGGATCGACTCCACGAGATTTTCCGGCATGGCGCCGCAGTTCACGGCGACAAAGGGTTTGGCGAGCCGTTCGCCGGAGCCGTGAATCGCGCGAGCGATCAATTCTTTGCCGACTCCGGATTCTCCGGAGATCAGAACCGGAATGTTCGAAGCCGCCGCCTTCTCCGCCATCCGCAGTACGCGATGCATGTCGGGGCTTTGCGTTATGATGTCCTTAAATTGCAGCGTACCCGATCGGCCGCGTTTGATGCGCGCCAGTTCGCCCTCGAGCGCGCTGGCGTTGAGCGCATTGCGCACGCTAACGTGCAGGCGCTCGGCACCAACCGGCTTGACCACGAAATCCGCTGCACCACCACGCATCGCCGACACGACATTGTCGATGCCGCCATGCGCGGTCTGCACGATTACCGGTACATTGATCGAGGCCTGGCGCATTTTGCTCAAAAGGCCGAGACCGTCGAGGTTCGGCATGACGAGATCGAGGATGACGCAGTCGATCCGCGCCCCGTCTGGACCCGACAGCAGCGATAAGGCGGCGTCGCCGCCGTCGCGAGTGACGGTCTCGTATCCGAACTTGTGCAGAATGGCTTCAAGAAGCCGGCACTGCACCGGATCGTCATCGACAATGAGAATGGTCATTCACGCTGTGCCGTTTCGGGGCACTTTGGCGGGACGGCTCTTAACGGCGGCTTAAATGCATGGTGCGGAAGCGGGAACATGCGGTGGAATAATTCGACCAGTAGCGAGTTTTGTTGGTAACTATGGCGTGCGGCCGAATATGGCCAAGACGAAATTCCCTCGCTGCCATACAGATTAAATTTGAATTACCGCACGCCCAATCGGGAGAGGAAAAACGATGACCGCCATGCGCGCCGCTGTGGCACTCCTTGCCGCATTTGTCCTTGCCGGACCGACACTCGCACTTGCCGAGACGCCGTCTCCGCCCGGAGCCAAAGTGTACTTCATCAACCTGAAGGATGGGCAGGATGTCACGAGTCCGTTCCTGGTGCAGTTCGGTCTTTCCGGAATGGGTGTAGCGCCGGCAGGCGTGGACAAGCCGAATACCGGGCACCATCACCTGCTCATTGACTCGACGCTTTCCGGGGATGCGCTAAAGCAGCCGATCCCGATGGACGATACGCACCGGCATTTCGGCGCCGGACAGACCGAAGCGATGATCAGCCTGCCGCCGGGAAAGCACACGCTGCAGCTGGTGCTGGGCGACTGGTCGCATATTCCACACGCGCCGCCGGTCATGTCGAACGTTGTTACGCTCACGGTGCATTGACAACGTCGGTTTCGCGCCGCAGGGCATTGTTATGCCCGCGCCCGTTCCCGTGGATGTCCTGACTGATCTTTGGCGCGCCGCGGGATTCGACGATGCGGCTCTGCGCAATGTCAGGTTGACGGGCGGCGAGCCGGCATTGCCATCGTCATTCGCGGTCGGTACGGCGGCGCAGGCAACGATCGGGGCAGCCGCGCTTGCGGCGGCCGAGCTTTGGCGGTTTCGCACCGGCCGCCGCCAGGATGTCCGCGTCGACATGCGCAACGCGGCGATTGAATTTCGCAGCGAACGTTACCTTCGTATCGACGGTGATGAGCTCGACGACCATCATGACCTGATAGCCGGGCTCTGCCGCTGCGGCGACGGTCGCTGGGCACGGCTTCACACCAATCTACCTCACCACTGTAACGGGCTTCTCAAGCTCCTCGGTTGCGATCACGATAAGGCGGCGGTGCAGCGGGCGCTGGACGGCTGGCGGGCGGAAGCGCTCGAAGACGCCGCCGCCGAGGCGGGGCTCGTAGTCACGGCATGCCGATCGTTCGCGGAATGGGATCGACACCCGCAAGGGCTCGCAATCGCGCAATTACCCCTGTTCAGCATCGAAAAAATTGGCGACGCGCCGCCAAAGAAGCTGGAAGCGGCGGAGCGGCCGCTGTCCGGCGTGAAAGTGCTCGACCTAACCCGCATTATTGCCGGTCCGGTCTGCGGTCGGACGCTAGCGGCGCACGGCGCCGACGTTCTCCTTATCACCGCTTCGCATCTGGCCTCGATGTTGCCGCTTGTGGTCGACACCGGCCGAGGCAAATTGTCTGCGGCCATCGACTTAGACGAGGCAGGTGGTCGTCACCGGCTTGCGGCGCTTGCGCGCGACGCCGATGTCTTCGTCCAAGGCTATCGACCCGGCGCGCTCGCCGCCCGCGGTTTCGGCCCCAACGATCTCGCTCGCCTGCGGCCGGGCATCGTCTATGCCTCGTTATGCGCTTATGGCAGCGACGGTCCGTGGGCGCTGCGGCGCGGGTTCGATTCGCTCGTGCAAACAGCAAGCGGGCTGAACTTGGCGGAGGCGGAAGCTTTCGCTGCTTCAGAGCCGAAACCATTGCCGGCACAAGTGCTTGACCATGCGACCGGCTATCTTCTGGCATTCGCGGTGATCGCGGCCCTTCGCCGCCGCGCTATCGAAGGCGGGTCTTGGCACGTGCGGCTTTCGCTCGCACAAACTGGCTTTTGGCTTCGCCGGCTCGGCCGCATCGATGGTATGAAATGTCCCGATCCCGGATTCGACGAGGTCGCCGATCGGTTGGAAGAGACCGCGTCGGGATTTGGCCGGCTTACGGTAGTTCGTCATGCTGCCGAAATGTCGGAGACGCCGACAAATTGGGCACGCCCAAGCGTTCCGCTTGGCACGGATGCCGCGGCCTGGCCTCGCTGAGGGCACGATCCGAAAAGAGATGCGATCCGGGACGGAAGCCGGTTTTCCGAAAAAGATCATGCCTCATCAAATACCTAGAGCCGCAATCGATTCGACTTGAAACGATTACGCTCTAAGGGCCGTTTGATCTGGGTCAAAGCCTCTCTTTCGGACGCTTGCTATCGGTACGCTCGGTGGATTTTGCCCGGGAGGAAAATAATGGCCCATTCGACGCTTGAAGGAATTGGCAAGACTGCAACGGAATCGGCGGTCACCGGAATGATGCAGCTTGGCAAAGAGCGTACCGAGGCGATGCTTGCGATGCAGAAGGAGTTGCTCGAAGGGTACGAAGAAGCAAGCCGCGCCTGGATCGCTCGGGTGAAGTCGGAAGTGGAATTGTGGTCCCACCTTGCCGCCAAACTGTCGGCGAGCGCATCCATTCCGGAAGGGATGGAAGCCTATCGCGAGTGCGTTTCCCATCGCATGCAGATGGCCGCTGAAGACGGCAAAAGACTGTTCGAGGAAGGCCAAAAGATCATCGGTACGCTGACCAAATCATTTGGCAACGGACTATCCCAGAAGAAGAAATTCTAGGCGGTGCTGCCGCGAGTTAGGGAGCGAAGGCAACTGGGGAGGCAAGCATGCTGCAACACGATGAACGCATCGTCGGCGCTCGGCAGGCCATACCACAGGATTGGGCCCGGCTGATCCGCAAATTGCGCTGGATCGGGCTCAACGAAGAAGCAAAACGCCTCGAAGCCGCGGTGAGAACGATGGCGCCGGCGGAGTGCGGCAACGTCGATATTGGGCCGTTCGCCACCGACTAGCGCCGTACCGCGACGGGCGTTGATGTAACTGTTTCCGCGGAACGCAGATCGGCTCATCGGGGAGTTTTTCGGACGAGGCTTTACCTCCTTCGCCTGGGCAGTAGGACTGGGCGCGCTTGCCCGTGGCTTGTTGCGGGCTTGCGGCGGTGGCGCCGTTGCGCCACATGAAAAGCCCCGACGAACCCAGGTTAGAACATGCCGAAAATCGCGAAGAAAACCGCCGCCAGGCTCGCGGCTCGATCGAGCGGGGCGGATCCCCACCGATTGCCGGAGTGGAATCTCAACGACCTTTATCGCGGGCTCGACGATCCTGCGATTAAGCGCGATCTTGATCGTGCCGATGCCGAATGTGCCGCCTTCGAAACGGCGTACAAAGGCAAACTCGCCGAATTGGCCGCGGCGCCGGAGGGCGGGTCGGCCCTTGCCGAGGCGGTGCGGCGCTACGAATCGATCGACGACCTGATGGGGCGACTCGGCTCCTTTGCCGGCCTCGTGCACGCCGGCGATACGCTCGATCCCGCGCGGACCAAATTCTACGGCGACGTGCAGGAGCGCCTGACGGCGGCCTCCATCCAGCTCGTGTTCTTCACGCTCGAACTCAATCGCATCGACGATGCGGTTCTCCATCGGGCGATGGCCGCCCCCGCGCTCGGCCATTACCGGCCGTGGCTCGAGGACGTGCGGCGCTATCGCCCCTATCAGCTCGAGGACCGCGTCGAGCGATTGTTCCACGAGAAATCGGTGACCGCCAATTCCGCATGGAATCGGCATTTCGATGCGACGATTGCGAATTTGCGATTCAAGGTTTTGAAAAAATCGCTCGCCATCGAGCCGACGTTGAATTTGCTCCAGGACCGTTCCGGCGCGAAGCGCAAGGCCGCGGCGCAGGCGCTTACGCACACGTTTAAGGACAACGTGCAGCAGTTCGTGCTGATTACCAATACGCTCGCCAAGGACAAGGAAATCTCAGACCGCTGGCGCGGCTTTGCCGATATCGCCGACGACCGTCATCTATCGAACCGTGTCGAGCGCGAGGTGGTCGAGGCGCTCGTTGCCGCGGTCCGCGCCGCCTATCCGCGGCTGTCGCATCGCTATTACGCGCTCAAGGCCAGATGGTTTGGTAAAAAGCGACTGCCGTATTGGGACCGTAACGCGCCGCTGCCGCGGGTGCCGATGCGCAGCGTGGATTGGGCCGAGGCCAAGGCAACGGTGCTGACCGCCTACGGCGCGTTCTCGCCGAAGATGGCGGAGATCGCCGAGCGATTTTTCGACGAACGCTGGATCGATGCGCCGGTGCGCCGAGGTAAGGCGCCGGGCGCCTTCGCGCATCCGACGACGCCGTCGGTGCATCCCTACGTGCTGATGAATTATCAGGGAAAACCGCGCGATGTGATGACGCTGGCGCATGAGCTCGGCCATGGCGTGCATCAAGTGCTCGCAGCGCCGAACGGCGCTTTGATGGCACCCACGCCGCTGACGCTTGCGGAGACCGCCAGCGTGTTCGGCGAGATGCTCACGTTCAGAAAGCTCCTCGCCAATACGCGCAACAAGAACGAACGCAAGGCGATGTTGGCCGCCAAGGTCGAGGACATGATCAACACGGTGGTGCGGCAGATCGCGTTCTATACGTTCGAACGCGCCGTCCACACCGAGCGCAAAAGCGGCGAACTGACCGCCACGCGCATCGGCGAATTATGGCTCGACGTGCAGCGTGAGAGTCTCGGTCCCGCGATCGAGCTGAAACCGGGCTATGAGACGTTCTGGTGCTACATCCCCCATTTCGTCCATACGCCGTTCTACGTCTATGCCTACGCCTTCGGCGATTGCCTGGTGAATTCGCTCTACGCCGTTTACGAAAACGCCGCCGACGGATTTGCCGAGCGCTACCTCGCCATGCTGGCGGCGGGCGGCACCAAGCATCATTCGGAATTGCTTGCGCCGTTCGGTCTCGATGCGCGTGATCCGGCGTTCTGGCAGGGCGGATTGGGCGTCATCGAACGGATGATCGCGGAGCTAGAAAGGCTCTGATTGCGCAATCATTTAGGTCAGTAAAACAATTGCTGAACTTTCATCCTGGGACGTTATACTTCCCGTAATACAAGGATGGAGCTATGAAGCTCGAAGTCAAGCGCATCGGCAATTCGGACGGGCTGATCCTGCCGCGCGATCTCATGCAGCGCCCCGATATCAAGCGCGGACAGCAATTCAACGTTGTTTGTTGATGGCAACAAGCGCATTGCATTCATGAGCATGATGATTTTCCTGCGCAGGAACTCGATTGGATTTGCCCCGGATCAGGCGCACGCGACTAAGATAGTGATTTCGCGTGCAGCCGGCGAGGTCAGTGAAGAAAGTCTGACCCGTTGGATCTGCGACAATTGGCCGAAGACGTGATGCCGAACCGCGAAAAATCCGATCGCGAAAAAAATCGCTTCTCCGCCCGCGCCGCGCGTTACGCGCGCGTGTCCGCCAATGTCGGCGGCGTCGCGGCGCGCTATGCCGGCCGGCGGCTTTTGGGCGGCGAGCCTGATCGCGCAAGCGAGGCGAGCGCGCTTTCTTCCGCCCTGGGCAGGCTCAAAGGGCCGCTGATGAAGGTCGCGCAATTGATGGCGACCATTCCCGATTTGCTGCCGGCGGAATATGCCGCCGAATTGCAGAAGCTGCAGAGCGAAGCGCCGCCGATGGGCTGGGCCTTCGTCAAGCGCCGCATGGCGGCCGAGCTCGGCGCCGGCTGGGAAAGCAAATTCGCGAGCTTCGAGCATCGTCCGGCCGCCGCTGCGTCGCTTGGCCAGGTGCATCGCGCGCGGTCGCTCGACGGCGCGGCACTCGCCTGCAAGCTGCAATATCCTGACATGCAGTCGGCCGTCGAAGCGGACCTGCAGCAGCTGCAATGGCTGCTTGCGATCCGCCGCCGGTTCGATCCGGCGATCGATACGACCGAGATCGCCAAGGAAATCGGCGCGCGGGTGCGCGAGGAGCTCGATTACCGGCGCGAGGCAAAACACGTCGCGCTCTATCGCGAAATGCTCGACGGCATCGATCTTGTGCGCGTACCGCGGGCGTGGCCCGAACTCTCGACGGGGCGGCTCCTTACGCTCGATTGGCTCGACGGCAGCCGCATGCTGGCGCACAAAAACGATCCGCTTGCGGTGCGTAACGCGCTCGCCACCGCGATGTTCACTGCCTGGTGGTTTCCGTTCAGCCGCTTCGGCGTCATCCACGGCGATCCGCATCTCGGCAATTACACCGTATTCGTTCGCGACGGCGCGCCGGCGGGCATTAATCTCCTGGACTACGGCTGCATCCGCATTTTCGCGCCGAAATTCGTTCGCGGCGTGGTCGATCTCTATCACGGGCTTTTGCGCGGCGAGAACGATCTGATCGTGCACGCTTACGAGACCTGGGGCTTTCACAACCTGTCGCGTGAGCTCATCGACACGCTTAACATTTGGGCGCGCTTTATCTATGCGCCGCTGCTTGACGACCGGGTGCGGACCATCGCCGATGGGGTCGCGCCATCCGAATACGGCCGGCGCGAAGCGTTTCGCGTCCATCAGGCGCTCAAGCGGAAGGGCCCGGTGACCGTGCCGCGCGAATTCGTTTTCATGGACCGGGCCGCGATCGGGCTGGGCGCCGTGTTCCTGCATCTGCGCGCCGAACTCAACTTCTACCGCCTATTCAACGAGGCGATCGAACGCTTCGCGATGGAGCGCGTCGCCAAGCGTCAGGCGGCGGCGCTGGCCAAGGCGGGATTGTAGGTTGCCGCCCCGATGCCGTTTGCCTCGACAGTCAGCAGCAATCGCAGTCGAAGCCTTCCGGTGCGGCGAGGGCATTTTTCATAAAGGCGGGCGGCAGATCATCCGCAGCGACCTCCGCGAGCGGTTTGAAGACTTTGAAGTGGTGGCGCCCGGCCGGCGTCCAGAACACGACGTGAGTCTCGAGCGGCGGGCAGCCGGGCACGGAACAGGCGATCTCCGACACCATGATGGTTTCTTCGTCCGCGAGCTTGAAGCGTGCACGCGTCCAGGCGCGTACCTGCTCGTGAGCGGCGGTGCGGGCGGGGCTTTTCTTCTTCAAGCCAAGCATGGCAACCTGCACAAAACCAAGACGTAGGCGGCCGGGTCAAGGCCGATTTCGTTGTCGAAAGGACGTCCAAAGTGGCGGGAAAAGTATTGGCGGCGGTGCGAACCGGACCCAGCAGGACCGAACTGCGCGAATATCCGATGCCGGACATTCCGGAAGATGCCGCGCTGATGAAAATGGAAGTCGGCGGCATCTGCGGCACCGACGTCAAGCTCTACAAGCACCCGCCATCGAGCGCGCCGGTCATCATGGGCCACGAAAATATCGGCACCATCGCTAAAGCCGGCCGCGAATTCACCCGCCGCAAAGGATTCAAGGAGGGCGACCTCGTTTTCGTCGAACATTACGTCAGTTGCGGCAAATGCGAGTGGTGTCATGCCGGGCAGTATCGCCACTGCGAAAATACCAACTGGCGGACCAATCCCGACGCCATCCGCTACGGCTATACTTCGGCAGAGAAAGCGCCGCATCTGTGGGGCGGGTTCGCTCAATATGTTTACCTGCCCTGGAACGCGGTGGTCCATCACGTGCCGAAGGGTGTCACTGCTGAGCTCGCGGGCCTGGTGACGCCGATGGCCAACGGCGTCGAATGGTCGCTGTTCGACGGCGGCGTCGGATACAATTCGACCGTGCTGATCCAGGGTCCCGGCCAGCAAGGATTGTCGCAGACGGTGATCTGCAAACAGGCTGGCGCCTCGCTCATCATCGTCACCGGCACGTCGAAGGACAAAGCGCGCATCGACGTCGCCAAAAAGCTCGGCGCCGATCATGTCATCGACGTGCAGAAGGAAGATCCACTGGCGCGTATTATGGAGATCACCGGCGGCAAGGGGGTTGACGTTTCCCTTGACTGCACAGCCGGCGCCGGAACGATCCCCATGCTGCTCGGCATCGAAGCGCTCAAGCGCAAGGGCGGGGTGATCGTCGCTCAGGGCGAGATGGCGCAGTTTCCGAACTTCCCGCTCGAAAAATTTACGGTGAAATTCATCACCATGAAGAGCGCGCGCGGCCACAGCTATCGGGCGTGCGAACTCGCCTTGGCGCAGCTTGCTTCCAGGCGTTTCCCGCTCGAACTCATCACGACCCACCGCTTCGGACTGGACGAGGTCGATCTCGCTATCCGCTCGGTCGGCGGGGAAGGCGTGCCCGACGTTATCCACGCCTCGCTGATGCCGTGGTCGTGAGAAAGTAGAAGGCCGGAATTTCGAGGCTTGGGGCAACGACCGATGGATTCAATCTTCATTGCGCGTGGATCGTCAGACGCGATCCCGATCTGGTTCGCGACCGCGGCGAGCTACCCCGACGTGCGCAAAACGATCGGCGCGGATGCAAGCGCGTTCGCCGACGCGGCAGGCTTCGAGCCGAAGCCTGGCCGGTATCTTCTGTTCCCAGGCAAAAACGGCGCCCGCCTCGGCGGCGTGCTGTTCGGACTCGAAGGCCCCAACGATCCCAAAGATGCATTCTTGCCGGGACGCCTCGCAGCGCAATTGCCGGATGGCGTCTATCGCTTCGCCAACGAGCCGCACGATGCGCGGCTCGCCGCGCTCGCGTTCGCCTTCGGCCTCTACGTCTTTACCCGTTACCGGAAAGCGCCGACGCGATCGGTCAAACTCGACGTGCCGCAAAGCGCCGATCGCGCGGAGCTGGAGCGCATTGTCGAAGGCGTGACGCTGGCGCGCGATCTCATCAATACGCCGGCCAACGACATGGGTCCGGCGCAACTCGAACAGGCGGCGCGCAAGCTTGCCGCCCGCCATGCAGCAACCGTCAGCGCTATTGTCGGCGATGAATTGCTGGAGAAGAATTTTCCGCTGATCCACGCCGTCGGCCGCGCCGCCGCCGCCGCGCCGCGGCTGATCGATATCTCGTGGGGCGAGGCCGATCACCCGCGCGTGACGCTGATTGGCAAGGGCGTCTGCTTCGACACCGGCGGTCTCGACATCAAGCCGGATGCGTCGATGCTCAATATGAAAAAAGATATGGGCGGAGCAGCAACGGCGCTTGCGCTGGCGCACATGATCATGGCGCGCGGACTGAAATTGCGGTTGCGGGTGCTCATTCCGGCGGTCGAGAACTCCATTGCGGGGGCAAGTTTCCGCCCGCGCGATATTTACACATCGCGCAAGGGCATCACCGTCGAGATCGGCAATACCGATGCCGAAGGCCGGCTGATCCTAGCCGATGCGCTCGCGCTTGCCGACGAGGATAAGCCGGCGCTAATCGCCGATTTTGCCACGCTGACCGGCGCCGCCCGCGTCGCGCTCGGACCGGACGTGCCGGCATTCTTTACCGATGACGACGCGCTTGCCGGCGAGCTGATTGGCGCGGCGGCGACGGAGAACGATCCGGTATGGCGGCTGCCGTTGTGGCGGCCGTACGAATCGATGCTCGAATCCAAGGTCGCGGACATCAACAATGTCGGCGGCAGCCACGGGGGCGCCATCACCGCCGCTTTGTTCATGCGCCGTTTCGTCACCGCCCAATCCTGGCTGCATTTCGATCTGTTCGCCTGGACGGCTTCGGCCAAGGCGGGACGGCCGGAGGGCGGCGAATGCCAGGTGGCGCGTGCGCTCTATGCGCTGCTCGCCGGCCGCTACGGCTGAGCCATGCCGGACTTCGACCCGCGCGTGACGCCGCTGCGCGAGGACCTCGCGGCGAAATATCTCGAAGGCAAGGTGAAGGCCGCGCGCTTTGTCGAGGGCCGGGTCATGGAGGTGATCGCCCCGCAGGCGCCGCTGCGCCGGCAAGCGCGACCGGACGCTCCGCTCGACACCGAGGCGCTCAAGGGCGAGCGCGTCACCGTCTACGAAACGAATGCGGAAGGCTGGGCCTGGGTCCAGCTTGCCGCGGACAATTATGTCGGCTGGCTGCCGGCTGGCGCGCTTGGACCGCCGGACGCGCCGCCGACGCATAAGGTCGCCGCGCTGCGGACTTTCGTTTTCCCCGGACCTTCGATCAAGCTCCCGCCGCTGGAAGCGTTGCCGTTCGGCGCCACCGTCAGTATCGCGCGTTTGCAGGATGAATTGGCGGTTACGTCCTCCGGCTTCTATGTGCCGGCCGTGCATCTCAAACCCGTCGGCGCGGACGAAGCGGATTTCGTCGCGGTAGCGGAGCGCTTCCTCGGCGCGCCCTATCTGTGGGGCGGCAAGACCGCGCTCGGGCTCGACTGCTCCGGCCTTGTGCAAATCGCGCTCACGGCCGCCGGCGTGCCGTGCCCGCGCGACAGCGACATGCAAGAGCGAGCGCTGGGGACGGCGCTTGCCATGAACGAGGGGTCTCTCCGACTGCGACGCGGCGACCTGATATTCTGGAAAGGGCACGTCGCCATTGTGCGCGACGGGGGAAGTCTGCTTCACGCCAATGCTTTTGGTATGGCGGTCGCCATCGAGCCGGCTGCGCAGGCGATTGCGCGCATTCGCGGCGCCGGCGCTCAAGTCACAAGCGTGCGGCGCATCGCGCTGGCATAGGTGCTTGCGCTCCACTACCATCGGTCGAGAACAGGAACGACAAGCGCGATGGCTGGACGGGTGGAAGGCAAGATCGCGCTCATTACCGGCGCCGGCTGTGTTGGGCCGGGTTGGGGCAATGGGCGCGCGGGGGCGGTGCTGTTCGCGCGCGAGGGCGCCAAGGTCTTTGCCGTAGACAAAAGCGAAGAAGCGATGGCCGAAACGCTGGCCCGCGTCGGCAATAACGGCGAGATCGCAACTTACGTCTGCGACGTGCTCGACGACGGCGCGGTCGGCGCCATGACCGAAGCCTGCCGCAAAAAATTCGGCCGCATCGACATTCTCGTCAACAATGTCGGCGGCTCGGCTGCGGGGGGCATGATCGGGCAGGGCGGCGGCGCCATCGTCAACACCGCCTCTAGTTCGGGAATCCGCTATACCGGGTCGCCGCAGATCGGCTATGCGTCGGCCAAAGCCGCCGTCATCCAATTCTCGCGCGTAACCGCCGTGCAATATGCGCGTAACGGCATCCGCGTGAACACGGTAGTGCCGGGCCAGATGCACACGCCGATGGTCGAGGCGCGGCTCGCCAAACTGCGCGCCGGCGGCGACGTCGAAGCTTTGCTGAAATCGCGCGTTGCGCGCATTCCGCTCGGCTTCATGGGCGACGGCCGCGACACCGCCGCCGCCGTGCTGTTTCTAGCATCCGACGAAGCGCGCTTCATCACCGGCACCGAAATCGTGGTCGACGGCGGCATGACCGCGCGCTGCGATTGAACCCGACCCCTGTCAGGCAGGTCCCCGCATGACGATACGCCCCGACGATCTGACGCCGACCATTGCGCCGCCGGATCCGAATCCGACAAAGCCCAAACTGAAACTGCCGCCGCTCGCCTGCGACTCGCATTTTCATGTCTTCGGACCGCATCGAAAATTTCCCTATGCGCCGGACCGCCCGTTCACCCCGGCCGACGCGCCCAAGGAAGACCTGTTCCGCCTGCATGAATTTCTCGGCTTTACCCGCGGCGTCTTCGTTCAATCGACCTGCCACGGCGACGATCACGCGGCGCTGATCGATCTTTTGGCCGCCGGGCAAGACCGCTATCGCGGCGTCGCCTTGCTTAAGCCCGGCATGTCGGCTGCGGAGATCGAGCGGCTTGACGACGCCGGCGTCCGCGGCGTTCGGCTGCATTTTTATTTTCCTCATCTTGGCGCGCCTATGTCGCGCGATGATATGCGGGCGATTATCGCGTCGGTCGAGCCGCACGGCTGGCATATCGCCATGCATCTCGGCGGTCACGGCGTGCTCGAGCAATACGAATTCATTGCCTCGATCGAGGCGGCGGTCGTAATCGACCATATCGGGCGCATCGATGTCGACGAAGGTCTGCAGGGCGAGACGTTCTCGGCGCTGCGCCGCCTGCTCGACCGCGGCAATGTGTGGGTTAAATTGTCCGGCATCGACCGCATCACCAAGCAAAAATTTCCCTATGCCGACGCGGTGCCGTTCGCGCGCGCTCTCGTTGCGCATGCGCCGGAGCGCGTAGTCTGGGGCACCGATTGGCCGCATCCCAACCACAAGGCCGTGCCGAACGACGGCGAGCTTGTCGATCTTATTGCGGAAATCGCGCCGCATCCGCGCGCCCGCCAGCTCATGCTGGTGGACAACCCGACTCGGCTATTCGGCTTCTAGCTTTTGCTTACGGGCGCGGCCGTCACTGCGCCACGACGCCTTCCGGCGCGGTTTCGAGATTGAACGCCGCGGCGAACAGCGCGCGCGTATAGGCGGTCTTTGGGTTACGGAACAGTTCGGCCGCGTCTCCCGTCTCCACGACCATGCCGTGCCGCATGACCAAAAGCCGGCTTGCGAGCGCGGCGACCACGCGCAGGTCATGGGAAATGAACAGATAGGTGAGGTTGTGCCGCTTCTGTAGATCGCGAAGCAGGTCGACCATCTGCGCCTGGATCAGCATGTCGAGCGCGCTGGTCGGCTCGTCGAGCACGACGAAGCTCGGCTCAAGCACGATCGCGCGCGCTACCGCAATGCGCTGCCGCTGACCACCGGAAAATTCGTGCGGAAAACGAAACCGGGTATCCGGGTCGAGCCCGACGTCGTTGAGCGCTTGGATGACGCGCCGATCGCGCTCGGCTTCGGTCATGCGCGGGTGATGAACTTTCAGCCCCTCTTTGATGATGTCGGCGACCGACATTCGCGGCGACAGCGAGCCATAGGGGTCCTGAAATACGATCTGCATGTTGCGGCGGAACGGCCGCATCTCCTTGAACCGCAGGCCTTGGAGATCGTGACCCATGAAAGCGATCGTCCCTTCGGACGAGATAAGGCGCAAGATTGCGCGGCCGAGCGTGGATTTGCCCGAGCCGGACTCGCCGACGACGCCGAGCGTTTCGCCTTCGCGAAGCTCGATGGTCAAGCCGTCGCAGGCTTTGACATGACCCACGACCTTGCGCATGAGCCCGCGCGTGATTGGAAACCAGACCTTGAGCGCGTCGGTTTGCAGAACGATCGGTGCGTCAGGCTGCGGCGGCGCCGGATCCGGTTTCGGCTCGGCGGCAAGAAGCGCGCGCGTATAGGGATGCTCGGGCCCGGCGAAGACGCGATCGACGGGGCCCTGTTCGACGATGTTGCCCTCTTTCATGACGCAGACGCGCTGGGCGATCTTGCGCACAATGCCGAGATCGTGGGTGATGAACAGAAGCGACATGCCGAGCCGCGCCTGCAGCTCTTTAAGGAGCGCGATGATCTGCGCCTGCACCGTGACATCGAGCGCGGTGGTCGGCTCGTCGGCGATCAATAGATCGGGCTCGTTGGCAAGCGCCATCGCGATCATCACGCGCTGTCGCTGGCCGCCGGACAATTGATGCGGATAGCTCTTCAGCCGCGTTTGCGGGTGCGGAATGCCGACCTGAGTCAGCACTTCGAGCGTTCGCTGGCGCGCCGCCGCGCCGGTCAATCCGCGATGCAACAACAGAATCTCGCCGATCTGTTTTTCGATCGTGTGCAGCGGGTTGAGCGAGGTCATCGGCTCCTGAAACACGATGCTGATGTCGTCGCCGCGCACGCGGCGTATTTGGCGTTCGTTAAGCTGCAGAAGGTCCTCGCCTTTGAAATCAATCCTTCCCGACGGATGGCTTGCCGCGGGATAGGGCAATAATTTCAGGATCGAAAGGGCCGTCGCCGATTTACCCGAACCGGATTCGCCGACGAGCGCGACGGTCTCGCCCTTGGCGATATCGAACGATATCCGATTGACCGCCAGCGTTTCGCGTCCGTGGGAACGGAACGCGATAGATAGGTCGCGCACGCTGAGAAGCGGTCCCGTCATGTGAACGTTTTCCGCGGATCGAAGGCGTCGCGAACCGCTTCGCCGACGAAGATGAGAAGCGAAAGCATCAGAGCGACCGTGAAAAAGCCGGTCAGCCCGAGCCACGGCGCTTGCACGTTGGCCTTGCCCTGGGAGAGGAGCTCGCCGAGCGACGGCGAGCCCGGCGGCAAGCCGAAGCCGAGGAAATCGAGTGCGGTCAGCGTCATGACCGACGACGACATGATGAAAGGCAGAAACGTCATGGTCGCCACCATTGCGTTCGGCAGCAAATGGCGGAACATAATGACTCTATTGGAGACGCCGAGCGCACGCGCGGCCTGAATGTATTCGAAATTGCGCCCGCGCAAGAATTCCGCGCGAACTAGCCCGACCAGGCGCACCCAGGAGAACAGCAGCAAGATTCCAAGCAGTACGAAGAAGCCCGGTACCAGAACGGAGGAGATGATCAAGAGCAGGTAAAGCTCCGGCACCGAAGTCCAGATTTCGATGAAACGCTGGAATAAGAGATCGGTCCAGCCGCCGAAATAGCCCTGTACCGCGCCGGCAGCCACCCCGATGATCGAGGACACGACGGTCAGAATCAAACCGAACAGGACCGAAATCCGGAAGCCGTAGATCAGCCGCGCCAACACGTCGCGGCCCTGATCGTCGGTGCCGAGCCAGTTCATTTCGAGCGCGCCGCACGGGGTGTATCCGTTTTTGACCGCGAAATCGCAATCCGCTTTGTTCAAGAGCCAGGTCGGCTTGGAGGGAAACGCCGACGGTGGCCGGTCGTTGATCGTGCTGTAGGAAAATCGGATGGGCGCCCAGATTACGGTCGCGTTGTGCTCGTCGAGAAATTTTTGCAGAAAAGGATCGCGGTAATCGGCGGCGGTGCCCAACGTGTCGCCGAAATCGGTATCCGGATAAGTCACGAAGACCGGAAAGAAATATTTTCCGTCGAAATGAATGAAAAGCGGCTTGTCGTTGGCGATGAATTCCGCGAACAGCGATAGCACGAACAGCACAAGAAATATCCAGAGCGACAGATAACCCCGCCGATTGGCTTTGAAATTGCGCCAGCGCCGGGCGTTGAGCGGGGAGAATTCGAAGCCGCGCGCCGGGGCGGCGGTAAGCCCGAGCGGTCCGGCCGGCTCGATATCCGGCTTAGGCTCGCTTTCGGCGAACGCGCTTTGCGGAATTTCGATCTTTTCTTCCAGCCCGGTCTTTACATCCACCTCACACCTCCCGCGTCTCGAAATCGATGCGGGGATCGATCCAGGTATAGGTAAGGTCGGAAATCAGATTAACGACAAGGCCGACCAGCGCGAAGATATAGAGATTGGCGAACACGACCGGATAATCGCGGTTGAGCACGCTTTCGAAGCTCAGCAGGCCGAGACCGTCGAGCGAGAAGATGGTTTCGATCAACAGCGAACCGGCGAAAAACGCCGAGACGAAGGCGGCCGGAAATCCGGCGATCACCAAGAGCATCGCATTGCGGAAAATATGACCGTACAGCATCTGCCGCTCGGAACAGCCCTTAGCGCGCGCAGTGAGGACGTACTGCTTGCGCAGCTCCTCCAGGAAGGAGTTTTTTGTCAATAGCGTCATGGTGGCGAATGCCGCCAGGCCCATCGAGATGATGGGCAGCGTCAGATGCCAAAAGTAATCAAGAATCTTTTGCCACCATGGAAAATGCGACCAGCCGTCGGATACCAATCCGCGCAGCGGGAAAATCTGGAAGAACGAGCCGCCGGCAAACAAAATGATGAGCAAAATCGCGAACAGAAAGCCGGGAATCGCGTAACCGATGATAATGACGCCGGACGTCCAGACGTCGAATGGCGAGCCGTCCCGCACCGCCTTGCGGATTCCGAGCGGGATCGAAATCAGATAGCTCAGAAGCGTCATCCAAATGCCGAGCGATATCGACACCGGCAGCTTTTCCTTGATGAGTTGAAGCACGCTGATGTCGCGGAAATAGCTTTTGCCGAAATTAAAATGCAGATAGTTCCACAGCATGATGAAGAAGCGCTCGTAAGCCGGCTTGTCGAAGCCGAATTGCTTCTCCAGGCTTTTGATGAATGCCGGATCGAGCCCCTGCGCGCCGCGATATTTGGAATTGACCTCGGCCTGCGCGCCGCCTGTCATCGCTCCGCGATTGGCGAAGTCGCCGCCGGCCGACCCCGAGATCCGCGAAGTGGCGCCGGTGTCGGCGCCGGACAATTGCGCAATGACGCGTTCCACCGGGCCGCCCGGGGCGAACTGAACCACCACGAACGAAACCAGCATGATCCCGAAAATCGTGGGAATCATGAAAAGAATGCGCCGAATGATGTAGGCTGTCATGATTCTGTTATTTGCCGACTCATCGAGATGACCCGCTGCCCCGGTCGGGGCTAGGATCGGCCCGGCTGCAAACGCCTTTCCGGACGTCCGCGTTTCCCAGACGGCAGCATAGTGGCGCGGGTGGCCGGAACAAGTGTGGCATGCTGCCTGCGCTAGCCTCTCAACTTGATTTTTGCTGCCTTATCGGGGTCATACCACCAAGTATCGGGAATGCCGCGAAAATATCGCGGTTGCGCCGGTGGGCGCCCGAATAAATCCCAATAAGCGATCCAGTGCGATGCCTTATACCAGTTTGGAACCCAGTAGCGGCCGGCGCGTACGACCCGGTCGAGCGCGCGGCAGGCGGTCACCAATGCCGGCCGTGAATTGGCGGCGACGATGGCGTCGATCAACGCATCGACCACCGGGTCGGAAATGCCGGCAAGATTGTTGGAGCCCGCAAGCGAGGCCGCCTGTGAGGAGAAAAACGAACGCAGCGAATCGCCGGGCGTGGACGAGAAGCTGAATCGGTCGATGGTGATGTCGAAGTCGAAATTGTCGCGGCGCGCGCGATATTGCACTGGGTCGACAATGCGCAGCGTCGCATCGATGCCGAGCGTCTTGAGGTTTCTGATGAACGCCATGTGATGCGGCTCGAATGACGGCTCGTCGATCAAAAACTCGATCGCGAAGGGCTGGCCGTTCGGCTGCACGCGTTTGCCGTTCTGGATCGTGCAGCCGGCGTCGCCAAGAAGCTGCGCCGCCTTGCGCAGCAGTACGCGGTCTTCGCCCGAACCGTCCGAAATCGGCGGCGTATAGGGCTCGCCGAATACCTCATCGGACAAATGACCGCGAAACCGATCGAGCAGCGCCGTCTCGTCGGCATCGGGTTTGCCTTGCGCCATCATGTCCGAGTTCTGGAACACCGAGACGGTTCGTTTATACATCCCGTACATGATGGTCTTGTCGGTCCACTCGAAGTCGAAGGCATTGTTGAGCGCTTCGCGCACGCGGGGATCGGCGAGCTTTTGCCGCCGCGTGTTGATGAACCAGCCTTGCGCGCCCGACGGCGTGTCGTCCGGTATCTCGTCCCGCTTGACCCGTCCGTCCTTCGCGGCGGGAAAATCGTAACGCGTCGCCCAGAAGCGCGAGGTGAACTCCTCGCGGAACAGATAGGACTGCGCCGAAAAGCCCTCGAAGCCGACGTCGCGATCGCGATAATATTCGAACCGCAGCGTGTCGAAATTATTTTGGCCGCGCGCGACCGGAAGGTCCGCGCCCCACCAATCCTTGACGCGCTGATATTCGATGTAGCGGCCCGGTTCGAACCGGCCGACCTGATAAGCGCCCGAGCCGAGCGGAATGTCCAGGGTCGATTGGTCGAATGGCCTGGTTGCATAATAGCTGCGTGAAAAAATCGGCAAACCGGCGACCAGAAGCGGGACATCGCGCGCGCGGTTCGGAGCGAAGCTCACCGTGACGCGCGCATCGTCGTCGGGCTTGGCGCCGGCGAAGTCGCGCAGCGACTGGCTGATCAGAGGATGTCCTTGTTCCTTTAAAATGTTCAGCGAGAAGGCCACGTCCTGCGCCGTGAGCGGCGAGCCGTCGTGGAACTTGGCTTCCGGGCGAATGAAGAATTGATAGGTCAACCCATCCGCCGAGCGGCGTACTTTCTCGGCGGCGAGGCCGTACATCGCATCGGGCTCGTCGCCGGAACGGACCATCAGCGTGGCGAAGGTCAGCTCCATGCCTTGCGCTGCGTCACCCTTGAGGATGAACGTGTTGAGCGAATTGAATGTCAGAAAATTCTGATTGTAGAGGCGGTCGGGTCCGATCTGTGAAAATGTACCGCCCTTCGGTGCGCTCGGATTGACGTAGCGGAAATGCGGAAAGTCCGCCGGATAGGCGAGGTTGCCGAAGGCGGAGAGGCCGTGGGATTCTATCGCCTCGCCGGCACGGGCGCAGGAGGCGCCGGAAACGGCGCGCAATCCCGCAAGCGCGCCGCCCGCGAGCGTTAGGATCCGGCGGCGTGTCGGCGTCATCATCGGTGACCGTCACAGTCTGTTCGCAAGTCCGGCGCTCTCGTCACGTAAACCCGCGTGGTGCCGCGGCGGCGTTCCACGCGTTGCCAGTGAAATGTGGCTACAAATGCCGCTAGAGCGCAATCGTTTCAAACTGAATGGATTGCGGCTCTAGATGTTTGATGGGGCATGGATCTTTTCGGAAAGCCGGTTTCCACTTTTCCGGATCATACCCTAGCCCGCGATCTTCGCGGCTTTCGCGGCGTCCCACCACCAGACCAGCGGGAACGCCGCCGCGCCGTATTTCGGCATCGGATCGGGATGTCCGAAACGGTCCCAGCGGGCCGTGCGCACTTTGCCGTAGGTCCATTGCGGCACGACGTAGAAGTTCCACAACAGGATGCGGTCGAGCGCCCGCGTGGCGGCTTCGAGATCGGCGCGGTTCTTGGCGAAAATGATTTGCTCGATCATGGCATCGATCGCCGGGTTCTTGATGCCGATTAGATTGTCGGAGCCGGGCTCGTCCGCCGCCTGCGATCCCCAGTAGCCGCGCTGCTCGTTACCCGGCGTGAGCGATTGCGTCCAGCCATAGGTGATGATGTCGAAATCCCAGCTGCGCAGGCGATTTTCAAACTGCGGCACGTCGACGGTGCGCACCGTCACATTCATGCCGAGGCGTTCGAGCGAGGGCTTGTAGAACAAAAAGACGCGCTCGAAATTCGGATCTTCGGCGAGAAATTCGACCGCGAATTGCTCGCCGGTCTTGACGTTGACCAGTTGCTGATCGCGTATCTCGTAGCCGGCCTCCTTGAGAAGCCGCAGCGCCTCGCGCAGGTTGCTACGCACCTTTTCGGCAGAGCCGTTGACCGGATTGGTGTAGGGCTTCTGGAATAGCTCGGGTGGAACCTTATCCCGCACCGTTTCCAAAAGCTCGAGCTCGCGGCCGGCCGGTAATCCGGTGGCGGCGAGCTCGGTGCCTTCGAAATAGCTGGCGATGCGTTTATATTGCCCGTAAAAGATTTGTTTGTTCATTTCCTCGAAATCGAATGCGTAATTGAAGGCGAGCCGCACGCGTGGATCCTGAAATTTTTCGCGACGTATGTTTAAAACAAAGGCCTGCATTAGGCCGACATTGCGAATCGGGAATTCCTCGAGCAGGACACGCTTGTCGGTCACAGCCGGGAAATCGTAGGCCGTGGCCCAGTTCTTGGCGCTGTTCTCAATTCGCCAATCGACGCTATCGGCCTTGAAAGCTTCGAGCGCGACGGTGGTGTCGCGGAAATATTCGTAGCGCAGCTCGTCGAAATTGTTTTGCCCGACATTGACGTTGAGGCCGCGGCCCCAATAGTCCTTCACGCGCTCATAAACGATATTGCGGCCGGCCGAAAAATCCTTGATGCGGTAAGCGCCACTGCCGAGCGGCGGTTCGAGCGTGGTTTCGCCGATACTGCGCTTTTTGCCGTTGGAGTCCGTCCCCTCCCACCAATGCCGGGGAAGAATGGTCAACTGGCCGACGATCTGCGGCAGCTCGCGGTTGCCGGCAGAGTCGAAGGCGAAGGTGACTTCGCGATCGCCGGTTTGCTCGGCCTTGACGACGTGGCGGTAATAGGCGGATTGCTGCGGGCTGTATTTCTTGAATGCGTCGAACGAAAAGATCACGTCGGCAGGCGTGACCGGCATGCCGTCATGCCACTTGGCTTCCGGGCGCAGCCGGTAAGATACCGAGGAAAAATCTTTGGGAAAACTTACCGCCGCGGCGAGCAGGCCGTAGGCGGCCGAGACTTCATCCAGCGATGAGAGCAGGAGCGTTTCGTAGATCTGACCGATGCCGGCGGCGAGCGACCCTTTGACGCCGGCTATCGCGGTGTTGAAATTGTCGAACGTACCAAGCGCGATCTGCCGTGCCGTTCCGGCTTTCGGCGCTTGAGCGTTGACATACTCGAATTGCTTGAAAGCCTCAGGATATTTAAGGTCACCGTACAACGACAGGCCGTGCCGCCAGTCCTTTTCTTGCTGTTGCGCTCGGGCAACGCCGATCCACTCGATGAATGCGAGCCGTTTGGCGGCAAGCGCGAGCAGGGCGGATTTCAAAACGGATCGGCGATTCACCTGATCCTCCCACAAACGTTTCGATCGTTGTTTATTGCTGCTTATTATTGTGCCTTTTGAAGTGTGACACCAGCATGCAAACTAAGCCGCGACCAAATGCATTTTCCGCGTGACTTGCTTTCGCGCATGTAATGGAACCGTGACGGCCCAACCGCCGAGGCGATTTTATCGCTTTGCGGGAGCGGAGGTGCCGCCGGATTGAGCGGGCGCATTCTCTGCCTTCGGCAGCGGCACCGGATTGGCGGCGAGGCTATCGAGATAGGCAATCACGTCGGCTCGCTGCTTCTCGCTCGACAACCCGGCGAAAGTCATCGCCGTGCCCGGCGCATAGGCGCTGGGCTTGGTCAGCCAGGTATTCAGCGCATCGAAATCCCAGTTGCCGTTCTTGGCTTTCAGGGCTGCCGAATAATTGAAGCCGGCCACCGAAGCGATCTTGCGGCCAACCACGCCGTAAAGGTCCGGCCCGATCTTGGGGCCCTGGCCCTCCTGGAAGTTGTGGCAGGCCTGGCATTGCTTGGCGATGTCGGCGCCGCGCTGGGGCGACGCGCTCGCCAGCGCCTCGGCAATCGGCATCTCGGCCGGCGCCGCGGCGGCCGGCCCGGTTTGGGGCTGCTCCTCTTTGACAGCGATTACGTAGCCGGGTTTTGCCGGCGCCTGTGGGGCGAAGATGGCCCCCGCCGCGATGCGCATGGCGACGAGGACCAGGCAGGTGCCCAGCAAAGCGCCAAGAACCTTATTGAGTTCAAATGAATTCATCGCTGATTAGCTCCGGACCGGCAGCGTCGAGGGGCGCGCACCATTAGCCGGTTTGCCGCGTCCCTGGCAACCCGTATAAGCGCCAATATTGAGGGTTCCGCACCGCGATGGCCGACGTTCTTGTCCTCATTCCCGCCCGCATGGCCGCGACCCGGCTGCCGGGTAAACCGCTCGCCGAGATCGCGGGCGCGCCGATGATCATGCATGTGCTCAACCGCGCGCGGGAAGCCGAAATCGGCCCGGTTGTCGTCGCCACCGACTCGCGCGAAGTCGCTCTGGCTGTGGAAAAAGCCGGCGGCCGGGCGGTGCTGACCCGCCCGGATCATGCGTCCGGCTCGGACCGCATTTTCGAGGCGCTCGGGCTAGCTGATCCGCGGGGGAGCGCCAAGATCATCGTCAACCTGCAGGGCGATCTGCCGACGCTGGCACCATCCGCCATTGCTGCGGCGCTCACCCCGCTCGACGAGCCGGCGGTGGATATCGCGACCTTGGCGGCCGAGATTAAAGCGCCTGGGGAACGCACCGATCTCAACGTCGTGAAGGTCGTGGGGACCCCCGTGGCGCCCGGCCGGCTGCGGGCGCTCTATTTTACCCGCGCCACCGCGCCGGCCGGCGAGGGGCCGCTCTACCATCATATCGGGCTCTATGCGTATCGGCGGCCCGCGCTCGAACGCTTCGTCAAGTTGCCGCCGTCGCCGCTCGAGTGCCGGGAAAAACTCGAACAGTTGCGCGCGCTCGAAGCCGGGATGCGCATCGATGTCGCCCTGGTCGATACGGTCCCCCTCGGCGTCGACACGCCCGAGGATTTGGAAAAGGCGCGCGCCATGCTAACGGGTCGCTCATGAGCAAGGACGAGAAAACAAGACGCAAGAAAACCAAGCGGCGCAAGGGGCGAATGATCGCCTTCCAAGGCGAACCGGGCGCGAATTCCCACATCGCCTGCAGGCAGGCCTATCCGGACTATCAGCCTCTGCCCTGCGCCACGTTTGAAGATACCTTCGCCGCCGTGCGCGGGGGCCGCGCTGCGCTTGGGATGATTCCGATCGACAATTCGGTCGCCGGCCGGGTGGCCGATATCCATCATCTGATGCCGGCCTCGCAATTGCACATCGTGGCCGAATGGTTTCTGCCGGTGCAGCATCAGCTCGTGGCCCCCAAGCGCGCGACGCTGCGGACCATCAAGACGGTCGAGAGCCATGTTCATGCGCTCGGACAGTGCCGCAAGGTGATCCGCGCCCTTGGCGTCAAGCCGGTCGTGGCCGCCGATACCGCCGGCGCGGCGCGTGAAGTGGCCGAAGCGGGCGACGCCACGCGGGCGGCGCTGGCGACGAAACTCGCGGCCAAAATCTATGGACTTCGTATCCTGAAAAAAGACGTCGCCGATGAAAAGCACAATACCACGCGCTTCGTCGTGCTCGCGCGCGAGCCGAAATGGGCGAGCCGGAAGGAAAAGCGCGTCATCACCACCTTCATGTTTCAGGTGCGCAACATTCCAGCCGCGCTGTACAAGGCGCTCGGCGGCTTCGCCACCAATGGCGTCAACATGACCAAGCTCGAAAGTTACATGGTCGACGGCAGCTTTGCCGCCACGCAATTTTACGCCGACGTTCAGGGCCATCCGAAGCAGCGCGCCCTCGAACTGGCGCTTGAAGAGCTTGAATTCGTTTCGCAGCCGAAAACGCTGAGAATTCTCGGCGTCTATCCGGCGCATCGCTTCCGCGAGACGATAAAGTAGAATTGGCGCCGAACGCCGGAGGCAATTTAGGGCATGATCCGGAAAAGTGGAAACCGCTTTTCTGCAAACACATGCCCCTCGAACCGAGAGCCTTTCGAAGCTTCGATCAGCAGTCAAGGAAACAGACCGATGAGCAACGAGGAACAAAAAGTCAGGCGCACGTTGCAATTGCGGTTTACGTTGCCCGTCGCCGATTCGACACAGCTTGTGGCTATGATCAAGGCGGCGACGCCGTTCTATCAGATGTTCGGCAATGCCGGGGTGCGTTTGCTTCAGAATGTCGACGATCCGACCAAGTTCGTCCAAGAAATCGAATACGACGCGCAGGAGGATTGGGAGAACAGCCGCCAGCGCATCGCCAGCGATCCACACATGCAGGCCTATCTGATGACCTGGCGCACGATGTTTCCCGGCGCGCTCGAGATCGACGTTTATCGGGAGGTGTGAACGTTCTCTGCTTTGCTGCAGAAGACGAAGGGGCCTCAAATCGTCTGATTATACGCGCCCACTTCCTTGTGCCGGCGCAGCACCGCATCGACCGCCTTGAACATGTCGCGCATGCGCGCTTCCGACACCGGGCTTTCGACCACGACCACGAGTTCCGGTTTGTTGGAGGACGCGCGTATGAGCCCCCAAGTGCCGTCTGCCACCGTCACGCGAACGCCGTTGACTGTTACCAGATCGCGGATCGGCTGACCGGCGAACCGGCCGCCGTTTTTCGTCTCGCTTTCGAAGTGCCGCACGATCTCGTCGACGATGGCGTATTTGATCTCGTCGGCGCAATGCGGTGACATGGTCGGCGACGACCAGGTCTTCGGCAGCGCGTTCTTTAGGTCCGCCATGCTCTTTCCGGGATTGCGATCGAGCATGTCGCAGACCGCGAACGCGAAGATCAAGCCGTCGTCGTAGCCGCGCCCGAACGGCTTGTTGAAAAAGAAGTGACCCGATTTTTCGAAGCCGGCGATGGCGCCGATCTCGTTGACCCGGCGCTTCATGTAGGAATGCCCGGTCTTCCAATAATCGGTCTTGGCGCCGTTTTTGATCAGCACCGGGTCGGTCATGAACAGTCCGGTCGATTTCACGTCGGCGACGAACAATGCGTTTTTGTGCTGGGACGAGATATCGCGGGCGAGCATGACGCCGACCTTGTCGGCGAAGATTTCCTCGCCTTCGTTGTCGACCACGCCGCAGCGGTCGCCGTCGCCGTCGAAGCCCAGCGCCACGTCGGCTTTGTTCGCCAGCACGGCATCGCGCATGGCGTGTACCATTTTCATATCTTCGGTGTTCGGATTGTATTTCGGAAAGGTGTGGTCGAGCTCGCAGTCGAGCGGTACCACTTCGCAGCCGATTTTTTCCAAAGCTTGCGGCGCGAACGCACCGGCGGTGCCGTTGCCGCAGGCGCAGACGACCCTCAAACGGCGCTTGAGCTTGGGCCGATTGGTGAGGTCGGCGAGGTAGCGGGCCGGAAAGCCTTCGATGAACCCGTAACCGCCGCCGGTTCTGAGCTTGAATTGGCCGTCGAGCACGATCGACCTGAGCCGCGTCATCTCGTCGGGACCGAAAGTGAGTGGGCGGTTGATGCCCATTTTCACTCCGGTCCAGCCGTTGTCGTTATGGGAAGCCGTGACCATGGCGACGCAAGGCACATCGAGATCGAACTGCGCGAAATAGGCCATCGGGGTGAGAGCTAATCCGATGTCGTAGACTTCGCAGCCGGCGGCGATGAGGCCGTTCGTCAGCGCCATTTTGATCGAGGCCGAATAGGAACGGAAATCGTGGCCGGTGACGATCCGCGGCGCAACGCCAAGCTCGGCAATGAGCGCGCCGAGCCCGAGTCCCAGCGCCTCGACGCCCATCAGATTGATCTCGCTGCCGAACAGCCAGCGCGCGTCGTATTCACGAAAGCCGGTGGCTTTCACCATCGGCTCGGATTCATAGGCGTAAGTGTTGGGTTTGAGCGAGGGCTTCGGCTTGGGAAACATCGCGATACGGGGTCCGATTCGGCTGGCGCGCGCAACAATAGCTTAAACGAGCCCGGACCGAAATGGTTGCTTAACCTCGCCGCCTAGGGGCGACTGCAATGTGGCAGTCACCATCAAGAAAGTCTCGGTCCCGGACGTCACTGCTCCAGAACGAGCTTGCCGTCGGAATATTCAAACCGCCGCAGCCGCGACAGGAAGGACAGACCGAGCAAATTCTCGCTCAGCGCGCCGTCCGGTAGGACGATGGCGGCGACGTCATGCACGACGAGGTCTTCAATTTCGACCATACCGAGTTCGACTGGCGCCGCCCGCACCGTCCCGTTCGCGGTATTGATCCTGGTGACGAAATCGCGTTCCGCCGGGTGGATGCCGAGCATCGTCGCGTCGCGCTCGGTCAGTGCAATCACCGACGCGCCGGTGTCGACCATGAAATCGAGGCGCCGGCCGTCGATCAGGCCTTGCACGTGAAAATGTCCATTGCCGCTGGGCGGAATAACGACCGAGCGGGAATCGCCGGCGCTCGGCTTCGCCGGCGTCATGGCGGGCGCGGCCATGCCGGTCGGCACGCCGCCGCGCCCGGTCATTTGCATGGCGTAGCGCGGGACGATCATGCTGGCGGCGAGCGCGAGTACGGCTACGAAGACAATCGAGCGCATCACTGGTAATCCGGCTGCAAGGGCCATCTGACCAGGTCACAACAAATGACGGCCTAATCCGCTCTTGGCGGCGGCGCAATTTGGCGGCGGACGGTAAGCAATGGGAAAAGGTAATCGATAGATTTGCTCCTATTTCGTCATGGCCGGACTTGTTCCGGCCATCCCGGCCACAATGGCACGCCAGTGCCCACCTAAGCGGGATGCCCGCCATAGGCGGGCCTCGCGGCGCCGTTCCGCGACCGGCTATGCGCCGGGCAGACGGGTTGCTCATCAACTCCTTCTCGGCTTCGCCCGCCGCGTGGCGGGCGCCGCAAGCGGATCGTCAGGCCAGGGATGTTTGGGATAGCGGCCGCGCATTTCGGCGCGCACGGCGGCGTAACTGCCGCGCCAGAATCCGGGCAAATCCCGTGTCGTTTGCACGGGCCGGTGCGCCGGCGACAAGAGTTCGATCGTCAGCGGAACCTTGCCGCCGGCGATTGCGGGATGGCACTTTGATCCAAACAATTCCTGGACGCGGATCGCAATTTTGGGGCCACCTTCGGTGGCGTAGTCGATCGGCACGCGCGAGCCGGTCGGCGCTTCGAAATGGGTCGGCGCCTCGGCATCGAGGCGGCGGCGCTGCGCCCACGGCAGCCGTTCGTGCAAGGCTGCGGCAAATTCATCCGCCGGGAGCTCGCGCAGCGTGGTCTTGCCGGCAAGCGCGGGCGCGAGCCATTCGCCGGCGGTCTCGGCAAGCGCAGCGTCGGAAAGGTCCGGCCAGCTTTCGCGATCGCCGGCGCGCAAGAACATGACGCGGTCGCGCCATTGCGCGAGCGGCTTGGTCCAGGGCAGCCGTTCGATCCCGAGGCTCGCGATTTTTTCGGCGAGGAGTTTTGCGGTCGCCTCGCTCGGCGTAACCGGAATCTGCTGATCGGCAAGCACGAGAGCGCCAAGCCGGCGCGTTTTGCGGCCGCGCAGAGCGCCCGTTGCGGAATCGAATCCGATCTCTTCACGGGCTTCGATATGGCCAGCAAAGTGCGTCTCGATTTCGGCGAGCGTGATCGGCGCGGCGGCAAGGATGCGCGCTTGCGCGGCGCTGCCGGCGAGCTCGGCCACCGCCAAAAACGGTTCGCGTGCAAGCGGGCTCCCCAGATCGACATTGGCGCCGCGGCCATTCGCCAATAAGAACGCGCCCGAGCCGCCGCCGCGGCTTTTGGCGACGCGCTCCGGAAAGGCCAATGCGAGGAGCGCGCCGACATTCTCTTCGCCGCCTTCGCCGGCCGGGGAGGTTGGCGCGCGAAGCGATTGAGGAGTGGGGGTCTCCGCCACGTCCGCCCATCGCTCCGCCATCTTGCGGGCATCGCGGGCGCGTGCGGAACGATCGCGGCGGAAATCGGCGAGGCGCACGCGCATGTCGATATCGCTGCCGCCGAGACCGCGCTCGCCGATCAGTACGGCGATTTCGGCTGCGAGAATGCCCTGCCCGTCACGCGCGGCGTCGATCACCATGCGCGCCAGCCGCGGCGGCAGCGGCAGCCGCCGTAAGCGCCGGCCCTCCTCGGTGATACGGCCGGTGTCGTCGATGGCGTCAAGCTCCATAAGCAGCGTTTTTGCTTCGGCCAGAGCCGGACGCGGTGGCGGATCGAGGAACGCGAGTCTGTCGGGTTCGGCGCCCCAGGCCGCGAGATCGAGCGCGAAAGAGGAAAGATCGGCGGCAAGGATTTCCGGCCGGGCGAATGGCTCAAGCGCCGCGGTTTGCGGTTCATCCCACAGCCGGTAGCACAGGCCCGGCTCGATGCGCCCGGCGCGGCCGCGGCGCTGATCGGCCGCGGCCCGCGACACGCGCACGGTGTCGAGCCGCGTCACGCCAACATCGGGCTCATAGCGCGGCACGCGGGCGAGTCCGCTGTCGACGACGATCCGCACGCCCTGGATGGTGATGGAGGTTTCGGCGATGGAGGTCGCCAGCACGATTTTGCGGCGGCCGGGCGCGGCAGGCTCGATGGCTCGCGCCTGATCTTCACCGCCGAGCGCGCCATAGAGCGCGACGACGTCAGTTGCCGCGTCGATGCGGTTTTCACCGATGGCTTTTTCCAAGAGAGCCTGGGTGCGGCGAATTTCGGCTGCGCCGGGCAAAAACGCCAAGAGCGAGCCGGGATCGGCGCGCATCGCGCGCACAATCGTCTCGGCGACCTGCGGCTCGATCGGGCGCGCGTCGCGCCCGACATAGCGCGTCTCGACCGGGAAAATCCGGCCTTGGCTTTCGATCACCGGCGCATCGCCAAGAACCGCCGCGACGCGCGCGCCGTCGATCGTCGCCGACATGACGAGGAGCTTGAGATCCTCGCGCAAGCCTTGCTGCGCATCCCGCGCGAGCGCGAGCCCAAGGTCGGCGTCGAGCGAGCGCTCGTGGAACTCGTCGAACAGGACCGCGCAAACACCCTCCAGCATGGGATCGTCGATGATGAGCCGGGTAAAAATCCCTTCGGTAACGATCTCGACGCGGGTCTTGCGCGAAATTTTCGAACCGAAGCGCACGCGTAACCCGACCGTTTCGCCGACCTGCTCACCGAGAGTTTGCGCCATGCGCTCGGCGGCGGCCCGCGCGGCGAGGCGCCGCGGCTCCAGCACGAGGATGCGGCCGGGTTTGCCGGATTTTCGCGCCCATTCCTCTTCGGCGAGGACGAGCGGGACGCGCGTGGTCTTGCCGGCGCCCGGCGGGGCCACCAGGACGGCCGCATTGCCGGCGCGGAGCACATTGCGCAGCTCAGGCAGCGCGGTTTCGATCGGCAGCGGGGAGAAATCCACAGAGATGCTTCCCGTTATTATTGGTATCTCTACCGTACCCTAGCTGCCATAGTTCCTGAGTGTGGCGATTGGGATTTAAAGTGATTTCCACCTCTTCGATGTCCCGGGCCATCCAGTGTGAAGGTGGCCTGTGGGGGCCAAAGCAGTCGGTGAGATGGCCATTTTAATGCGCACGGCAAGCGAGCGCCGGCCGCGTGCATTTGAAAGTCTGGCCGGGTCAGGCCCTGCGGTAAGCGAAACCGGCAATCAGCAAGCGCCCGGCATCACGGTCGTTTGCGACGTTCTTGCTGTGTTGCGTGGACGGCCAGGCAATAGAACAGGAAGGCGATAATTGCTTCGGCGTTGCTCGGTGTCATGGCTTTGCGATTCCATGCGCGATCCGACAACCCATGAAAAGCATAGCGCTTGTTCGGTCGCCCTCAAGCCGTTTCTTTGAGCAACAAGATGGAAGAACGTTCAATTCTTCGGCCAAATTAATTCGTTGGGTTAGTCACGCCGGCGATAGTCGGCTAAGCCGTCGCCCATAAAACGCGCATCGAACCACAAGGCATGTGACAGTCGTAACATCGCATATTGGGGTCACCCGGTCGGTGACTCGCTATCGTGGCACTTTGCTTGTCGACGGTGTCTTCGCTGGGCGATGAACGACTGCTCTCGCATCCCCAGATGCGGGGGCCGTCGGCACGAGCGCAATCGCGAACTGCGTTTGCGCGTGCGTCGTGTGGTGCCGGGGGTGCCTGGGCGGCGGGCAAATCTGCCGGCACCGTGGCGCGTTGGGATTACACGTGTTGCACCCCGCCATTGATGTCTTTGCGGTTGCTACCATAACACCCGATATCAGCAATGCTGTCGCCAATCTGATCATTGTGGTGTCCTCCCTAGAGGGTAGTGCCTTAACCGTCTAGACAGCGGGAAGCCGCGCGCTGTCACCGTACGAAATGAACGATAAGGGCAGCAACCATAATCAGGATTGGGAAAGCGGCTAAGCAAATGATCGGCGTCTCACGGCCAGAAGGTGCAAAAGCTAGCGTCAAGAGCTTGGGGCGGGGGCCAAAAACCCTTGTGAATTGGGCAAATACTGGCTGTTGTGAAAAGACATGCTTTCCGTCATTCCGGCTTTCGGAATGACGCCGATTTCCTATATTACTGGATCATGCCCGCAGCACAAAAAGCCCCGCAAAAGGCCCAGAAACCGCGCATCGAAGGCAAGCCGCTGACGAAGGGAGACCATCTCTTCCTGGTCGACGGCTCGTCTTACATTTTTCGCGCCTATCACGCACTGCCGCCGATCAATCGCAAGTCGGATGGCCTGCAACTCAATGCCGTCTTCGGCTTCTGCAACATGTTGTGGAAGCTCCTGCGGGACATGAAGCCCGAGGACAAGCCAACGCATCTTGCGGTGGTGTTCGACCTCTCCGAGCACACCTTCCGTACTGAAATGTATCCCGACTACAAGGCGCATCGGCCGGACCCACCGGACGATCTGCGTCCGCAATTTCCCCTGATTCGGCAGGCGGTCCAGGCGTTCGATCTGCCTTGCTTGGAACAAGCGGGCTACGAAGCCGATGATCTGATCGCGACCTATGTGCGGCAGGCCCGCGAGGCAGGAGCGACCGCGACGATCGTGTCTTCAGACAAGGATCTGATGCAGCTCGTCAGCGATGGCGTGATCATGTTCGACACGATGAAGGACCGCAAGATCGCCCGCGCCGAAGTCATCGAAAAATTCGGCGTTCCGCCCGAAAAAGTCATCGAGGTGCAGGCGCTGATCGGCGATTCGACCGACAACGTGCCGGGCGTTCCCGGCATCGGCGTAAAGACTGCGGCGCAGCTGATCGGCGAATACGGCGATCTGGAAACGCTGCTCAAGCGCGCTCCCGAGATCAAGCAGGACAAGCGCCGCCAGGCCCTGATCGAGAACGCCGACGCCGCGCGGCTGTCGAAGAAGCTCGTCACGCTTGACGATCGCGTCAAGCTCGACGTGCCGATCGGCGATCTTGCGGTCCATGAGCCGGACTACAAGCGGCTCATCGCATTTCTCAAAGCCATGGAGTTCAACGCCCTGACGCGCCGGGTCGCGGAATTCGGCGCGATCGATGCCGGCGCGATCGCGCCCGATGCGAAGCTCGCAGGGAAGGGCGCGCAGTCTCCTTCTGCCGCAGTGGGAGAGAGTGGCGAGACCGCCGCGGCGCCGAAGGCGCCGAGACGAGGCCAGCCGGATGAGACGACCCAGACGGGGATCAAGACCGAAGCGCAGCTCCCCCTCACCCGCCCGGCTTCGCCGGCCGACCTCTCCCGCAAGGAGAGAGGTGAAGAGAGCGCGCTCAGCCCGCAGGCGCTCACCGCTGCGCGCCTCGGCATCGCGCATCGGGAAAAATTCGATCGTTCCAGATACGAAACAGTGCGAAGCCTCGATCGGCTGAAGGTTTGGATCGAGCGCGCGCGCGACGTCGGCTTGGTCGCGCTCGATGTCGAGACCAACAGCCTCGATCCGATGCAGGCGCAATTGTGCGGCTTCTCTCTGGCGGTCGCGCCCAACGAGGCCTGCTACGCGCCGTTGGCGCATCGCCGGGGAGGCGACGGCGGCGCCGGCGGCCTTTTCCAAGGCGAGATCGTCCCCGGTCAAATCGCCGAAACGGCGGCATTAGGGGCGATGAAGCCGCTCCTGGAAGACTTCGGCGTGCTCAAGATCGGCCAAAATTTCAAGTTCGATTGGCAGGTCTTCGCGCTGCGCGGCATCGAAATCGCGTCCTACGACGACACGATGTTGATGTCCTACGTGGTCGATGCCGGACGCTCCGATCACGGCCTCGATCCTTTGGCTCGCCGCTATTTCAATCACCAGACGATCGACTTCAACGACGTCACCAAGGCCGGTAAGTCGAAAGTCACATTCGACTGCGTCGAAATCGACAAAGCCACCGAATATGCCGCCGAGGACGCCGACGTGACATTGCGGCTGTGGCAGGTGCTCAAGCCGCGGCTTGCCGCCGAACATGTGCTCAACGTCTACGAAACGTTGGAGCGCCCGCTTTTGCGCGTGCTTGCGGAAATGGAGCGGCGCGGCATTTCGATCGACCGCCAGGTGCTGTCGCGGCTGTCGGGCGAGTTCGCTCAGGAGGCCGGCGGGCTCGAAGCCGAGATCAACAAACTCGCCGGCGAACCGGTGAATGTCGGCAGCCCCAAGCAGATCGGTGACATTTTGTTCGGCAAGCTCGGCTTGCCGGGCGGCACGAAGACCAAGACCGGGCAATGGGCGACCGGGGCGCGCATGCTGGAGGATCTGGCCGAGCAAGGCCACAAGCTGCCGCAAAAAATTCTTGATTGGCGCCAGGTGTCGAAGCTGAAATCGACCTATACCGACGCGCTGCCGGGTTTCGTCAATCCGACGACGCACCGCGTCCACACCAATTACGCGCTGGCCTCGACGACCACGGGGCGGCTATCGTCGTCGGACCCGAACTTGCAGAATATTCCGATCCGCACCGAGGACGGGCGCAAAATCCGCCGCGCGTTCATCGCTTCGCCGGGCATGAAACTCGTCTCGGCGGATTACTCGCAGATCGAATTGCGGCTTCTCGCCGAAATTGCCGGCATCGAGCAATTGCGCAAGGCCTTCCGCGACGGCCTCGACATCCACGCCATGACCGCCTCGGAAATGTTCGGCGTGCCGGTCAAGAACATGCCCGGCGAGATACGCCGCCGCGCCAAGGCGATCAATTTCGGCATCATCTATGGCATTTCCGCATTCGGCCTCGCCAACCAGCTCGGCATCGCGCGCGAGGAGGCCGGCGCCTATATCAAAAAATATTTCGAGCGCTTTCCCGGCATCCGCGATTACATGGAAGACACCAAAACCTTCGCCAAAAAGCACGGCTACGTCACCACGCTGTTCGGCCGCAAGTGCCATTATCCCGACATCGCCGCCTCGAACCCGTCGATCCGCGCATTCAACGAGCGTGCCGCGGTCAATGCGACGCTGCAAGGCAGCGCCGCGGACATCATTCGTCGCGCCATGATCCGCATGGATGCGGCGCTGGCCAAGAAAAAACTTTCGGCGCAGATGTTATTGCAAGTGCACGACGAACTCGTCTTTGAAGTGCCGGACGAAGAAGTCGAGAAGACGCTGCCGGTCGTCGCACAGGTGATGATGGACGCGCCGATGCCAGCGGTGTCGCTTTCAGTGCCGCTGCACGTCGAAGCCCACGCCGCCGACAATTGGGACGCGGCGCATTAAAACGCTGGGTCCCCGCCGTCGCGGGGCGGGATTAATTCGATCACCTCTCCGGTACCACGGCGATAGCCTCGACTTCGACCAGCGCCGCGTCGCGGGCGAGTTTGACGATCTGCACCGCGGTCGAGGCCGGCGGCGCCTTGGTGTCGACATAGCGGTCGCGCACTTCGAAATAGGTCGGCAGGTGAGCC
>Ga0187780_10000030_pt1 | contig 116474 bp, 98 predicted proteins | sample 1015_Q2_SP10_20__FD_132429 | JGI IMG/M metagenome (GOLD analysis project Ga0187780, IMG submission 132429) | Tropical peat soil microbial communities from peatlands in Department of Meta, Colombia - 1015_Q2_SP10_20_MG | ecosystem: Environmental > Terrestrial > Soil > Wetlands > Peat | place...
AACGACCGGGACGACGTCCCGCTCCATTGCGCCGCTTTACCCGCAGCATGTAGCCGAGTTTTCCACTGCGCCGATTCGTCCGGGGCTAAAGCCCCAATTCTAAGGCTCGTGGTTTTCGCGGGCTTGAAGGCCCGCGCTTCCACCGAACGTCTCCCCCCGTCCCGCTCTGCGCTATGCCTCCATCGCCCGAACTCATCCCGCTCGCCCGCGCCGCCGCCGCAAACCACGCGCTCGACGCAGCGCTCGTCTGCGCCGTCGTCGAGCAAGAATCCGCGTGGGACACGCACGCGATCCGCTACGAGCCCGGCTTCCGCACGCGCTACGTCGCGCCGCTCGCCCTGCCGCCGACCGAAGAAGTAGCGCGCTCGATTTCCTGGGGGCTGATGCAGGTGATGGGGCAGGTCGCGCGCGAGCACGGCTTCAGCGGAAAATTCTTGAGCGCACTCTGCGAGCCCGCCGCCGGTCTCGACATCGGCTGCGCCGTCCTCGCATCGAAGCTCGCCGCTGCGTCGCCGCGATCAGGGCAGGGCATCGCGCTAGATGAAAGCGTTGTCGCTCGCGCACTAGAGCTCTGGAACGGCGGCGCCAATCCCGACTACGCCGCGCAAGTCCTCGCCCGCCTCCCGCACTACAAATGAAGTCTGGTGGAAGATGTCGGCATCCGGACGAATCGAGAAACGTTCTCTGTGGCTTCCCATGCCTTCCCACGCCGTAGGGTGCCCCATCCTTCGCGCCTTTTGCGAAGGGTGGGCGCCTCGTGTACACTCCGGGCCAGGGAATTTCAAAATTCGGCTGCCAGCAGGAAGGGCTCCCAGGTCGACTGTTGGTCGAGCCTGGGAGAAAGGACGCCATGGCCAGACGCGACTTCTTCCGTTCCCTCGCCGCGATTCCACTCCTTGCGCTTCCGAGTCGTGCGCAAGACACGAAGAAAAAACTTCACATCATGATGAAAAGCGCGTGGGGAACCGACGACGAGACGCGCGCGACCTTCGTCTTCAATCACGGCCTTGCGCTCGCCGACGCCGGCCACGAAGTGCAAATCTTCCTTCTTGGCGACGCGACCGTTCTGACGCGCAAGGCCGTGGTGGACTCAGTTGTTCCGATCGGCTGGCCTCCGCTCAAAGAAACCTTCGACAAGATCGTCGCGGCCAAAATTCCCGTTTTCGCCTGCGGCGCGTGCAGTCGCGCGCGCGGCGTCACCGAAGCCGACGTCACGCAGTGGGGATTCAAATTCGGCAATCCGAACATCTTCGTCGGCCTCGTCGAATGGGCCGACCGCATCATCACCGAATAACTCCTCGCGCTATTTTCACGCAGGCGCACTGTTCGTGAACAGGCGCACCCTCGCGCCCGTGTCCCGCCAGTCCTTTCTGCGCTCTCGCCTCCATGAACTCCAAAATGTCTTGGACGCTAACCGACTTCCGTCGCTGGTGGTGCACCGGCGCGCGCGGGCGCTGGATGCGCGCCGTGCGGCTCGCTCCCGCGCGGAACCTCACGAATATCGGCGATCTTCGCTGATCGCGCACCGATCGTCGCGTTTACACAAGCAACGGCGCAAGCAATGGCGGCCCAAGCAACTCCATACCGTGTTCGCTCCAGAGCTTGGGGTCATTGGGCGGCCGGCCACCCGGCGACGAAACCTCGCGAAAGAATGCCTCGACCTTTCCGGCGGGCGCAAACGTTACGAGCAGCCTGCCGGTTCCGTTACCGGTGAAGGCCCAGACGTGCGGAATTCGCCGCGGCCCAAGCAGCGAGTCGCCCGACTGCAGCGTGAATTTCTGGTCGCCCACTTCGAACAAGAATTTGCCCTCGAGCACGAGGAACCATTCGTCCTGATCGTGGTGCAGATGGCGCGGTGGGCCCAACTTCTGGTTGAGAACGTTCTCCGCGACGAACAGCCTCCCGCCGGTGTCCGCCGTGCCGACCTTGATGCGGCTGAAATTGTTCCCGATCGAATGCTTCTCGCCGAAGCGATCATTTCCGGCAGCAACCACGGCCACAAGCGACTCGTTGGTCATCGGTCGAAGCCTCCCATCTTTCTGCGGATTCTAACACCACAATCGCCACTCGCCGATTGTGGGCAATCTCGACCCTCCGATCTTCTATGACACGCCGAACCCTCGAAATCGCCGCAACTTGCGTCGCGCTGATCGTCGCCGCGCTTGCCATCCACGCCTGGCTCGCCTCGCGCGACGAGCAGCAGCGCCTCGCCGCCACTCTCGCCGCGCAAAAGCAGGTCATCGACGCCGCCAACGCCGACGAGCGCGCGCGCGAGGCCTCGCTCGCCGACGCGCTCGCGCAAATCGAAAAGCTCAAGCGCGACGTGCAGACTCCCGCGCAAATTCTCGCCGCGCTGCCGAAATATTTGCAGCTCCCGCAACCGATCACGCTCGGGCCATCGTCGAGCCCAGCCGCATCAACAGAGCAGGGAATCGCCGCGCCCGCCACTCGTAGCGCCGGCGTCTCGCCGGCGAACTCACTTGCCCCAGATCCTTGCCACGATCCTCACCACGTCGCAACGCCGCCCGACAGCGCCGCTCATGTGGAGTGCGGCGGTCTGCCTGCCGAAAAGGCAGGCTTGCCGCCGCTGTCTCCGGCGGTGCTCGCTCCTTCGGCGCAAATTCCATCCGCCGATCTCAAGCCGCTCTTCGACTATGTGCAGGACTGCCGCGCCTGCCAGGCGCAGCTCGCCGCCGCGCAGAAAAATTCCGCCGACGACGCCGCGAAAATCGCCGCGCTCACTCGCGAACGCGACGCCGCCCTTACCGCCGCGAAGGGCGGCAGCTTTTTCCGTCGCCTTCGACGCAACGCGCTCTGGTTCGCCTTCGGCGCCGCTGCAGGCTACGCCGCCGCGCACCGCTAGCCGCCGCGTCTGGCGCAACTGTGGAACTTCGCGCGACGATTCGCGCGCAGCCAATCGCGCAATCGCTAAAATGGCGAGAGGACGACTTGAGCCCCGTCACACATTTTCTGACCGGCTGGGCGCTGGCCAACACGGTACCGTCGCTCACGCCGCGCGACCGCGCGATCATCACGCTCGCGGGCGTCGTGCCCGACATCGACGGCCTGGGCATCGTTCCCGAACTTCTCACGCGCAATTCATCGCATCCTCTTGCCTGGTTCTCGCTCTATCACCACCAATTGCACAACCTGGCCTTCGCGGTGGTGGTCACCTCGATCGCGCTGATTCTGGCGAAGCAGAGATGGATCGTCGCCGTGATGTCGTTCGCAAGTTTTCACCTGCACTTGTTTGAAGACATCATCGGCGCGCGCGGACCGGAGGGGTATCAGTGGCCCATTCCGTATCTGCGGCCGTTCTCGGACTCAGCGAACATCACTTGGTCGGGGCAGTGGGCGCTCAACGCATGGCCAAATTTCGCGATCACGATCGCGCTTTTGTTCCTGGCCTTCTATCTTGCGTGGAGTCGCGGCTATTCTCCGCTCGAGATGATCTCCGGCCGCGCCGACCGCGCGTTCGTGGAGACGCTGCGCCGCCGCTTTCCGCATCGCGATCCTGCGCCGTGGTCCTCCGTCTCCCTAAAGTAGCCTCCCGCAGCGCTGTTTACTTGCCGGATAGTCTGTCATATAGTACCGGCCACACTGGAGTCGCCGGCTTAACCGCTCGCAGATTGCTCGCCGCGCGCCGCGGCACCTAGGCCCTGCGCTCCCCATTGCCGCGAGGCGCTGTCGATGAGGCACATTCACGGGGTGTCTTCACTCGCACGATGCGCCGGCCTGTTGCTGGCCGGACTTGCGCTCGCGTCCGCCGCCGCAGCGCAAAATCCCGCGCGCCCGCTCGTCACCCTTGCAATCGACGAATCGCAGACCGTCACTCTGCACGGCTCCGTGCATCCGCTCGCGCAGGCGCGCTTCGACCGGGGCGCCGTCCCCGATTCCTTCCCGGCGAATCGCATGCTGCTGATGCTCAATCGCCCGGCCGAGCGCGAAACGGCGCTGCAGCAATTTCTCACCGAGGCGCACACGCAGGGAACTGCCGCGTATCACAAATGGCTCACGCCCGAGCAGTTCGGCCAGCTCTACGGCCCCGCCGATTCCGATGTCGCCATTGCGTCGCAGTGGCTTGCCTCGCACGGCTTCCGCGTCGCGCGCGTGACGAAAGGGAAGTCGCTCGTCGAATTTTCCGGCACCGCCGCGAATGTCCGCGAAGCGTTCCACACAGAAATTCATCAGTACGTCGTCCGCGGTGAAACGCACTACGCCAACGCGACCGAGCTGGCGATCCCCGAAGCCCTCGCGCCTCTGGTCCGCGGAGTTTCACCGATCAACAATTTCTTCGCCAAGCCGTATCTCCAAAACGTTGGCCGAGCGGCCTACACGCGCCCCGGAGGCGCGGGCGCTCCTCATTTCACGCTGGGCGGAGGCACCTTTTTCGCCGTTGGCCCGGAAGATTTTGCGACACAATACGATCTCGGCCCGCTTTATTCGGCTGGCACAAATGGCACGGGGCAAACGATCGGAATCCTCGGCGAATCGAACATCGACATCGCCCTGGTCAATTCCTATCGCCAGCTCTTCGGACTCTCGAGCAATCCTCCGCAGGTCGTGATCGACGGAAACGATCCCGGCATCGATCCGCTGCCCGACAGCGATATCGAAGCCTATCTCGACGTTGAGCTGAGCGGCGCTGTAGCGCCCGGCGCCACCGTCAACCTCTATATTTCCGATGGAAGCGACATCCAGGACCCCATCGATCTTTCGATTCTTCGCGCGGTCGACGACAACCAGGCGTCGGTGCTCAGCCTCAGCATGGGCGCGTGTGAAGTCGATCTCGGCTTCGGCAATGGTTTCTGGTCAGAGATGTGGGAAGAGGCCGCGGCGCAGGGACAGAGCGTGTTCGTAAGCAGCGGCGACAGCGGTTCGGCCGGCTGCGATTACGATTCTGAGTCCGAGGCTACTCAAGGACTCAACATCAACGGGCTCGCATCCACGCCGTGGGACGTGGCTGTCGGCGGCACCGATTTCTATTATTCGAACTACGCCTCCGGCATTTCCGCGGCCGCGCCTTTTTGGAATCAGACGAACGACGCGAACAACGGCTCCTTGAAAGCGCCTCTGCCCGAGCAGCCGTGGGACGCAGCCTTTGGCCTGAACATATTCCCCGATACGTCATCGATCTTGGGAGGAGGAGGCGGAGCCAGCACCTGCGGAATCAAGGCGTCCAATATTGCGCCTTGCGCTCCCTATCCCAAGCCTCCGTGGCAGGGGGCTCCGGGCGTGCCGAGCGACGGCGTCCGCGACATTCCCGACGTTTCTCTTTTCGCTGCCGCGGCCGAGAACGGAAGCGCCTATGCAATCTGCGCCGAGGAAGGTGAGTGCGCCGGCCCGGGATCGGAAATTCTTCTGGTCGGCGGCACGTCGGCTTCGTCGCCTGCCATGGCGGGGATCATGGCGCTCGTCGACCAAAAGTACGGCCGCCAGGGCCAGGCCGATTTCACGCTCTACGCTCTTGCGCGCCAGCAACCCAGCGTCTTTCACGACATCACCACGGGCAGCAACAACGTTCCGTGCGAGCCGGGGACTCCGGACTGTTCGCCCGATGGCGATGGCGACGGCCTCGACTCGCTGCAGGAATACCCCGCGACAACCGGCTACGATCTGGCGACGGGCCTCGGTTCGGTGGACGCCAACGCGCTGGTCACGGACTGGAACAAGGTTTCCTTCCTTGCGACTACGACGACGCTCACGCTGTCGCAGACCAATTTCGTGCACGGCACGGCGATCCTCGTCACCGCGAACGTCGTCGCCTCCGGTGCAGACGCCGGCACGCCGACGGGAAACGTCACTTTGGTCACGCCGGACAGCATCCCTCTCGATCAATTCTCCTGGACTCTGCATCTCTCGAACGGCTCGGCAAGCCAGTATCAAACGATCCTTCCCGGCGGCACGTACCAGGTTGAAGCGCAATATTCCGGTGACGGCACTTTTGCCCCCAGCACATCGGCTCCGCTCAATGTCACTGTTACGCAGGAGTCTAGCTCCATTCAATTCTTCGACTACGCGCCGAGCGGCACCGTATTGAATCAAGGGGCGACGTATGGCTACGGCCAGCGATGGGTATGGGACGCCGAGGCCGAAGCCTCCACCGGAGTCGGCGGTGTCGGCTCCGGCACGATGACCTTCACTGCCGGCTCAAACTCGCAGACGATTCCACTGAACACTCAGGGCGTGGCCGCATACTCTCCGCCGCCGAGCATGTTGCCGGTCGGAACCGAAAACCTGACGATCAGTTACTCGGGCGATGACAGCTACCAGCCGTCCACAGCGGGGCCGTTCGCATTCACCATCACTCCCGGCAATCCGTTCGTCTACATACCGCAGGTGCAAACGTCGGTTCCGGTCGGCGGCAATCTCCTAGTCGACGTCGTCCTTGGCACGGGATTCGGCACGCCACCTACCGGAAGCGTGAATGTGATGCTGGGCAGCACAACCGTGTCGGCCCCGCTCGTTGTCTCCGACAACTACGCGGGAGGCCCGCACGCGATCGCCACGGCGAATTTCACCAATATTCAGGCGGCAGGCTCCCTCACGCTGAGCGCCAACTACCCGGGCGACAGCAATTGGGCCGCTGGAAGCTATACCTACTCGACACCGATCGCCGTTGCGCCTTCAACGCGCGCGGCTTCGACCACGACTCTCGCCATTTCTCCCGCCAGCATCACGCGGTACGAAAACACCAATTTCACGGCCACCGTGCAAAGTGCGTCCGGCACGGGCCCGGCCCCCACGGGTACCGTAATCTTTTACGTGAACGGTGAGGGTTTCCCCGGAGGGCTGTCACCCGCCGGCGGATCATCGTCGGTTGCCACTCCGTCCGGTCCCGTGCCCGCGCTCACTCTCTCGAGCGGCAGCAATCAAGTCATCGCGTCTTATAGCGGCGACGCCAACTACAATCCCTCGGCCAGCGCGCCTGGCGCGGTGAGTGTCGATCTCAGCACGTTCTCGGTCTCGCTTGGCCAGCCGGTCGTGCTGGTTTCTGCGGGGAAGTCCGGCAGCGTTCCGGTCGTCATCAACGGCGCCGGCGGCTTCAACGCGGCGGTGGCGCTCTCTTGCGCAACGTCGGCGACAAGCTTTACGTGCGGCGTGAGCCCGTCGAATCCGATCGTCAACGGCGCGACGACTTCCATGCTAACGGTCAACGCATACACGGTGAGCAACGCGCAGCTCGTGACGCGGGAAGGGAATCGCACACCAGACGCACCCGCTGGCCTCGTCGCCACGCTTGCGCTCCTTCTCGTCTTGTCGCTTTGCATTTCCTTGCTGGCGGTGATGCCGCGCCGCGGTTCACGCCGGTTGCAATGGGCGCTCTGCGTGTTTGCGCTCGCCCTGATTCTGCTCGCGAGCGCCTGCGGAGGAGGCAGCAGCCCCCCGTCTGGCCCTCCGCCGCCCCCGCCACCACCCCCGCCGCAAAATGTTCCGACGCCAACGGGCAGCTACAGCGTCCTCGTCACCGCCACCGCCAACGGCACCATCCACAACGTCAGGCTCACCCTCATCGTGCAGTGACGCTCTGCGTTTTCCCGCGAACGCCATCGTCCGGAATCGTAGCGTCAAACGCCGTCGCGGCATTTCCCTCGCCGCTCAGTCGCAGCGCTTGGTGCTTGGGCCATCGCTCAGAAACAACCGCGCCGGTTCTCGTAGGGGCACAGCATGCTGTGCCCGGCAAGAATGCTTGGCGTGATCCTAACCATCGACCGATGCCAACCCTCGCCGTGGTTTTCGTAGCGCCGGCGTCCTCGCCGACAAATTCATCCGCCACAAATCCTTGGCGTGATGCTTCCCATCTGGCTCTATGACCCGGCAACGATGTAGCTCAGGTCTTCAAACCTGAGGCCTTTGCTTACAATGTGCCCATCCTCACAGGCGCACAACATGGCGTGCCCGCCGCGCGTCCTTGGCGTGATCCGGTCGATTCTCCCCGCCTTACCGTCCGCCCCCTGTGGAGTGCGGCGGCCTGACCGCCGGAGGCGGGCTTGCCGCCGCTGTACTTCGTCCCGCCCACTCGAACACGGAGATCGCAGTCTCGGCCGCCCGAGTGAGGGGCGCTGCGGTCTTCGCGGCGCTGGCTTGTCCCGAGCGGAGCCGAGGAGCGACGTGCCCGCCGCGCATCCTTGGCGTGATCCTAACCATCGACCGATGACCGCCCGTCCGGCAGGGAACTGTTCCCTGAAATTACTCGAGCTGCCCCGCCGAACGCGAACCGGTCCCCGAGCCCAGTTTCTACGACCCATCCAACCTCGACCGTTCGGCCTCGCCCGAGGCACCTTGTCAGCGTTCGAGCAATCGCTCACTTGGAAGTTTGTCAACGGCTCGCCGGTAATCGCCTCGCTCCCTGAGGCTGAGTTCAGGCGACAACGACGCCGAACCGAGACGCTCTAGCACCGTCATTTCTCGGCTCCCAATGGAGCTCCGGGACCGCCCTGCGAATTCATGCAGCCGCAAACTTCACCGCACCGCCCGGCCTGTCACCACCCGCCCGACGAAAATCATCTGCAGGACACACTGCATTCGAATGATCGCTGTTGCGAACGGGACCCCCTTCTCGGCAACGATGGTCGATCCCGACTGATCCTCGGTCCGTTGCACGAGCTTGCACCGTTGCAAGCCTCACCCCTGCCCCCGAGGCCCTGGGCCATTGGCACTTCAAGTTGAACCGAGCACGAGTTTGACCGCGACCCCGAACCACCGGAAATCCTACGCACAGAGTTCGACTGAGCACGAGGGTGAATGGGAACTATTTCGTGACAACGATGGTCGATCCTGCGTGACGTTCGGCGCGTTCCGCAGATCTTCGCGGCCGCAAGCTTCGCCCGGCCTCGAACCCCCGGACGTCCCCTGCACCGAGTTCAATTGAACGCGATTGCGAACCGCCAATTCCCCTCGCGCCACCCAGCTCCTCGCCTCGCTTAACGCGAAGCCCGCTGTGCGCTGCAGGGCTTTGTCGACTCGCGCGCTCCTCCGCGACCATGTCGCAGCTCACTGTCTCCGGCCCACCCCCTCGCGCGCCACAAGAGATCCCAACCACCCCCATTCGCATTCGCAATCACAATCCCAATTGCGTTGTTGCATCCCAGCGCATTCCTCTTGACTTCCGCGAATACATATTATGTATGCCTCGGTGGGATGGCGTCGGTGCGGAGGCGTGGGGCGAATTCGGGCTTCGTGGATGTGACACCAATTCGGTGTCGGAATGGGTCAAGAGTTAGCGCGGCGGGGACGAGGCGTGCGTCTGGGCAGGAGCGATCGAGATATGAGTTCCCCCTTAAGATCGACCATCGGTCGTCTGAACTCACACTGGCGCTAGCATTTGAGCACCCGATGACGCTAGCTTCGCCGGTGTTTCATGACCATCATAATCCTCACTTCCGTTCGCCCTTTGCGTGCGGTGTCGTGCTAAACCTTTTGCAGTTGAAATGGGATCTGGTTTTTCGAAAGCGTCCCCGGGGTGTGGAGTTTCAAAGTGTGTGGATCCACAGGAACTTGGCCGACCCGGACGCCCACTTCAGGCATTTCATGTTCGGCGTGGTCCAGACGGCGAGATGAGGACCCCGGATAGTGCAATTCGCGGTCAAGCGACCCTGCCGTAGCGCTTGAATTGCGCCGAAGGGATTTCTTTGCGCTTTGGCGAAAATGAGCGCGCGAGACCGTCTCGGGGACATTTGTGATCAACGGATTGCTGGAGTCGGGATTAGTCAATCGATGGCGGGTTTGCGGGGCCGACCTTTCCGACTGACGAAGTCTCTGCCCGACTCTGGGAGTTGCGATTTGGCTCATCGTCGGCGACGGATGAAAACATCTATGGTTCCCGGAACCGCGATCATCGGATAGCGTCTGTCTGCTTACATGGGCTCACTTGATAAAGATGTGTCACGAAAGTAGCGCGGAAGACGAAGGCAGAGTAACGCGCCCCGGGGCGATCAGAACAATAGCTTGAGCGCGAATTGTACCACGCGGGGATCCTCTCTCGTTTTCTGGACCAGACCGAACGTGAAGTCGCTGAAGTTGCCGTCGGGATTGGCGAACTGCGTGTGGTTCCACGCGTTGTAGAACTCCACGCGAAATTCGCTGTTCCATCGTTCGCTGATGGCGGTCTGCTTTTCGACGGCGATGTCCGTATTGCTAATCGGAGGCCCACAGCAAAGTGAATGCGGCATATTCCCGAAAGTTCCGGGAGCCGGGTCGTTGATATTCGAGGTATCGAACCAGTAGCCGCCATTGGTTTTAGGATTCAGGAATTGCACGCGGCCCGTAATCTGTGGCGTGTTCGCGTCTTCGAAGAAGTAGCTGCTCTCGAGCTCAAGATCGTCCTGGGTCTGCATGCGGATCGGAAAGCCGCTCTGATACGTGATGATTGCGGATACGCCCCAGCCGTTTGCGAACTTTCCCGCGAGCCCGTCCTTCTTGGGTATTGGAATCTGCCAGTAGGGACTGAACACGAAGCGATGTTTCGCGTCGACGAGCGAAAGGCCGCGCGTTGCGTTGAAATTCAAAGGATTGAGTTCGTTCTCGAACGACGCGCCCTGGTCGATTGCCTTGCTGAATGTGTAGGACGCCTGAAACATCAAGCCGTGCGAGAGATTGCGCTCGACCGAAACTTGCAGGCCGTTGTAGTTGGAATTGGCGATCGTGTCTTCCGCGAAAATATTGCTGAAAACGGGTACACCATCGGGAGGGCAGCCAATACCAGTTGTGGGCTGGCAAATCGGAGACGAGTACGGGCGAAGGCCGACCAACGTGATTGCCGGCGATTCGGGTCCTCCAGAAATCGACGGGACGCTTCCGTAAGGTAGATGCAGATTGAATCCCGCGGGGAGCGAGCCTGCGGGCAGATCGTAGGCATTGTCCGCACTAAAGGGACCGCAGGAATAAGCAGCGCTGAGGTCGGGACGGGCGTTCGGATTCGCGGAACCATCGGGCAGTGACGGCGCGTAATACGTCGAAACCGCCTCGAGATCAAGACAGGTTTGGGCGTTTCCGGGGTCTAAATCATGAATGGCGAGAAGGTGATGCGATTGCGTGCCCACGTAAGAGATGCGGAACAGGGTACTCTTGGTCAACTGGCGCTCGATCGTGAGATTGTATTGCTCGGCGTACTGCGATCTGAGGTGCGGCTGAAACTCCCCGGCGAGCAGAATCGGCCGGAACTGCGACCAGTCGACGCAACCGGCCGGGCCGCCGGGCGTATCCGATGCGCAGGGCGTGTTCGGCGTCTGGTTGATGATGCCGCCGAACACATTGGGGTACGGCGCTCCACCGGATTGCGGCTCGAACGGAAGATTGAACAGGGTATTCGCCAGCGACGTACTGCCGCCGAATGGCGGCTCAGCGCTGAACTGTTCGAGAACCAGCTGCTCGATCGGATTGTAGAAGATGCCGTAGCCGGCGCGGATGCTGGATTTTCCCGGCCCGCCAGTGAGCTTGGCGAGAAAACCGTCCGTCCAGCCCGGACTCCAGGCAAGGCCGATGCGCGGGGCAAAGGCTCTGTAGTACGTGCTGGTCAGGCCGCGGGACACGCCCTTGTCGCCCGGGAACACGAGGCCATACGGAAAGATCGAGTCGTTGCCGCTTCCCGGGCCGCAGTCCCCTGCTGAAAGGCCCGTGGCGTCCGAACTCTCCTGCGACATCCAGCATGGGTATTGCGTAGTCGCCTGTCCAGGACGAAACGTCTGCAATCGGTTTTCCGTATCGTAGTACGGAGTGTTCAGCTCCCAGCGAAGACCATAGTTCAAAGTCAAGTTGGAGCGCAGCTTCCAACTATCCTGCGCGAAGAGATAAAGCTCCGTATTGCGGTCGTGTTGACCCTGTGCAGCCCCTTGGGTGTAGCTGTTTGAAGCGCCGAGGAAATAATTCGGGTAGCCGGACTGGAAGCCGAGGTCATTTGTGGTCGGATTGTCGCAATTCAATCCCGTCTCCGAAACGACGGGGATCGGCGGATTGGGATTTGCGGGCGAACAGAGGTTCGCATCACTCAAGAATGTGAAGAAGCCATTGATGTTGTAGTAGAGAAACTGATCGAATCGCTGTCGGTGGACGTCGACGCCGAATTTCAGCGTGTGACTCGAGATCACACGCGTGTAATTGTCCATCCACTGGAAGGTGTTGCCGATCTGCGGAAGCTCGCCTTCGTTGTTGTTTCCGATGGAAAAGCCGCCGGCCACCAAAATACTCGGAACTCCCTGTCGACCCGGAATGTCGGACGTGATTCCCGCTGATGCCGGATACGCCGGGTCTTGGAAGCACGTGGCAGCGTTCCCTTCTCCGCAGGAATCGTGAACGCTCGCGAGGATGTTGACCGGGTGATCCAAATTGCGCTGACCCTCGCGGAAATAGTTGAAGCGGAATTCGTTGACCGCACTTGCCCCCAGCGTCCAAGTATGGCTCAGGTTCCACTGCTGGACGCGCGTGTTGAACATCGCTCCAAAGCCGGGCACGTTGCCGCCTGCCGCCTGAAAGGTCGAAAATGGATCGACGCGCGCATCGTCGTCAAAATAGTAGTAGGCCGCAAACTGCTGCGTTTGGCTGATCCTGTGATCAAAGCGGATCGTGAACTGATCGCCACGCTCGGCGCGATTGGGCGACGTGCTGGCAAGACATGGATCACCCGTGCAGTTCGCAGCGTACGGCTCAACCCAAAGGTTGTAGATAGCCACCGCAGTTGGATCGAAGCACTGCGTGGGAATTTGGTTGTTGGGAAAAATGTTGGAAAAAGGCACTCCTCCAGGCGGCAACGGATTGAACGCTTCCCCTCCCTCGTTGAGCACTGCTGCCTGGCAATTCTGCGCCGCGCCGCCTGTGTCGCGATTGGCGAGAATGCTCGCGAAGGCCGGATCGACGAGGCTCCCGTTAAACGTTTCGCCGTCAGAAAAATCTCCGGCAACATTTGCAGCCGTGGGAAACGCCACGTCGCCGGACGAAATTCCCTGGCGCAGCCGGTTGCCCTCGTAGGAGCCGAAAATGAATGTCCGGTCTTTCTTGATCGGGCCGCCGAGCGTGCCGCCGAACTGATTCTGTTTGTAGTCGGGGACCGTGGGATCGAAATAGCCGCGCGAATTCAACACATCGTTGCGGAAAAATTCGTACACGTCGCCGTGGAAATTGTTCGTTCCCGATTTCGTGACTACGTTCACGATGGAGCCGGAGTTGCGGCCGTACTCCGCGTCGAACGTGTTGGTGATGACGCGAAATTCCTCGATCGCGTCGGGCGAAGGCTCGATGGCCGGCCCGTTGACGAAGATGTCGTTGCCATCGCCTCCGTTGACCATGTAATTGTTCGACCGCCCACGGCCGCCGTTCACCGAGACAACACCGGCGTTGTCGCTGCCGTAGAACAGATCGGCGCCGACCTGTGATTAAACACCCGGTTGCAGCTGGAGAAGCTGATAGGTGTCGCGGGTGCTGAGAGGGAGTTCGCGGACGGCCGTGTCCGTCATCACTGCGCCGAGCTGCGTGCTGGTAGTTTCAACCTGGATGGCGTTGGCCTGGACAGTAACGGTTTGCGTTGAGCCGCCAACCTCAAGCGTGATGTCGAGGACGGCGACGTGGCCGATGCTGACGTCAACACCGTGCGCGACGAATTTCTTGAAGCCGCTAGCTTCCGCGGTGAGTTCGTAGTTCCCAACGGCGCATTCAGGAATCTCGAAACTTCCATCGGTTCCGCTCGCCGCCGAGCGGACGACGTTTGTTCCAGAAAGCGTCGCCTTCAAGATTGCGCCCTGGACGAGCGCGCCGGAAGGGTCGCGCACTTCGCCGCGAATCGCGCCTGTGGTTTGCGCCGATGTCCCGAGTGAAACTCCGAGCGCCGCGCAGACGAATACGAACACTTGCGCGAGGCGCACGCAAGAATGGCCTGATTTCCTCGGAACCTCAGCCAACGCCCGGAACGCTCCCCTTCTTGAAAGCCGTTAAGAACGAAGAGCCCGCTTCACGCGCCGAGCGGCGTGCGAAGCGACATCGATAAGGCGCACATTCTACGTGGTTGCGCCGAGAAAGAAAGAGTTTTTTGGGATGTCCGCGAAGAATTCAAAAAAAGGCACCCGGGAGGAGAAGCCCGGGTGCCCGATGGATGCGACTACCTGAGAGATACGCTGCCCCGATCAGATGCGGTCTAAGGTCGATTGGCCAGATTCAGGTTGTGGACGCCGGAGAAGATGAACAATCCGGTGCTGGCGGTTTGAGGCAGCCACCACGTCCGGCGGAGAAAGCTGTTTTGACTGCGCTGCATCCGGCGCGCGGCGTAGTCGAGGGCGAGAGGTCCGGCCTGGATCGCCGCGTAGATTCCGGGCGAACTTGCAAAGGGCCGCATCAACGGGTCGGTTTCGTGAGCGCCCGAAGAAACTGCCTGCCGCGTGGAATAGGCGTCGAAGGCGGCGGCGCTGTGCATGGCGATCGAAAGCACCAGCCACTTCCGGCGCGACGGCGAGTTCTCAACCATGATCACTTTGGATTGGGTCCCCGGCTGGACGGGAGGTACGCGAATCGTCGAGAGCGACTGCGAATTCTGGGAACTGGACTCGTATTTCGCAGCCGTGAGCGTGGGAGAGTCTGTGCTATCGGATGCCACGGTTGCCGCCGGCTGGGGTTTCGTTGGCGCGGCGAAGGGGTCCTGCGTAGAGGATTGCTCCGCTGCTGGTTTGGCGTTAACGTCGGCATCGCTTGGCGCGGCGACCGCCAGATGCAGCAGCAACGCGACTGTTGCAAGACCCATGGAAGGGGGTGCTCCTTGTTACTGACACGAGTGTCAACTGACTCAGCCACGGAAGGAGCATGGCCAGTACCAAGAAATCGGTGCTGTAAGGCTTTTGTTTTCAGCACGCTTTGTTTCTGGAGAAGAATTTGGAACGGTGCGCTAGAACTCAGGTACCGTGCGAGTGGAAGTCGTTTTCCACTCTCTCCTTGACTTGCGAACACCAAAGCGCTCAGTTCCCTGCTCGTCGAAGGCGAGAATCGGACCTAGCGTTGCGCAGAAATGACTTGAAGGCTCTCGTGCGCGGCGGAGACGGTGCGGCTGATGTCCTGGTCACTGTGTGCTGAAGAAACGAAAAGCGCTTCGAACTGCGAAGGTGGCAGGAAGATCCCGCGAGCCAACATTTTGCGGAAAAAGGCCGCGAAGCGAGCCGTGTCAGACTTTTTGGCGCCGGCGTAATCCCGGACAGGCTCGGCGGCGAAGAAGAGTGTCATGAGAGAGCCCACGGCGTTCACCTCGCCCGGAAGGCTGGAATCGCGCAGAGCGTCGCGGAGACCGTTGGCAAGCCGCTGCGCCCGAGCGTCGAGCGGCTCGTGGAACGTCGGATCCTCAAGCAGCGCCAGTGTGGTGATGCCGGCCCGCATCGCGAGCGGGTTGCCCGAAAGTGTGCCAGCTTGATAGACCGGGCCGAGCGGGGCGATCTGGTCCATGATCTCGCGACGGCCTCCGTAGGCCGCGACCGGCAATCCCCCGCCGATGATTTTGCCGAGGGTCGTGAGATCGGGCCGAATGCCGTAGACATTCTGCGCGCCGCCGTATGCGAGCCGAAATCCGGTGATCACCTCGTCGAAGATCAGAAGTGAGCCGTCGCGCTGGGTGATCTGGCGGAGCGCTTCGAGAAAGCCGGGCGCGGGCGGAACCACTCCCATATTCGCCGCAACCGGCTCGACGATCACCGCCGCGATCTTTGCCGTATGCGCAGCGAAGACGCGCTCTACGGCCGCCGCGTCATTGTAAGGCGCATTGAGTGTTAGCTCCGCGAGCGCCTGCGGCACGCCGGGACTCGAGGAAATGCCGAGCGTGGCAAGCCCCGAGCCGGCCTCGGCAAGAAAGCTATCCGAGTGGCCGTGGTAGCCGCCTTCGAATTTGAGGATCAGGTCGCGCTTGGTGAAGGCGCGCGCGGCGCGGATGGCGGACATTGTCGCCTCGGTGCCGGAGCTGACGAAGCGGATGCGCTCGATCGAAGGAATGGCGCGGGCGATGCGCTCGGCGAGTTCGATTTCGAGCGGCGACGTCATGCCGTAACTGGTGCCGTGGCGCGCCTGATCGGCGATCGCATCAACCACGTCAATGTGCGCGTGGCCGAGAATCAGCGCGCCCCAGGAGCAGACGTAATCGATGTATTCGCGGCCGTCGGCGTCCCAGATGCGCGAGCCCGCGGCGCGGTCGATGATCAGCGGCTCGCCGCCCACGGCGCGAAATGCGCGTACGGGACTATTCACGCCGCCGACAAGAATTTTTTCGGCGCGAGCGCGAAGTTCGGATGAGGGATGCGAGGCGGGCCGGGACATCGTCAGCAGTGCTTGAGCCAGCGAGCAGCGTCTTTCGCGTGGTACGTCAGGATGATCGAAGCGCCCGCGCGCTGAATGCCGGTGAGAATTTCGAGGACGATGCGCTGCTCGTCGATCCAGCCTTTTTGCGCGGCGGCTTTCACCATCGCGTATTCGGCGCTTACGTTATAAGCCGCGACGGGCACGTCGAAGCGTTCGCGCACGCGCGCGATGACATCGAGATACGGCAGCGCGGGCTTGACCATGATGATGTCCGCGCCTTCTTCGAGATCGAGCGCGACTTCGCGTAGCGCCTCGCGCGCGTTCGCAGGATCCATCTGATAGCTGCGGCGGTCGCCGAACTGCGGCGTCGATTGCGCGGCTTCGCGGAACGGCCCGTAGAACGCCGAGCCGTATTTCGCGGCGTAGGCGAGGATCGCAACGTCCTGAAAGCCCTTCTCGTCGAGCTTGCGGCGAATCGCGCCCACGCGGCCGTCCATCATGTCCGACGGCGCAACGATATCGGCTCCAGCGCGCGCGTGCGAGAGAGCCGCGTTCGCCAGCAGCTCGAGGCTCGGATCGTTGAGGATCTGCCCATCCTTAATCACGCCGCAATGGCCGTGGCTCGTGTATTCGCAGAGGCAAACGTCGGTGACGACGAGAAGGTTGAGCTTGGCTTTGCGAATCGCTTCGATGGAGCGCTGGACAGCAGCTTTCGGCGAAGCAGCTTCCGAGCCGGTCTCATCCTTGTGCTCGGGCAGGCCGAAGAGAATCACGCCCGGAATGCCGAGATCGGCGACCTCCCTGCACTCCTCGACGATCTGATCGGGCGACTGCTGGAATATTCCGGGCATCGAGCTGACTTCGGTGCGAACCTTCTTGCCAGGGCAAGCGAACATCGGATAGAGCAAGCCGTGCGTCGAGAGCTGCGTCTCGCGGACGAGGCTGCGCAGCGCCTCGCTGCGGCGCAGACGGCGCGGGCGATGTGTTGGGAATGTCACGCGGGCCTCGCAGTTGCCGAATGACGCTGATAGTGATCGACGATCGCCCGAGCCAGCCCCGCTGTGGAGGCGTCGTCTGCCTGCACCGCGACGAGAGAGTGCGCTTCTCGAATCGCGCGTGCAGTAGATGGCCCGATTGCGACGAAAGCGATCCGACTCGAGAGATTCTGAGTTTCGGTCTCGCCGACGATCGTACGGAAGTTCTTGAATGCAGAAGGACTAGCGAATACAGCGGCATCAACCTCCGCGCGCAAAATAGCTGCGAGGACACCGACATCAGCTCCCGCGGGCACCGTCGTTCGATACGCGATCACCTCCGTGACATCTGCACCGGCCTCACGCAAAGCACCGGGTGCGCGTTCATCGCCGCGATCGCTGCGCGGAAGTAGTACACGCCGACCGGCGAAAGATGGCCCAAGCTCCTGAGCCAGCGCCTCGGCCGTTCCCTTTTGTGCGACGTAATTCACGCGAATTCCTTTTTCTTCGAGTTCTCGGGCCGTCGCCGGTCCGACAGCGCCGATCAAACGGTTTGATGCCGCAAGCATTTCACACTTTATGCCCAGCTCAGCGCAACGATCAAGAACATATCGGACGGCGTTCTTGCTCAGAAAAACGATCGCATCGAACCAGTCGAGGCGGCGCAGCTGCTCATCCAGCTTTTGCCAATTCTCCGGAGGCGCAAAGGCGATCATCGGAAGCAGAGTTACGGCAGCGCCCAACTCTTCGAGAGCGCCGATCAGCTCCTGCGCCTGTTCCGGCGCGCGCGTCACGATGATGCGCTTCCCCGCGAGCGGTGTGTTATCTCTGTCCAACGGTTCTTCCCGCCAGCTGAAGAATTCGGTCGGCTCCGGCCTTGAGCAGCGCGTCAGCCAAGCGGATGCCGATTTCGTGCGCCTGGTTCGGCGGACCGTTTTCCGAGCGCCGAACGTACTCCGACCCTGCCGCTGAAAAAACGCCCGCATCCAGGCGCAATTCCCCGCCCCGAATCACGCCAATCGCGCCGAGTGGAACTTGGCATCCGCCCTGAAGCGCTTGCAAGAGCGCTCGCTCGGCGGTGACGCATGCACGGGTTTCGGAGTCGTCGAGTGGCGAAACCAACTCTGTCGTTTCTCGATCGTCGGCGCGCGTCTCAATGCCGAGCGCGCCCTGGCCAACCGCCGGAATCATCACGTCCTCGCCCAACACCTGCGTGATCCGGCTGGCTAAGCCAAGCCGATTGACGCCGGCCATTGCCAGAATGATTGCGTCGAATTCGCCGGCGCCTAATTTCTTGAGCCGCGTGTCGACGTTGCCGCGCAGGTCCGCCACTTCCAAATCCGGCCGCTGATGGCGAACCTGGGCCTGCCTGCGCAAGCTGCTCGTCCCGATCCGCGCGCCTGAAGAAAGCGTTTTCAGCGTGCGCCCCGTGCACGAGATCAGGCAGTCGCGCGGATCTTCGCGGCGTGTGATCGCGGGAAACGCGAGGCCCGCCGGAATCTCGGTCGGCACATCCTTCATGCTGTGAACGGCAAGATCGATCGTCCCAGCGAGCAGCGCCTCTTCGAGTTCCTTGATGAAGATGCCCTTCCCGCCCGATTCCGCGCCGATCTGTTCGTTGATTTGCGCCACTGGTGCCGACTGCATGCGATCGCCCGAGGTGCGGATGCGAATTAGGTCTGCTTCCACGCCGTGAAGGCGATGCAACGCCTCGGCGACGTAATTAGCCTGCCACAGCGCCAGCTTGCTTCCGCGCGTCCCGATGCGGAGCCGCTTCACTCCGGCTCCTCGTCACCGCCGCTCTGTTTCTCGATGCCGAACACATGGCGCAGCGCATCGATCGCGCCGAGGCGCCCGCGCATTCCGCGTCCGTGACGCAGGCGCGCGTCGGGCTCGCTGAGCACTCGCTCGATCAATTCCTCGGTGATGTTCAGAATACGCTGGCGCTCCTCCGGCGATACGCCCTGCGCGGCATCTAGGTGCTCGCGCAGCAGAAGTTCGCGCTCTTTGCGGAATCGCCCGCGCAGATCGTCCACCACCGAGCTCGATTCCAGCGCCGTTCGCCACGCTTCGAACTTTGCGACGTGTTCGGAAATGATCGCTTCTGCGCGAGGAATTTCGGATTCCCGCGCGCGGCGGTTCTGTTCCACGATTTCGCCGAGATCATCGATGTTGTAGAGGTAGAGATTGTAAAGTCCCGCGGCATCCGGCGCGACGTTGCGCGGCACGCCGAGGTCGACGACGAAAATCGGGCGCCCGTCGCGAGCTTCGATCGCGCGCACGAGCTTCTCGCGCGTCAGTACCTCGCCAACTTCGCCGACTGACGTCACGATAATGTCCGGTGTCGCGAGCGCTTTCTCCAGCGAGTCCCAGGTGATCGCTTCACCCCCCATCCGCTCGGCGAGATTTTTCGCACGTTCAAACGAGCGGTTCACGACGCGCAGGCTTTCGATGCCGCGATTGCGGAGGTGTTCGACGACCTGCTCGGCCACTTCGCCCGCGCCCAAAATCAGAGCGGACCGGCCCTTGAGGCTTCCGAAAACGCGTTCGGCCAGCTTCACTCCCGCGAGCGAAACCGACATAGGCCGCGCGCCAACTTCCGTTTCTGCGCGAACGCGCTTTCCCACTTCGAGCGCGCCTTGAAATGCGCGATTCAAAATCGGGCCCGTCGCGCCGTGTTCGAGCGCTCGGCCGTACGCCGTGCGAATCTGCCCCAAGATTTCCGCCTCGCCGAGAAGCATCGAGTCCAGCCCAGAAGCGACGCGGAAGAGATGGCGAATCGCGTCAGTACCCATCCAACGATACGTTCGGCCCTCGAGCTCGGTTCGCGGAATGCGATGAAAAGCAGTGAGGAAATCCTCCATCGCGTCCGTCACGGAATCGTTCGCGTCTCCCGGCACACCGTAGAGCTCGCTGCGATTGCATGTCGAGACGACAACGGCCTCTTCGACGATTCCGCGCCGTTTCAGTTCGGCTGCTGCGTCGAGTGCCTGTTCGTTGCTGAACGCGACGCGCTCGCGAAGTTCCAGCGGCGCCGTCCGATGATTGCAACCGATCAGCGCGACGCGGACAGCACCGGTAACGCGCGCAGGTCCGGAATTCCTCGCGTTGGAGATCGAAGGCATCAGAAGTAGCGGTGAAACGCCGTCAGATAGAGGTTCACGATCGTGTAGCTGAAAAGCACAATCGCAAAATTCAGCGCGCAGATTCTCGCCGCACGCGCACCGCGCCAGCCGGCACTTCTCGACAGCACCAAATAGATTACGTACGCCGCGACGATCAGCAGGGTCACGACCACTTTGGGATCGCCCCAGGCGTAGGCACCCGTGAGTCGATGCTCCCAGATCAGGCCGCTCACCACGCCGAACGCCAGAGCGCCAAGCCCGACGTACACGCTGCTGCGCGACATCCGGTCCAGCACATCGAGCGCCGGGAACCGCCAGAACGCCGCGCCGGGTCGGTGCGAGCGCAAGACGCGATCCTGCAAAAGGTAAATTACGCTCAGCACAAATGACAGCGCAAAAGCCGCGTAGGCCCAGATGTTGAGCGTAATGTGAAACGCAAAAAGAGGCCCACGCGCGGCGGGCGTCGGCGGCATTTGGGACGGTGCCGGCCAACTCACAACCGCAATCCACACAACCAGCAGCAAAGTCACAAACGCTCCTACGGATCGCTGCCGATGAAGTATCTCGAGACCAAGATAGGTGATACCCAAAAGCCACGCGAAAAGAGACATCGAACCGTAGAGGTCGTCGTAGGGGACGGTGTGCAGTCCGTGCGAGCGTTCGAGCAGCGCATAATAGTGCAAGAGGATGCCGCCTGCCAACAAGAGCGTCGCGAGCCGCCCGAGCCATAGATGCGGCACGTAAAGCACCCGCAGATAGCAGAGGAAACTGGCCGCATACAGCGCAAGGGCCAGGTAGGTCCAGTGATTCAGCATTAGAGGTGAAAAGTCCCCTGCAGGATTATAACGCCAGAGGGGTCGCAGAAGCCTTCTGGTATCATAGTCCGGATATCGCTGGTCATGGCGCAAAACCACGAAAACAAAAGAGAACTTTTCCTGCGGGCCTGCGCCTTCAAGCCGGTCGATCGGGTGCCGGTGTGGATCATGCGCCAAGCGGGACGCTATCTGCCCGAATATCAGGCCGTCCGGGCGCACCATTCCTTCCTTGAGATTTGCAAGACCCCGGAGCTCGCAGCCGAGGTTTCGATTCAGCCGTTTCGCGTCCTTGGCGTGGACGCGATTATCGTTTTCTCGGACATTCTGATCGTCGCGGAGGCCATGGGGCTGCCGCTGGACGTTCCCGATTCAGGGCCCGTGCTCTCGAACCCGGTGCGCGACATGGACGCGGTCCGGCGGCTTCGCGACTTCGATCCTGCCGAAGAGACGCGATTCGTTGGCGATGCGATCCGATTGATCTGTCGCGAGATGGGACCCCAAGTTCCCGTGATCGCTTTTGCCGCGGCGCCTTGGACGCTCGCCTGCTATATGATCGAGGGGCAGACCCGCGGAGACATTTCGCGCGCCAAGCAGATGCTGCGCGAAGAGCCGGAGATTGTGCGCACACTGCTCGGTCGAATTGCAGACGTGACTGCGGAGTACCTGAAGTTTCAGATCGAGTCCGGAGCGGCTGCGATTCAGCTCTTCGACACGTGGGCCGGAGAACTGTCGCCGGACGAGTACAATGAATTCGAACTGCCGGCGACTACGGCGATACTCGAGTCGCTTGGCGAGGCCGTTGTGCCGAAGATTCTGTTCGCGAAAGGCTCGGCGCGGCATCTCCAGAGTCTGGCGGGAACTGGAGCCAACGTGCTGAGCGTCGATTGGCAAACGGACCTGGCCGATGCGCGCAAGAAGTTGGGAACGCGCGTCGCGCTGCAGGGAAACGTCGATCCGTCGGTGTTGCTTGGCGATGAAGAAGGCGTGCGGCGCGCGGCTCGAGCCGCCATCGAGAAAACCGGCGGCGTCGGGCACATTTTGAATCTGGGTCACGGAATCTTGCCGGCTACGCCAGTGGCGAATGCGCGAGCGTTCGTCGAAGCCGGACAGACGGCAATGGTTTCAGCACCGCGATGAGCCACGTGAGGGTCAAACACGGAGACACGATCGAAGTCGGCTCGGTCACCGAGCAGCTTCTCGAAAAGTACAATCGCCCGGGCCCGCGCTACACGAGCTATCCCACCGCGCCCGTCTGGAAGGACGACTTCGGCCCGAATGATTTCGAGGAATATTGCGCTCGAGCAGACGCTCGCGGCACGCCCGTCTCGCTCTACATGCACCTTCCCTTCTGCGAAAGCCTGTGCCTTTTCTGCGCGTGCAACGTCTCGATACAAAAGGACAAGAATGTCCTAGTGCCCTATCTCGCGGCGCTCAAGCGCGAGATCGCGCACGTGGCGGGCATGGTTTCGCGCAAGCGGCAGACCATTCAGTTTCACTGGGGCGGCGGCACTCCTACCTATCTCACGCCCACCCAGATGGAGGATCTGTTCGGCTACACGCGCGAGCGGTTTTCGTTTTCTCCCGATGCCGAAATCGGAATTGAAGTCGACCCTCGCGTCACCACACAGGAGCACCTCGAAACGCTGCGACGCCTGGGCTTCAATCGCCTCAGCATGGGAGTACAAGACTTCGAGCCGAAAGTGCAGGAAACGATCCATCGCGTGCAGCCGTACGAAATGACGCGCGACTTAATCGCTGCGGCTCGCGATTTGGGCTTCGAAAGCATCAGTATCGACTTGATCTACGGATTGCCTTATCAGACTGCCGCCACATTCGCGAAAACGATCGACCAGGTTCTGACCATCGCGCCGGATCGCGTCGCCATGTTCAGCTACGCGCACGTGCCGTGGCTCAAGAAGCAACAGGGATCGTTTGCCGATCATCTGCCTCAGGGCACCGAGAAATTCCGCATCTTCCGCACCGGCCTCGAAAAGTTTCTCGCTGCGGACTATCTCTACATCGGCATGGACCACTTCGCGAAGCCCAATGACGAGCTCGCTATCGCTCAACAAAATCGCACGCTGCACCGAAATTTCCAGGGTTACACAACGAAGGCCGGCGCGGACCTCTATGGCATGGGCGTGAGCGCGATCAGCTCGGTTGCCGAGGCGTATGCGCAGAATCGCCGCGAAGTTCCACTGTACCAGACAACCGTCAACGAGCGCGGCCTCGCTACGATGCGCGGTTACCGGCTCTCGGCGGACGACGTGATTCGCCGCGCGGTGATCGGACGCCTGCTCTGCCACACGGTCATCCCGAAGCGGGAGGTTGAGTCCGAATTTTCGATCAAGTTCGATGAATACTTCAAATCCGAGCTCGCGCGCCTGGGAGATCCAGCCGCGGACGGCCTTGTCACTCTCGCGCCAGCGGAGATACGAGTCACACCGCTCGGACGCATTTTCATACGAAATGTCGCGATGGTCTTCGACCGCTATCTCCACGAGCAACAAATGGACCAGAAGCCGCTTTTCTCGAAAACTCTCTGACACGCTCAAATTCGAATGGCCGAGCCGGCACAAGTCGTCGTCGTAGGCGGGGGAATTTCAGGGCTCGCGTGTGCCGCGCGGCTGCAGCAGCTCGGCGTGCCGGTGACGCTGTTCGAAGCGAACGACCGCGTCGGCGGACTGATCCAAACCGTCGAACAGAACGGATTCCTTTTTGAGTCGGGGCCGCAGAGCTTCCAGGGCACGCCTACGCTATTGGGGCTCATCCGCGATCTGGGAATCGAGAGCGAGCTCTGCACCGCAAACCCCCGCGCTCCTCGCTACGTATTGCGCCACGGAAGATTGCAGAAAATCCCAATGTCGCCGCAGGCGGTGCTGACTACTTCGCTTCTCGGCGTCGGCTCGCGATGGAAAGTTGTCTCAGAAGCTTTTCGCAAGACGAAACCGCCCGACGAAGAGGAGACGATTGGGCAATTTGTGCGCAGGAAATTCGGCCACGAAATTCTGGAGTATCTTGTTTCGCCGTTCGTTTCTGGCGTGTACGCGGGCGATCCGGAAAGGCTGAGCCTGCGCGCCGCCTTCCCTTCCCTCGATGAATGGGAGCGTGAATACGGCAGCGTGTTGCGCGGCGCGATGAAGTCGCGTGGCGGCAATGGCGAGTCGAAAAGCGCGCCGCCGCTGTGCTCGTTCCGGCGCGGGATCGCTACCTTGCTACATGCAATCGCAGCAAAGCTCGGCGATCGGCTGCAAACGAATGCGCGCGTCGAGGCTGTGGCTCGCGCCGATGGCCAGCCCAGCAACGGATTTCAAATTCGTCTCGCGCGCAAAGACGGCACCGACACGCTTGCGGCGAAGGCCATCGTAATTGCCGCGCCGGCGCACGTCGCCTCGCACCTCGTCGCGCCCTTCGGATCCGGCATCGCGCAAAAGCTTTCGGGAATAGCCTACGCCTCGCTTGCCGTGGTCGGTTCCGGCTACTACAAGAAGCAAACCGGCATGGACCTCGACGGTTTCGGCGTCCTCATTCCGCGAAGCGAAAAGCACCGTACGCTGGGAATTGTTTGGAACTCATCGCTTTTCCCCGGCCGCGCGCCCGAGGGCCAGATGACGCTGACGAGCTTCACCGGCGGGGCCACCGATCCCGAAATCGCGCGCCGGTCCGAACCCGAAATTTCGGCAATCGTGCAAAAGGACCACGAAGAGATTCTGGGCATCACCGGCTCACCTATTGTTTCGAAAGTCTGGATTCATCACAAGGCGCTGCCGCAATACAATCTCGGCCACGGACACGTTGTGGAAACTCTGCGCGAGGCTGAGCGGTCGATCGCAGGGCTCTTTTTTGCCGGGAATTACCTCGAGGGACCGTCCATCGGCAAATGCGTCGAGCGCGCCTTTCAAACGGCCGAGGCGGCGCAGAAATTCGTGCAGTCCGCAGCAAGCTGACTGGTTGGCGCAGGAGCGCTCCGGCCGCTATAATCGCTCGCTCAATCCCATGGCTCAAACACAGAAATCGCGCCGCGAAATGCTGGAACAGTTTGTCGCGCAGAAGCCCAACGACGCGTTTGCGCGCTATGGCCTCGCGCTCGAATGCGTGAAACTCGGCGACGACGCCGCAGCCGAGGCTCACTTCCGCAAACTCATCGAAACGAATCCCGAGTATGTCGCTGGATACTTTCAATTCGCCCAGCTGCTCTCGCGGCTAGGCCGGTTCGAAGACGCTCGCCGGACGCTCTCCGACGGCATCGTCATGGCGCAAAAATCGGGTGACATTCACGCACGCGACGAGATGCAGGCGGCCCTTTCGCTGTTGAAGTAGCCGAGCAACGGGTACAATCTCCCCGCATGCCGCGCCCCACGCGCATTCCGCTCTTCCCTCTCGATGTAGTTCTGCTGCCGGGCATGCGCCTGCCACTGCACATCTTTGAGCCGCGCTACAAGAAGATGATCGGCCTTTGTCTGCGCGACCATCGTGACTTCGGCCTCATCCTCGCCGCCACGAAAGCTATCGCCACGCTCGGCTGCACTGCTGAGATTCTCGAGAAAACGAAAGATTATTCCGATGGACGCATGGACATCGTCACCGAGGGCCGCGCTATCTTCCGGCTCAACGAGCTGATCGACGAGAAGGAATACTACGAAGGCGACGTGGAGTACGTCGAAGACGAGCCCTCGGCTCTCGACCCCAAACTCGAAGCGCAGCTGATCGAGGCTTTCGAGCAATCGTACACGTTCATGTCCGGGCGCCCGCCGGAGTCATTTAGCAGCGGCGAGCCTGCAACTTTGGCCTATCGCATGGCCAGCCAACTGCCGATGGAGCTTGATAAGCGGCAGGCGCTGCTCGAAATGCGCTCGGAAAGCGATCGGCGCAAGCTGGTCCTCGACTGGATCACCGACTTCCTGCCGAAGTTGATGGAGCTGCAGCGCCTCCGCCAGCGCGCCGGCGGCAATGGCCACGGTCCCAATTGATCAGGGCGCCCCGGAACGCTGACAACTATCCGCAGACCGTCGGAATCGAAAGTTATGTGGGAGCGCGGCGTTCCACTATAATGGTCTCGATGTCGCGCGAAATCCACAGTCGCGTCGCGGTAGGAAACTGGTGACCCGAATGAGCCCTCAGCCTCGCAATTTGGGCGAGCTTCGCCGCAGCCCGTGGTCGGAAGAAAAGATCGGCCAGCGCACCGTCCGGCAGGAGCTTCGCGAAAACCTGCTCGAAAAAATGGAGAAGGGCGAGCCGCTCTTCCCCGGCGTGCACGGCTACGACGACACGGTAATCCCGCAGATCACCAACGCGCTGCTCTCGCGTCATCACTTCATTCTGCTCGGCCTGCGAGGACAGGCGAAGTCGCGCATCGTGCGCGGCCTGATGTCGTTTCTCGATCCGCAGATTCCCGTCATCGCAGGCTGCGAGATCAACGACAATCCGTATCGACCGCTCTGCCGAGCCTGCCGCGAGCGAATCGCCGAGGAAGCCGATCTTACTCCGATCGCCTGGCTCCCGCGCGACCACCGCTACGTCGAAAAACTCGCCACGCCCGATGTGACCATCGCCGACATCATCGGCGACGTCGATCCCATCAAAGCTGCGCGCGCCGGAAAAAATCTCGCCGACGAGTTGACGATTCACTACGGCCTGCTGCCTCGCGCCAATCGCGGCATCTTCGCGATCAACGAGCTCCCAGACCTCGCCGGCAAAATCCAGGTCGGCCTGTTCAACATCATGCAGGAAGGCGACGTGCAGATTAAGGGCTATCCCGTGCGCATGGCGCTCGATGTCCTGCTCGTCTTCACCGCAAACCCCGAAGATTACACAGCGCGCGGCAAAATCATTACACCGTTGAAAGACCGCATCGGCTCCGAGATTCGCACGCACTATCCTGCGACGGTCACAGAAGGCATGGCGATCACCGCGCAGGAATCCTGGACAAGCCGCGACGGCAAGCGCCGCGTTGAAATCCCGGCCTACGTCCGCGAAATCGTTGAGGAAATTGCGTTTCAAGCGCGCGAGGACAAGCGCGTCGACCGCCGCTCAGGCGTCAGCCAGCGGTTGCCGATTAGTACCATCGAAAATGTGCTGAGCAATGCCGAGCAGCGCGCCGTCCGCAGCCACGATTCTGCAGTGGTCGCGCGTGTGGGCGATATCTACGCGGCGATTCCGGCGATGACCGGCAAATTCGAGCTCGAATACGAGGGCGAAATGCGCGGCGCCGAAAATATCGCGCGCGAGCTGATTCGCGGGGCGATTGGCAAGACGTTCACCCGCTATTTCGCGAATTCCAATTTCCAACCCGTGGTGCAGTGGTTCGAGATGGGCGGCGAACTCAAAGTTCCCGCGAACGCCTCCAGCTCTGAGCTTCTGGGCCAGCTCAAGAAGATTCAGGGGCTATTCGACCACCTGGACGCCCTCGGCGTGAAGCCAAAGGACGACGCCGCGATGCAGGCGAGCGCCGCCGAGTTCATCCTCGAGGGCCTCTGGGCGCACAAGCGCATCAACCGCAGCGAGGAGCGCGGGTTTTTCGCCGAAGCGCGCAAGACGCCCGAGCCGCGCGATCCGCGTGAGCCATCGGGGCGCGCTCCACGCCGCCAGTTCAACTGATCGCGGCAAAGGAAGGGCTCCCAGGTCCCCGGTAAGGGGGAGCCTGGAGATCAGTTTTGCGATGAAGTTCACAAAATATTCCCGCTATCTGCCGAACGCTGCGGACGACATCGATCTGCAGGATTTGATGGACCGGCTTTCCGATTTCTTCCTCCAGAGCGGCTTCAATTCGCAGTACGGCTTCTATGAACTCGACATGGAGAACGCGCGCGAGCAGCACATGGAACAGCTGCGCCAGGCGATCCTCCGCGCGCTGCAGGAAGGCGACCTGATTCCTCCCGAGCTGATGGAGAAGCTGCGCGAGAACGCGGACCTGAGCCAGAATCAGGAGCTGCGCGACATGATCGACCAGATCATCGAGCGCATGGAGCAGGAGGGCTACATCACGCAGCAGCAGAATGCGCGCGTCTCTCCGCCGCCCTCGCAAACTCCCGGCGGGCAAGTCGGAAAAGATCAGCCAAACGTCGAGGCGCGCTTCGAAATCACGGACAAGGCGCTCGATTTTCTCGGCTTCAAGACGATGAAAGATCTGCTCGCCTCGCTTGGCAAGAGCAGTTTCGGCCGCCACGACACGCGCGACCTGGCGACCGGCGTCGAGTCAGGTGGCGCGTCGAAGCAGTACGAATTCGGCGACACGCTGAACATGGACATCAGCGGCACGCTGTTTAACGCCGTCCAGCGCAACGGCGCCGGTATTCCCATCGATCTCGACTACAAAGACCTGATGGTCCACCAGTGCGAATATCAAAGCTCCTGCGCCACGGTGCTCATGCTCGATTGCAGCCACAGCATGATCCTCTATGGCGAGGACCGCTTCACGCCCGCCAAGCGTGTTGCGCTCGCGCTTTCACATTTGATTCGCACTCAATATCCGGGCGATTCCTTGCACTGCGTACTGTTCCACGACAGCGCTGAAGAAATTCCGCTCGGCAAGTTGGCGCGCGTGCAGGTCGGTCCGTACTACACCAACACCCGCGAAGGCCTGCGCATGGCGCAGCGCATTCTCGGCCGTCAGAAGAAAGACATGCGCCAGATCATTATGATCACGGACGGCAAGCCCTCGGCACTCACGCTCGAGGACGGCCGCATCTACAAGAATGCCTTCGGCCTCGATCCGCTCGTCGTCACGCAGACGATGGAAGAAGTCGCCAAGTGCAAGCGCGCGGGAATCCTGATCAACACGTTCATGCTGGCGAGCGATTACAGTCTGGTCCACTTCGTGCAGAAAGTCACCGAGCTTTGCCGCGGCAAGGCCTACTTCACCACGCCGTACACCCTCGGGCAGTACCTGCTGATGGACTACGTCAGCCGCAAAACCCGCAACATCCACTAGCGCGAAACGCCGCCCTTCTGTAGCGATGAGGGACTACGGCGCAGGCAGCGCCGAGTTGTTACCGGTTTGGGCGGCTGCAGTCTCGACTTGTCCCAACGACGTTTTTATCTTCTCGGCGAACTGTCCGCGGGGCGACTCCTTTAGATACGCCCGCATTTGTGCCGCTGCGCTCGGATAGTCGTGCTTCTCCAAATAGATCTGAGCCAGTAGCGCGTGAATTTGCGGTATGTCCGGGTGCGGCAGTTCCTGGGCATCTCGCGCGCATTTTTCGGCCTCGTCGAATCGCTGCAGCTTGAAGTCTGCCGCCGCCTCGATGAACTCGGCGAACTCGACGTTAGGATCCTGTTCCAGGGCCTTCTTTGCCGTCTCCGCTGCGCTGTCATAGCGTTCCTGCCGTAGCTCAAGGTCTGCGAGGTTCACATAGGGAGGGACATAATGAGGATCAGCGTCGATTGCCTTCTGGAAGGTCTGGTCGGCAACGTCAGGCTCGTTCAGGGCCAGTTGCACTTTCCCTAAGTCGTTCCAGGCGGCTGCGTACTTGTCGTACAGGGTCACCGCCTTCTGAAAGTGCTCCGCAGCCGTTTTGAATTGTCGGTTACGGGCGGCTGACTCTCCTTTCTCGAACTCCTTGCGCGCGTTTCCCGGAACCATCAACGAGGTAACGCTGATCGCGGACCCTTGAACGTTCGCGAGGCGCTGGAGAACCAGCGTTCCAAGATCCATCATTCCAAGGCTCCCGGGCTCACTAATCACCTTTGTCAGGGGAAGGTAACCGCTTTCCATGATGCGCAGCTCGCAACCGAAGAGCTTCATGTCGGAGCTGCCGTAGGTGACCAAGCCAGTTTGCGAGTTATTGCCGCTGTTGTTGGTGCTCAGGGAAGCATCGTTGGCCGCACTGAAATCCGTGTTCGACTGGAAGTTGCCCAAGGCGAGCCGGAACTCGAATTGTCCCTTCAAATCGGACTGCACCATTTGCACCGTCTGCGTTCCGCAAACCAGGGCCACGGAAACAGGTTCCGGGACGGGCTGACCGTTCTCCATGCTGACTCGGCCGTAAACAATCTGCGGCCGCTGCGCTTGGGTCGCGGAAGCCGACGGCGTAGTGTTCATCGGCGTGCCAATCGGCTGAGGCGGGGGCTGCGTTCCGCCGGGCGGTCCTGCCCCTCCTCCCCCTCCCCCTCCCTTTTGGCACCAGGCTGCGCAGGCTACGAGCAGCGAGAGCATTCCCGCCACGGGACAACGCCTGAGCGCACGATTCATGCGTCACCTCGATCGGAAGGGACCTGCTTACGGCGGAGAATACGCCAATCAGTGAAGAAAATCTACCGATGTCACATCGATTAAGCTCTGGCGTCGCGCTGCTTCCTCACTCCTCACTCAACAACTCGCGAAGCGTCTTCTTGTGCTTCTCGGGCTTCTCTCGTTTGTTCGGAATCGTCCGCTCGGTGGGTGGCAGACCAATGCCAAGCCGCGCGCGCCTTCGCGCTTCTTTGGCCACCTTCAGTCGCGGCTTCTTTCGTCGAGCCATCTTACAGTCGCGGCCCAAACGTGATTTCAGGCGGCTGCTTCCGAAACATGGCTCAGTCGCCAAATCAAGGTCGAAAAACTGCGAACCGGATCGGGAGCAGCGCTCGCAGGCGCGCATCCCGCAGCCAGATTCCCAGCCAGGCAATCATGCTCGTCGAGAGTGGTACAACAATCGGGTAAGCCTGTCCAATGCGTGTGTAGGCGGCGATGGCTCCGCCGAGATAACCAGTGAGAATTACTGCACCCAACACTGCGGTGGGAGGAATGAGGAACAGGATGACGGCGCCCAATTGCAGACATGCGAGGAGCGTCAGCCTGCTCTCCGGCCAGCCGATCCTTGTAAACTCCCGGACATAAGCAGGGTTGTGGCTCAGCTTCCAGTGAGCGCTCATGCACACAACGAAAACGGGCCAAAGCGAAACCACCCAGCCAATCCACACGAGCCAACGCTTCCCTTTTGTTTCACTTGCTGGGACGTCCATGGCACTCATTCGTTCCTCCCCCTTCGGCGCGAATCGTATAGCAGGTGAAGCTCGAAGTTTGCAAGCGCCGCGTTCAGATGAGGCCGGTACGAGATCCGCTACAGCGGACCTCCGCTAGGCAAGCTCGTGTTCGTTGCGGGTATTCCCTCAAGGATCGATTTGCTCGGATAGCGGCGGAAGCGTGTGGGAGTCGAAGCAAATTGTGATTCCTTAAAGCCTGTGCTTTCGCGGCGTTGCATCCCACACGCGCTAGCGAATCAGTACAAACAGAACACAAAGTTTGAATGCGGGCGGGGCGGCAGACCTACTGCTTGTCCCAGACCGTCGTTATGTTTATCGGCTGGCCGTCGCCGTTCACCCCCTTCGTCGTTTGGGTTGAGACCTTGCCATCCTTGGACACCACGGTTCTCGTCCTGAAAATCGTTTTGCCTGCCTTCTTTGAGATGGATGTGACCGTGTTTGCATCCACCCGCGTGACAGCTACGGTATCTGACCCAAGCGGGTGGCTGCCAGAAATTGGCGAGTCCTTACCGTCCAGATTAGTCGCGAAGCTGTACGCGATTGGACTCCCATCCGCAGCGGTTCCCTCGTACGTGAGCTTTTCGCCTTGACCTTGTGCTACCACGGTTCTCGTTTCGCTCTTGGGCGCTTGGATGCCAGTGAACTTTGACTTCGCCACATTTAGCTTCCATGTGCCCACGAACGGATTTCCCTGTGCCAGCAATACGCCCGCGGCGACCAGAGGCAGAGCAAGTGCAGCAACCAACGTGAGTATTCGCTTCATCGTATCTCTCCTTAGAATTTTCCTGACTTGGAGCTAGTGGGCCCGTCCGCGGTTTAACTCAATCACCAAATCGCTATTGCTTATCGTAGACTCCCACTGAATTGAAGGTCTTGCCGTTCGCATCGACTCCTTTCGTCGTCAGGGTCATGACCTTGCCGTCGCTGGAGAAGGTGATAGTCGTCTTGAAAATCACCTTGCCGCCCTTCTTGTTTTCCGCTTCCAAGGTATTGCCGACGCGCTTTATGGAGACGGTATCCGCACCGCCAGGGGCCTGCCCACCCCAAGGATAATCCTTGCCGTCTGTTTTGCCGGTTGCGTCATACACTTGTTTGCTACCATCGGCATTCACCATTTCGACGTGTGCCGTCACGCTGTCACCCGACTGTGTATAAGTCCGCGTTCCACTCTTTTCAGATACGCCTTTCGACTTTGCGACGTTGAGCGTCCAAGTTCCGATACGTGGATCGCTTTGGGATGACTGGGCCGAAACTGCGCTCGATACAAGCAACGCTAGGACGGGAACGCTGAGTACGGTGAGAAGTCGCTTCATGGGTTTGCCCTTTCTTGAAGTGTGTGAAATGCTCCGAGGGGCCCGTGGTAGGCGGCGAGGATAGTCCCGGCTAACTACGGAGTCAAGTATGTTCGACGTATCGGGACGGAGCGAAAGTAGCGGCGATCACTGACCCAGGAAACTTGCGCACGTTGCGGCGGGAAATTTCGGCAGCGCGTCGTTACCCCGAAAAGTGGCGGAAGCGTGTGGGAGTCGAATCGACCAGTGGTTGCACAAAGCCCGTGGATTCACGGCAGTGCGCCCACACGCGCCAGGCAATCGGGACAAATAGTACAACGGCAGCCGCGGACTTCATTTCAACTGATCCGTATTCTGGGGTCGTCAAAGCTTGGACCGTGTGAAATGCGCTAAAACCTCCCCCAATAATACGGACGCGGACACGGAGGACGAAAACAATATCAAGATCCCCCTGTCCAGTGGGGTGCGACCACCAGTCCAAATGATCATGCCGCAGGCCGCCAGAAGAAAATATGCCAGTACGAGTGTAAGAGGGCGCAGAAACTTTTTCATATCGTCCAGCCCGAGGATCCCGCGAGGAATTGCATGTTAGTCACGATAGTACCTCATTTGTCGATTAGTTGAGGGCGAGAAACCTTGGGTCCAACTTGGGTCAAAAACTCGAGTTCTTATGGACCTAAACCGGTGTTCTTGGAGAGTAAGGACAGCGGACTCAACAGGACTTTGGCGGAAGCGTGTGGGAGTCGAACCCACCACCCTGGCCGCGAAGGACAGGATCAATGGCTTTGAAGGCCACGAGGGTCACCGGACCCCTTTCGCCTCCGATCAGAGAACGCAATTCGATCGTATCGCAGCGCGCAATTATATCAGCACGCTCGCAGCGCTTGTCATCCCGAACCCAGCCCCGACCGTTCGGTCGGGGCTGTCGGTGAGGGATCTGCTTCCTCGCTCCGCGAGCGGAATGACGTAAGCCGACCACCCCCGGCGAAAAATTGGCAATTCTAGTTTGGCAGTTTGCCAAACCCTAGGGTTTGGCAAACTGCCAAACTGCCCAGCTCCGGAGAACTGCGGGGCCAGAGGCGATCTCCGGCCATTATCTGCAGCGGACTCAACGGGACCGCACTCCCCAAAAGCGCCAAAACGCCAAACCCTTAGGTTGGCGATTTTGGCGTTTTTGCCTGTTTGCTGGTGCAGGAGGGCTGGGACGAGGCTCAGTTCCAAAATGGGAATGGTCATCCCCCGAATAACTGCCACTGAAAACCGGCAATTCTAGTTTGCTAGCCCGCCAAACCCTAGGGTTTGGCGGGCTAGCGAACTGCCCAACTGGTGCGTTCTGGCAAACTGAAGTGCACCGGCAATCCCGTCGCGGCTGCTTTCAGTGGTACTAAAACCCATATTGGCCGGACCACGGGCAATTCGAGTGTGCCAGTGTTCCAATACCCTAGGGTTGGGACACTGGCACACTGCTCAGCTTCAGTGTCTTGGCGAGGTCAGCCAGCGGTCCCAGCAGCCGCCTCGGACCTAATCTTCAGATCTACAGGTGAAAGACGCCGAAGATGAGAAGCACGATACCTGTCAGGAGGCAGGGTACGATCAGGTAAACCGGCCACAGCGACCAGCCGTGCCGCGTGCGGACCTTCAGGTACTGGGGCAACGCGTCCCAGCCATTCCAGCTCAAGGGCTTTCCGAAGAAGCTGAAAGACGTCTTGTATCCGGCTCGAATCAGCCTGAGGTGCATGTGGAAGAACAATACCGAACTAGCGCCGACAAGAATCCAGCCGGCGACGGCGGCTGGATCGTGCTTCGCGAAGTCAATTACGTCCCGCAGGCGGTCTTGCATTGCTACACCTTGGGGCTTACGGCGACGAAGCGCTTGCGGGCGAGTTCGAGGAGCTTGGCGTCGGTACAGACTTCGTAGTAGGCGCGAGTTCCCTGCGCGCCGATCTTCCCTCCGGGCAGCAGCTGCCGGACGAATCCCTTGCGGATCACGACGGGCTCGAGCGATTCGCCGAGCGGAACCTCTCCGAAATAGAGCTGCACGCGTTCCTTGCCCCACGGCAACGGGAAATTGCCGCTCATGGGCGAAAGCGAAATCTCGGCGCTCAGCTTTTGGAAGCCTTCTTCGTTCAGCTCGATGCCGTTCAGGTTGTAGCGGACGAGCAGCTCTTCGCCTTCGTCGGCGGCGACGTCTTCCATCAGCGTCTGAAGCAAGTAGACGTTGAACGGCGAGGGATTCGACTGAAACAGGCGCTTGGCCATTTTGGCGCAGCTCGAAAGCCGGTCGGAAAGATTGAGCGCGCGGGAAATCATGATGCGCGAGTCGGCGTCCATCCAGATCGACGGCGCCGAATCCTGAAACGCCACGCCGACGCCCAATTCGAGCGGCGGCAGGTCGCTCGACTTCGCGCGAGCATTGTACGCCGCGGTGACGGCGAGAATTTCCCGCGCCAGGACGCAGGCGCGGGCCACGGCGCGCTGCGTCGCTCGCGTCGACTCCGTCTCGTAGATTGCGAGGATGATCGCGTCGCCTTCGATGAAAACTTTCGCGGCGCCGTAGCGCTCGAGCATGCGCTTCACCGGATCGTGCAGGTTCATGCTGAAGTGCGATGCCGGATTCATGCCGCGCGCGAGCAGATCTTTGGTGATGCCGGTCGAACCGCGCACGTCGGCCTTGATCACGACGTGGTTGATGACGGGATCTTCGGCGGGCCGGCCTTCCTCGGGATGCAGGAATTCGTAGAGGCTTTTGTTGGCGCGAGAAAGTTCGCGGGCGCGCTCGGAATGGACGAGGTTGATGCGTTCCATCCAGGCGACGACCTGCTGGTAATTGCGGCGGTCGCGGCGCAGGCGCATCAGGTCTTCGGCGAACTGCAGGCCGATCGTCAGCGTTTCCTGCACGGTGCGGCGGCGAATCGCGCGCGACGAGTCCTCGAGCTTTTTCATCGAGACTTTCCGCGCCGGGAATTTTTCGAGAATCTGCGAAACGCGCTTGGCCTCTTCGCGATAGACAAGCGCCTTCTTCAGTTGCTGCAAGTGGATTGGCGGACAATATTCCGGCGCGATTTTGCGCAGCTCGTAACCGGCAAGAACGTGGAAGAGCAGATCGCGCTCTTCGAGACGATGCACCCACTCTTCGAGCAAGTGGCGACGAATTTCGGCAGGCGCACCGGCATCCTCGCCCGATTCATTTTCAGCGGCGCGCGCGTCGAACATGCGAGTCGCGTTGTCCGGCTGGTTCAGATAATCGCCGATGCGGCTCTTGAGCTCTTCGGCGAGGAAGTCCATGCGCTGCTTTGCCGATTCGATCTGCGGCTCGAGGTCTTCGAGATTGCGCTCGAGTGAAGTGATCTTGCGGCGAACCTCGTCGAGCTCGTGATGCGCGCCTGCCGACGGCGCGGGCTTGCGCTTGAACAGAGACGAGAACGACCGGTCGGCGTCGCTGGCGCGAATGGCGGCTTCGTCGTGCTCTTCTTCCAGGCGCGCGAGTTCGGAGCGCAGCAGCCGCGCCTGCTCGAGCGAGCGCTCATGGTTCTTGCGCGCCTTGGCTAGCTCGTCATCGTCGTCGCCGCTCAGCACGTAGTCGCGCACGAAATCGAGCAGCAGCGTATCGAAGACTTCGAAGCGATCGGGATCGTTGACGAAATTTCCGAGCAGAATGTAGTTCTCGAGGAAAAAGTGATCGTCGTTGCCGGCTTCGACGAACAAGAAGTGATTCTGCAGCAGGTCGTACATTTCGCGGAAGTCGTCGCCGAAAAGTGCGCGGCGCGTTTTCAGAAGCGCTCCGTCTTCGACATCGCGCCAAACACGGTAGAGCGTTTCGCCAACCTGACGAATCACGTTCTTGCGATCGGCCTGGACCTCGGCGATTTTCGAGCGCATCACATGGGCCTGCTCGCTGTGCTCGAAAAGCTCGCCGCGCGAGCGAATCCAGTCCTTGCATTCGACCAGGATGCTTGCGAACTGGTTGCTGGTCTCCTGGCTCAGAAATTTCAGCAGCGCGAGACGGTGCAGGACGTCCGTTTCGATCGATTGCTGAAATTTCGCGCGCGTGAGCGATTCTTGCAGGATTTCCGTGAGCAGCTTGCGAAAGGCCGAATGCTCGGGCTGGCCCGATGGCCTGCGGTCCCGGTCGCGGCCGCGCTCCTGCTCTTTTCCATAGAGCAGGCTAATGTTGACCACTTGCCGGACCAGGTCGAGCAGGTATTTGCGCGTGAACTCGACGAAGCGCGGGCTCAGGAATACGTCGTAGTGGATGTTGTCGAGGCCGACGGTAAGATTGGTCAGCCGGATTTCGGCGGAGTACGGCTCCAGCTTCATCCGGGCCGGATGGGCGGGCGACGGCGCGATTCGCGTTTCCGGCATTTAGGGTATTCTATCGGATAACTTTTCAATGTAGCTGAGGCCGAAAGCGATACGCAATGGAACGCCGCGTAAGTGTCAATGGCAAAGCAACTTCCGGGCCGCTGGAAGTCCGCTCGAATCCGCGTTCTGAGGCATGGGCCGATCAGGAACTGTTGGAAACGCAAGGCTTTCCCAGCGGCGGCTCTTCGAGCGACGCAGAGCCGCGGCCGAGCGGGCCGTGTCTCTACTTCGGACCCGCCGGCGAGCGATGCAGTCGTCCGGCGCTCGCTGGAGGGTTCTGCGCCAAGCATCAACCGGGAGGCCGCATGGAGGCGCTCAAGAACCCGGCTCGAATCCTTGCCGCTGCACTGGGGATCGTGGCGTTGATCTGGCCCTACGTGAACGATCTTGTGCGCGAAATCCTACGCTGGGCACACGAGCGATGAATTCTTCGAATGGTGTCCGGCGACCCGCGCGGCGATGTTTCCAATGTGAAGGAGAAGCCGAACGGGGCCTTTCCGGTTAGAATGGCGAGCCATGTCAAAACTACTTGAAGGCAAGACAGCAATCGTTCTGGGAGTCTGGAACAAGTGGAGCATCGCCTACGCCATCGCGCAGGCGTTCGCGCGAGAAGGGGCAAAGCTGCTGCTCACGTACCAAAACGAGCGCGTGCGGCCGACGGTCGAAGAGCTGGGCCGCGAATTGGGCGCCACGGGCTTTTTCCCGTGCGAGGTCCAGCAACAATCCGACATCGACCAACTGGCAAGCTCGATCAAGTCGGGCGGCTTCACGCTCGACGCCGTGGTGCACAGCCTTGCGGCCGCGAAACACGAAGACCTGAACCAGCCGTTCGTGAACACGTCGCGCGAGGGTTTTCAGCTTGCGCTCGACGTGAGCGCCTATTCGCTGGTGGCGATTTCGCGAGCGCTCTCGCCGCTGATGACCAACGGCGGAGCGATCATGACGCTCACGTATCTAGGCTCGACGCGCGTCGTCACGAACTACAACGTAATGGGCGTCGCCAAAGCAGCGCTCGAAGCCGAAGTGAAGTATCTGGCGAGTGAACTCGGGCCGAACAAGATTCGCGTCAACGCGATTTCAGCGGGCGCGATCAAAACGATCTCGGCGCGCGGGGTGAAGGACCTATCGAAGATGCTCGAGTTCTCGGCGCAGCGCGCTCCCTTGCGGCGCAACACCGATATCGCCGAGGTCGCCGACACGGCCGTCTTCCTCGGCAGCGATCTCGGCCGCGGCGTGACAGGAAACGTGATCTACGTCGACGCGGGATTTCACATCATGGGGCTGTGAACGGGCGCGCTAGGTGAGGTTTGCCGGATCGTCGATCGCAATTCGGCGCTCGTCTTCCGAAACGTGTTCGAGATGAATCCGTACCACAGGCCAATCGGTGCGCATCGCAAGCTTCTCGGGCCACTCCACGATCACCACCGCGTTTTCGCTGAACACATCCTCCAGGCCGAGCGTATCGAAATCGTGCGGGTCAGCAATGCGGTAGAGATCGACGTGATAGACAAGCGCGGGCTTGATCCCCCAGGCTCGACTAACCGTCGACCTGGGGGCCCCTCCTGGATCGTATTTGTGGACGAGCGTGAAAGTCGGGCTGGTGACTTCCTCCTCGCTGGCTGCGCCCAGGCCGCTGGCGATGCCTTTCGTAAGAGTCGTCTTCCCTGCCCCGAGATCGCCTGAGAGTAAGACCAACACCGGCGGTTTCAGCCGCCCGCCGATTTCGCGGCCACGCTCGATCGTCTCTTTCGCAGAGTGCGTGACGAGCACGCGACTAGCCACGACTGCACTCGGCGTAAAACTGCTGGAAAGCGCGCGGGAGGTAGCGAATCAGATCCGTCGCCATCAACGGCGCGCCAGAGTATTTGGCGTACGCAATATCGCCGACGAGGCCGTGCAAGTAGACGCCGAACGCGAGCAGCTCGGGCCAGGATTCCGCTCCGTATTGCGCCGTGAGCCCTGCGAGCATGCCGGTGAGAACGTCGCCCGTGCCGCCGGTTGCCATGCCGGGATTGCCCGTCGAATTCACCCATGCGCGACCATCGGGCGACGCGATCGCGGTCTGGTAGCCCTTGAGAATTACGCACGCGTTCCAATCCGCAGCAGACTTGAGCGCCAGTTCAACGCGCCGCGCCTGCACCTCTTTCGCTGTGCAGCCAAGCAGACGTGCCATCTCGCCTGGATGTGGAGTTACAGCGAGCAGGCCTTTCGGATTTCGCAACTCGTGCGCGCGACCGGCGAAGGCGTTCAAGCCATCGGCATCGAGAATGACCGGGACGTTCGAGCGGCCAATCACCACAGTTCGAACAAATGCCTGCGTCTCCTGATTTGTCGTAAGGCCCGGTCCCATGCCCAGCGCGCTCTTGCCCTCCAAAAGCTTGCCAAAGAGATTTCCATGAAGGCAGCGCTCAGAAACTGTGCCCGTGACGGTTGCAGCGAGCGGCTCGGTCATCATCTCCGGCGTGTGCACAGCAACAATCGGAAGCACCGGGTCGGGCGTGGCGACAGTTACCAGACCCGCGCCGGCCCTTAGCGCTGCAGTGCCTGCGAGAACGGCAGCTCCGCTTTTCCCGACCGAGCCCGCAACGATCAAGGCGTGTCCGTAGTCGCCTTTGTGTCCTGCAGCCTTGCGCGGAGCGGCGAATCGCGCAAACTCACGCGCTTCAGACCATCGCAGCGAGCCCTTTGCCGTTTCCTCGATGAGAGCAGGAGGCGACCCGATCCCGCGGACCACAAGCTCGCCGACATGGCTCGGCCCATCGCGTAGAAGCAGCCCCAGCTTGGGCGCGGTAAACGTCACGGTGTAGTCGGCGACGACCACGGGCCCCGGCACTTCACCGGTATCAGCGTTGAGCCCCGAGGGAATGTCGACGGCGACGACCACGCTTGATGGGTGGCGCTGATTCACCGCGCGGACGACTTCGGCGAGACGCCCCTCGATCGCGCCACGCACGCCCGTGCCCAGCAGGGCGTCAACGATGATCTCGTCCGCTTTGAATTCGGGCCACGCAGCCTTGGAAGAGGGCTTATCGACATCCAGCTCGCCGATTTGTTTCCAGCGCCGCAGATTCGTCGCGGCATCGCCCTTTGCCTCGCGCGGATCACCGATCAAGTGGACGGTTGGCTTCGCGCCCATTATGCGAAGGTGTCTGGCCGCAACGAAACCGTCCCCTCCATTGTTTCCTTTCCCGCACAGCACGACGATAGGGCGCCGCTTGAAATCTGGGAACTTCGATGCGACGAATTCGGCGACGCTCTTCCCCGCGTTTTCCATGAGCGTCAGGCTGGGCACACGAAAGTTCTTCGTGGTGAGCCGATCGACTTCGCGCATTTCTCCAGCGGTGAGAATTTTCATGCTCGGGCACTCACGGGGACACACGCTCGCAGAGCATGGTGTGAGTATAAACAAAACGGCGCTGCATGCTGTGATGGGAAATAAAGCGGCCCCTTGCGACGTGTGCGATGTCGCAAGGAGCCGCGGTTCGAGAGGTCTTCGACTGCGTCAGAAGATCAGCTTCAGCGCGAACTGAATTTCGCGCTGGCTGTTGGGGATCGTGCCAGCGATGAACCCGTAGACCGCATTAGCCGCACCGCTGGCGCCGGTATACAGGCTGGCGTTCGGAGCAAAGAAATCCGAGCGGTTGGCAATGTTAAAGAACTCCGCGCGGAACTGCATTTGGAGCCGCTCAGTGATCTTTGTGTTCTTGAGCAGAGCAAAATCCAGGTTCATGAAACGCGGACCGACAAGCGTATCTCTGCGAGCGTCACCCAGTGTGCCGAAAGGCTCGAGCGTGAAACAGGTGTCGACAGGGTTGAGCCACTCCGGCTCCACGGCAGCTCCAGGAAAGGGCGCCACCCTCTTCTTCAGATACGGATTGCAGCCCGGAACGACGTTTGGACGAGTCTCTGCAACGTTGTTGTCAAGTCCGGCGTCGTCGAAACCGTCGCTGATGCTGAATGGCGTGCCGCTCTGCAGGGTAAAGATTCCGCTGACCTGCCAGCCCTCTACGAGCCGGTTACCGTGAAAGGGCAACTGATAGATCACATTGCCGACGAAGTTGTGTCGGAGATCGTACCCGCAGTTACCGTAATCGTATCGCGGATCGTAAGGATCGAGCTGGCCAGTCGCACCTTCCTCGAGTCCGTACGTACCAGAGCCGTCATCCAGACAATGGGAATAGGTATAGGAAAGCTGCATTGTGATGCCCCTAGCGGCCTGGCGAACCAAGCTCACCTGGAGGGAGTTGTAATTGGCGTTTCCTTTCGTGACGGCTTCGTTGAGCGAAGCGTAGTTGTCGTTCACGCGCGGCAGCACGGGTTGCACAGCACCCGGGATGCCAAACGGAGGCTGGACGAAAGTGCCAAAATAGCAGCTCGACAGATTTCCGTTCGCGACCGTTGGGACACAGGGAGCGCCATTTGGGGTAGAGCACGCGTTAAGTAGGTTAAAGAAGGGGGGGCCTGAGCTTACGCCGCAACCCGGGATAACCGAAGTGTTCGTGACCGAGGGGTTCAGGTTCCGCTGCACGAACAGATGCACGCCGCGAGACCCGACATAACCGACGGTTAGAATCATTCCCTTGCCGAGATCGCGCTGCACGTTGAGATTCCACTGCTGCTGGTAGGGCGCCTCATTTGTATTGAAGGGCACGCCGTCGCCCAAGCTGGTGCATCCGATACTGTTGTTGGAGAGATTATCCTTCGCGCAGGCCGTCGGCACGTCTTGCGGCGGCAGCTGAGCAGGCGAGTTAAGGAAAGCATTCGGGAAAGTCATCGTGAATGCGGCAAATTGGTGATAGTTAAAGGGCGGATCGAAGTAATACGCGGATGCATAGGTCCGAGGAGCAACCGGGTCATGGAAGATTCCATACCCTGCGCGGATCGAGGTCTTCTGGTCTCCGAAAGGCGCCCAGGCCAGACCGACGCGGGGATCGATATTCTTCCGGTTCGGGCTGCTTTGAAACACATGATTGACATGCGCGAATGACCCGTCGCCGAATGGCGGGTCCAGTATGGTGTACAGGGGCCATCCTGATGGATTCGTGCCGTACTCATAGCGGACGCCCAGATTCAGTGTTAGCCGCGAGTTGACTTTCCAACTGTCGTTGATATACGGGTTGACATCAATTTCCCGGAAATATCGAAACGGATTGTCAGTATATTGGCTATTTGCGACTGCGTATCCCAGGAACGGGGAGCCCTGGAGGAAAGTTTGCAGGCTTAGGAATATGTAGGTGCCGCCGTACTCAAACGGCGCGTTGACATTTGACTGGACCCGCAGCACGTCCGCGCCAAAGGTGATCGTATGGGCACCGTGGTTCCAGGCCACGTCGTCGCCAGCACCGAACTTGTTTTGGGCGATGGCGTCGGAGACGAACTGGTTACTCCCAACCCCGCCGATAGCAAAGAAATCTGGAAGGACAGACGCGTCTTCGGGAAAGCGATTAGGATTGAAGTTCAAAGGATCCGTAGCGGCCTTGAGGGTGCTATTGGAGAACGAGGATTCGTAAGTGCGAGTGAACACGAATCGCGCGTTATTCACCACGTTGGACGAGAAGATGTGCCGCTCTTCCGTCGTGAAGAATTGATTCTTGGAGTGATCCACCTCCGGCCAAAGAGGCAGGACCGCGCCGAAAATGCCGGTGAGTGGACTGAGGTTGTACCCCCTGTCGAAAACATAGCGTCCGAAAATGTTGTCGGTCGAGGAAAGCGTATAGTCGATTCGCCCGAGGACGTAGTCCTCGCGCGAAATCTGGGTCGAGCTGATCGTGGTGAAATAATAGCCGCCCTCGTCCGTTGCGCCGGCAGCAGGAGTAGGAGCATTCTGATTGTAGAGGCCCATGATGCCATTTATGGCCGACGCAGCCGCGACCGTTTGCCCGGCGGCTCCGCCTCCTATGGCCCCAGCCGGCTCGATTGGATTTGATCCGGTGGCGACTCCGGAAACCGGACCCCATATGCCGTTCAACCCGCCAGCGATAGCAAGGCCGGCGCACGTCGCCGACACAGTGTTTACCGTGTTAGGCGCAGGACCGAAGACGCCCTGCGTCTCGGTCGCGCTATTTGGAGCGCCGCACGGGAGTTGCCCGGTCGTACCGTCGCCGACGATATATGGCTCCGGGTACCCTACATTCGACACCGGCTGGTCGAGCGCCTGACGGAAGCCCTCATAGTTCGCAAAGAAGAAGAGTTTGTTCTTCTTGACCGGGCCGCCCAAACTCCCGCCAAACTGATTTTTGCGAAACGGCAATTTCTTGAGGGCAGACGCCACTTCGAAATAGCTGCGGGAATCGAGGGCGTCGTTCCGGAGGAATTCATACGCCGAACCGTGGAAGTCGTTCGTACCTGATTTTGAAGCCGCGTTCATCACGGCCCCATTGCCGCCAAACTCCGCGCTGTAGGTGTTCGTCAGAAACGAGAATTCCTGAATCGCCTCTATCCCAAGCGAAGTGCCCAGCACCTGTGAGCCGGCCTGATGGTTCCAGAAGTCCGACATGTTGGTGTCGTCCAGCAAAAACATCTGGCCTTCGGTTCTAGCTCCAGCAATGGAAAAACCTGGACCCGTTCCATAAAGGGTGGTCGTTCCGGCACCTGTTGGTGTCACACCGGGCGCGAGATTGAGCAATTGCTCGAAGTTGCGTCCGTTCAGAGGCAGGTCCACCATCTGCTGCGGACTTACCAACGTCGAAACGGCAGTCGATTGGGTCTCCACCTGCGCGACCGAGGTCTCTACTGTGACTGTTTGCTGGGCTTGGCCAACGGGCAAGCTCAAATTAATGACGAGCTGGCTGCCGACAGTCGCGTTGATGTTGCTCTGCACGACTGTTTGAAACCCGGATTTCGACGCCCGCACTTCGTATGGACCAACGACCAAATCGGGCGCGTTGTATCGTCCCTGATCGTTCGACGTAAGGGTCAGCGCGACGCCCGTGGCTGTATTCGTAACCACCACCTGGGCACCGGCGATGACGGCGCCGGAGGAATCTGACACCGTTCCGGAAATGTTTGCGGTGACGGCCTGCGCGTATGAACCCTTTGCGCCCACCGCAACAAGGACAATCAACGCGATCGCCCACACGAATACGTTCTGAGCCAGCCTAAGTCCCTTGGACATAGCGTCGCCCCCCGTATTTGATTTGTCGGATCCTGGCAAAGTTTGCGGAACTGAGACCCAACACCCCTGATGGACCGCTAAGTACTCCTTCTAGAATCTGTTGTCAAGAACAATCAGAAACCTAGCAGCCAATTCGGAGGTTGGGTTCGACGCGGAGACTAGGACCCCGGCGACGCGAAAAATTCCTGCTAACCCATACGCGCAACGACGACGGTCATATCGTCCGCCTGTTCGGGGCTGCCGGCCCACTGTTCGACGGCGGCGATGAGATTTTCAGCCAAATGTGAGGCGGTCGCATCGCGCTGGCGCAGGACTTCTGACTTGAGGCGCTCGATTCCGAATTCTTCGCCGTACACACTTTCGGGTTCCGTGAGGCCGTCGCTGAAGCCGACGAGCAAGCTGCCCGGCGCGACCCGGATGCTGCATTGCGTGTAGTTCGCTTCCTCGAACAGACCTACGACAGTGCCACCCTGATCGAGCGATTGCACCCGGCCATCGGTCACGAAAAACGGCGCCAGATGACCGGCGTTCGTGTATGTGAGCGTTTTCGCGCCAGAATCGTACACGGCATAGAACAGCGTCGCATAGCGATCGTCCGACGTATTTTTGAAAAGATGCTGATTCAGCACCGAGACGAGCGCCGCCGTGCCACCCTTCCCGTCAAGCGAGGCGGTGCTGCGCAGCGCGGCTTGCAGACTAGCCATCAGCAGGGCTGCGAAAATCCCCTTCCCGCTGATATCTGCGAGCGCGATGCCGACGCGTCCTCCACCCAACGAAATGAAATCGTAGTAGTCGCCACTTACGACGCGGGCAGGGCGGCAACTCGCGTACAGATCGAGGCCGGGCACAGACGGTAAGGAGTGCGGGAATAATTGCTGCTGCACTTCGCGCGCAATGGCAACTTCGTTCTCCAATCGCTGGCGCTCTCGCTGTTCTTCGATCAGTTCGGTGATTGAGCTGGTCATGTCGTTGAACGATTCCGCCAGAGCGCCCAACTGATCGCGCTTGAGAACGCGGACGCGGTGACTGAAATCTCCGCGCCGAACGTGAAGAGTTCCATCGTACAGATCGGCCACAGAGCGGGTAATCGTTCGCGTCAAAACGACACCCGTCGCCAGAGCGGCCATCTCCATGAGGAGGAAAATTAGCCCGGCGCCGATCAGGATCTCAACGAGCACGGGCCCGAGTTCGCCCACGGAAGTCAGGAGATCGCGATTCACCGCGGAAACGCGAAGCACAAAGCGCGCCAGCACAGGACGATCGACTGTGTCCGGCCCCAGATCGGCGCGCTGTGCTTCCAGCGTGGCGCCGCCATCAACGCGAAAGTCGAACCAATGGTTCGGCGGCGCGAGCACACGCTTGTTGCTCGAAATGCTTTCGCCCGGAACATAGCGGGAGTTTCGTTCGAACTCAATAATTGGCCCGCCCGGCGCTGTCGACCCGGCGGGCTCGAGCAAGGTCAGCTGAATCGGGCCCAACTTCGACGGCAGGCTGTTTAGCGTGTCCGGCGTTACCGACGAGACGACGAGCACCGTCGTGTGCCCCTGTGGAATCGGAATGGTCACAGCAGACGCGAACCAAAGCTGATTGCGAAATTCGGCCAGGCCCGACCACTGGCCTCCGTTCGCACGGCGCACCAGTTGCTGGCCATGGTTCACGACAACTCTGAGGTCCGGCCACTTCGATTTTGCCCCAGCAATTACGCTTGCCACTTCTGGGCGAGAGAGCACGGGGTCTTCGACAGCGGCCGATCCGGGCGGGACAGGCGTATCGGGCTTCAAATCCGGCTCGCGGCTGAGCGCGGCGGCGATGGCGTTGGCGTCGGCGGCGATAATGTCGTAGTGCATTTGCAGATCGTCTCGAAGAAGATGCGCGCCGATCTGTAGTTCGAGCAGGTAGAGCGAGACTCCGACCATCGCGAGCAGGAGAAGGACGGGCACGACTGCCACGAAAACGTATGCTACGAACAAGCGATTCCGCAGACTCCAGAGAAGCTTCTTGCGGGCCCATGGAATCAGACGAACGACGAAATAGGCGATGGCGAGGAAACCAGAAAATCCAACGAACGAGAGGAGAGGCGTCGAAACTCCCAAGGCAAGCGCGATTCGCTGCATGAAAAAGAGCGCGAGCACAACCAGACCGATCCGGTCGAGCGGGGACGTGCGCCGCAGCCAGACGGAAAGACGCCTAGGAGACAATCGGTTCATGGGCCAAACGCTGGATTATGTCACGGAACTCTATCGCGGAGATGAGTTCCGCACTTTGCTGTGGGTCCGTCCGTAAAATCCGTAGACGAACAGCCCGATTGCGAGCCATATCAGCAGGCGCCACCACGTCCTGGCCGGAAGGCTCAGCATAGCAGCGAGTGAAGTGAGAATCCCCAGAATCGGCACGAGCGGCACCAGAGGCGTTCGAAACGGCCGCGGAAGATCGGGACGCTTTTGGCGAAGAATCCAAACCCCCGTGCAAACGATTACGAACGCGAGCAGGGTCCCGATGTTCACCAGGACAGCAAGGTCTCCAATTGGGATGAACGAAGCAAAAATTGCGACGGAGACGCCCACAACGATCGACGAGAGCCAAGGGGTTCGGAAAGTCGAATGGATTGCCCCCGCCCACTGGGGCAGCAGGCCGTCACGCGACATCGAATAAAACACGCGGGACTGTCCGAGAAGCATCACCAGCATGACACTCCCCAGGCCCAAGACGGCGCCTGTTTTCACGAGCAAGCTGCCCCAGCGCACGCCCGTAGCGTCAATCGCGACTGCTACAGGAGCCGACACATTCAAATCCGTGTATGGAACCACCGCCGTGAGCAGACCCGAGACCAGGATGTAGAGGACAGTGCAAATCACGAGCGACCCGATGATCCCGATCGGCATATCCTTCTGGGGATTCTTCGCTTCCTGCGCGGCGGTCGAAACAGCATCGAAGCCAATGTAGGCGAAAAATATCACGGCAGCGCCACGCGCGACGCCGGAGAGACCGAAATCTCCGAATTTTCCGGCGTTCGGCGGAATAAAAGGCCGCCAATTCGCGGTGGCCAGCGCCGGATGGCGCGTGACGTACATTCCCGCCACCGCGATGAAGACCAGGACGATCGCAACTTTCAGAATCACGATCGCTGAATTGAAGTTGGCCGACTCTCTGATCCCGACGACGAGAATGAAGGTGGTTACTGCGATCGCCAGAAATGCGACTACGTTGAAGGCGCCGACCGCGTGTGGAAGACTGGTCGGATCGATGCCCGCCGTGGCCAGCGTCTGGCGCAAAGAATCAAGCTCCGCCCAGTGCCCCTTGTACAAAACCATCTGGGTTCCCGGCGTAGCGATCCAGCGCGGACCCACCCGAATGCTGAGATCGTCCAGGAGACTCACGAAATATCCGCTCCAGCCGGAAGCCACTGTCGCAGCGCCGAACGCGTACTCAAGAATGAGATCCCACCCGATGATCCAGGCGAAGATTTCTCCCAACGTGGCGTAGCCGTACGTGTACGCCGACCCCGCAATCGGGATCAGCGATGCAAACTCCGCGTAGCACAAGCCGGCAAAAGCGCAAATGATGCCTGAAAGGATGAACGAGACTACGATGGCGGGTCCCGCGCTGGTCGCCGCCGCTTGCCCCGTCAATACGAAAATGCCCGCGCCGATGATTGCGCCGATGCCGAGAGTAATTAAGTTGACTGGGCCGAGGGCGCGGCGCAGAGACGTTTCGCCAGTGTCATTCGCCTCTTCCATGATCACGTGCAACGGCTTGGTCGCCAGCAGCGGATTGCCCATCTTTCGCGTCCCTCCCAAGAGTGACGGAGTACAAGCGGTTCAGTGTCGCAACGCTAAGTGGGCGTGACGATGTGTGCTCGTCCGCGCACCCACTTCCAGACGATATAAACCGGCAGGCCCAGCAGAACGATAATCAGCCCCGGCCAAGTGTACTGTGGTTTGTACCGCAGAAGTTGAATTTCTAGGAAGACGGCCATCACCAGATAGAGCGCCGGCAGAAAGGGATAGCCGAAAGCGCGGTAAGGTCGATCGAGGGCGGGTCTCTTCCAGCGCAGGATGAAGAGTCCCATCAGGGTGAAGATGTAGAAGAGTACGGCGGCGAAAATCAGAAAATCGAGCAACTGGCCGTAAGTTCCCGAAAGACAAAGCAACGAAGCCCATACGCACTGCACGACCAGCGCCACTCCCGGGGCATGGTTGCGGTTCACCGTACCGGCCGCTGTGAAGAACAGACCGTCTTTTGCCATCGCGTAGTAAATGCGCGCGCCGGAAAGAATCAGTCCGTTATTGCAGCCAAACGTGGAAATCAAGATCGCGACGGCCATCAGCACCGCGCCCGACGGACCGAAGATCACCTGCATCGCAGCCGTGCCAACGCGGCCGTCGGCGGCAAACTCAATCCCGCGCGCGAGAACATTCGATCCTTGCGGATCGCCCGAGAGCGGCAACACGCGCAAGTAGGCGAAGTTTGCCAGCGTGTAGAGCAAAATCACGGTTCCCGTACCCAGGGCGAGCGAGAGAGGCAGGTTGCGGCTCGGATTCTTGACTTCCGCCGCGGTGAACGTCACGTTGTTCCACGCATCCATCGCAAACAGCGATCCGACCATCGCCACGCCGATCAATGTAAGCGTGCTAATCGTCCATTTCGGAGCATCGGGAGGATAGACGTGCATCGCGGCCAAGCTTGCGTGTCGCCAGAAATCCGAAAAATTCGCCGTGACGGCTGCCGACTTCGTTGCCCAGAATCCGAGCAATACGAGGGCAGCGAGCGCGCCTGTCTTCGCAACGGTGAAGACATTCTGGACACTCTTGCCCAAGCGAAGTCCGCGCGTGTTGACCCACGTCAGGAAGATGATGCAGAGAATGGCGAGAAGATTCTGGTGATTCAGCCCCACATTGTACGGCCCGAGCGATCCGAACCATAACGTCCATGGCCCAAACGTGCCGATCTTCCAAATCCATTCCGATGCCGAAAACCAGGGGACGATCACTGCCGCGAACTTGGCAAACGCGATGGCAACAGCCGCGATCGTGGCGGTCTGAATGACGAGCAGCATCGTCCAGCCATATAGAAATCCCGCCAGCGGACCCAGCGACTCGCGCAGATAGACGTACTGCCCTCCTGCACGCGGCATCGCCGCCGCAAGCTCGCCGTAACACAGGGCGCAGATCAGCGTCATCAAACCGGAAAGCAGCCAAACGATGATCAGCAGGCCCGGGCTTTGCACCTGGTGGGCAATGTCGGCCGAAACGATGAATATGCCCGAGCCGATCATCGAGCCGATGACGATCATGGTCGAATCGAACAGGCCGAGCCCTTTTACCAGCTCGGATTCGGTCCGAGAGGCCTCTGCCCCGGCAATATGCGCTGTGTCTGCCATAGGCTCTATCGCCACAAGCCGTGATTAACCGGCACTCGCTCGCACATCGGCGGCGATCTTGAGATACTCGCGTGCTCGCGAGGCCGAATCGGGTGCCGCGAGCAGGTCGCTAATGACGGCGAGAGAATCTGCGCCCGCGCGATATACCTCCGCAGCTCGCTCGACCGTAATGCCGCCGATCGCGACAAGCGGCTTGCGAGTCAATTGACGCGCCCGCCGCACGAACTCGACACCAATGACGGGATCCGGGTTCTCTTTCGTGCCCGTCGGAAAGATTGGCCCCACAGCGATATAGTCCGCCGAAGTGAGATCGGCAGCGCGCAATTGCTCGAGGTTATGTGTCGAAACGCCTACCCACATTGGCGCTGGGCAGAGCTTGCGAGCTTCTTCAACGGGCAAGTCGTCTTGCCCTACGTGAGATCCCGCGGCTTTAGCTAATGCGGCGACGTCTGGCCGGTCGTTCACGATCAGGCGGACGTCGCGCGGCGCCAACATCGCAACCAAGGATTGAACTTCCACAAACACGCTTCGCGCCGCGGACCGTTTGTCGCGCACCTGCATCAGCGTGACACCAGTTTCGGCAAGCGACTTAGCCAAACCCCCAAGCGGCAATGTAACAAGGCTGGGATCGAGAATGGCGTAGAGAGGTGGGAACGGCACCGGCATCCGACTATTTCGCTTCCACAGGCGCCATGTGCTCGAGGAAGTGAGTGTCGAATTTTCCGGCGACAAAATCCGGATCGGCGAGAATGCGCTTGTGGAGGGGAATCGTCGTCTTGATTCCCTCGATCACAAACCCGTCCAGCGCGCATTGCATTCGCGCGATCGCTTCTTCGCGATCCCGGCCGTGCGCGATGAGCTTGGCGACCAGCGAATCGTAGTAGGGCGGAATCACGGCATCGGCGTATGCGGCCGTGTCAACGCGAATTCCTGGGCCGCCCGGCACGCGAAAAGTTGTGATGTGGCCAGGCGACGGAACGAAAGTGTCGGGATCCTCCGCGTTGATGCGGCATTCGATCGCGTGTCCGTGCGGCTCGAACGATCCGACGGCATCCTCAAGCCGCTCTCCGGCCGCGACACGAATCTGAGTCTTCACGAGATCTACCTGCGTCACAAGCTCCGTCACAGGATGTTCGACCTGGATCCGCGCATTCATTTCGATAAAGTAGAGATCGCCGGACGAATCACGCAGGAATTCCACCGTTCCCGCATTCGAGTAGCCGACCTTGCGAAGCGCTTCCACGACCTGGCGCCCGATGCGCTCGCGAGTGGGCGAGTCGACGGCGGTTGAAGGCGATTCCTCGAGAAGCTTCTGATGGCGTCGCTGAATCGAACATTCCCGCTCTCCGAGATGGATGACGTTGCCGTGCTTATCGCCCATCACTTGAAACTCGATGTGGCGGGGATTTTCGATCAGCTTTTCGATGTAGACGTTCGGACTGCCAAAAGCCTGCTCGGCCTCGGCGCGCGCGGTCAGAAAAGCGGGGATCAACTCGCGCTTCGTGCGAACGATGCGCATGCCTCGTCCGCCACCGCCCTCGGCCGCTTTGATCATCACGGGTAGGCCGATCTCGGCGGCAACCTTCTTGGCGGAGTCTTCATCGGGCACCACGCCGTCGCTACCTGGAATGATGGGAAGCCCGGCGGCGCCCATTTCGGCGCGAGCGCGGTCTTTTTCTCCCATCATGCGGATCAGCGTAGGCGAAGGCCCGATGAATGTGATGTGCGACGCCTCGCAGACCTCGGCGAAGTTGGCGTTCTCGGAGAGGAATCCATAGCCGGGATGGATCGCGTCGACGTTCGCTACCTCGGCTGCGCTGATGACCTGAGGTATGTTCAGGTAGCTTTCGCTGCTTCGCGGAGGACCGATGCAAATCGCTTCATCGGCGAAGCGCACGTGTAGCGAATGTCGATCTGCCTCGGAATAGACCGCGACCGTGGCAATCCCCAGCTCCTTGCACGCAGAAAGCACCCGCAGCGCAATTTCACCCCGGTTGGCTATCAGAATCTTGCGGAACATGGACCTTGTTGGACGACCCGCGTCGCGCGCTGAGCCGGAAGTGTCGGCTGGCGTGCGACAAGCTTTGAGCTCACTTCTTCGCTTGCGGACGGATTCCGAATAGCGGCTGGCCGTATTCCACGGGGCTGCCGTTCTCCACGAATGTCTCGACGATTTCGCCCGCCACATCCGACTCGATCTCGTTCATCAACTTCATCGCTTCTATGATGCACAGGACTTGGCCCGGCTCAACTCGCGAACCTCTGTTGACAAAAGGGTCGGCGCCCGGGCTCGGCGCTGCGTAGTACGTCCCCACGATGGGAGACTTGATCAGGTGAAGTTCGCTGCTGGGAGAGCCGGCGGCAGCGCCTCGTGCAGCGCCACCTGGCTTAACCGGAGCCGCGTGCGCCTCCTCCGCCCTGCTTATGTCTGCAGCCGAAACCAGACGGATTGCACCGGCACCTTGAGCCGGTGCCTTCTTCAGCCGGATCCGTACACCTTCCCTCTCGTACTCAAATTCTTCAAGAGCGTGCTTCTCCATGAACGCAAGAAGCCGCTCCACCTCGACAAGGTCTACCCCGCGGATTTCCCTGTTTCCGCCAGAGTCTGCTTTCGATTTTTTCGCCATTTAGAGTTCGAGAAAAGCTCGAGGGGCGGTTGTGAGATCCGTGCACCCGGTTGGGGTCACGACAACGTCGTCCTCGATGCGAATGCCCCCGACGCCTTCGAGGTAAACTCCCGGCTCGACCGTCACGACCATGCCCTCGCGAAGGATGGTCTCCTCGCCTTTGCCCAACCGAGGCATCTCGTGGACTTCGAGACCCAGGCCGTGCCCCGTGCTGTGCGTGAAGTACCGGTCGAGCTTCAAACGCTTCAGAGTGACCCGGGCGGCCTTGTCTACGTCTCCCGCCTTCGCCCCCGGCCGAACGGCCTGCTTGGCTGCCTGCTGCGCCTCTAGGACCGCGCTGTAGAGGCTTCTGGATCTCGCAGAAGCCTTTCCCACGTGCACTGTGCGAGTCATGTCGCTACAGTAGCCGCGAATTATAGCACCCTGGTCGAAGACGACCAACTCGCTTTTACTGAGCGGCTTGGAAGTGGGTCGCGCGTGGGCCCAAGCCGACCGGGGCCCCGAAGCTACGATGGTCTCAAACGAGGGCCCTGATCCCCCGCCCCGCTTGATCTTGTGCTCGATCTCGGCCGCGAGGTCGAGTTCGGCCACGCCCGGCCTAATCAGAGGCACAATCTGCTGGAAGACATCGCTGATTAGGGCGGCTGCTTCCCGCATCGTTGACAGCTCGTCGGCGTCTTTGACCGCGCGCAGTTTCTCCACAGCGTTTGCGTCGCTGGTCCATCGAATTCTCGGCCCCGCGTGCCCTTCGAGGGTCAGTTTCTCACTAACGGTCATGTGTGCCGCCGAATAGGCCACTTTTCGACGTCCCTTCCGTGCTCTCAGTGCCTCACCCACCGCGCGTAGAAGGCCCCCTTTTGCAATGTGAACTGATGCGGCGGACACTTCTTCCTTGGATTGGAACGTGTACCGGCTGTCTGTAAAGAGCGTGCTCTTTCGAGGCTCGACTAGAAGTAGGCCGGCGCTGCCTGAAAAGCCGCAAAGATAGCGAACATTCGGCAGATGGGAAACCAGAAACGCGTCGACACCGAGGTTGGAAAAACTAAGCCGGAGCTGGGCCGTCCTAACGCTTGGCCCGCTCCGGCTTGAATTTGCTCGCGCTTCGTTCGCTGCCACTAGCTGGGCAGGATTCGAGGCGTAAGGAAGAACAACAGCTCCTGTGAAGTAGAACTTACCGTCGTGTGCTTGAACAAATTCCCGAGAATCGGGACGCTGCCGACGAACGGCACCTGATCGACCGAAGTCTGTTGGTTGCTGATTATCACTCCGCCGATCACCACGGTCGCGCCGTCATTGACCGTGACTTTCGTCTCGGCCGACTGCGTAGAGATTGCCGGAATCCCCTGAACACGAGGAACGCCGTTGTCGATCGCATCGTTCTCAACCGTCACGTCCATGAAGATCGTGCCTTCGGCCGTGATCTGCGGCGTGACATCGAGCTCCAGCACCGCATCGACGAATTGGACCGACACCGTGTTGTTGACGATCGTCGAGACCGGAATCTTTTCTCCCTGTTTCACGACCGCCTTTTCATTGTTCTGCGTGATCACCTTCGGCTTCGAGATCAGCTTTCCGACCCCTCGCGTTTCCATCGCGGTAATGATCATATCCAGCGCGAAGTTCTTCGAGCTGTAGGCGTAGGAGAATCCGCTAGTCGGAACCGACGCCGGCAAGTTAGTGTTCAACGGAATCGAACCCGAACTAGGCGCCGTTCCGCCGCTGCCCGTACTTACGATCACGGGCGGAATCAGAGGTGGGAACCGAACGATGGGGCTGGTTCCCACAGAGGTCGCACCGCTAAAGGTATTGTTCAGGCTGGCAGTGCCGGCGGATATGCCGAACTGCGTACCGATTTCGCGGTCGAAGTTCCGGCTCGCCTGGACTACGCGGGCTTCGATCTCCACCTGAAACGATTTCCGATCCAACTGCCGAATCAGGTTGTCCAAAACCGGCAGCGTCGTCGGGATGTCGCGGATGATTAGGGTGTTCGACCGGTCATCCGCAATGATGTCTCCGCGCGAAGAGAGAAACTTCTTCAGCGTGGTTGCGAGTGAAGTGGCTTTCGCATAGCTCAGCACGCGGGTCGTGGTAATGACGTCCGCCGCTTCTGCCTGGGCCTTCGAAAGATCCCGATTTTCCTCGGCTTCCTTGCGCAGCGTTTCTTTCGTCGCGATGCGCAGGACGTTTCCATCGAGCTGCTTGTCCAGGTCGTTATTCTTGAGCACGATGTCGAGGGCCTGATCCCACGGCACATCATCGAGCACGATCGTGAGACTCCCCTTCACGCTGGGATCGACTACGACATTCAGTCCGCTGATTTCGTGAACCAGGCGGAAGAAGTCGCGCAGATCCACGTCCTTCAAGTTGACCGAGATGGGCTCGCCCGAAAACTTCGCTGCCGGAGCCCCACCTGTTGCAGGGGCCTGCGCCATTGCGTACGCGGGCGCAGGTGCCGGTCCGGGAGCTGGCGCGGGAGCGGCCGTCGGAGTTGGAGCTGGATTTGCGCTCGCGGACATCGCCGAGGAAGCCTCGCGAGCCATGTTGGTCGCTGTGGCCGCTTCCTGCTGCGCAGGAGCTGGCGTGGCCAAAGCCGTTGCTGGCTGAGCTAGAGCTGCGGGCAGAGTTGCTGCTGGGGCTGGAATATCCGCTGGAGCCGCAGTTGCCTGCTCGGCTGGCTTCGCCGGTGCCGAGGTCTCCGTCTTGGTCGTGATCACGGTCGCGGAGTCCGCCGCCGGCGCTGGAGTTGCCGAGCGTGCCGGGGCTGCGGACTTCAAGGCGAATGCAACGGTCACCGTTTCGCCATCTTTTGAGATGGTGTAGCGGGCAGGCTCACGCAGGTCGATCACCACCCGCGAAGTCTCCGGCGTGAATTGCGCAAGCCGAATGTCCTGCACGGGATCAAGGTTGCTGGCGATGTGCTTTTCGCTCGCTGTCAAGTGGGAAGACGCAAAGTCGAGCACGATCCGATCTGGGCTTCGCAGCTGCAACGACTTGTAGGACATCGCGCCGGAACCCGAAATCTTCACTTCCGTATCCTGGCCATCCTGCGCGAGGTGGACCTGTTGAATCGATCCCATTCCGGCAGCGGTCGTCTTGGCCGTCTCGTATTTGGCAGATGCAGGAACGATCGCCGCAGCGGTTTTATCCGCCGACGCTGCTTTTGCTTCTGGGTTTCGGGAAACCAGCAGAGCCAAATCATCGTTTCCCTTGCGCTCCACCCGCGGTTCAACGCCTTGGGCAACCAGAACTTCGACGCGAACAACGGGCTTTTCGCCGGCCGCGTAGGAAACCACGCGATAGCTCTTCACTAGGTCCGACTCAACCACACGCGCGCCGGAGGGGTCAGCTGAAGCCACTCCACTGAGGTCGAGAACGTACAGGCTCTCGCTCGGGCGATACGTCGTGTAGTCAAACGGGCCGTTCGCTTGAGCTTCCAAGCGGACGCCACCGTCCTTGACCACAGCCTTTACGTGAACTACCGGCGCGTCGCTTGCCGCCAGCGCGCCACCCGCCAAAAGCAGACCGGCCGCGACCAGTGCGCCCAGCCCCCACGCCCGCCTCATGATCCTCATTGCTGCTCTCCTGCACTCGCGTAGATTCGCTTAGTCACCATTCGTTCCACCGCGTGACCAAAGGCGTCCTTCGAGTTCTCCCGAAACGTCACCCCATCCAACCCAATCTTTTCCACGTCCCCGTCGTACAGGCGATCCCCTTCTCGAACGAAATAAACGCTGTTGTTCGGATTGGATACGATCGCGATCATCCCTGACTGCGCTCGCACAGTGCCGTCGACACGCACGGTCGCAACCACAAGACCGGCCTTTCCAGGCGGCAGATGCAGTTGCGCATTTCCTTTCTTCTCGTTGATCAGCGGCGCGAAGGGATCTCTCTTATTGACGGCCTCCGTCTTCGCCGCCTCTTGCGATCCTTCGCCGGTCGGAGCCGCCGCTGGAGGCGTTGTGGGAGCAGGCGCCTGTGCCGCTGCCTTCGGCTTAGCGATCTTAGCTTTTGCTCGCGCAGCGGCCTTCGGCTTCTTCGCCGCCGCAGCCGCGGGAGCCTGTGCCGAGCCAACCGGCGCGCTCGACAAAGCAAACATCGCTACTGCGAATAGAGCTCCAATTGCCTTAGCGAATCTCATCGTTATGCCCTACTTTTTCTTTCCCGGCGGCGGAGCTGGCGCCTCTGCCGGGCTCGTAAAGAAAGTCGTTATCGTAAACTTGCCACTCACCGTAGTTCCGGGCACCATGTGAAACTTGGTGTTCGTGGCATTGCTGGAGCCGATTGCCGAGAGCTTCAGGTCACCCACATTGATGATTCGGGACAGCCGCCCGAGCTTTGAGAAGAAATCGAGCACGCCGTAATAGGGACCGTCGGCTTCCACTTCGAACGGCATCTCGAAGTAATACGGCTTTTGTGCCACAGGCTGCGCGGTCAAAGTACGAATCGCCACGCCAGCGCTAACGGCCGAGCGCTGTACCATCAGAATGAACTGGTCAGTTTCCTTCTCTTCCGGAACGATGGTCTGCAGGGTCGCCAGCTGTTTCTGCAAGGCGTCCATCTCAGTTTGCAGCTCGGCCCGGCGCTGCTTGTAAACGCGCAGATTCTGGACTTCCGATTCGAGCGGCTTCAGTTCCGCCTGCGACGCTTCGAGTTGGCCGCGGATATTCGCCCAGGGGAGGCCTGGCACGTAAAGACCACCGACCGTAAGCACCACCGCGACTCCAAAATAAAGCAGCGCCTGAAGAGGCCAGGGCCATTCACGGAAGCTACTCGCCATGATTAGCTCCTCCCCTTAGCCGGAGTGGGCGGAGGTTGCGTTGTGCCCGCCGGTTGCGTCTTAGCCTGCCCGCCAGGTGATGCCGGCGGAGCTATTGCTACCGTCATCTCGAAGTTGTAGGTCTCTACGCCCGTCTCGAGGTCATCTTCTTTGGCGCTCTTGATTTCAACCTTGTCGAAATAGCCGGACCGTTTCAGTTCGGTGATGAAGTTGGCGACGGCGTTGATCGATCCCGCTTCGCCCTTAATACTGAGCGAATCGGTTTTGCGCTCCATATCCGTCAACCACAACTGGTCGACCCGGACCACCGTATTGGCGACCATTTGAAGCAAGTCTTGCGCGCCGCTGCGATTCTTCTGTAACGTTTCGATCACGTCGATACGCTGCTGCAGGACGCTCTTCTCGCTCTCAAACCTGTCGACATCCTGCTTGATCTGTTCGAGGCTGGCCTTTTCCGCGCGCAACGCGGCGATCCGCTTGTTGGTAGCGTCAAGATCCCGCTTCTGCGAGAAATAGACGACCGTGAGAATCACGGCCGCCACTGCGACTGCCGCGACGAACAGAACAATTTGCAACGTCGCCTCGAGCGGCACCGCCTGCTTGGCCGCCTTCGGACGAGCCTGGCCGAGTAAGTTGATCCGAATCATGGCGTGTCAAAACTCCTCAGCGCCAGGCCGACGGCGATTGCCAAGCGCGGCGCCAATTCACGAAGCTGAGTTTCGTCGTGACGCCCTGGATTGATTGCGATCTTCCGGAACGGATACAGTTCCTCGACAGGCATCGCAAACTCTTCCTTCAGCAGGTCAAGCAGGCCCGGAACGCGGGCCGTTCCACCGGCGACCACGATGCGGCGGATGTTTTCACCGCTGGCGGTCGCGCGGAAGAAGTCGAAAGTCTTCTGAATTTCAAGAATCAGAATGTCGGAAACCGACCGAAGGATCGCCGTGCGCTGCTCCTCGCTGACACCGGCATGCGTGCCGCCCATCTTCAGCTTCTCGGCATCTTCGAAGCTGAGGTCGAGTTCCTTTTGCAGAGCGTCCGTGTACTGGTTTCCACCCACCGAAACGTCGCGCGTGAATAGCGGTGTCCATCCGCGGATGATGTTGATATTCATCACACTCGCGCCGATATTGAGCAGCGCGACGACCTGCGACGGATCGGGCTCGTAGTTCACTTCGTAGCAGTTCTGCAGCGCGAAGGCATCGATATCGACCACCACAGGCGTCTTCCCTGCCTGGGCGAGCACGTTGGTGTGGTTGAGGATCTTGTCCTTCTTGACAGCCACGAGGAGCACATCCATCTGGTTCTCGGTGGCTTCCAAGAGCTGATGGCTCAAATTTACGTCGGCAATGTCAAACGGGATGTGCTGGCTGGCTTCGGCCTGAATCCGATCGTAGAGCTCTTCCTCGGTCATCAGCGGCATGCTGACGCGCTTGACAATCACCGAGTGCCCCGAAACGGAGGTCGCGACGTCTTTGGTCTTAATCTTCTGCGCGTCGAAGATCGAAATGATCTTTTCGGCCACCGACGGTGCGTCCATGATCGCGCCATCCACGACCGTGTCCTGCGACAATGGTTCCAGACCAAAGCTGACAAGCTCGTATCCGTCTTTTAATTTCTTCAGTTCGACTGCTTTGACGGAACTGGAGCCGATGTCCAGACCGATTAACGATTTCGCTTTATTGAACATCGTGCGGCCCCTTGCCCTTCGCTTTGCCGCGATCTACCGCGGCGACTGCGCACGCCGTTGTTGATTCACCGGTTTCCCGTGAAGCCCCGCTTGCCCTTCGTTGCCCGTTCGCCCCATCCCTGCTAAGCAGCTTCTAAGACCGCGGAGTACCGCAGTACTAAGAGCTACGGTACGATCCCCGTTTCTGCGTTTATCACATCCGCCGACGCAGACTGTCAACCGCGATATTACTTGCGTGTGCTTTTGGTAAAACCCGCCCCTACGGACAGGAAGGGGCGAAAAGGGCAAATGCTCGGCGAATAAACTGCCTTGGAGGCTGGACAAGACGGTCGAAAGTTAGCCTGCCGCAGCAGCAACCTGGCTTGCTATTTCTTCGGACTATCGAGCCGGAGTTGGGACCACAATGAATCGACGCGGCGCTTCGTGGCGGGGTCGATCTTAATCTCGTCGGGCCATCGCCCGGTGTAGCCCTCTTCAGGCCACTTGCGTGTCGCGTCGATTCCCATCTTTGAGCCGTAATCCTGTCGGCGGGCTGCATGGTCGAGAGTATCGACCGGGCCGATCACGAACTGGATGTCACGTTCCGGGTCAATCGCGCAGAGGGCTTTCCACACAACTTCCCGCGCGTCTTGAACGTTCACATCGTGATCGACGACCACGATCACCTTCGTGAACATCGCTTGGCCCAGCGACCAGATCGCGTTCATTGTCTTCCTGGCGTGGCCGGGATAGCTCTTGCGAATGGAGACTATCATCAGATTCTGAAAAATTCCTTCGGCCGGCATCGCCACGTCGACGATCTCTGGGTGCTGCATCTTCATTACGGGCAGGAACACCCGCTCGATCATGTGCCCGATGAAATAGTCCTCCTGCGGTGGCGGGCCGACGATCGTCGTCAAATACACAGGTTCCCGGCGATGCGTGATGCAATCGACATGAAAGACCGGGTACTCACCCTCAAGGGAATAAAAGCCAGTGTGATCCCCGAACGGCCCTTCCGTACGCATTTCGCCCAGATTTACGTGACCCTCCAATACGATTTCCGCATTGGCCGGGACCTCCAGATCAAGGGTTTTGCAAGCCACGAGCTCGACGGAATCGCGCCGCAAGAAACCCGAGAAAAGAAATTCGTCCATATCCGGCGGAACGGGCAGGATTCCCGCCAAGCACGTCGCCGGATCGGCGCCGATGGCCACCGCTACTTCCAGAGTTCCCTCGCGATTCTTCGCGCGTGCGCTGCGGAAGTGCTCGGCGCCGTGCTTCTGGGTTTGCCAATGCATCCCTGTGGTCCGAGCGTCGAAAACCTGCATCCGGTAGCAGCCCACGTTCCGTTTCCCCGTTTCGGGGTTCTTCGTGATGACCATCGGCCACGTGATGTAGCGCCCGCCGTCCTGTGGCCAACACTGCAAAACCGGGAAATCGAAGAGCGAAAATCCTTCTGTTCGCACAACCTCCTGGCATTCGCCGCTCCGCACCGTTTTCGGGAAAACGCTGCCCAGCTCAGCAAGCTTCGGCAGCATTTTGACTCGATCCAGGATACCTTGCGGAGACTGCATATCGAGAATCGACGAAATGCGCCCCGCGATCTCCTCCGGCGAGTCGACCTCGAGGGCCAGGTTCATCCGCCGTTCGGTTCCTACGAGATTCGTCACCGCCGGAATGCGCGATCCTTTAGGCCGCTCGAACAGCAGCGCAGGTCCGCCCGCCTTCACGACACGGTTGGTAATCTCGGTAATCTCAAGCTGCGGGTCGACTTCCGCCGAGATGCGCTTTAGCTCACCTTCCTTCTCCAATCTCTTGAGGAAGTCCCGCAGATCCCGATACGCCACTTCCCCTCCCTTAGCTATGCCGAAGCCGCCCACTCTAACACGGGCGCTCCCGCCGGAAGAACTCCCGAATGACGTCCTAAGTCAATTCCAGCGGAGAGCAAGATCCGCGTAACGGACCGCCCGGAGTTTGTGCCAAATTCGATTGGCACGAAACCACGGTTAAGAAACCTGTTTCGCGCAGTCTGCGTCTTTAGTACTGGGAGGAAGAACAAGGCCAGCCATGGCGTCTTGTGCTCGGTCCAATACGCTTCCTGTACAATCGGAGACCCATGCCGCTGAGAGAGTCCTATCAGAAGCACAAGAAGCTCTACCTGACGGTAGCCGCGCTCATTGTCGTGATCGTCGGCTACTCGCTTTATTCGCGCGCTAAGGCGTCCGCGCCGAAATTTACGACCACCACGATCCGGCGTGGTGACATTACGTCTGCAGTACAGGCAACCGGCACGATCAACGCATTGACGACCGTTTCCGTCGGCTCCTACGTATCCGGCACCGTCCAGTACATCTTTGCCGATTTCAATACCCGCGTGAAGAGCAAGCAGGTCCTGGCCCAGCTCGATCCCGCGATCTACGAAGCGCAGGTGCTGCAGGCGCGAGGCAACCTCGAAAACGCGCAGGCCAACCTAGTGACCCTGACCGCAAACGTTCAGGTCGACCAGGCAAACCTTGCGAAGGCCCAGGCCAACGTCACATATCAGCAAGCTACGGCCAAGCGATCGCAGGACCTCTTCACTGCAGGAGTCGTCTCGGCAGACTCAAATGACCTGATCCAATCTACACTCGGCCAGGCCAAGGCAGACGTTGCCTCGGCGCAGGCAGCACTCGACCAGGCGAAAGCCCAGCTGGCACAAGCCCGCACCCAGGTGACAGCGATGCAAGGCGCCCTCGATGCCGCGGAGACAAATCTCAAATACACCACCATTCTTGCGCCCATCGACGGTACGGTTGTGGCGCGCAATATCGACGTCGGCCAGTCCGTCGCAGCCACTCTGCAGGCGCCGAACGTATTCACTGTCGCTCAGGACTTGACGCGCATGCAGGTTTTCGCTGCTACCGATGAATCCGACACCGGCAACATTCGAGTCGGCGCTCCTGTGACGTTTGCCGTCGACGCTTTTCCGAATGAACTTTTCCACGGCCGCGTAAGCGCTGTACGCCTGAATCCCACGACGATTCAAAACGTGGTCACGTACAACACCGTGATCGACTTCAGCAATCCGGACGAAAAGCTCCTGCCTGGTGAGACCGCCTACGTCACGATTCCGACCGGACACGCTTCCGATACGGTGGAGATTCCGAACCCAGCTTTGACTTTCAAGCCGAATCTGCAGAAGGAGCAGGTCCAAGGCCTTTACAAGCAGTACAACATCTCGCGCGAGGCATCCACGACGCATCTTGGCGGGTGGCAGGTGGTCTGGAAACTGGCGCCCAATAAGAAAGACATGATTCCGGTCGCCGTGCAGTGCGGCATCACCGATTTCAGTAACACGCAATTGCTGCAAGGCGATATCCACGAGAACGATGTGGTGATCATTGCCCAACAGACGCAGGCGGGCACGACTGGCGGGCAGCGTCCTCCAGGCTTCGGCGGACCGGGAGGCCCCCCGCGGTAGTCGGGCGGACGATGAGGTGGCTCGATGAATCCAAGAGAAGTAATTCGCGTAGCGCTTAGGGCGCTGGCGCGAAACAAGCTGCGGACGGTGCTGACGATGCTCGGCATCATCATCGGAGTGGGTGCCGTGATCTGCACGGTCGCCATCGGCCAGGGGGCGAGCCAACAGGTTCAGCAGCAGATTCAGTCGCTGGGCACCAACGTCATCATGGTGTTCGCCGGGAGCGTCAACACCAGTGGCGTTCGCATGGGAAGCGGCGCCACAAAGACGCTCACTGCAGACGATGCGCAGGCCATTCTGCAACACGTTCCCGGGGTGACGATGGTTTCTCCGATGCTGGGATCATCGGTTCAGGCCGTGAACGGCAACCAGAACTGGCTGACGCGTACGAATGGCGCTTCGCAAGATTTCCCGCAGATTCGCAACTGGCCGGTTGTTTCAGGGAGCTTTTTCTCCGCGCGCGACGTGGACATGGCCACAAACGTCTGTGTGATCGGTAAGACAGTGGAGACAAACCTGTTCGGCGATCAAGATCCGGTCGGACAGATGTTCCGGGTACAGAACCTCCCCTTTCGGATTTTGGGTGTGCTGCAGGAAAAGGGGCAGTCCAGCAACGGTCAAGATCAGGACGACATCATCTTCATGCCCTACACGACCGTCCAAAAGAAGATTTCAGGAATTAGCTGGATTCAAATGGCGATGGTCGCGACGAGCAGCCAGGAAATGAACCCGTCTGTCCAAAATGGGATCGAGGCGCTGCTTCGACAGCGCCATCACTTGAGGACGGGAGAAGACAACGACTTCATCATCCGCAACCCAAGCGAAATGGCACAGACGGCAACCGCGGCAGCAACGACGATGACACTCCTGCTGGGCACCGTCGGCGCAGTGTCACTGGTCGTCGGCGGCATCGGAATCATGAACATTATGCTGGTTTCCGTGACGGAGCGAACGCGCGAGATCGGCGTGCGCATGGCCGTCGGCGCAACCGAGGCTAACGTGAAGTGGCAGTTCCTCAGCGAAGCGCTCGTGCTGAGCTCCCTCGGAGGGATTATCGGCATTATCGTGGGCATGGCAGCGTCCGCGTTGATCTCGAATTCGCTCGGCTGGCCGACGCTTGTATCGAAGTTATCGATCTTCGTCGCCGTCATATTCTCGGCGCTTGTCGGGATTACGTTTGGCTTCTACCCGGCGATGAAGGCCGCACAACTCAACCCCATTGAGGCACTCCGCTATGAATAGCGCTCGCACGAAAATTTTGCTCGGTGCGGCATTCGCACTGGCTTTGTCGCCGGCGGTGGACTTGCTCGGCCCAACTGCCAAAGCTCAACAGCCTCCCGCCGGCGCTCCGGCGGGCGCGCCGCATCAGTGGCACGGCAAGCCGGGAACCGCGCCGGCGCAGGCTCAGCAAGGTGCCGGGCCACAAATGGCGCCTGCCACAGGGGCTCCCGCTGCGACGGTTCATCCTGCGCCTCCGAGCGCGTCGATTCCCGGCAAGAAAACGCCTGAGGGCGATCAGTTCTTTATCGTCGCTTCTGTCGACCTGCAGAAATCGCAGCTGCTGCTCAAGTATCCGACCGAAGTCACACTGCTGGTGCTGGTCAACAACGCGACAAAATTCACCGACGAAAATGGAAAGCTTCTCAAGCTTTCTGATTTGCGCGCCGGCGATACCGTTTGGATGGTTTCGTCGCCAACGGGATCGGGTGAAGCGACCGCGCTGCGCATCCGCAAAGGCCAGATGACGGTTGCGGATCTTCACCGCTATTACCTCGACTACGAAGAAATCAAATAGCGCTTCGCGATTCCGGCGTGACGTGATGCTTTGGTGTTGTTGCGCGCGTAGTTTTGCAGTGATATTCTGCGGCAGTTCCAGTCCGAGCGGGCGTAGTTCAATGGCAGAATAGAAGCTTCCCAAGCTTCGGACGTGGGTTCGATTCCCATCGCCCGCTCCAGATTTTCGCGGCTGCATCAGCTCCACCTGCCCTACCAGCCTTTCGTGTAATATCCCGGGCCGACGCGCAGGTGGTGGTGCCACGCCATCGGGAAAGCCCACGAGACGAGCATTCCCAGAAGCACTTGTCCGAAGACCAGCGGGATGATGTTGCGCACGCGGCCAAACATCCAGGCCATCGCCGCACCGCCGACGAACGTCAATGGCACGAGCACCGGATTCGGCCAGTGGCAGGCCGCGAAAATAAAGCCGGTCAGTCCCGCAGCCATCCATTCGTTGCGCACGAGCGATAGCACGCGATTGTGCAGCAGCGAATTGAGCGCCACCTGCTGCAAGACGCAGAACGCGAAGTAAGCCTCCAATCGGCGCCATGAAAACTGGCTCACCAAAGGATGGCTTAGTGCACCCAAAGCCAAACCGGTGCTCGCCAGAATCGCGGCCATCACGCCAAAGACAAAGACGGCCTGCTTCGTCGCCGGAGCGAGATTGTCCGCGCGCCAACCAAGCGTCTTCGGCGTGTCGCGGTGCAGCGCGAAACTTACTACCAGCCAGACGACGAAAAAGATCCACGTCCAGCGCGCGGTGAATTGCAATCGCCAGATGAACCACAAGATGAACGCGGGAAGCAGAATGACGTCGGCCAGCGCCAGCCAGCTTCGCAATCGAGGGCTCATTTTTTGTTGGATGCCGGGAGGAGTCAGGCAATAGCGAGCGGAATGGCTTTTTTCCACTTGCCCTGCGATTTCAGAATCAACTCCACAACCTCGCGGACTGCGCCTTCGCCGCCGCACGCGACTGTGATGTAATGCGCCGCTCGTTTCGCTTCCACGGTTGCGTCGGCGACGGCAACGGAGAGCCCGGCGCGTTGCATGATCGGAATGTCCGGCAGGTCGTCGCCGACGTACGCGACTTCTTCATCGGTGACACCCGCGCGAACCAGAATCGCCTTGTAGGATTCCAGCTTCTTGGCCTGACCTTGAATCACAAATTCCATCGACGCCTCGCGAGCGCGACGCGCGACCGCGGGCGAATCGCGTCCTGTGATCAGGCCTGTCCGGATGCCCATAATTCCCGCGAGCTTGATGCCTGCGCCGTCGTGCGCATTGAACATTTTCATTTCCGCCACGCTGCCGTCCGGAAAAGACTGCAGACAGACGTACCGCGGCGTCATCGTGCCGTCGACATCCATCAGCAGAACTTTGACGTTCTTCGCGCGGCGTGCGACTTTTGGCGGGAATTTGATTTCACGAATCGTCATGTTTCGTGTGCCGAAGAGAGATCCTTCGGTCGCGATGCTCCCTCCCTTCCTGCGTCAGGGCAGGCAGGATGACGATGCTGGTCGCATCGTCAGAAAAGCTGCAGCGTCCAAAGATCGTGGAGGTGGACTACGCCTTCCAGGCGGCCGCCTGCGTCGACCACCAGCACCGATGTGATTTTCTTCTCTTCCATCAGACGCAAAGCGGCAGCGGCAAGCTCGGTGCGCGGCATGGTCACCGGATTTTTGGTCATGCAATCGGCGGCGCTCAGATCAAGCACGTTTTCCTTTCGGCGCTGCATCACGCGGCGGAGATCGCCATCGGTGATTACTCCGAGCAATTTCCCGTCCTGCTGCGCGACGGCCGCAAGGCCGAGGCCTTTGCTGCTCATTTCGTAGATCACGTCCGGCATTTTCGCGCCGGGCAAGACGCGCGGAAGATCGTTGCCCGTATGCATCAGCGACTCGATACGGCGCAACTTTTTGCCCAAGCGCCCGGCGGGATGCAAAGCGGCAAAATCCTCTTCTTTGAATTCGCGGCGGTCAAGCAAGGCGATGGCCAGCGCATCGCCCATCGCAAGCGCCGCGGCAGTGGACGCAGTGGGCGCGAGATTCAGCGAGCAGGCTTCCTCTTTTACGGCGATGTCGAGAACGATGTCGCTTGCGGCGGCCAGAGTCGATCGCGGATTTGACGTCATCGCGACGATCTGAACTCCGATGCGCTTGGCAGGCTCGATCAATTCGACCATCTCTTCGGTCTCGCCGCTCGAGGAAACGGCGAGCAGGATATCGCCCGCCGCCATCACACCCAAATCGCCGTGAAGAGCGTCGGCGGCATGAAGAAACAGCGATGGCGTGCCGGTGCTGGCCAGCGTCGCCGCAATTTTTCTTCCGATGAGTCCCGATTTTCCGAGGCCTGTAACGACGACGCGCCCCTTGCAAAGATGCATGAGTTCGACGGCTTTCTCAAAACGATCGTCGAGGCGGTCGATGAGCCCTGCAATCGCCTCAGCCTCGATGCGCAGGACCCGCTTCGCCGTGGCGATCGTGTTCTTGGATTGCGTCGGAGAACTCATCGCGCACGCCACCTCCGGCGCTCGACTTTGCGGTGCGCGACTGCGCGCGGTTCGACTACGCGGGGAGCAGGCGCCGCCGGCGCGTCGCATTCGCGAGCCAGCGCGGCAAAACGCGAGACTTTTTCGAGCAGGGGGTGGAGCTTATCGAGGGCGAGCGCGTTGGTGCCGTCCGAGAGCGCCTTCGCGGGATTTTCGTGGACCTCGAGGAAAACGCCATCGACGCCGATCGCCGCACCAGCGCGGGCGAGCGGTTCGATAAATTCGGGCTGGCCGCCGCTCGACTTCCCCTCCCCGCCGGGAAGCTGAACGGAATGCGTCACGTCAAAAACGACCGGATAGCCGAGTTTGCGCATGATCGGAAACGAACGCATGTCGACAATAAGATTCTGATAGCCGAACGAAGTGCCGCGCTCGGTGAGGATAATTTTCTGGTTTCCGGTGCCGGCGACTTTTTCAACTGCGTTGGCGATTTCGGTCGGAGCGAGAAATTGGCCCTTTTTGATGTTCACGATGCGGCCCGATCGCCCTGCGGCGACAAGCAGATCGGTCTGGCGAGAAAGAAACGCGGGGATCTGCAGCACGTCGCAAACTTCGGCGGCCGGCCCGACATGCGAGACCTCGTGCACGTCGGTGAGAAGCGGGAGACCGGTGCGCTTCTTGATCGCGGCGAGGATGCGAAGGCCCTCGGTCAGTCCTGGGCCTCGATACGATGAGATTGACGAGCGATTGGCCTTGTCGTAGGAAGCCTTGAAGATCAGCGGAACGCCAAGCGACGAGGTGATACCCGCAAGGCGCTCCGCGATCATCGTGGCATGAGCTTCGCTTTCGATGACGCACGGACCCGCGATGAGAAAGAGCGGTACCGTTCCGCCGATGCGGATTTTGCCAACGTCAAAGCTGCGCGATGGATTCATGACGTGCCTACGCCCAAACCCTCGTCCCGAGTCGATTGAGTCGAAGGGCCTTGTAACTCAACAGCGTATTCGGCTTCGCACCGGTTTTCAACGTGGAATTGATTGCGGTGAAGCGTGAAATGTGCGCCGGATACCCCCCGTTTTATTGTCGAGTAGCCGCGACAGCGATCTATTGTTTTGTGTGAGATACAGCCAATTCTACTCGGCAGCATTGTCGGGTAGAATCGCGCGTCGTTGGTAAGTCGTGAGCAGTAATTCGCCGTTCGTGCGGACACAGGGAGAGAGTGGCGACGCCCTCGCCCGGCTCCCGCCGCGTCCATGTAGGTGCGAATACACATAACTATCCAACGTAGCATGCGCCTGGAATTTTGTAAGGACAGAAAAGGTGCAGGACAAGGGACAGTTCTAAAACTAGCTGTACTTTTCGATGGAACGCGGGATGGCCTCGCCGCAATGCGAGCAAGCGGATTTCCGCATCATGGCCCTGCGTGGGATAATGCGCGACGCAAAAATTCGGGAGGGGCTATGCCCAGTAACTTGCCTCAAGAAGTGCTCGACAGCGCAGACATTACGGCGATTATGCAGCTCATCTTGCGAGAGCGCGAGAGCCGCGATTTGCAGCGATGGGAGACGATGCTCCGGTGCTTCTGGCCGGACTCGCTTATTCGTGTGAGTTGGTTCAAAGGGAACGCGGAGCAGTTCGTGAACGGCTCAAAAGACATGGCGAAGCGCGGCGTGCCGGCAAAGCACAGACTGGGTCCGATTCTCGTGACACTGGCGGGCGAACGCTCCGTCGCAAGCCTTGCGGCGATCATCGACCTTCCCGTGAACCTCAAAGGAGTCGAGGGGACACTTTCGGCTCACGCGCGATTTCTTTACCGGGCCGAAAAGCGCGGCGGGCAGTGGCGCATAGTGGGATTCGATGCCTATTACATGCGCGACGAGATAACTCCCGCGGTTCCGGGACAGATCGTGCCAATCGACGCGAGAGAGGTCGGCTCATTCCGCCCAACTTACCGAATGCTTTCCTTCTACCTCAAAAGCCAAGGATTCGACATCGATTCGAACCTTCCTGGTGAGGATCGACCTGAGCTTGTAGACTCGCTGAATCGGGAGATCTTTGGTTGGGCGGGCCTGCCGGTACCGACCTAGGACTGCGAACGGTCGAGACGCGTCGCTTCGCTTGCGTTTTTGCGGGATTTAGCCGAAATCCGCGAATTTGAAGGTGCTCGTGGTTGACTTCTAACCATCGATATTTCAACGGGATACGCCATACAGGCCAATATGGTATGGAAATTGAGGCCTCGCGACCAGGTAACTTTTGCACGGTTTGTGGCATCATATGGTTATGGCACGAAAGCGCAATGGAACTGGGCGTCTGGTACCGGTAAGGCCCACTGGCCTACAGTACCGCGTTCGGTATGGCATCCACATCGTCGACGAGCCGCGCAAGCACGGACGAGGGATTGGTCCCTCACGTTGGGAGCGCTGCTCGGTGCGTTCGGAGCATGCCCACCGCATTCCGAGGGGGGACTACTTCCTTCACGCCGATGAGGGCGGCGTGTTCCAACTGAAGTATACCGGGAACACCTGGCAATACCTCACCGCCGCGTAACGACGCGCGGATTTCCTTTAGGGCACGTGTGTCTTCGCTTGGCCCGAGTCCTGGACACTGCGGGGCTGAAGTTGTAACAGCTAGCTGAAGAAGCTGCGGAGAGCCGACTGCTCGTCGGGAAAATCCGGGAAGATTTTGTGCAAATTTACCATCCGCAGGACTTCGGCCGCGCGCGGGCTGAGCTCCACGGCCCTCAACTGCGCTCCCTGTTTCTGCGCCGAGTACAAGCCTCTGACCAACTGTCCTACGCCGGAGCTATCGAGGTAGGTCACATCTCGAAAGTTCAATAAGAGCTTCTTCCTGCCGTCCTGCATTAGATCCAAGAGCAAATCGTGAACCGCTTCACCCTCGATGAGGGTAAATCGGCCCCGAACGTCGACGACTGTCACATCTCCAAACTCACGCGTGCTGGCACTGAACCCCAAGTAGACCCCTCCCGAAAACTACATACTTTAGCGTAGGCGGGCGGCAAAGCCTACTGCACGTCGCACGCGAAAACAAGCCGTCGTGAGGAACGCGGCAAGCACTAGCGCGAAGCAGCTGGAAGAGATTATGATGGCGCCGGTTTGTACGCACCGGTGGGGCCGCGGGGAACCGGCAAGCGGAGGAGAATCGGATGAAAACCATCAACGAAAATACAATCACCGACGTGGCGCTGCAGCAAATGGCATCGACTCCCAATCTACGACTGCGGCAGATCATGGATTCGCTGGTCCGGCACCTGCACGCGTTTGCGCGAGAAGTCGATTTGACTCCAGAGGAATGGCTCGACGGAATCCGGTTTTTGACGGCTGTTGGGCAGAAGTGCACGGCGCATCGGCAAGAATTCATTCTGCTCTCGGACACCCTAGGGATGAGCGCGCTGGTGAACGCGCTGCACGACAAGCGGGCGGCAGGCGCGGCGACGAAGTCGAGCTTGCTCGGGCCGTTCTATCGGCAAGATGCGCCGATGAAGAATTTGGGCGATTCCATTATTTACCACACCGAGGGAACGGAGGTCGTCTTCTACGGGCGCGTCATCGATTCGGCAGGTCGAGGAATTCCCAACGCACTGGTCCGGGTGTGGGAACCGGACGAGACCGGCCATTACGACCTCCAGCGGATGGACCCGTCGGTAATGGATCTTCGCGGCTGCTTTCGCGCCGACTCGGAGGGACGCTACTACTTTAGAGGTGTGTGCCCGACGGGATACATGATCCCGATGGATGGGCCCGTCGGCGACATGATTCGCGCGCAGAAACGGCACGGCTACCGGCCCGCGCACATCCATTTCGTGATCGGCGCTCCCGGATACAGAGAACTCGTGACCGCGCTTTACGTCTCCGGCGATTCGCACATCGATTCGGACACCGTTTTCGGCGTCGACGAATCACTGATCATTTCGCTGAACAAGGTCGACCGCGCTTCACCGCTGCCCGGTCTGCCGAGCATTCACTACGATTTCCGTCTGGCTGCTGCGAAAGGACAGATGTCCGGACGCGTGGGGGCAGACCCGTCGCAGATCACGAGCAGGGTGGCGGAAAAAGGCGCTTAGATCAGTTCGCAGCGGCGCGGCCAGCCAATTCAGAGCGAACCGTCTTGGCCGCAGCGACCATGGCCTTCAGCTTTCCGAACGCCGAGTCCGTCGGCAGATATTTCATTCCGCAGTCGGGCGCGAGAACGAGGCGGTCCGCGCTAACGAAGGGCAGCGCCTTCCGGATTCTCGCAGCGATGGTTTCGGCAGACTCCACTTCAGGCTTGGAGAGATCGATCACACCCAAAATAATTGTCTTTCTGGGCAGCTTCGCGAGCACAGAACAGTCGAGCGATGATTGCGCCGTCTCGATCGAAATCTGTTTCACCGGCGCGTTCGAGAGCTCCTCGAGAAAAGAGTAGGCAGCGGGTCGGCCCGGAACCATCGCGGCATAACCAAAACAGATGTGCAGTGCCGTGGTCCCCGCAATGCCATCGAGCGCGCGCCGAAGCGCCGTGAGGCCGAACGTGCGCGCCTTTTCAGCGTGCGCTTCCATCCAAGGCTCGTCCAATTGGACGATATTCGCGCCGGCGGCGAACAGGTCTTTCATCTCCTCGTTCACGGCGGCCGCGTAATCGAGCGCCATTTCCTCTTCGCTTGCATAGTAGTCGTTCTGCGCCTGTTGCGACATCGTGAAAGGACCGGGCAGGGTGATCTTCACGGTCCGGTCGGTATTGGCGCGGAGAAACTTCAGATCGCGAACTTCGACCGGATACTTGCGGCGAATTTTTCCAACGACGCGCGGCACAAACGCGGTGTTGCCGGTGCGGCTGACGATTTGCCCGGGATTATCAAGATCGACGCCTTCGAGCGCGGTGGCGAAGCGATTGGAGTAGCTTTCGCGGCGGATTTCGCCGTCCGTGAGAATATCGAGGCCGGCGCGCTCCTGAGCGCGGATCGCGAGGAGAGTGGCGTCGTCCTGAGCCTGTTCCAGCCATTCGGGCGCGACGCGCCACAATTCCTGCACGCGAACCCGCGGCGGCATGCGATGCGCGAGCTTCTGGCGGTCGATGAGCCATTCGGGCTGCGGATAGGAACCTACGAGCGAAGTTGGAAGGAGATTCATAACCATTCAAAATGTGGTTCGCGGCAGCTGAATGTCAAGAGGAATCGGTTCGGATAGATCAGGCTGACGGACCTCAGATCCCAAATTTCAGATCAGGACGAAGCAGCCGAAGCGCGCGGAGGCTCGAGGGCCGCGTCGCCAACATGAGTGCGAATTTCGGCCGCCTGCGATTCGGCAACTCGCCCAAGGCGGCGCTGGCGATGTTCGACGCTCGCACGGATAAAGGCCGTAAAAAGCGGATGCGGGGCGAGCGGCTTCGATTTGAATTCCGGATGAAACTGGCAGCCTAGAAACCAGGGGTGGTCAGGTACTTCGATGATTTCGACGTAGACGCCGTCGGGCGTGCGTCCCGTGATGCGAAAACCCGCGGATGTGAGCGTTTTTTCGTAATCGCAGTTGAATTCGTAGCGGTGACGATGGCGCTCAGAAATTTCCAGCGCGTCGTAGGCCTTCGAAGCAAATGAATCCGGCTCGAGCTTGCAAGGCCAGGCGCCCAAGCGCATCGTGCCGCCCATCTCGTCCACGCCGAGCAATTCGCGGAGCTTGTAGATCACGCGATTGGGCGTCGAGGGATCGAATTCGGTGCTATCGGCGCGGTCAAGCTTCGTAACCTGGCGGGCGTATTCGATCGTAGCGCATTGCATGCCCAGGCAGATGCCGAAGAACGGGACCTTCTTTTCGCGCGCGTAGGTGATCGCGTGGACCATTCCTTGGATGCCACGCTTGCCAAAACCGCCGGGAACCAAAATGCCGTCCACATTGCGGAGCAAGCGCTCGGCTTCTTCCGGCGAGCCGATATCCTCCGCTTCAATCCATTCAATGACGACACGCTGGCGATTAGCGAGGCCGCCATGAACGAGCGCTTCGCGAAGACTTTTGTACGCGTCCTCCAACTGAACGTACTTCCCTACCACGCCGATGCGAACTTCACCCTGCGGATGCTCGAGCGTCTCGAGCATGGCGAGCCAACGGCTCAAATTTCGCGGCGGAGCTTCCAGGTGGAGAAGCTCCAGCAACTGCTCGTCAAGGCCCTCGGAAGCGAGCGACATCGGGACTTCGTAGATATTGCTCACGTCCGGCGCTGAGATGACACGCGACGAGGCCACGTTGCAGAAAAGCGCGATCTTGGCCTTCAAATCGGCGCCGAGAGGCCGGTCGCTGCGGCAGATCAAGATGTCGGGTTGAATTCCGATGCTGAGAAGCTCTTTGACGCTGTGCTGCGTGGGCTTGGTCTTGAGCTCACCGGCGGTCGCGATAAAAGGCACGAGCGTCAGGTGCGCGAACACGACATTTTCAGGTCCGAGCTCGAGGCGCATCTGGCGGATCGCTTCCATGAAGGGAAGCGATTCGATGTCGCCGACGGTGCCGCCAATTTCGACGATGACGATGTCGACATCGTCAGACACCTTGCGAAACGCAGCTTTGATTTCATCAGTGACGTGCGGAATCACCTGCACGGTCTTGCCGAGGTAGTCGCCGCGCCGCTCCTTGGCGATGATCGATTCGTAGATGCGACCGGTGGTCCAGTTGTGGTCGCGCGTAAGATGGACGGAAGCGAAGCGCTCGTAATGACCCAGATCGAGATCGGTCTCCGCGCCGTCGTCGGTGACAAACACCTCACCGTGCTGATAGGGCGACATCGTGCCCGGATCAACGTTCAGATAGGGATCGCACTTCTGGAGGGTAATTCGAAGGCCGCGACTTTCCAGCAGGCAACCGATCGAAGACGCCGCGACGCCTTTACCGAGAGAGGAAACCACGCCGCCCGTTACGAATATGAACTGCGGGCGTTTCCGCAAGGTGCTCGATTTCCTCCGTGGGAATCGGCGTAAGAAACATTATGGACGGAGAGAGCTCGTGCGTCAACCGCGATTTTGCGTTTCAAACGCGCTCCAGCAGATGTGATCTGCATCACAGAGAAATGTGACCGCTGTCGCAGAGCAGTTTGTCGTTTCGCGCAAGCCTGGGGGTGTCGAACGCGCCGCGTGGAGGCGCAGAAAGGCGGCGGCCATGAATGCTCCGGCAACTGAAAAAGAGCGACAGCATAGAACAACCGCCACACTGACCCTTGAACTCGAGCCGCCAAATAGCGCACCCGAGCCACCGCCACCGACACAAAACGCCAGCGAATACAAGAAGCACAGTCTCGCCGCGCAATATTGGGGCGGCATCGCTCAGTCCAGACAGCCGATACGTCAAGTCGCTGCCCCCGACGCGCAAGCCACGTTCGTGCGGGGCATGCTCGACATGCCGACGGACCACAAGCAGAAAAATCCTACGGACTGGATTATTTCGGTCGCGGTGCACGTCCTGATCGTAACCGCCATAGTGATTGCGCCGCTCGCATTTACCCAAGCAATCGATCTTCGTGCGTTTCAACTGACCTACCTCACGATGCCTAAGCCGCCGGCAGCGGCGCCACCGCCATCAGCTCCTGCAGCCGTGCAGCAAGCCGCCAGGCGCGTGATTCGTGCGGTACGGTCGGCACTCGTTGCACCGACGTTAATTCCGAGACGAATCGAGATGGTTAAAGATGCGCCTGCGCCCGATGTTTCAGAAGGCGTCGTTGGCGGCATTCCGGGCGGCGAGTCCGGCGGCGTTCTGGGCGGGATATTGGGCGGAACGGAACGCGGACCTGCGGCTCCGGCCATCGCGCCACCGGCCCAGAAAAAAGTGTACCGCGTCGGAGGCGACGTCAAACCGCCGCGCGAGTTAAAGGTTGTTCCGCCGGTCTATTCTCCTATCGCGCAACAAGCACATACCGAGGGAGTCGTAATTATCGACGCGGTCATCGATGAGCACGGCGATGTGGTCGAAGCTCGGGCAGTCTCGGGGCCGGGCTTGCTCATCCCCGAGGCGCTGAAGGCCGTCATTCAGTGGAAGTATGAGCCAACATATTTGGACGGGCAGCCAGTGCCGATTCGGATGGAAGTCCAAGTTCACTTCCGTCTGCACTAGACGCGTCCCATAGCATTTACAGCGTAGCATTTCCGGGAGCCGAATCATGGTCCCGCACAGGCACCCTCGGAACGAACAAACAAACGAAAACAAGCAATCCAACCAGACGCGAGCAGCGGATGACACGTCACGCGTCACCGCGCTCGCTGAGAAGCTTTTCGACGCGGCCGATATCGGAGGGAACATCCACGCTCATGGCATCGTATTCCGTTTCAACGATGCGGATGCGGTAGCCGTTTTCGAGCCAGCGAAGCTGTTCGAGTTGTTCGAGCCGTTCAAGCTCGCCCGGAGGCAGGGTGGGAAAATCCAGTAACGCCTCCCGGCGAAAGGCGTAGAGGCCGATGTGTTTCCAATGCCGGGCCACGATCGATTCATTGCGATCGCGCACCCAAGGGATCGGTGCGCGGGAGAAATACAGCGCGTTGCTGTCGAAATCGCGGACGACCTTGGTGATATTGGGGTCCATGATGTCGTTCGCGTGCACGATCGCCGTGCAGGGTCCCGCAATCTGAACGGATTCGTCTTCCAGAATGGTTGAGGCGAGCGCGTCAATCGTGCCCGGATCGATCAAGGGTTCGTCTCCCTGCACGTTGACATAAATCTCCGCAGGAATGTGGACGGCGACCTCGGCCACGCGGTCGGTGCCGGTCGAATGGTCCCGGCGGGTTAAGATCGCTTCCCCGCCGAAGCTCGCTACGGCGCTCTCGATGCGCGAATCGTCCGTCGCGACGACGACGCGCGACACACGCCTAGCCTGGCGCACACGTTCGACAACGCGCTGTATCATCGGTTTCCCCGCGATCGGAGCAAGCGGCTTTCCCGGAAAACGCGATGAGGCGTACCGCGCGGGAATAACAGCTAGGACGTTGACAGATTCGGGATTTGCCACGGTAATTTTTGAAAGTCGAACCGCCGACGGCGCCATACTAGCACGACGCCAAACGGTGTCGTGTACGCATTGGGGATGAAAACGGGGCGCCACTTGATTTGACGAAGTATGGTGATAGTATGGCTTCGTAGGGTATTCGGGGGACATCTGTGAGGCTCGGCACGAACCAACTACGCCTCCGCCGGGGTTCACTGATTGCCTGTACCGCGCTCGCTATCGCTGCCGCAGTCGTAGCTCCCAGCTCAATCGCCGCTCAGGAAGCACCTGCGGGTCCTGCCTCGCCTCCGCCGTCCGGCGATTCGGTCGTGCTGCGCAAAGGCCAGCCGCTTCGAACTGAGACTGATCTGACTCTGGTGGGTGCGTCGGTCACGGATCCGATGGGGCGGCTTGTCACCGGCCTCGAGCAAGAGAATTTCCGCGTATTCGAAGACGGCGTGGAGCAGGAAATTCTGCGCTTCTCGAGCCAGGACGTGCCCGTGTCGATCGGCGTGATCTTCGACATGAGCGGAAGCATGTCTGACAAGATCGACAAGTCGAAGCAAGCTGCGGTGCAGTTTTTCCGGACTGCAAATCCGCAAGATGAATTTTTCCTGGTGAATTTCAACGATCGCGCGCAGCTCGTGAGCCAGTTCACCGGGAGCGTGGACGATCTTCAGAACCGGCTCATGTACGTGGGTGCGCACGGACTCACGGCTTTGTATGACGGCGTGTATCTCGGCCTTAGCGAAATGCGTGGAGCACACAACACGAAGAAAGCTTTGCTCATCATATCTGACGGGGGAGATAATCATAGTAGGTACAGCGAGACGGAAGTTCGCAAGTTCGTGCGCGAAGCGGACGTCCAGATTTACGCGATCGGGTTGTTTGAGCCCGATGGCGGCCCGACGCAGGAAGAACGCCAGGGACCCGGTCTGCTGGCGGATCTGACGGCGATGACGGGCGGCCGGGCGTTCTCGGTACAGAACTTGAATCAACTGCCGGACGTCGCGTCAAAAATCAGCATGGAGTTACGCAATCAATATGTACTGGGATACAGGCCAAGTCATCGAGAACACGACGGGAAGTGGCGCAAGATCAAGGTCAAGCTCCGCCCACCCAAGGGATTGCCACCACTCACTGTTTCCGCGAAAACCGGGTACTTCGCGCCGGGGCATTAGCGCGACGTCCGCCATTGCGCTCTGCGTAGTCAGTCTAGTGACTGCATTTGCGGGCGTGTCCGCGAAAGCGCAAGAAGCCCCTCCCAATCTTCAGGTCCCAGCAGGTCCGCCACCTCCTCCAGGCGCACAGCAGAGGCCAAGCAAGATCAAAAGCGACGTGGATCTTGTGGTCCTGCACGTCACGGTCGCCGATGACCGAGGCGCATTCGTACCGGATCTCAAGGAAGGAAACTTCCGCGTCTTCGAGCAGAGCATCGAACAGCGGATTTCGTTCTTTTCACGAGAAGACGTGCCGGTAACGATGGGACTGGTCATCGACAACAGTGGGAGCATGCGCGAGAAACGCGAACAAGTGAACGCCGCGGCGATGACATTCGTTCGCACGAGCAATCCTCAGGACGAGGCGTTCGTCGTCAACTTCAATGACGAGTATTACCTCGACACCGAAGGCGACTTCACGAGCGATCAGAAGAATCTGGACGACGCACTTTCGCGAATCGATACGCGCGGCAGCACGGCGCTCTACGATGCCGTGATCGGCTCGCTCGCGCACATCAAGAAGGGGCACAAGGACAAGCGCGTCATCCTGCTGGTGACGGATGGAGACGACGACGCGAGCCAGAAAACCTTCGAGGATACGATCAAGGCTGCGGAGCAATCGAACGCGACGATCTACACGATCGGTGTGTTCAGCGACGACGATCGCCAGCACGAGAAGCGAATGGTGCGGCACTCGAAAAAGATTTTGACCGAGCTTGCCGAGGCGACCGGCGGACAGGCGTACTTCCCCGACAGCCTGAGCGACGTGAAGCCGATCTGCGAGCAAGTGGCACGCGAGATTCGGAATCAGTACACGATCGGCTACTATCCAACGAATTCAGCGAAAGACGGGACGTTCCGGACGGTGCAGCTCAAGGTGATTCCGCCCAGTGGGCGAGGCAAGCTTTCCGTGCGCACACGGACCGGATACTATGCACCAACGTCTTCTGCTTCCGACGAACACGCTTCCCTGCCCCCGGGCTAGTCCCCGAATCAGTTCTAGGTCACTTCGCAGGAACAATCTTCGTGTCGTAGGCAAATGTCAGGATCGATTCAACTTGGACGGGCTCGCCCTGATTGATGGCTGGCTTGAATTGCCAGTTCAAGACTTGTTCGCGTGCAGCAGCGGTCATGATCGGATTGTCGGAGTTGAGCGGAAGGGTCTCGCGCACGTGGCCCTGGCGATCGATGCAAACGTAGATGCTAAGAGTTCCCGGATTGCGTCCGCTCGTAAGAGTCGGCCAGTGCATGTCCGGAGCGCTTACGGCGAGACCGCGCAGCGTCGCTTCGCTGATGAGTATGGTCCTCAGCGGCGCGATGCTAGGTTGATCGGACTTAAACAGCGAGTCGTCCGGTGCCTGCAGCGCCTCCAAGACGTAGATGTCCGCCCGAAGCTCAGTTCCTGACTCGATATACTCTCCGAGTTTGCGGGCCACCTGCTTCTCGCCGAATTTCTTGTAGTCCGCGTAGCTGATCTCATACCCAGGCACGCCAATCGACGCGATTAGGTCGTCCTGAAAGCAGTAGGTCGAGAAGACTTTGTTCGTCACCGGCGGGTTGCTCGCCAGAAACATGAATCGACGGCAGACCTGTTCCCCGCCAATCATAGGGTTATCCGAGGATGCAGACATGTTTACATTCTGAAGACGCGCGCCGGGGTCGAAGATCCCGTTCACAATTGTTCGCAGCCAGTTTGGATAGTAATCACCGGTGATCCGTTCAGCGGTAGTGGCGCCGTTCACTATTAGCACTTCTGAAAAATCTGCGGTCTTGATCGTTCGCCGCCATTTGCCCGGTGCGACCCAGTGTTCCTCGATTTCGGCGTTATGGCTGTCGTTTTCCCGGTCGGATGACTCGAAAACCTTGGCCTTGAGATGAAACGGCTGCGATCCGGGCAGCGTCAGCTGCGATTGTTCGATTGCGTGTTTCGGAAGCTCTGCGAGGGAGACCTTCTCTTTGGCTTGCGCGCGAGCTACCGTTACAACAACGGCGAACAGGAATACACAAATGTTTCTAAACATGGCGTTCAATATTTCGCATGAATAGGGGCCGTTCTGCAATACCCCTAGGCCTATTTCAGACGGACACGCGAAGGCGTATAATTTTTTGTTTAAGCAGATGGCAACGAAACCCACTGAGTGCGTCGTCTCTGAGAGCGTGATCCCCGCCAGGGCAGGATTCCAACCTGCAGCCGAAAACGCTGAAGAAATTCGGGTTCGAGGGGCGCGGGTTCATAACCTCAAGAATATCGACGTTGCAATTCCGCACAACGCGATTACGGTCGTAACAGGCGTATCCGGCTCCGGCAAGTCGAGCCTCGCGTTCGATACACTCTACGCCGAGGGACAGCGGCGTTATATCGAGTCGCTCTCCGCATATGCCCGCCAGTTTCTCGAGCGAATCGAGAAACCGGACGTGGACGAGATCACCGGCATCGCGCCGGCGATTTCAATTCGCCAGAAAAACTCGACGCGCAATCCGCGATCGACCGTCGCAACTGCAACGGAAATCTTCGACTATCTGCGATTGCTCTACGCGCGCGTGGGCCACACGTTCTGCCTGAAGTGCGGTGAGGAAGTCCGCAAGGACACGCTCGACGAAGTCGCGGCCCGGGTATTGGCTCTGCCCGAAGGCCAGCGATTCTACGTTCTGTATCAGCTGGCGCTCGCGGGCGAGACGACACCAGCACAGGAAGCAACGGGCACGCGTTCGCGAAAGGCCGGCCGTCCCACTCCCGATGCAATTCGACAAGCCCTCATCAGCTTGAGGAAACGAGGATTCAACAGGCTGTATCAGTCCGGGCGCGTTTTCGAATTTGCGACTCCCGAAGAATTGCTCGACGTGGATTTCGGCAAGCCGGTTTACGTGCTGGTGGACCGGCTCGCGCTTTCTCCCGAGATTCGTTCGCGCCTGATGGATTCGATTGAAATCTGTTACCGCGAGGGTCGCGGCGAAGCGATTCTGGAGTTCGTTTCCGAAGGCGCGCAAGCGGCCGCGCCGGAAAGGCTTGTGTTCAACGAGCGTTTCGAATGCAAGAAGTGCGGCGCGACCTACCAAGAGCCTGAACCGCGGCTTTTCTCCTTCAACAACCCGTACGGTGCGTGCCCGCGCTGCCAGGGATTTGGAAATACGATCGATTTCGATCTCGATCGCGTGGTGCCTGACAAAGGGAAATCGCTGGGCGACGGAGCGATTGAGCCCTGGACGAAGCCACGATATCGGCAACTGGCAATCGACATGAAGCGGTACGCCCGCGCCAAAGGCATCCCGCTCGACGTGCCGTATCGCGACCTGACCACAGCGCAGCGAAACGCGATTCTCGATGGAGACCGCAGCGAAGATTTCACGGGCGTGAAGGGTTTCTTTGGCTGGCTGGAGCGCAAGAAATACAAACTGCACGTACGCGTTTTTCTGAGTCGTTATCGCGGGTACGCGACCTGCCCGGACTGCCGTGGAACGCGCCTCCGCGCCGAAGCTCGCGCCGTGAAGATCGCGGGGAAGTCGATCACCGAAGTTTGTCAGATGACGGTAAAGGAGGCGCGGCCGTTTTTCGACGGCATGGAACTGAGCACGGCCGAAACGCGGATTGCCGATAAGGTCCTTGAGGAGATTCAGCAGCGGCTCCGCTTCCTCGATGAAACAGGGCTCGATTATCTTACGCTCGACCGGCTGACCTCGACTCTTTCCGGCGGCGAGGCACAGCGGATCCAGCTTGCCACTTCGCTTGGGTCGCATCTCGTGGGAGCGCTTTATGTGCTCGACGAGCCGTCGATCGGACTGCATCCGCGGGACACGAACCGGCTCATCGACATCCTCAAGGGCCTTCGAGATCTGGGCAACACGCTTCTGGTGGTCGAACACGATCCGGATACGATTCTGGCGGCGGATCGCGTTCTCGACCTGGGCCCCGGCGCGGGCGAACACGGCGGCGAACTGATGTTTGCCGGGACGCGCGAGGAACTGCTCGAGGATCCACAGTCGCTGACCGGCCGTTACCTGCGCGGCGAATTGCGAATCGCGGTCCCTTCGCGGCGCCGCAGGCCGCACGGGAAGTTCCTAAAGATTTTCGGCGCGCGAAGCCACAACCTCAAGGCCATCGACGTCACGATTCCGCTGGGGATGCTCGTGGCCGTGACGGGCGTTTCGGGCTCGGGCAAATCGACGCTCGTCTATGACGTAGTTCACAAGGCGCTCGAAGCCAAACGCGTCGATGGGAATTGGCGCGAGTACTGCGACCGAATCGAAGGCGACGCCGCGATTCAGGCCGTTGAAATGGTTGACCAGTCGCCGATTGGCCGCACGCCGCGCTCGAATCCCGCGACATACATGAAAGCATTCGACGCGATCCGCGAGGTCTACGCCTCGACGCCGGACGCGAAGAAACGCAACCTGACGGCTGGGCACTTTTCGTTCAATATTCCAGGGGGACGTTGCGAGGCGTGCCAGGGCGACGGCACGGTAACCGTCGAAATGCGGTTCTTGGCGGATGTCGAGCTGGTGTGCGAGGAATGCCGGGGGGCGCGATACAAGAGCAGCGTCCTCGATGTGCGCTATCGAGACAAGAACGTCCATGAAACGCTGCAACTTACCGTGCGCGAGGCACTGGCGTTTTTTGCGGCGCATCCCAAGGTGACTTCGCGCTTGCGCGTGCTAGATGAAGTCGGGCTTGGGTATTTGCGACTGGGCCAGTCCGGGACTACGCTCTCGGGTGGCGAGGCGCAACGCCTGAAACTGGCCGCGCATCTTACCCGACAGGACAACGCCGGAATTCTGTACATTTTCGACGAACCGACAACAGGACTTCATTTCGACGACATTCAAAAATTGTTGACCGCGTTTCGAAAACTGATCGAAGGCGGCGCTTCCGTTCTGATCATCGAACACAACATGGACGTAATAAAATCCGCCGACTGGATCGTTGATTTGGGACCGGAGGGCGGCGACGCTGGCGGACGTGTAATCGCTGCGGGCACTCCGGAACAGGTGGCGCGAAACTCGCAGTCGCACACTGGGAAATTCCTGGCTCGCGTTCTGGGTTCGGATAACGGCACCTATCACAACCACCACGCAAAGACGCCTCCGCGGACCGGCGCCTCACCGTTGAACGGACCGCGTCGCGGCTAATGTTTGCGAGTGGCAGCGCGATGAATTTCATCACGAAATCGCTAGCCTGTTGCACATTTCTTGTGGCGTTTGCCAGCGCCCACCAAGCGTGCGCGCAAAGCAGTAAAACCACCTCTAAAAGGCACGTGACTTCAGATCCCACTGCGGAGGAACTGAATCGACTTTTGGCGTCGGCGCAGGAAGCGGTGGACAAACAGGATTATGCAACTGCGGCGCAAGACTACGAGGATTATCTCGCGAAGAAGCCCGACGATGCGATGGTTCACTTCAATCTGGGATATGTGTACACCGCTCTAAAGCGTGAGGACGATGCCAGAGCGGAGTATGAAAAGGCGATTGGTCTCGATCCCGGCGATCCCAAGATGGCGCCAGCGTACCGAAATCTGGGCATGACGCTGATTCCGAAGGATCCGGCGGCAGCGATTGATCCGCTCCAGCATGCGGCAGAACTCCAGCCGCAGGACGCTCAAGTGAAGTGGCTTCTCGGCATGGCGCTGGAAAACAGCGGGAAGCTTGCGCCGGCAATTGAACAACTTCAGGCCGCGCAAAAGCTCGACGATAAGGATGCCGAGATCGGAATTTCCTTGGGAAACGCTTTGTTGAATGCGGATCGCTACGTGGATGCTGAGTCGGCGTACCGGACGACGCTCACGCTCAATCCGGAGGGCGATCTGCTCCGCCAAGCGCATTTGGGCCTGGCAAAGAGCCTCGTTGCGCAAAAGAAACTCGATACTGCAGTGGCGGAATTCGCCGCGTATCTGGAGCTCGCTCCGAATGACAACGCGGTGCGAATCGAGCGAGCCTCCGCGCTCGTAGATCTCGGGAAAGACGACGACGCACTGGCCGAACTCAATCGGGCGACTGCGACAGGACCAGAGAGTGCGCCGACTCTCAAACTGCGGTCGCAAATATACTGGGAGAAGAAACGCTACGACGACGCCATTCCTGTCCTCCAAAAGGCAGCGGTTTTGTTGCCAGCCGATCCCGACATTCCGGCGCGGCTGGGGCGCGTTTATATGGCAAAGAAGGACTACCCGAATGCCCTGCACTGGTTTGTCGCGGCGTATAAGATGAGCCCGAATGCCAACGATTTGCTGACGCAGGTCGTCGAGGCGGAGTACCTCAACCAGAACTATGCGGCGGCTTTGGCGGGTCTTGACGTGCTTGCAAAGCGCGAAGAACTTCCGCTAGGAAGCCTGTACCTCCGCGCGACCTGCTACGACAAACTCGGGCAAATTCCAGAGGCGCTGGATGCGTACCAGAAGTTTCTCCAGTTGAACAAAGATCAGAACAGCGATATGTATTTCGTATCGACCTCGCGCCTGCGAGCCCTCACCCGCGAACTGCAGGAAAAGAAGAGGTAGCCCTTGCATGCCTTCGTCGCAACCTGGTGCGCTGCCCTCCTCTCCGCAGCGCTCGCAGCGCCTTCTCTGCCCCAGAGCCAAGCTCCGGATTTGCGTTCCCGATTCGAACACGAAGCAAATCCCGTCCAAAAGGCCAAGCTGATGCCGGCTCTGGGAGACGCGGAGTTCGCGGAAATCCGGAAGGACGCCGAGGCTAATAATCTGACCAAGGCTTTATCAGTACTGCGCAGATATCGCGACGATGTTCGCGATTGCATTAGGAGACTCGAAAGCGCAAAACTCGATGCGGAAAGGCATCCCTCTGGGTTCAAGCAACTGCAGTTCTCGGTACAGGCAGCGCTCCGGCGCATCGACATGCTACTTCCGGCGATGACAAATGACGAGCAGGTTCCATTTCTGGAAGTCCGAAAGGATCTCGACGAAACAAACCGGCATCTAATCGAGCAGCTGTTCCCTGGGAAGCCTCCAGAGCAGCCGCAAGCGGCCAAGCCGAAGGAATAGTGACCTTCATGTCGTGTCGAATGACCGCAACTTTGATTTTGGTGCTGGCGCCGTTTTCAGCGGTTCGGGCGGCTGCACGCGTGCCGGCTGCGCAATTCCAGCCGCGGGACTATCTGAGCGACGAGGAAGCGGACAAGATTCGAGATGCGCTGACCCCGGCTGAGAGAATCGCTCTTTACATATCGTTTGCTGAGGATCGCCTCAAGAAGTTCGACTATGAACTCAATCGCACCACACCGGAGCGCCGACGGACCGAAATTCTGAATGGATTGCTGAACGGATACGTCGGCTGCGTGGATGACGGCGCCGATCAGATCGACATGGCGCGCGAAAAACAGGCGGACATACGCGCGGCTCTCAAACTGATGCGAACGAAATACAATGAGTTTCTCGTTCAGCTTCAGAAATACGATAAAGACGGCAAGGATCTTGAGACCTACCGCGACACGCTCGACGACGCGATCGAGGGCACGAAGGACGCGCTATCCGATGTCGCCGAGGCAGAGAAGGAAATGCTGCCGGCTCCCGTGCGGAGGAAACCTTGAAGCGACCGGGCGGGGACCGCAGAAGTGTTCCCGGCGGAGAGCAACTTTTTCAACGCATCTATACGCGGCTGGGATGTGAAGGGCGGCCGCCGCGATTCGTAGTCGAATATCACCCCTACGTCGATCTCACCCACACGATCCGCCTGCGGGAGGACACCGCGCATGTCCGGATTTCCGATGTGTTGACGCGCGCTCCACGAAGAGTGCTGGAAGCCGCTGCGGCCATCTTACTAGGACGGCTTTACCGGCGCCGTACACCGGCCGATCTCCTCGATACCTATAGACGCTTTTCGTACTCGCCGTCAATTCGACAGCGACTGTTGCATCTCCGCGCGCGTCGTGCGCGACGAACCGAACACCGGCCTATCGGCCAGCACTACGATCTCGCACCGCTTTTCGACGAACTAAATCGCAGGTATTTCTACGGGGCCCTTCCCCGACCACGTCTTGGATGGAGCCAACGGGTATGGCGGACACAGCTAGGGTGTTTCGATCCGGCACTGAACCAAATCCTCTTGAACCGGCAGCTTGACCAGCCACGTGTACCTGAATACGTGGTTGCGTATGTGCTTTATCATGAGATGCTTCACGTCAAACACCCCATGCGGTTTGAACGCTGCCGTCGCACTTCGCACTCCCGCCACTTTCGGGAAAAAGAAAAACAGTTTGCAGCGTACCGCCGCGCTATGCGCTTCCTGGCGCATTTCCCCGCTTCCGGCCGCTAGTTAGATCGCATTTTGTTCTGTAGTCCTACCTCCGATGTGCCGATTGAGGTGATTTGAGCCTGCCCGTCCTCCCACGGGAGACAACCGGACAGCCGCCCCCAACTACGGCAAAGAAGGACGCCCGCTCACGGCGCTGGTACGTGCGATGCCATTTTGGTTTCGAGCTCTATCTAAAACGTTCCGTGGCAGTCAACCTGGCCCTCACACCCTCATGCGGAGGATCGAGCGTCGAGAATGGTTGCTGTGGAGCTTTGCAATATGCGTCACACTCCTTCTCACGGCCGGAATCGTTTCGTTCATCTTTCCGATGGTTCACCAGGACATCAGCGATTTCGATAGCTTGCACCTGAATCTTGCAGTTCGAGGGCTGGTCGGACTGGTTCTGCTTTTCGACGTCTACACGATCTATCAGCAACTGCAAATCTACCGCATTCGCAAAGAGTTGGTTAAGAGGGAAGAACTTTTCCGGCTGATCAGCGAGAACGCCGGCGACATGATCGCGGTCGTAGACGCAGACGGCAAACGCCTCTACAACAGCCCTTCCTACGAACGGATTCTCGGTTACACCGTCGAGGAACTTCAGAGTACCTCCTCTTTCGATCAGATCCATCCCGACGATCGGCCCCTGGTGGAAGAAGCCGCGCGAGAGGCCAAGGAGCGGGGCGTAGGCCGCTCGGTTCAGTACCGAATGCGCCACAAAGATGGAAGCTGGAGAATTCTCGAGTCTGGCGCAAACGTGGTGCGCGGGCCCGATGGAGCGGTCGAAAAACTGGTCGTGGTGAACCGCGATGTCACGGCGCGGAGGCAATTGGAAGAACAATTCCGCCAGGCGCAAAAAATGGAGGCCGTAGGCAGGCTTTCAGGCGGTGTAGCACATGATTTCAATAATCTCCTAGGCGTGATCATCGGATATGCCGAGTTTCTCCAAGAGCAGCTACTTCCGCAAAATTCACTACGCGGGAGCGTGGATGAAATCCTGAAGGCAGGAAAGCGGGCCACTTCGCTGACGCGCCAGCTTCTCGCGTTCAGCCGCCAGCAGGTCCTGGACCCAAAGGTGATCGACCTAAACGCCGCGGTTTCCGATATGGAGAAATTATTGCGGCGGCTGATCGGTTAAGACATCGAGCTGCAAACTTCGCTCAATTCTAACCTGGGACCAGTGAAAGCGGATCAGGGCCAATTCGAACAGGTGATCTTGAATCTGGCTGTGAACGCCCGAGACGCGATGCCTCAGGGAGGAAAGCTCACGATTTCAACCGAGAACTTCACCATGGACGAGTCTTTCGTGCGCCGCTATCCATATCCCGTGCAGCCCGGACCCTACATTCGCCTGACCGTGTCCGATACCGGAATCGGGATGGATTCCGACACCAAGGTTCGTGCTTTTGAGCCGTTTTTTACAACAAAGGGTAAGGGGAAAGGCACAGGCCTGGGCCTCGCAACAGTGTACGGCGTCGTGAAGCAAAGTGGAGGCTACATCGATATCGAGAGCGCACCCGGCGCGGGAGCGACGTTCAAGATATACCTGCCTCGCGTCGATGGGGAGGTGGAGACCCAACTTGTTCATTCGGATTCCGACCGGAAAGCCGTCGCGGGTAAAGAAACGATTCTTTTGGTGGAGGACGAAGAATCACTCCGGACGCTCACGCGACAAACACTGCAACTGAGCGGATACACGGTGGTCGAAGCGCGGGATGGCTTGGACGCTCTGGAGGTCGCGAAGACCTTCAACGGCGCGATCGACCTGCTGCTGACCGATATCGTGATGCCCGGAATGGGAGGGAGGGCGCTGGCCCAGGAACTTGGCCGCAAGCGGCCGGAGATCAGAACGATATTCATGTCCGGATATGCCGGCCAAGCACCAGGCGCACAGGGTCCGCTTGATCCGGGCAGCGACTTCGTTGCGAAACCATTTACGCGCGAGGTTCTAGCTCGAAAAATTCGCGGGGTTCTCGATCGCCCCCTTGTTACGGAGTCGAAATGAGCACATTGACAAGCAAGCCGGGAAGCTCCAATGCTGCCGAGGCAGCCGCTCGCAAAATGCCCAAGGTACTGGTCGTCGACGACGACGAGACCATACGCAGAATGTTCCGAATGAGGCTGGCTGACACCTACGAGATCGTCGACACGGGTGATCCGGAACAAGCCGTGGCCTTGACGCTCGAGCAGAAGCCCGATGCCATCTTGATGGACCTGATGATGCCGGGATTTTCGGGCTTTGAACTCTGTCAGACCCTGCACACTTTGAGTTACACGTCTCGGATTCCGATCTTTGTCGTGACGGGCGAGTCGGGCACGAAATACAAAGAGCACTGTGCGAGCCTCGGTGCGAAGGGTTTCTTCCAAAAGCCGATTGACTTCGCGGCTTTGAAGGCGACGCTTGCGGCAGAGATGCAAACGAAACTGCCGGAGCGACGCAAGCACAAGCGCGTACAAATGCGGGTCTTGCTGAGGTTGCGGGGCGTCGGCGGGGATGGTAAGAGCTTCGAGCAATTGACCACTACTGAAAATCTCAGCGCGGGCGGTTTCCTGGCCAACTGCGCTGCAACACTTTCGAAAGGCACGGCTGTTGAAGTTTTCTTGACCGCCGGAGGACACGAGCGGTTCGCGGGCCGAGCTCAGGCCGTACGCAAGGAATCTCCCGGCTCGCCGTGGCAGCGATACGGTTTTCAATTCATAGAAACGACTTCTGATTGGGTGCTGCAGGATAAGTGACGTTTGGCGCGCGGGGCCGCCTTCGTGCCCAAGGACTCGGCGGCCGAGACATGCTTACTGGTTCGCGAGTTTTTCGATCTTCTTCTGAATCTTCTTGGCGTCGGGAGCGCTCGGATAGGTCTTGAGATAGTCGCGGTAATAATTCAAAGCATCCGGAACGTCTCCTCGTTTTTCATAAATCTCCGCGAGCATCAGGCGTGGTTTCGCCAAATTCGGCTTCTGGCTGATCGCCTCTTCGAGCCGAGGAATCGCGGCGTCCGGATCTCCCTTGTGAATGTAATACTCGGCGACTTCCATATCTTCTTCCGGCGAAGCTGGTGTAGGAGGAGCGTCGCTATCCACTATTCGGGGTTGCGCCGGAGCGTTTTTCCCCTGGGGCCGTGACTTATTCTTGTCCTTGGCGCTTGGCGGAGGCGTTGGAGGTGGCGTCCCGGACGGCGTATCTTGAGCAGCCCAGGCGGCTGCCACGAGGCTCGAACTCAACATGAAAATTTGCATTACGCGCTTGAGCATGTGGGTTCTCGTCCTACTTAGAATGCGTTTGTTATGATGAAAGATGCATCGCCCGGAGGCGTTGATCCGGGGCGAAGCAAGTCTCAACAATTCTAACGCGCCGCACATGGAACTCCGCGAAAAAGTCGATCAACTCCCTACTCAGCCGGGCGTGTATATGTTTCAGGATGCGGGCGGCACGATCCTTTATGTGGGCAAGGCACGTTCGCTTCGCAGCCGCGTAAAATCCTACTTCCTCGAATCCCGCTGGCTGGACGCGAAAACCGGCTCGCTGGTCCGCGAGATCGCGGACTTGCAGTACATCGTCGTCGACAACGAGCGGGAGGCGTTGGCCCTTGAAAACAATCTGATTAAGCAACATAAGCCGAAGTTCAATGTCCTGCTGCGCGACGACAAGACCTACCCGTACATTCGCTACACGGCGTTCGAAAAGTACCCGCGCGTTTACGTTACGCGGCGGCTGATCAAAGATGGATCCGTCTATTTCGGGCCTTACTTTCCAGCGAGCCTCGCGCACCGATTGGTTCACCTGATCCACAAGCATTTTCTGGTGCCGTCGTGCACCGTGGATCTCGAGAGAAAGCATCCGCGGCCCTGCTTGCAGTACTACATCCACCGTTGTCTCGGTCCGTGTGCGTCGCTCGTGACGGACGAGCGCTACTCTGAAGCCGCCCGCGACGTTCGATTGTTTCTCGATGGGCGGCGAAGCGATCTGTCACGCAGCTTGACGACGCGAATGGAGCGCGCTTCAAGCGAAGAGCGTTACGAGGAAGCGGCCAGCTACCGCGATCTGCTTCGCACCCTTTCGGAGATGGAGGAACGCCAGAAAATTGCGGCGGCCGAGGGCGACGACACCGACGTCCTGGCCTCGTACGCGGAACCACCCCAGGTCGCTGTAAATCTGTTCCACCTGCGTGGAGGGCGAGTCGTCGACCGCCGAGACTTCTATTGGGAGGATCTCGAGGAGTTCGATCCCGCCGAGTTCTTGCCGTCGCTACTGAAGCAGCTTTACCTCGATGCCGCCTATCTTCCCCGCTACATTCACGTGCCGATGGATTTTGAGGAACTCCCGCTGCTGGAGGACGTTTTGGGCGACACGGCCGGGCATCGCGTCGAAATCCTGAACCCTCAGCGCGGGCAAAAGCATGCCTTTCTCGAACTGGTGGAGAAGAATGCCAAGCATTCGTTTGTGCAGCGCTTCCGCGTATTGAAACCATCCTCGAAAACGATTGCGGATGCGCTCGAATCAGCGCTCGGATTGCCGGAACCGCCGAAGAGAATCGAATGCTTCGATATTTCGCACATTCAAGGGTCCGATACTGTCGCATCAATGGTGGTCTGGGAAGACGGACGAATGACGAAATCGGAGTACCGAAAGTTCATCATTCGAGGCAGCGCGATGAGCGAAGGAGCTGAGAAGGCCGAGGGCTTGCTGCGCGACGACTTCGCGAGCATGCGCGAAGCGGTCGAGCGACGCTATCGACGGCTGCGCGACGAGAACAAACCGATGCCGAGCCTGATTTTGATCGATGGCGGCGTCGGGCAGCTTCACGCTGCCGCTCAGGCGCTAGACAAGCTCGAAATCATCAATCATCCGGTGGCGAGCATCGCCAAGAAAGAGGAAATTCTTTACGTTCTCGGGCGCGAGAACGAGCCGATCGTGCTCGATCACCACTCGCCCGTTTTGCACTTAATCCAACAGATTCGGGACGAAACGCACCGCTTTGCGGTGACTTTCCACCGCCAGCGACGTTCCAAGGGACGCATCCGCACGGCGCTCGTGGAAATTCCCGGAGTTGGAAAGCGCACGGCGCAGAAACTGCTGCGGCGATTCGGCAGCGTGACGCGGTTGCGCGAACTCACTCTCGAGGAACTTTCCGACGAATTGCCTCGTGCACAAGCGCAACGCGTCTTTGAAGGCTTGCGCAACACGGCAAATGTCGAGAGGCCCGCCCACTAGCTTGCCTGCAGTGGCCATCGCGCGGTCTTGCCTGTACTGTGAAGCCTATGCTACTGTCACTCTCGGAGGTGCAACATGGCCGAAAACGTTGGCTCAAAGGTTAGTTTCTTCCTGGTGGGCCTTGGGATTGGTGCACTCATTGGCATTCTTTTTGCGCCGAAGTCTGGCGAAGAGACACGGGAGTATCTCTCTTCAAAAGCCGATGAGGGGCGGGAATACGCCCAGCGGAAAGCGAGGGAGCTTCGGGAACGCGCTGAAGATTTGATCGAACGCAGCAAAGAGATTATGGCGCGGCAGAAAGAAGCGGTAGGCTCCGCAGTCGACGCGGGCAAGGAAGCATACAAGCGCGAAGCCAAGATTTCGTAGCGTTCCGGAGGCGCAATGTCGGGCTTGGTTGAAGCGTTCATCATAATCGCGACGATCGCCATTGTGATTCAGATGGGGATTCTGCTGGCGATGTTTGTGCAGATGCGAGTGGCGGTGCGGCAGTTCACCCGCATCGCGATGCAGCTTCAAGCCCGGATCGATCCGATTCTCCTACGTACCAACCGAATCCTTGAGGACTCTGAGGACCGCATTCGGAGCATTATGGGAGACGCGGCGGAGCTGACGAGGCTTGCTCGTAGCCAGGCGCAGAAAGTTGATCGCGTCTTCACGGATGCTGTCGAAAGGCTTCGCCTGCAAGTAATGCGGGCCGATCAGATTCTGACGGGAACGATGGAAGTAATTGAAGACGCCGGCTCAACGTTTCGTTCGAAACTCTGGCAGCCGTTTCAACAGGCGTCGGCGGTGCTTAAGGGCGTCAAGGCCGGACTTGATTTCATCCGCGGGCAAAAGCGCCGGCCCGAACCCGACGCGGCCACGCAGGACGAAGAACTTTTCATCTAACGCTGCACTTCCCCTTCCTCGTTTTCGCACGGTAATTTCTCGTATGTACGATTTGCTGTCAGATGCGCGACGATGCCGCTCCGCGCAGTTACTGAGCGATCCAGCCGCCGCCGAGCACCTGCTCGCCCGAGTAGAACACAGCGGCCTGTCCCGGGGTGATGGCGCGCTGCGGCTCGATGAACGTGACGCGCGCGGTAGTAGCATCCAGCGGAGTGATTTCCGCTTCGGCCGGCTCATGACGATTCCGGATGCGCACGTGAGCGCGCACCGGGCCGTCCGGCGCCGTAAATGGAATCCAGTTCACGTCGCGGACATTGCAAGCGACGCTGCGGAGTTCTGCATCTCCGCCGACAACGACGCGATTGTTGGCACGATCGAGCGCGACGACGTAAAAAGGGCGGCCTGCCGCGAAGCCGAGTCCTTTGCGTTGTCCGACGGTGAAGTTGTGAAGCCCATTGTGACGCGCCAGGACCTCACCTGACGTTGAGACAATTTCTCCAGGCTGGCTGAACTCGACGCTACCCCCGGTTCCCTGCTCTTCCAGATAGCTCTCAATAAAGCGCACATAGTTGCCCGTCGGCACGAAGCAAATTTCCTGGCTCTCTGGCTTGTCGGCGACCGGGACCGCGAAGCGTCGCGCAATCTCGCGAACCTCCTGTTTGGTCATTTCGCCGAGGGGAAATTCAGCCCGGGCGAGCTGCTCTTGCGTGAGGCCGAAAAGGAAGTACGACTGGTCCTTCGATTCGTCGATCGCGCGGAGCAATTCAAAGCGCCCGGTCTCCGGATTCTTGCGGACCCGCGCGTAATGACCGGTGGCGATGCGCTCAGCGCCGATTTGCCGCGCCGTCGCGAGAAGCTGCTCGAACTTGACGCCGTTGTTACAGTGCGTGCAGGGAATCGGCGTGCGTCCAGCGAGGTAGTCATCGACAAAAGGGCGCACGACTGTTTGCTCGAATTCACGCTCGAAATTGACGACGTAGTACGGAACGGCGAGGTGCTCCGCGACGCGCCGCGCATCGTACACGTCGTCCAGCGAACAGCAGCGATGTTGCCGCGGGCCGTCACCGTGTAACTGCGGCAGTCGCCTTTGATTCCAGAGTTGCATCGTCAAGCCGATGACTGGCACGCCGCGTTCCCGTAGGATGGCAGCGACGGTCGAACTATCTACGCCTCCGGACATGGCGACGGCGATCGTGTTCGCGGCCGGCGTGGCAGCGTAGCGCTCGATTTCGAATTGGGCTGCGGGTGCCATGGCAAGATTAACGTGCGATAGCGGCGTGCGGCTCGCGCGGAGATAGAGCACGAATGCGCGCGACGACCGACGGGATCACAGCTATCGCGTAGTCGATCTCCTCAGACGTCGTCGGGCGCCCGAGACTAAACCGAAGGCTTGAGCGCGCGTCATCACGGGAAAGCCCCGCAGCGAGCAGAACGTGCGACGGCTCTGTCGAGCCAGACGAACACGCTGCACCCGTGGAGCAGGCAATTCCCTGCAGATCGAGCGAGATAAGCAAAGCCTCTCCGCCCGCGCCGGGAAAACTCATATTCGACGTGTTGGGCACGCGATGGGCGCGGTCGCCATTCACCCGCGAATTGGGAACTTGCTCGAGCAACGCCGATTCCAATCGATTGCGGAGGGCGCCGATACGCACCGAATCTTCCGCAAGCAGATTTCGCGCAAGCTCGGCCGCTTTGCCAATGCCAACGATGCCGGGAACATTTTCGGTTCCCGGCCGGCGGTCGCGTTCCGCATGGCCGCCAAAGAAACGTGGAGCGAGCGGAGTGCCAGCGCGAACATACAGCGCGCCGACCCCCTTCGGCCCGCAAAACTTGTGTGCAGAAATCGAAAGTAAATCGACGCCCAAGCGGCTCACGTCGAGCGGCACCTTGCCAGCCGACTGAACCGCGTCGCAATGGAATCGCACACCGGCTTCGGCCGCAATTCGTGCGATTTCTTCGATTGCCTGAATCACGCCAAGTTCATTATTCGCGTGCATCGCGCTGATCAGCACCGTTTCCGGACGCAGCGCGCGGCGAATTTCTTCGGGATCAACGAGACCTTGCGAATCGCGCGATTGCTTGACGGGAACAATCGTCACTTCGATGCCCTGGCGCTCCAGTTCTTCGCAACTGTGCAAAATCGCGTGATGCTCGATCGCGGTCGTGATGACGTGCTTTCGCGCCTTGGTCAAAGCCGCGACTGAGCCGAACAAAGCCAGGTTGTCCGCTTCGGTGCCGCCGCTTGTAAACACGATTTCGCTCGGCATCGCCCCAATCAGTGCCGCGACCGATTCGCGAGCATGATCGACCGCCGCACGAGCGCGCTGGCCGGGCGTGTGGACCGACCCCGCGTTGCCGAAGTTGTCGCGCAGAAACGGCAGCATGGCCTCGAGGACCGGAGGGGCCACTGGAGTTGTCGCGTTGTGGTCGAGGTAGACCTGCATGTTCAGACCCTTAATACGTCAGAATAATGGCTGCCGGAGACAGGGTCAAGCAACCTCGGCACCGCCGGATCGGTGAAACATTTCGGGCGCACGCAGCGTATCTTGCAGTGAATGGAGGTAAGCCGATGGCCTCACCGCCAGTTGGGCCCCCAAGACCGAGACACGGTTCGTTTGTAGGACCTGTAATTCTCATCCTTATTGGCGTGTTTCTGTTGCTCTGCACGCTGTATCCCGGTTTTGATCCTTGGCCATGGCTATTTCGATATTGGCCCGTGATCCTGATTGCGATCGGCCTTGGCAAAATCTGGGACAGCTATTACGCCCGGCAACATCCCGAGCGAGCAACCAGTCCTTGGATTACGGGGACAGGATTGGCCTGGATCGTCCTCATCCTGCTTTTCATGCTCGTCTTCTGGCATGGGCGGCATTGGCACCGACACGGCTGGGATGACTCGTGGATCGAGTCACGGAGCGAAAAGCATGATACGCAGGCCGTCGAATTCCAGGGCGCGAAGTCGGTTTCCGTCGACGTGCAGTTCCCAGCCGGCCGATTTGAAGCGACCGGCGGCTCAAGCAGACTGCTCGACGCGGACTTTGGCTGGTACGGCGAGCGGCCGACTGTCGACTATTCAGTGAGCGGCGAGCACGGCCAGCTGACTCTGACCGGACGCTCAAATATGACGCCCTTCGGGACCACGGATAACGATTGGCACCTGCGATTCGGCGCGGGCACGCCGATGGATTTCAATCTAAACGTCGGCGCAGGCGAGACGTATCTGCGGTTTGATCAGCTTGACATCCAGCGGCTGAATGTTCACATGGGCGCGGGAAGACTCGATCTGAATTTGACTGGTCCACGAAAATCCAACCTCGATGCCGACATCGAGGGAGGCGTCGGGTCTGCCATGATTCGGCTGCCCCGCGACGTAGGCGTGCGCGTGGAGGCGTCCGGCGGGATCGGCTCGGTAAACGCGAACGGCCTCCATCGCGAGGGAACGACATTCGAAAATGACGCGTATGGCAAGACCCCCACTTCCATCGAGATGACCGTTCATGGAGGCGTCGGCGAGATCGACTTGGTCGAGCAGTAGCCTCTTACATCCACATTTCAACGAACCCGGCTCGCCCAGCCGGGCGTTTGCGAGTTACTCACTCGCGGCAGCGACTACCGTTCGCTTTGACACTCATGCGAGTGTCCGCTAGTTTCGTATGGCAGGCGCGGCAAACCTCCTCGTCGCGCCAGACGACAGGAGCTGACCTTGGCCCGGCCGATCATCACTCTTACTACAGATTACGGCATCAACGATCACCTCGTTGGCGTCATGAAGGGCGTGATCCTGAGCATCAATCCCGACGTCAACGTCGTCGACATTACTCACGGCGTTCTGGCTCACGACGTTCTCGACGGCGCGCTCACGATCGGACAGGCTTACAAACACTTTCCGCCGAAAACCATTCACGTGGTCGTTGTCGACCCGGGCGTTGGCACGCAACGCCGGCCAATTCTGGTGGCCAGCGATCAGCATTATTTCGTCGCGCCGGATAATGGCGTTATGTCGTCGGTGTACGACCAGACCGAAGCGCTTTATGTCTGGAACATCATTTCCGAACACTATTTCCGGCAGCCGGTGAGCAAGACGTTCCACGGTCGCGACATTTTTGCTCCTGTGGCGGCGTGGCTCTCGAAATCCTGGCAAACATCCGCGTTCGGTGAGCAAGTAACGGATTTCGTGCGCTTTGCGATTCCGAAGCCTAAAGCAGCCGGCAACACGATGAAAGGTATTGTCCTGCGCGTGGACCAATTCGGAAATCTGATCACCAACTTCAAGGCGGAGGACGTGCCGGCTCTTGCGTCAGGCGATGGAAAATGCACGATCAAGGCCGGTAGTGCTTCGATTTCAAAAATCGTGTCGACTTTTGCAGAAGGCGCGAATGGTGAACCGGTCGGCGTGATCGGATCGAGCGGCTATCTCGAAATTTGCATCAATAAGACCAGCGCGGCGCGAACGCTTGCCATCGGCCGCGGAGCCGAAGTAACAGTCGAAGTCGGCTAGATCGATTGCTTCACGGCGGAGACGCTTGAAACGCGGAAATCTCGCCTGTAAGACTCACGCCTTGGCCGCGATCGACTGATCCTTTTCTCTTCCTGCGAGACGGTCACCGAGTAAGAGACGCGACGATCATGTACGAGCGCATGCGGGGATCCATCCAGTCGCGCAGAGCATCGCCCAAGAGATTAAATGTCAGAACTGCCAGCATAACGGCCAGTGCTGGGAACAGGACCAAATGCGGCGCGTCGAACAAGTGGCTGCGCGCATCGTTGAGCATGGCTCCCCAGCTCGGCATTGGGGCAAGTACGCCGACCCCAAGGAAGCTGAGCGTCGATTCCGCGAGAATGGCGCCGGCCATACCGAGAGTCGCCTGAACGAGGACAGGCTGGAGAATATTCGGAAGCAAATGCCGGAGCAAAATGCGCCCCGCCGATGCACCGAGCGACCGCGCGGCAAGCACGTACTCCATTTCCTTCGCCTGCAGAATTTGCGCGCGAGCAAGGCGTGCATATCCCGCCCATCCTGTAACAATCAGCGAGAAAATAACCTTCCCGATCCCGGGCCCTAAGAAAGCCGCAAAAGCAATTGCGAGAAGAATACCGGGGAACGACAGAAACGCGTTGATCAGGACGATGTTCACAAGACGGTCGAACCAGCCACCGCAATAGCCGGCGAGCGAGCCGATCGCTAAGCCGACGATCCCTGCTCCCAGCACAACGCACACTCCCACGAGGATCGAGACGCGTGCGCCAAACAGTACGCGCGAAAAAATGTCCCGGCCAAGCTCGTCGGTGCCCATCCAATGAGACGCACCGGGACTCGCGAGGCGTATGACCAAATTTTGAGCCGTCGGATCCGCTGGGGCGAGCCAAGGGGCGGCCAGTGCTACAGCGAAAAGAAGCAGCGCGAGCGCAAACGCCCACCGTCCCCAACTACTTTCCCGAAGAAACTCTCGCAGTCCGTTCATTCGAGGCGCACCCGGGGATCAACCAGCGCGTAGATGAAATCCGTGAGCAAGTTGACGAGAACGTACGACACCGCAATCAAAAGAATGCAGCCCTGCAACAGAGGATAATCTCGCGCGTTGATAGCTTGAACGGCCAGCCGACCGATCCCCGGCCAAGAAAAGATTGTTTCCGTAACGATTGTACCGGCCAGCAGGGTGCCGAATTGGAGCCCAAGAATTGTCAAGATAGGGATCAGCGCGTTGCGAAAAGCGTGGCGATATAGAACAGCAGCGGACGAAAGCCCTTTTGCTCGCGCCGTGCGGACGTAGTCGCTAGAGAGCTCCTCAATCACCGACGTACGCACCATGCGAGTCAGAATCGCGGCAAGCGACGCGCCCAACGTGATCGCGGGAAGGATCAAGTGCGTGGGTCCGCCGCGCCCCGATACCGGAAGCCAACCAAAAATCACGGAAAACACTAGAATCAGAACGGGACCAAGCGCGAAATTAGGCACCGAGATCCCCAAAAGCGTAAACACGCCCAAGGCGTGGTCTGCGCTGGTCGCTCGACGCTCCGCCGCGAGAAGTCCGGCCGGGATTCCGATGACCACGCAGATCAGGAGCGCGACAATCGCGAGCTCGAGAGTCGCCGGATAGTGCTCGAGGACCACTCTGCTGACCGGCTGGCGAAAGCGAAACGATTCGCCTAGATTTCCGTGAACGATTCCTGCGAGATAGCGCCCGTACTGAACTGAAATCGGAACATCCAGCCCGAGAGCGTGCCGCAATTGCTGCAGATCTTCAGCCCGCGCACCCTCGCCCAGCATTTGTTGCACCGGATCGCCGGGAACGATGTGCGCAAGCAGAAAAACCATCGTCACGATCAACCATAGCGCCGGGAGAGCAAACAAGAGCCGCAGCGAAACGTAGCGGATCATCTTCTGCGGCGCTCTTTCGAAGCTGTTGCAGCGGTGAAATGCTCGGCGCTCGCCGCCGGCGCCTCAGTAGCCGGATTGGCTTGCGAAGCGGCGGTCTCGACTTTTCCCGCCGGCGGCTTGATTTTCACGCGCGAGATTCGCCGGCGCTCCATTTCCATGACCGTAAAGCGAAACCCGTTCGCTTCGAAGCTTTCGCCGCCGCGAGGGATGAATCCGAGGCGGCTTAAGACGAAGCCCCCAACCGTCTCAAAGGACGCGTCGTTCGGGAGCCGAACGTTGTACTGAGTTTCAAGGTCCCGGGCCTTGATCGAGCCGTCGAAAATCAGGCTGCCATCGGGAAGCACGAGCGGACGCTCAACAACGTCGAATTCATCGTGAATTTCGCCGACCATCTGCTCCAGAATGTCTTCCAACGTGACAAGGCCGAGAATGCTGCCGAATTCGTCGACGACGAGAGCCAGCGCCGTCCGCCGAGAGCGGAATTCCGTCAGAAGTTCACTAGCGGACTTCGTCTCGGGAACGATGAGCACCTCGCGGAGAAAATTGCGCAGGCGGAACGGCGTTGGCGGCAGTTGCTCGTCAGCGCGCCGCGCGCGCTCCAAAAGGGCCCAGATGACATCCTTGATGTGCACAAAGCCCAGCACGTGATCGAGCGAGCCGTCATATACGGGAAGACGCGATCGCTGCGTTGTGGCGAATGTGCGCATCGTCTCTTCCAGGCTCGCGTCCGCGGGAAGTGCGTGCATGTCCGGTCGCGGCACCATGATTTCGCGCACCTGCACATGGTCCAGTTCGATCGCATTTTGTATGAAACGCACATCGGCCGCAGGCAGCAAACCGCGGTCGTGTGCCTGCTGCGCCATGACCTGCAATTCTTCGAGCGAGCGCACGAGCGTATGGCTGTGCGGTGCGACCACCCCCATCGCGGCGACAATTCGTTCGGCAATGCCGTCGAGTAAATCGATGGCCCATCGAAACGTGTTGAGAAACCAATTGAAAGGGCGGGCGATGATCAACGCGACGCGCTCCGCCCGCGCAAGACTGAGGCTCTTGGGAACAAGCTCGCCGAAGATAACCTGAAGAATCGTAAGCAAACCGAACACCAGCACGAGGGCGGTTGCATAAGCGGCGATCGGAGCCCAAGGGTGAGTTATTTTCTCCACGAACGGCCGGAGGAGCGTAGCCAGCGTGATCTCACCCAGATAGCCCAGCGACAGGCTAGCGATCGTAATCCCGACCTGGACGCCCGAGACGACACGGCTGAGGTCACTCAGAAGATGCTCGACGATCTTCGCTCGCGGGTCGCCCTGCTCGACAAGCTGACGGACGCGCGAAAGCCTCACAGCCACGAGCGAAAACTCGGTGGCCGAAAAGAAGCCGTTCATCCCGATCAAGAAGACGACACCGAAAATGTGAAGCAGCATCATCGCTTGGCCGTCTCGGTTGCAATCGGCACTCGGTCCGTCCCGCGGCGCCGAGTAAGCCCGGCGAGGCGGCTACTCCGCGGCTTGACCGACGATCGAGAAAATCCCCTCATTGGTCTCGATTCTATCAGGGCGCCTAGTTCAATGGGAGAATGCGGTGGGTGAGCCTTCGCGGGCGAGACAACACAGCGCACTAGCGCTGGGAAGCGAGCCCCGCGCCAACGCGCGAGTTGAACTCGGCCGATTTTCCGCGCGGAATCGTCAAAGCCGTCCAGCGCCCGGCCGAAAGATGCTTTGCCAGATAGACAATCTGGCCGATGTGATAGGCGTAATGCGCAACCTGGCGGTTGATCGCCTGCATCACCGAGTGACGCTCTCCCCGGATGCGAACCGTGCGGCCAAGATCGTCATCGGTCAGAGGCGCGAGTTCATCGAAAACTATCTTCCAAGCCGCTTCCCACATGGCCAGGATTTCGGCCCGCGTCTGCGGCGGGGCTTCAAATTCGGAGTCGCGGTTGCGATCCGGCTTTTCGCCGTCTTCGTTAAGAAACTTCTTCCAGCGCGATCGCATGTTGCCAGCTAAGTGCTTCACGATGATCGCGATCGAATTCGATTCCGGGTCGAGCGTGGCTGTTAGCGCTTCATCGGATGCCTGCGCGATCGCCTGTTCGCCGAGCCTCTTGTAGTAACGCAGAATATCAGTCGAATCCTTCACGTAAGAAGTGGTGAATTCGAGCGCCATGGGGCTCATTCTGCGCCTAAGACCGTGGGCGCGCAAGTGTCTGTAGAGAGCGGCGCGGGGCTCCACGCGTGGGGTCATCACATAACTGCATTGTTGAAGCCATCCAGCCTGCGCTAGAATGCATTCATGATCCGGCGGCGCGCACGGGCGTGGCGCAGTCGCAAGACGCTGGGCTACTTCGCATGAGTTCAGCTGCCAATAAAGCAACCGAACCGCAGCGCAAGGGCGACTTCGAAAAATCGCTCACGAGACTCGAAGAGGTCGTGAAGCGTTTGGAGAGCCCCGATCTTTCGCTCGATGAGGCAATGAAGCTCTTCGAGGAAGGCGTGAAACTGTCGCGCGACTGTCAGAAGCAACTCGAAGAGGCGGAAGGTCGCGTCGAAATTCTCCTCAAGAAGGCGGATGGCAAGATTGCAGCCGAGCCGTATGAACCGGAGGACGAGCCGTCCTAGCGGTTCAGAATGCTTCTCGCATTTGCTTGAGCCCACATTGCAAAGCCAGCCTACGGAATGAAACTCCCCGATTTCTACGAAGCAGATCGCGCTGCGATCGAGACCGCCCTTAGCCAGCTTCTGCCTCCTGAAAGCACCCGCCCGGAATCGATTCATCGCGCCATGCGATACAGCGTTTCGGCCGGCGGAAAACGGGTCCGCCCTGTTCTGTGTGTCGAGACAGCACGTATGTTCACCGAGAATCTGGAGGGCGCAGTACAGGTCGGGTGTGCGCTCGAGTTCATCCACACCTACTCGCTGATCCACGATGATTTGCCTGCGTTGGACAATGACGATCTCCGGCGCGGCAAGCCCACGAGCCACAAGGTATTCGGAGAGGCTATCGCAATTCTCGCTGGTGACGCGCTTTTGACACTCGCGTTTCAGACCCTCGCAAACGCTCCGATCGAATCCTCGCGCCGCGTCCGTGCCACCTCCGAGATCGCAGCTGCTGCAGGAACGGTCAATGGGATGGTTGGGGGACAAGTGGCCGATATCGAGGCTGGCGGCAAATCCGTGACTGCGGAAACGCTCGAATACATTCATCGATCAAAGACAGCGGCTCTGATTCGCGCTTCCATCGTGGGCGGAGCAATTGCGGGCGGCGCGGCCGACGGCGATATCGAGCGCTTGCGCCGATTCGGGGACACGATCGGCTGGGCGTTTCAGGTCGTCGACGATTTGCTTGACGTGGAGGAGTCTTCGGCAGCCCTCGGAAAGACTGCGGGAAAGGACCAAGCCCAGGCGAAAGCAACCTACCCCGCACTCTACGGAATCGAGAAATCGCGCATGATCGCCGCTGATCTTGAGGCAAAGGCCCTTGCCGAATTGGCTCCCTACGGCGACCGCTCTGCGCGATTGCGACAGCTCGCCGAGTTTCTCGTCGCTCGACGATCGTAACCTCGGCCTGCGTGGACCCAGCTGGTGGAGCCCGTCGATCTCACAATTAACGAACCATGAAAAGTACGAAGCTCGGTAAGGCCAGGCTCGATTTGCTCCTAGTGGAGCGTGGCCTGGCGGCATCGCGCGAACGAGCACAAGCTCTCTTGCTGGCCGGAAACGTGAAAGTGGACGGCACTGTCCAGACAAAGGCCGGAATGCAGGTCCCTACCGACGCTCGGATCGAGATCGTAGGTGGGGACCTAAGATACGCGAGCCGTGGCGGGCTGAAGCTCGAAGGCGCGCTGGAGGATTTTGCCATCGATGCTCGAGGCAAGATTTGTCTCGACGTAGGCAGCTCGAACGGAGGCTTCACGGACTGCCTGTTGCAACACGGCGCCCAGAGAGTTTACGCCGTCGATGTCACGATCGCACAGCTAGACTGGAAGCTTCGGCACGATCCACGGGTGGTGATGATCGAACGCAACGCGCGCTACCTGCGGCCGGAGGACATCGGTGAACCTGTTGAGTTGATTGCCGTCGATGTTTCTTTTATTTCCGTAACCAAGATTCTGCCTGCAATCACCAGACTGGCCGCAGCGAACGCCGAGTTCCTGATCCTCATCAAGCCACAATTCGAGCTTGAGAAGCGAGAGGTAGGCAAAGGCGGGATCGTCCGCGAGGCCGCCTTGCATCAGAAAGCCATTCAGCGCGTCACAAGCGCCGCGGGCGAGGCCGGTCTTAAGATCATTGGAGTCCACCCTAGCCGAATCACCGGCGCGGAAGGAAACCGCGAGTTTTTTCTGCACGCGAAGCGGGCCGATTAGAATAAGATGCTGCGTCCAAACCGATGATTCGCGCCGTCGGCATCATCTGTAAACCAAATCGGGATCTTGTCTGTTCTGTCGTGCCGCCGCTGCTCCAATGGCTGCGCGAGCACAAGATTGACTTCTTCATCGACGAGGAAACTCGGGCCTGCATCGATTTCGCCGCTCCCACGCTCGCGCGTACGGCGATGGGCGAGAAGATCGACTTGTTGATGGTACTTGGCGGCGATGGAACGCTGCTTTCTGCTGCGCGCGCCTTGGGCAGTCATCACGCTCCCATCCTCGCCGTAAATCTGGGCGGACTCGGTTTCCTGACCAGCGTGACGCTCGAAGAGCTCTACCCTGCCCTTGAACAAGTGATCGCCGGCAAGCATAGCGCCAGCGAGCGCATGATGCTCGATGCGGAGATTCGCCGCGATGGACAGCCAACCGAGCGACAGTGCGCACTAAACGATGCGGTGGCTACGAAAGCCGCCCTCGCCCGGATGTTGGAGTTCGACGTTTCCGTGAACCGAAGTCACGTCGGACGTTACCGCGCCGATGGAATCATCGTTGCAACGCCGACCGGATCGACGGCCTATTCGCTGGCAGCAGGCGGGCCGATCATCGACCCCGAACTCGACGCCTTTGTGATTACGCCGATCTGCCCTCACATGCTGACGAACCGCCCGCTCGTGATTCCATCTTCGGCGACCATTGAGCTGGACTTTACTCCCGCTGAGGAGCCCGTCTATATCACGCTCGACGGCCAGATCGGATTTCAGCTTCACTCGAAAGATCGCGTCGTCGTTTCGAAGTCGGCGAGCCGTGTTTCGCTCATTCGCCCTCCACGCAAGACTTATTTCGAAATCTTGCGCAACAAACTCCGCTGGAGCGAGCGATAGCTCGATTTCCCTGTCAGCGCACCTTCAACACGATAAGGGTGCGATCATCGGACGGATGCTGGCCACCTGAGAAGGCATCGACCAACTCGAGAATTTTGTCTGCGATTCCGTCGGCGGAAAGGTGCTGATTCTCAGTGACGATCTCAGCTACGCGCTTATTTCCAAAAAACTCGCCTCCCACGCCCTGCGCATCTGCGATGCCATCGGAATAGAAAATCACGATGTCGTTGGGATCGAGGATGAACGTCCTTTCGTCGTAGCTGACTTCCTCGAAGATTCCTAGCGGAAAGCCGGCAAGCGGGATTTTGTCGCATTTGCCGCTGTGCAAAAGCAGCGGCTGCTCCTGCCCCGCGTTGGCAATGCGGAGACGCCGCTGGCGGTGGTGCCAGGTCGCAAAGCAAAGCGTCATAAAGCGGCCTTCGATCAAGCGCTCGCTGAGGAATCCATTGATCGCCCGCAGCATGTTCGCCGGACGAGGCTTTTGCGAGCCGATGCTGCGAAGCGTTCCTACAGCTACCGCACCGTAAAGCGCCGCAGCACTTCCCTTCCCGCTCACATCGCCGAGCGCTATGCCCAAATCCTGCGGACCGTACCTGAGAAAGTCGTACAGGTCGCCGCTCAGCTCGCGCGAAGAGACGACGCGTGCCGCAATGTCCAGTCCGTATTCGGGACCAGGCAGCCGCGGAAGAAGAGCTCCTTGAATTCGACGGGCGGCATTTAGGTCGCGCTCCATGCGGCTTTCATCGCGCGCCACCCGCTCATAAAGCCGCGCGTTTTCGATGGAAACCGCCAGGTGAGCCGCGAGAATCGAGAGCACCTGAACGTGATCGGCGGTGAAATAGTTGAGCTGCGGGCTTTCCAAATCCATCACGCCGACAACGCGATTCTTGTAGATCATCGGGACGGAAAGCTCGGACCGCGTTTCCGCATTCAGCATCCGATAGCGGGGATCGAGCGAGACGTCCGGCACGACGACGGGCCGTCGAAGCGTCGCGGCCGCTCCCACAATCCCCTCGTGTGCCGGAACGGTCGATTTCTCCTGCACGCGCTGGCCGAATTTTACGGTGACGCGGTGGCGGAATGCTCCGGCCACGTCGTCGTAGAGGAGGATGCTGAAAATCTGGTAGTCGATCAGCCGCTTCGTGAGTTCGACGGCGCGGCGCAGAACCTCTTCCACCTCGAGACTCGCGTTTGCTTCCCGCCCGATCTCGTTGAGCAGAAGCAGCGTTTCCGCCTGTTTCTGGGCGCTTTCGTAGAGCCGCGCATTTTCTACGGCGGTGCTGATGCGGCTGGCGACAAGAGTCAAAATCGACTGCTGCGCGGGCGTAAAGTAATCCGGCTGGCGGCTCTCGATGTCCATCACACCGATCACTCGGCCCCGAACGATCAACGGCACCGCAATCTCCGAGCGCACCGCCTCCACTGCGGGAAGGTATCGGGGATCTTTCGATACGTCGCCGACGCGAATCGCCTGGCCCAACGACGCGGCTGCGCCGATGATTCCGTCTCCCGGCGGAATCCGCCAGTTCTCGATCACTTCGGGGCGATGGCCGATCGCGAATCGGACATAGAGGTTTCCCGTTGCCTCCTCCGGAAGAAGAACAGCGAAAATCTCATAGTCAATGAGCCGCCGCACCTGCTGTGCCGCGCTGGCCAGAACTTGATCCAAGTTCAGTGAAGCATTGATTTCCTGGCTGATCTCGGATAAGACCGCGAGCGTTTCGGCAGGGATGTCGTTCAGCGACTTGACATTGGGCGAATTCATTTCAATGAGTGCACCCGCTCGTGCGGTGCGGCAACCGCCTCGGTGTGCGCCAGCTTTGTCTCGATCACCTCTTTGGCGCGGGTGCGAGGACACCCATTATAGCAAGCGCACCAAGTGTCCCTTAACTTGATGGATTACGGACCACATTGCTCCGTCGAGCGACGAGCGGTCTCGTCATACCTGCGCGGGAGGTAGCGACAACACACACACATCCTTCAGGTTTCGATATCGTTCGGCATAGTCCAAGCCGTAACCAACGACAAACTCGTTCGGGATTTTGAACCCGATGTAGTCTGCCTTCACCGGCTGAATCCGACGCGACGGCTTGTCGAGTAGCGCTGCCACGCGAAGCGATTTCGGCTTGCGTTGTTTGAGAACTCTCAGAAGATAGTTAAGCGTCAGGCCGGTGTCGAGGATGTCTTCTACGAGAATCACATTCAAACCCTTAATGTTCGAATCGAGGTCCTTGAGGAGACGGACCTGGCCGGAACTGTCTTTGCCCCGGCCATAGCTGGACACTGCGATGAAATCGATGGAAGTTTCGAGATCGATTTCGCGCACAAGATCGGAAAGAAAAATACACGCGCCCTTAAGAACTCCAATCAGGTGGATTCGCTGGCCTTTGAAGTCGCGGCTGATCCGATGCGCCACCGCTTTCACACGTTTTTCGATCGACGCGTGACGAATCAGCACTCTCAATTGCTCTTCGTTTTGAATAATCATCTTTTGCGCGACCTCGCGATGAGGCCGCTTAGTCTATCCCACGCGCATCCAGCGAACAAGGTTGGTTCAGGCTCGGAGTTTTCCAGGCATTCATTCAAGGCAGTGCTAGAGTAAGACGCCGAAGGGAATCTCCAAAGCCTCGAAATCAAGGGAAGGTCGGATGGTGCCAGCGCGCGTATCGGAGTTTACGCTCGAAGAGTTTCGCAAGTCTGCGGCGAGCGAGGAATCGGTTCCGGCCGGAGTCGCCATCGCGGCGGTCTCTGCGAGTCTTGCCCTCGGACTGCTTGCAAAAGTCCTTACGATTGCCGGACGACGAAGAGACTTTGGCGGCGATCCGTCGCAGACTGAAGCACTAGCCAAAGCAGCAAAAGATCAATCGGAAAGGATGTTGGCGTACGCCGAAGAGGATATCGCGGCGTTCAGTGCATACATCGCGAGCGTGAGAGGCTCCAATAAATCCGCTGGCGAACGAAAGGAACTGCAGCGCGCGCTCGATGCCGCGACTCGTAAGGCGATAGAAATTCCGATGGGAGCCGCTCGCGCGGCCGCCTCTGGAATCGGGCTTTGTGCCGACGCTGCGGGGTTGGTTCATTCTCTTGTTGCCGCGGATCTCGGCACGGCGGCGACTATTCTCAGTGCCGCGCAACGCGTGTTCCTCATGTGCGCGGACTCGAACCTAAAGCTGCTGGCTTCCGATCCAACCGAGTACGAAGCCCTGATGGTCGGTCGAAAAGAACTGGAGCTCAGCGCTCACCGGCAGGCCCAGTCGGTGCTGAGGCAAGTAACGACTGCAATTGAGACTGCCAATACCGATGGCGGCCGCAATCATTGACAGGATATCTAGGTTAGGACAGGCCAATCACGCGTCCGGTCGCTAGGTCGATGTCGATTTCGTAATAGCCGGGGCGCGTCGATAGGCCGGGCATCGTGCTCATGGCACCAAGCAAAGGATACAGGAAGCCTGCTCCGACGCTGGCGCGAATGTCTCGCACAGGAACGGTGAATCCAGTCGGCGCTCCTTTAAGGTTCGGATCGTGGCTAAGGCTCAGATGCGTCTTCGCCATGCAAATGGGCAGCTTGTCAAAGCCGAGGCGAGTGTACAGCTCGATCTTTTTCTCTGCCTCCGGCAGGTATTCGACGCCTGAGCCGCCGTACATGTCGCGGACGATAGTCTCGATCTTCTGCTTGATGCTGATATCGAGCGGATACAAGAATTTGAAGTTGCTAGTCTTCGAACACGCATCGACTACGGCCTTGCCCAACGCGACCGCGCCCGCGCCTCCTTCAGCCCAGTGATTCGACATCACGGCGTCGTGTGCGCCAGCGTCAATTGCCTTCTTTCGGACCAGCTCGATCTCGGCCGGCGTATCACTTGAGAACCGGTTCACGCCAACGACTACCGGAACGCCAAAGCGCTTCGCGTTCTGCACCATCTTCGCAAGGTTCGAGCAACCCTTCTCGAGCAACTCCAGGTTCTCTTCCGTATAGGCGTGAGCTAAAGGCTGGCCCGCGACGACCTTCGGACCGCCCCCGTGCATCTTCAGCGCGCGAATCGTAGCCACCATCACGACGCAGTTCGGAATCAGGCTGCTGTAGCGGCACTTGATGTTGAAGAATTTTTCCATCCCGATGTCAGCGCCGAATCCCGACTCAGTTACTACAAAGCCGTCCGGTCCGACGAGCTTGAGCGCGATCTGGTCTGCCACAATCGACGAGTTTCCGTGGGCGATGTTCGCGAACGGGCCCGCGTGAACGAATGCCGGAGTGCCTTCGAGCGTCTGCATCAGGTTGGGGTAGATCGCGTCTTTCATCAGCACCGTAAGCGCTCCGCCGACGCCCAGGTCGTCAGCCGTCAGCGCTTCGCCAGCCGTGTTCGTGCCGAAAACCATCCGACCAAGTCGCTCGCGCATGTCTTGGAGGCTGGTCGTGAGTGCGAGAATCGCCATGATTTCGCTGGCGACCGAAATGTCGTAGCCAGTCACTCTCGTGACGCCCTTCTCTTCCGGTCCCTGACCGACCGTGATCTGCCGCAGCATCCGGTCGTTCGTGTCGGTCACCCGACGCCACGTAATGCTGTTGACATCGATGTCGAGGCGCGCGAAGCGGGCGCGCTCCTCGGCTGTTAGCTCGCTCGGGTTCGTCTTGTTGATGCCGAGCTTTCGCAGCCGGCGAAGCATGACAGGAGAAAACCGCCGGCTGCCGTCTTTGGCCGGTGGACACAGGCGCTCGAACAGCGTCTCTGCGTTCTGAGACTTCTCGTGAAACCAGCGCGTATCGATCGCCGCAGCCATCAAGTTGTTGGCTGCCGTGATCGCGTGGATGTCGCCGGTAAGGTGGAGGTTGAATTCCTCCATCGGGATGATCTGGCTGTAGCCGCCGCCGGCCGCACCGCCCTTGATTCCGAATGTCGGACCCTGGCTGGGCTGCCGCACGCAAGTGAAAACCTTCTTGCCGAGATGCGCTCCTAAAGCTTGGCTGAGACCCACCGTCGTCGTGGTCTTGCCTTCACCCAGTGGAGTCGGCGTAATAGCTGTCACGACGACGTACTTGCCATTGGGACTATTTTTCAGCCGGTCGCGAACCGAAAGGCGAACCTTTGCCTTGTTCTTGCCATAAAGCTCCAGCTCTTCGGGCAATATCCCGGTTTCCGCAGCGATCTTGTCGATCGGGATGGGCGTCGCTGCCTGCGCGATTTCGATATCGCTCGGCACGCGCGCAAGAATGTTCTGAAGCTTGTGGGGCATTTCCCTTTCCTCCCGATGGCGTCAAATATTGACCGCGGAATCCCACCAACCGCCTGGGCTCAAGCGTCGAGCAATCGTACGGTTTCCCTGAAGCCCTTAACGCGAACGAGTACCCTATATGCGGCGTTCTTTGATGTCAAGAATTCCACGGCGCGATGGAACAAACGTACCCGAAACTAGGACCAGAACCTAGGCAGCGGCAAATCAGCCGGCGTGCTCCGCATGTGCCGCATGCTGCCCGTGTTTGCGCCGATGGAATTGCGACCTTTCGGTTGAACCTTCGAGCGCAATCGTCGACGCCTTGCCGCTAGTAATGGCGTTCTGCACTGCGTCGAAATACCCCGTGCCAACGAATTGCTGATGCTTCACAGCTTCGTATCCGCAAGCTTCCTCGCTGTGAAACTCCTGATCCTGAAGCCTGCAATACGCGGTCATACCCTGCTCCCTGAACCCGCGTGCAAGTTCGAACATGGAGTGGTTCAGCGCATGGAAACCTGCGAGCGTGATGAACTGGAATTTGTAACCGAGTGCAGCCAATTCGCGCTGGAAGCTCGCGATTGTCGCGTCGTCCAAATTCTTTCGCCAGTTGAAGGACGGTGAGCAATTGTACGCCAGTATCTTGCCTGGGAACTCCGCGTGCACGCCATCGGCAAATTCGCGTGCCTCGTTCAGATCGGGCGTGGACGTCTCGCACCAAATCAAATCTGCATAGGGAGCGTACGAAATCGCACGCGCGATGGCTGCCTGCGTTCCGCTTCGAACGCGATAGAAACCTTCCGACGTGCGGTCACCGGTAATGAATTCGGCATCGCGCGGGTCGGAGTCATCCGTAAGAAGTGTGGCGCTCTCGGCGTCGGTGCGGGCAATGATAACGGTCGGCACGCCCAATACGTCTGCGGCCAGCCGCGCCGCTACAAGCTTCTGTATGGCCGATGCTGTTGGCACCAGCACTTTGCCGCCAAGGTGGCCGCACTTCTTTGCGGACGACAATTGGTCTTCGAAATGAACGCCCGCGGCCCCGGATTCAATCATCGCCTTCATCAATTCGAACGCGTTGAGGTTGCCGCCGAAGCCGGCTTCAGCATCGGCAACCAGCGGCGCGAACCAATATGTCTCGCTCCGACCTTCCGAATGATGGATTTGATCCGCGCGCACCAGTGCCTGATTGAGACGCCGTACGAGATTCGGCACGCTGTCCGCTGGGTATAGGCTCTGATCCGGATAGGTCTGCGCGGAATCGTTCGCGTCGGCAGCAACCTGCCATCCGCTTACGTAGATTGCCTTCAGGCCCGCGCTGACCTGTTGAACCGCTTGATTCCCGGACATGGCACCCAACGCTGGGACGAGCGATTCCGTGTGCAACAGATTCCAGAGTCTTTCAGCGCCGAGGCGCGCGAGCGTATGCTCGATGTGAATGGAGCCGCGGAGTCTGGCGACCTCCTCGGCAGAGTACGGGCGCGATATTCCGGTCCAGCGCGGATTTGTCCGCCAATCTGATTCGAGACTGAGCGGTCGGCCATTTGGGTGCGACATCTTAATTTCTCCTGATCTGCTATGTTGCGGCCTCGAGCGCGCCTATGGTTCTAGCCACGCAGCTGTTACGATGTTTATCAAGAGCTAACTAAGCTGAGTTAATGCAGAGGGGTCGCCGGCGTAACCCGGCGAAAATTCAGTCGCCCGGAAGGCCTTTTAGGCTCAACTCCTGAAGCTTGGAATACGACGGCACAGGAAGACTGCGAGGGCTTCGCAGAAGCAGTTTTTCGACAAAGACGATCATAAACACGACCATTTTGCCCTGTGGTGCGGCTTCAAGTCAATGAGAGAATGGTTACAGAACCATGAAATCGCCGGCTGCGCCGTCCACAGAGTCCGCATAAGTGCTTGAGATTCCGATTGTTTACAACGGAGCCGATCACCCCTTTTCATGGCGAACTGTCTATAATTGGCCCGAGAAAAGGAGCCCGCAATGTTCTATGAGCCGGGGAAAACCGCACACGGCCTGCCGCGCGACCCCTTTAAGTCATGCGTCGTGCCAAGACCAATCGGTTGGATCTCGACGATCAGCCGGGCCGGCACCCACAACCTAGCACCATTCAGCCAGTTTCAGAATCTGACTTTCGACCCGCCCTATGTGATGTTCGCAGCTAACCAGAACACGGAAGGTCAACGCAAGGATACGGTCATTAACACTGAATCGACAGGTCAGTTTGTCTGGAACATGGCCACGTACGAGTTGCGTGAGGCTGTCAACAAGTCAGCGGAAGAACTCCCTCCCGAGATCGATGAATTCGAAATTGCGGGCGTAACCAAGGCGCCAAGCCATTTGGTGAAGCCCTGTCGAGTCGCCGAGTCCCCGATCCACTTCGAGTGCCTGTATCACCAAACGATTCGACTGCCCGGAAATGGAACGATGGGAACTGTCGACATTGTGATCGGCCGCGTAATCGGTATTCACATCAAGGAGGAGGCTATCGGAGCGGACGGACGCATCGATGTGCTCAAGTTGCGACCCATCGCGCGCCTTGGTTATCACGATTACACGAGCGTCGAGTCCACGTTTCAAATGGTCATCCCTGGAAACGATCCGAGGCGGCTCGCCGGCATGGAGGGCTCTGCCCGATTCTAGAGCGGCGACTGCGGTTGGTTGGCGCTGCTAGAATTTCAAGACGAGAGATTGCTTATCAGTTCTGCGATTGAGAATGTTGTCGAGGATCTCGCGGACAGCCCAAGCAGCCGGCGTGGATCGGTGTCGTACGACATCGAGTATTCGTTTCCGCGGAATAGCCGATCGAAGAGCGCCTTGAAGTCGGGTTCGAATGCCTTGCGAATATCCCCGCGATTCGGCGCCAACATCCGGTCGTTGATAAACAGCTCAACGTCGTGCCCGTTGAAAGAGATTTTCCCGCCGAGTGCTCCTTCGCGTTCGAGCCGCTGGAAGGCCTTGAGCGCAGAGCAAGCTGCCTGCTTCAAACGATCCTGATTCGTTCCGTCAAAAGTTGCCTTGCGATTGTAGCGGACTCCCAGGCGACCCTTCGTGTTGTCCACACTGTAATCAGCCTGGTGACCGATCAGGACGATTCCCGGACCTTCCGGAACATGGCGATAATCGGCGATATCGAGCAGGAGTTCTTCGCACACCTGTGCCTGAATCCAGCGATGAAACACCGGTATCAGCGGCTCGAGGTCAACAGCCTCGGGATCCTTTACAAGAAACTTCACGTTGACGTGTTGGAAATCCATTCGGCGGCTTCCCTCGGCTTCAGACAGTAGCCGTCGTGCCCAGTTTGTTGTAACAGCTGTGGGCGGCGTCGATGAAGAGCTGGGCTTCGTCGATCAGGTAACGGCTCGAATCCGAAGTGTAAGGATTGCCCGCCTTTTGGTGGGCGTCGAAGAGGTACTGCGCGAACTTCCCTCCTGCGAATGGATCGTAGAATTTCTGGGTGTCGAAATAGTATTTGCGGAATTCGGAGACAATCTGGTCGGCATCCTCGGCGATAGCCGGATCCACTAATTTCACGAGCGCCTTCGCACCATGAAGCATCGCGCCATATGCAGTCTTCCCCGCCAGCTCGATTTGACCATTTTCAAAAGCCAGTTGCGCTTCGAAGACTTCCCTTTCAGCCGCGCCTAGATCGAACTCAACCGTCGCTACGACCTCACCGGCGCACTCTCCCGTGCCCATGTCGTCGAGCGTGTACTCGCGAGGATCGCCCCAGTCGCTGAAGTATGAGCGATCGCCGGCCGGCGGGCGCACAAGGTCATCGAGCATGTTCTTCAGCTCGACCTTGCCAATGCGCTTAATGAAGTCTTTGAACGACTCGCCCCTGTTTCGCCCTTCGATGTAGCGGCCCGTCAGCCGCGTGACGACCTTCGGAATGTTCTTGGACGGGATTGCAACCACGGGCAGGCCGTACGATCCCGCGTTGTTCTCCCATTCGCCGCCGAGCACTACTTGAAAGTGCGGCACCGCGTAGCCGCCCACCTTGCGGCTCACGCCGTAGAAACCCAAGTCGCCCACATGGTGCTGGCCGCAGCTATTGAAGCAGCCGCTGATTTTGATGTGCAGGCTCTCGACTGCCTCCTCGGCTTGAAAGTTTCTTTCGCCGAGACGCTGGCGAAGCTCGGCAGCCAAGCCTCGCGAGGAGGAAATTCCAAGCTTGCAGGTGTCCGTACCCGGGCAAGTTACGACATCGACGATCGTCCCCGCTCCCGGGTCAGCCAGATGGGCAGCGCTCAGCGCTTCGTAGAATTCGGGCAAGTCCTTCCGACTCACCCAGCGAATCACAAAATTTTGCTCGACCGTCGTGCGCACCGTCTCCTTCGTGAAGCGGCGCACGATATCTGCGAGCGAGCGCAGTTGGTTCGCCGTGATGTCTCCCAGTGGCAGCGCGATTGTAACGACCACGTACCCTGCCTGTCTTTGTGGGCGCGTGTTTGTTCTCAGCCACCGCTGGTAGGCCTCGGAACCACCGGCCACGAGTTCCCCGCCTTCGCGCAGTGGCCCTTCGACATTTTTCTCAGCGTCGCTAATCAGCTGTGTCCAACGTGGGTCCGGAGTTAGGGTCTTTCGCTCCTCCAAAACGAGTTCCTTGAATTTTTCGATCCCGAGATCCTGAACGAGAAACTTGATACGCGCTCGGCTGCGATTTTTTTTCTCTCCAAGACGCGCGAACACTCGCGCGACGGCTTGCGTGACAGGAAGCGCCTCTTCCACCGGCACGAACGCATCGAAGCGCTTCGCCATGTAAGGCACGGCGCCCAACCCGCCGCCGACGTAGACGTCAAATCCGCGCTTCTCGACTCCGTTTTCATTGCGCGTCACTGCGATGAACCCGATATCGTGCAGGCTCGTAAGTCCGCAAGCGTGCTGCGCGCAACCGCTGAACGCAGGCTTGAATTTGCGTCCGAAGTTCTGGCAATCGGGATGGCCAAGCAAGAACTTCGACAGAGCCCGTGAATACGGCGTTACGTCGAAAACTTCGTCGCGACACACACCCGCGTAGGGGCACGCCGTCACGTTGCGGACCGAATTTCCGCAGGCCTCACGCGTCGTAATTTTCGCAGCCGCCAGCCGGCGCATGATCGTCGGCGTGTCTTCGATATGGACGTAGTGGAGCTGAAAATCCTGGCGCGTTGTGACGTGCGCGATTCCGTCGGAATATTCCTCGGCAAGCTCCGCGAGCGTTTCCAGTTGTTCGGCGTTCAGGCCGCCGCCGGGAATCTTGATTCTCTGCATGCCCGGGGCATCCCACATCGTCGACGGCCCCTTTGTCAACGTGCCGGACGGATACTTCATGTCCTGGACTTTGGCGCCATCGTGGCGCTCGCCGTTGTCGTATCGCTGGCCGTAAACACCTCTCCGCAACCGCGTCTCGGCGAAAAGACGCTCGTCCATCTTGCCCTGTTTTCGCAGGGCGACCTCGTTGTCGAAGATCTCCACCTCGCGGCCCAAGTCTTCGGGCATCTTCCCCGCGAGATGCTCTTTCCAAAGTGTGTTAGAGGCCTTCATGTCGGTCCGGATTCCCAAGAATAACAAATCCCTCGAGCATCTGCATCGACAAGCATGCTCAACATCCTCTGCCGCAATCAGATGTGATCCCAAGCGGCGTGGATTCAAGATGTTGCCGTGTTCTTTTGGCAGGGGCAGTTCCAGCCGCAGTCAGGACCGAGCTTGAGCGGGCTGTCCGCGATGGTTAGGCCGTTGCCTAGCCTCGGAGTGCTATGGATTGGTCGTTGCCGATGCCGCAGTCGATGCCGACAGAGTGACTGTTCCTTTGAGTTCGATCTGGTCGACAGAGCGGCCCACGAAAATCGTGAACTCCCCGGGGTCCACGCGCCAGACGTGCGCCGACACGTCAAAGTATGCGAAAGCGCGGCTATCGAGACGAACCCTCACGTGTCGCGTGGCACCGGGTGCAAGATTGACGCGCGCAAATCCTTTCAACTCTTTTTGAGGGCGCGGGACTACAGGATGCGATTCGCTCACGTAGATTTCGGCGACCTCCGCGCCTTCGCGGCGGCCCGTATTCGTCACGTCGAAAGAAACTTCGTAGTTGACACCGGACCTCGACGATGGCGCGAGCGGATGCACAGTGAGATTCTTGTAGGTGAACGTCGTATACGAAAGGCCAACGCCAAACGGGAAGAGAGGTTTTGCGCTGCTGCGTTCGTAGCCGCGGTATCCCGCGAACACTCCCTCTTTGTATTCCACTCGATTCGTGCCGGGGGCCGGATAGTAGCTCTCGTGCGAAGGACTGTCTTCCCAGCGGCGGTCCCAGCTGATCGGCAGGCGGCCTGAAGGATTGGCGTCGCCAAAGAGAAGGTTGGCAATGGCTGTGCCGCCTTCCTGGCCCGGATACCAGGTCTCGAGCAGTGCGGGAACGCGATCAATCCACGCCGTCGCGTCCACTGCGCCACCGGACGTGATCAAGACGATGGTGTGCTTGTTGAGCGCGGCCATGCGTTCGACAAGTTGGTCCTGTCCGGGCGGAAGGCGGAACGAGCGATCCGCGCCTTCACTTTCCGATTCCGGATCGAAGCCGACGGCGACGATCACGGCGTCCGCAGCCGACGCGAGCTTTTCGGCCGCGGGTTCGACGTAGCCATCCTCCCGAACGATGCCGAAACGGAAGCGGACGCCGAGAAAACTGGGCAGGCCGCGATGTTCGACAACAATCTTGTGCGGACCGGTGTCAAGGTCGATCGTCGTAACCCCAACGAGGGCGCGGGCATCTTTCCAGGAATCCAGCACGAGCTTATCGTCAACCGATACGCGATAGTTGCCGCCCGCCTCGCCAGTGGAATTCACGAAAAAATCATAGGGTCCAGACTTGGCAGCCGTGTAGTAGCCGGTCCATCGCGCCGATCCCATGCCGGAAGGATAGGACATCCCAAAGGCGCCGAGTTCGGAGTTGGGGCTCGCGCCGAAGTTGATGTGCGGATCATTTCGCTTCAACGCCGGGTCCCCTTCGAGATTTACGTTCAAGAAGTATTCCGCGGCGAGGCCGGCGTCGCCGCCGGACGCTGTGGTGGAGAAATTTGTCGCAGCGGCCAGATCGCTGAGATCCGGAACGCCGCGCTCGTACGTCGTGTGAACGGAGGTGCCAAGTTCGTTCGAAATTCCTTCCAGGATGCTGATCGCGGAAAACGGTCGGACGCCCGCGCTTCCGCCGCCCACCGGCACGGCGGGATAGGCGCCTGGGCCGATGACAGCGACTGTCTTCACGCTGTGTTTGTCGAGCGGCAGAATGTTTGCGTCATTTTTCAGCAGCACAGCGCCTTCCCGAGCGGCTTCGAGTGCAACCTGGCGCCCTTCGAGGTTGTAGCGTGGAACCGAAAGATCGGTCTGATCTCGATCCAGCCAGTGGAACCGGGCCGCAAGCCGGAGAACGCGGCGGACTTTGTCGTCGATCTGCGCTTGCGAAAGTCGGCCATCCTTCAAAGCAGGCAGCAGCGCGCCACGATTCATGAACGCGCCGGCGGGCATTTCAACGTCCAAGCCGCTTTGGGCGGCCGCGACGCCGTCGTAAGTGGCAAACCAGTCGGACATCAGAACGCCCTGGAATCCCCATTCGCGTTTGAGGATTTGCGTATTCAGAATTTCGTTTTGCGTGGCATGCAGCCCGTTGACGAGGTTGTACGAGTTCATGATCGCGCCGATGTGAGCGTCTTTCACAACGGCTTCGAACGCGGGAAGATAAATCTCGCGCATGGTCCGCTCGTCGATCACGGAATCGATGTTGTGGCGGTCGAACTCGGAATTGTTGCCCATGTAGTGCTTGGCCGTGGCGCTGACGCCCTGGCTTTGCACCCCTTGGACATATCCGACCGCGATGCGACCGGCAAGAAAGGGATCTTCTCCGAAGTACTCGAAGTTGCGCCCATTCATCGGCGCGCGATAGATGTTGAGGCCGGGACCGAGGAGGAAATTTACGCCTTTGGCGCGGGCGTCGCGACCGATCTGTTCGCCAACGCGCCGTGCGAGGTCGGTATCCCAGGTGGCGGCGAGGTTGATTCCGGCAGCCATCGCCGTCGCGGGTCCGCCATTGCGAACGCCAATGGGACCATCGGCCATGCGCAAGGTTGGAACATTCAACTCGGGAATCGCGCGAATATAGAACCCGTTGACGCCTCCGATGTAGTCGATCTTCTGTTCGAGACTCAACTTCGCGAGGATCGCATCGGAGCGACGGTCTTCCTCGGATTGGGGCTGCGGATTCGGTCTTATGGGCGCCAAGCTGCCGACGAGGAGCGCCGCCACCAGCGGCCATACTCCGCGCACAAGGCCTTTCATCTTGGTCAACGCTGCTTTGCGAGACCGAACTGGCACCGTACCTCCTCTAAATTTCCCGACGAATCACGCGCAGCCATCGCGCCCCTCAGCCGCGCAACGCGTATTAAAGCATGTAGAGATGGCAAAACGCGGACAAATCAAACGCCAGCTAGATGCCACCAGAGGACTTGGCGTTTTTTGAGGTCCAATTGAGGCACTTTGCCGCCTCAAGAGGCCAGCAACCACATTCCCGACAACGAAATGCCTTCTGAGGGACGTGGGGTAAATACCCACCACCTTAGAAGGGACGCTTCCACGGAAAGCGCGTTTTCCAGCCGACTTGGATTGCTTCCGGATTGCCCGTGATACGCCCCAATATAGGCCGTCCGCCACGGTGCGTATAATCCCCGATAACAACAGCTACGCTCGTCAGACGATCGTTTGTGACGGCAATGGCAACGTGGGCAACTGCCTAAGGCTCATGGGGGCGCGACATCAAACCTCGGATCGCCAAGGAACCTGCGTTACTGGACTGGTGTCTCTAACTCCAAGGGGTAAAGATGCGCACGGTTTCTGGGGGATCTCACGTGAAAGTACTTCCTATATCGACTTCGTCAGTACTTTTCTTTGCGTTGGCTTCACTTTGTCTGGCCCAAGTAGATGCGAACCCCAAGAATGCGACGGCCGCTGTCCTAAAGGCCTTCGACACGCACGACATCGTGATGTTTGGTGAGATCCACAACGATAAACAGGAGTACAAA
>Ga0187780_10000031_pt1 | contig 114767 bp, 102 predicted proteins | sample 1015_Q2_SP10_20__FD_132429 | JGI IMG/M metagenome (GOLD analysis project Ga0187780, IMG submission 132429) | Tropical peat soil microbial communities from peatlands in Department of Meta, Colombia - 1015_Q2_SP10_20_MG | ecosystem: Environmental > Terrestrial > Soil > Wetlands > Peat | place...
CCTTTCGAAACCCCGCCGTTTGCTGAGCGTTGCCAGTTTCTCAGGCCTGCCTTCTCGGACTGCACTTGCCCTTCGGACCGAGATTTCACACGACACCGACAGTCCACAGGACAATTTCCGTTTCACCTTTCACGGCACCGCTAGCCTTTATCTTGCGCGCCAAAGAGGGCGCGAGAAGAAGTGCCGATCCCCCTAGAGGGGAAGAAAGGAGAAGCCATGAAACGAATCGCAATTGCGATTGCGCTCGGCATCGCATTGAGCGCGACGCCGGCGATTTGCCAGCGGACCGTCCAGCTCACCTGGCAAGCGAGTTCCTCCGCAGCGGGAAATCCGACGCTCACGTACAACGTCTACCGGGCATCGAACTGCGCTGAACAATTCGTGAAGTTGAATGCTTCGGGGCTTTCCGCGACGAGCTACGTCGATACGACGGTCGCTCTCGGAGCGACTTATTGTTATCAGGTCACGGCGGTTCTCAACGGAGTCGAAAGTGCGCCGTCGAATCAAGCCATCGCAGTGATCCCGGCACCGTTTGACCGACAAGTCGCTTGCGAGCACCGCGGGCCGTTGATCGGGTGGATACGCTGTCTGGGTGTCCGATCAAAGCGGCCGCCAGCAAGCTCGCCGAGACCGTGACTAAGAATCGTGTAGCGCTCCCAGGTAGAACCGGGAGCCCGATCCTGTGTAAAACACTGTGGAAAAGCCGGGCCACGGACAATCGTCTCAGGCCGGCGATTCCCTGATGCCGCTGGTAGCCCTTCAAGTGTCAATTCTCTAACGATCGTTGAATCTGTATCTTAGAGGCACATAAGAACGCTCGAAATGCGACGGGGCTGGAAGCGGACGGCACTGACGTCGCGCACCAAATTTGCACAGATCTAGGGCAGCACGCCCGATAAATGACGCCGCGACAGCAGCTTGCCGATTCGAGCGAGGCTTCCATCAGTCGGATCGGCAGTGGTTCACACGTGACACCAGCTTCCGTTGACTCAATCAAAAGCGGAGACTATAGTCGTCTAGACGGCGGCCTAGCCCGCAGAAGGGCTTGGTCGTGTCTATCTTTCCGGAAACGCAATGAACCTGCCCAACAGCCTCACAGTACTGCGAATCTTTTTTGTGCCGCTGCTTGTGGTTGTCCTGTGGACACGACAACCCAATTGGCGTTTTTTCGGGCTGCCGTTCCGTTTCGAGGTTTGGGGAGTCCTGATACTGTTGGTTGCGGCGGCGACCGACGCGATGGATGGCTACATCGCGCGAAAAAGGCGAGAGATTACAACTCTGGGAATTCTCCTCGATCCGATCGCGGACAAGCTTTTGATCACAGCAGCGTTTGTCCCTCTGGTGTGGATGCATCTGGTGCCAGCGTGGATGGTGGTGATCATTCTTGGGCGTGAGTTCATTGTGGTGGGCCTTCGAGAGATTGCCTCAGCCGAAGGTCTGGTGATTCCGGCGTCTGCGCTTGGCAAGACGAAAATGATCTTGCAGGTCCTGGCCGGCTGCGCTGTGATTTTGACCGCGAATCATCCTGCCCTCAAGACGCTTGGGATAACTCTTCTTTGGTTGGTGGTGATAAGCGCCGCATTGTCTGCAATTCACTACTTTCAGATGTTCTGGAGCCAAATCAATTTCCGCGTGCAGCAACGGCAGAGTTCGAACGTCGTCATCGTGGAGCCAAAAGAAAAACCCCAGGATGTCCTCACTCGATAATCGCAAAAAGCGGTATTTGCTGGATGTGGCTCGCCGAGCTTTGGTAGCAGCTGTCGAAGGTGGCCAGGTCTTCGAAATGCTGGCGGTTGAGCGCGATGAGGCAGAATGCGCCGGGGCGTTCGTCACTCTGAAATGTCGCACGCGGCTGCGAGGATGCATCGGGCAGATCGGGACGAAACAATCGGCCGCTCAAGTCATCGCCTACTCGGCGAGAGCTGCGGCGCTCGAAGACCCTCGCTTCGATCCAGTCCGGCCACATGAACTCCCCGAAATAGAAATCGAATTGTCCGTCCTCTCACCGCCGGCGGCGATCTCACCGCACGAGATTGAAGTCGGCAGACACGGCCTCATCGTCAGCCGGGGATGGCAACGCGGACTGCTATTGCCGCAGGTGGCTCCGGAACACCGTTGGGAAAGCAGCCGATTCTTGGAGGAAACTTGCGTGAAGGCGGGGCTCCAACGAGACGCGTGGAAAGACCCACAGACACTGATTTTGGCCTTTACTGCCGAGGTTTTCAGCGAGTCGGAAATCCAGCGGGATGCAGGATTCGAAACACGCAACGTGTTGAAATCTGACTATTCGAGTTCGACGTAATCGCCCGAGTAGACTTCACGAAGCGCGAAAGTGATCAGGACGGTCGAAGAATTTGGTCCTGTCCGAAGGACGATTCCTTCCCCTAGATCTTCGCGAGGCACGTTGCTCCAGTTGTATTTGCTAGGGGCTTTTCCGTAGCCATACGTCGGTCCTAAATCTCCCGCGACCTCGAAGCCGAAACGCCGAGGCTGATAGGCAGTTTCATGCTGGGTGCCCTGGTAGCGGAAGATCCGGAAGTAATCACCCACCTTAACGCCCTGATCGGTACCGAGATTGACGTAGACGATGTCGTTTTTACCGTTCTCCTGCTCGAATTTTTTTGCGGTAATCACCATTGCCAAAGCTTTGCCGTTAGCCTGTGCGAACCGATCGAAATTGTCTTCTGACTTCAACTGGGGGGTCGGGCGTGCTGTGAACGGCAGGGCAATATCGCCACGCTGCACATACTGGCAAGAATCTTTCACCTGGCCGATGGAAGTGTCCGACAGGGCTACGACGACTTTCACGCGGCCTTCGTCTTCCCACACCGTACCCATCTTGTGCAGGATCGCAGTCTGCCATTTTGTCCATTCGGTCTTGATCGAATCGACCACCGGCCGGATGATCAGAAATTCATCGCCTGCCTTCACGCCCTGGCTCGAACCCTTATTGATGTAGACGTAGTCGCCCTCTTGGAAGGTAACTTTGTAGTTCGATTCTTCGCCCGTGACGACGAGCGTATCGCGCGGGACAGACTCGGTCGTGACGATGCCCGAGCAATAGACCTCGCCCGGGCTCGGGGTCGTCGGTCGCGTTTGCGCCGAAGCTACCCCGGCGGAAATCGTCAAAAACAGGCCGACAGAGACAAACTTAGCGCGCATGATATTCGCTCCTTCTCAAAGACGTTGCGCGGCTTAGTAGTACTAAACCCCAGCCGATGAGCCGACCGTAACAGACACCGCGAGGGAGCGTCAAGACAATGGTCCATCGGGCTTTACACATTGTGTACCACGTGGTAGAAGCAAGAATTCCCTGTTCTGCAGTGCTTCGCGCACCCATCGAAACAATCCGGAACAGATAGGAAATGCAAGGTGTTAGGACGCGACAAAATCTGCGCCGTGGCCGCTGCATCTGACTCCGAATCGTTGATTCGGCAGCTGGAACAGGCCCTCGGCCAAACTGGAACGATCGAACTCCGGCTCGACTGGTTGGCAGATGACCGCGAGATCGACCGGTTCCTGGCCAAACTGGCGGGGCGGAGGCGCCGCGCAACTCTCATCGCGACTTGTCGACGGCGGGAGGCGGGAGGTCGGTATCGCGGCTCGATTGCCAAACAGCTTTTCCATTTGGCGGAAGCAATTCGAGCGGGATGTGATTGGTACGACCTTGAAATCGAGACAGTTCGCAAGTGCCCTGCGGAACTCATCGATGCGTTACTCGGGGACGGCCACCAATTGCGATCCGCCCACTTTTTTCGCGCGATGCCGCGCGATCTCAGCCGCGTGATGAACGAGTTGGCACGCGGCGGACCGGATGCGACGAAGATTGCGGCGCACTGCAATTCTCTGACGGACGCGCGCAAGTTACTCCTTTTCGCGAGCCATCGTTCGAATCTTGTAGGGATACCGATGGGCGAAGTGGCACTTCCCACGCGAATATTGTCACTCCGCAGAGCGAGCGGCTTTGCTTATGCTCCCGTCGACGTTGCGACCGCGCCGGGACAGACATCGCTGGCTGACCTTAGACACCTTTACCGCGCACAGGGGCTAGATTTGCGGACGCGGGTCTACGGAGTTATCGGCAATCCGATCGCACATTCGCTCTCTCCGGCGATGCAAAACGCCGGATTCGCGGCGCGGCGGATGAACGCGATCTATCTGCCGTTTTCGGTGCATGACCTGAGCGATTTTCTCGATTCGGTCGAGCCGCTCGGAATCCGAGGCTTCAGTGTCACGTTGCCTCACAAGGAGCAGATCGTGAGCCGCCTCGACGATTGCGATCCGCTTGCGGAGCGGATTGGAGCGGTCAATACGGTCGTGGTGCGTGGAGGCGGAAAACTGTTCGGATACAACACAGACTACGTGGGAGTGTTGACGACGTTGGAGAAGAGGATCCCATTGCGCGGGAGCCGCGTCCTGATCGTTGGCGCTGGAGGTGCGGCGCGCGCGGTAGCCTTTGCGCTGGCCCAGGCGGGCTCCGCTGTGTGCGTTTATGCGCGACGGAAGGAACGAGCGAAGTCTCTTGCGAAAGCCGTCGGAGGTGAAGCCGTCGCGCGGACTCAGCTACGGCGGGAATTCTTCGATGCGATGATCAACGCCACGCCTGTGGGCATGCATCCGGCGGTTGGGAATTCTCCCCTCGAAGCGAGTGAATTGAATTGCCGACTCGTATTTGACACCATTTATCGCCCACCTATGACGCGACTGCTAGAACTTGCAGCGCGACGCGGTATCGAAACGGTCTCAGGCGTGGAGATGTTCGTCGCACAGGGCACGGCGCAGTGGGAGATTTGGACGGGCGAGCCCGCGCCCATCGACGCCATGCGCAAGGCAGTCGTTTCAGCACTCGCGCGCGAGGAAAGATCCACCTATTCAAGAACAGCTTTGAAGCGAGCCACTCGATGATTCAGCCCGATTTCAAGACATTCTGCGAATTGGCGCGACAGGGAAATCTCGTCCCCGTGTACGACACATATACCGCGGATCTGTTGACGCCGGTCGGGGCGTATCTACGGATTGCCCGCAATGCAAAGTACTCGTTCTTGCTCGAAAGCGTCGAAGGAGGAGAGACGATCGGGCGCTATACGTTTGCTGGCGTGAATCCTGAAGAGGTATTTCGTGCGCGAGGCACTTCCTGCACGCTCGAATCGCGCGGCAAGAAAATCCGGTCTGAGGAGAATCCGGTCGAGCGGCTGCGCCAACTCACGGCACGCTACAAACCGGTGCGCGTCCCGGGACTCCCACCGTTGACAGGCGGCGCGATCGGTTACTTTGCCTACGACATGGTGCGGCTGATCGAGCGCATTCCCGACACAGGTCGCGACGATGTGGGCGCCGATGACTGCGTGATGATGTTCTACCTGGGTCTTGTCGCGTTTGACCATGTGCAGCACCGCGTGTCAGTAATTCGCAACGTGTTTACGGGGGGCCCGGGCAGTTTGCGCGGCAAATACGATGCCGCCGTTCGTGAAATTCGACGCACGAGACAATTGCTTGAAGGACCCTTGCCGAAGCAGCACCGGGCGCCACGCACGAAACCTGTGCGCGTCGAAACGAACATGACGAAGCAGCAGTTCATCTCCGCGGTAAACAAAGCGAAGGAGTACATCCTCGCAGGTGATGCATTCCAGATCGTGGCCAGCCAGCGATTTTCCGCGAAGGTGAGCGCCGAGCCGTTTGAAATCTATCGGGCTCTGCGCGTCGTGAATCCCTCTCCCTACCTCTATTTTCTGAAACTCGAGGATGTTTGCGTCGTCGGCAGTTCGCCCGAAATGCTGGTGAAGGTGCAGGGCCGGGATGCTTATTACAAGCCGCTCGCCGGCACGCGTCCACGGGGGCGCAACGACGAAGAGGACCGCAAGCTCGAGGCGGAACTTCTCGCTGACCCGAAAGAGCGAGCCGAGCACATTATGTTGGTCGATCTGGGGCGCAATGATTTAGGACGTGTGTGCGAGTACGGCTCGGTCAAGCCCGACCGGCTGATGTTTGTCGAGCGTTTTTCGCACGTGATGCATCTTGTGTCGAGCCTGCATGGGCGATTGCGTCCCGAAGTGGATTGTTTCGACGCGTTGATGGCTTGTTTCCCGGCGGGCACGCTTGCCGGCGCGCCGAAAGTTCGGGCCATGCAGATCATCGATGAACTTGAGCCTACGCGGCGCGGAATCTATGCCGGCGCGATCCTCTATCTCGACTTTTCAGGCAACGTCGATTCATGCATCGCACTTCGAACGCTGATCGCAAAGGGCGGGCGCGTTCATATCCAAGCGGGTGCGGGAATCGTGGCGGATTCGGTGCCCGAGCGCGAATACGAAGAGACGGTGAACAAGGCACGAGCTCTCCTGAAAGCGCTTGAGATCGCACAGGGCGGCGAGAGTCGCGGCAATTGAGAATCTGCGCTATTCTGAAAGCTCACCATGATTCTGCTTCTCGACAACTACGACTCGTTTACCTACAACCTGGCGCAGTATCTCGGCCAGATGGGCCAAGAGTTGGAAGTGCGCCGCAACGACCAAATCACGCTCGAGGAGATTGAGCAGCACAAACCTGAACGAATCGTGATTTCGCCGGGACCATGCACACCGGCGGAAGCGGGGGTGAGCGTCCCGCTCATCAAGCGCTTCGCAGGAAAAATCCCGATCCTAGGCGTGTGCCTTGGGCATCAGGCGATTGGTGCCGCATTCGGCGGCAAGGTAATTCGCGCGAAGGAAGTGATGCACGGCAAGACGAGCACAATCCATCACGACAACAAGACAATCTTCCGAGGCTTGCCACAAGATTTTCCCGCAACTCGCTATCATTCCTTGATCGTCGAGAAGGAATCTCTGCCGGATGACCTCGAGATTTCGGCGACAACCGCCGACGGCACGATCATGGGTTTGCGCCACAAAAGGCTGAAGGTCGAAGGCGTGCAGTTCCATCCGGAATCCGTGCTCACCGAAGCAGGCTTCCGGCTTCTCGAAAATTTCCTGACCATCTAGCCGCGCGCGTGTGCGGCGCGATTCTTCTCCGCTTGTGAGAAGGCGACGAGCCTTTCTAGTCGCTCTCTGGCTTCACCAGAATCGATCGACCTAGCGGCGAGGCGCACTCCATCGAGGAAATCGGGCGCGCGCCCGGCGGCGACGAGCGCAGTGGCAGCGTTGGCGAGGACGATATCGCGATGCGGCCCGTGATCGCGATAGAGCATGGACCGTCCTAAAACCTTGTGAACGATCTCGGCGTTCTGCTTCGGATCGCCTCCGCGAATCGAATCGAGTGGCGCGCGGCGCAACCCAAAATCCTCCGGAGTGACGGTGTAGCTGCGCACGACTCGGTCGCGCAACTCGGAAACAAACGTCTCGCCTGAGATCGAGATTTCGTCGAGCCCGTCTGCGCCGTGAACCACGAAGGCGCGCCGCACACCCAACTCGCCGAGTGCCCGCGCCATCGGCTCTGCGACGGCCGAATCGTAAACCCCGACAACTTGCGCTGAAGCTCGCGCCGGATTAGTAAGCGGGCCGAGAAGATTGAAGACGGTGCGCGTCTTCAGTTCGCGCCGAGCGGGCATCGCGTGGCGCATGGCCGTGTGGATGGCGGGCGCGAACAGAAAACCGATGCCGACTTGTTCGATGCAGCGCGCGATGCTTTCCGGCGGCAAATCGATCTGGACGCCGAGCTGTTCAAGCACGTCGGCGGAGCCGCAGCGGGAGCTGATCGAGCGGTTACCGTGTTTGGCGACGCGTACACCCGCGCCAGCAACGACAAATGCCACGACTGTTGAAATGTTAAACGTGCCGGAGGCGTCGCCGCCCGTGCCACAGGTGTCGACCAGCGTTTCATCAGCGCATGCGTGATTGGCCGGAAAGATCGGCGGAGCGTGGCGTCGCATCGCGCTCGCAAAACCGACGAGTTCGTCGACTGTTTCGCCCTTTGTCTTCATGCCGGAAAGCAGCGAGACGATCTGTTCGTGAGTCGCGCGGCCGGAGAGGATCTCCTCCATGGCGGCGTCTGCCTCGGCGCGCGATAAGTCCTTGCCCGCTGCTATTTTTTCCATCGTGCTGTTCAGCATTTTTCGGGACCGCGCCTTGCCCGCCCCGCACGTTCCAAGTACACTGAGGTGCTTTTATCAGTCTATAAATTCTAGCATTTCTACGGCCGGCTTCTGACCGGTCGCGATGCCTGCATGAAGATTCACGAGTACCAAGCCAAGGCCATCCTCGCCAAGTTCGGTGTGCCGGTGCCGCGCGGTGAAGCCGTCTTCAGCAAATACGAAGCGCGGGCAGCGGCTGCGCGCCTTGGGACGCCGATTGTCGTCGTAAAGGCGCAAATCCATGCTGGCGGGCGCGGCAAAGCGGGCGGAGTGAAGATCGCAGGATCGCCTGAAGAGGCCGCATCCCTCGCCGAACAGATGCTCGGGATGAAACTCGTGACGCCGCAGACTGGGCCTGAGGGGCGGATTGTCCGGCGAATACTCATCGAAGAAGGCCTCGACATCAAGCGTGAGCTGTATCTCAGCATTCTTATCGATCGTGTTGCACGCGCTCCGATTTTCATGGCGAGCGCGGCGGGCGGTATGGAAATCGAAGAAGTCGCGAAGGAACATCCTGAGAAAATTCTGCGCGAGGCGATTCTGCCCGAGACAGGCTTTCAGCCATATCACGCGCGGAAGCTTGCGTTTGGCTTGGAACTCCCCGCCGGGCTGATGAACGCCACCGTGCCTTTTTTCCGGTCGCTTTATAGCGCCTTTGTCGAGACCGATGCTTCGCTTGTCGAAATTAATCCGTGTGTGGTAACGGGCGATGGTCGGCTTCTCGCGCTCGACGCGAAAGTGAATTTCGACGACAACGCGCTCTATCGCCATCCCGAATTGGAGGAACTGCGCGACATCGGCGAAGAAACACCGCTCGAAGTCGAAGCTTCGAAATTCAAGCTCAATTACATCAAGCTCGAAGGGACGATCGCGTGCATGGTCAACGGCGCGGGCCTGGCGATGGCCACGATGGACATCATTAAGTTGAGCGGCGGCAACCCCGCGAATTTTCTCGATGTCGGCGGCGACGCGTCGGAAGCGCGCGTGAAGAATGCATTTCGCATCTTGCTGAGCGATCCGAACGTGAAGGCGGTGTTCATAAACGTCTTCGGCGGCATTTTGCGCTGCGACATGCTGGCCAGCGGTATCGTGAATTCGGCGAAAGAGCTGAACATCAAAGTCCCTGTTGTCGTGCGTATGGAAGGCACCAACGTCGAAAAAGGACAAGAAATTCTGCGCAAATCAGGTCTGAATTTCACGGTGGCCAAGGGCATGAAGGATGGCGCCGAAAAGGTCGTCGCACTGGCCGGAGCGGCTCGATGAGCATCCTCGTCGATAGAAAGACGCGCGCGATCGTGCAGGGGCTGACGGGTCACGAGGGCAGTTTTCACGCGCAGCAGATGATCGACTACGGCACGACGATCGTCGCGGGCGTCACTCCGGGCAAGGGTGGCACGAAGCATCTCGGCGTTCCGGTATTCGATACCGTCGCCGAGGCAGCTCGCGAAACACGCGCGAATGCAGCGGTGGCTTTCGTACCTCCGCCATTCGCGGCGGACGCGATTTTGGAGGATGTGGACGCCGGTTTGCCGTTCGTCGCTTGCATCGCTGAGGGCATTCCCGTGCTCGATATGGTCCGAGTCGCCGCGGCGCTCAAGAATTCAAAGACGCGCCTGCTCGGGCCGAATTGTCCTGGCATCATTTCGCCCGGACAGTGCAAGCTGGGCATCATGCCGGGCTTCATCCACAAGAGGGGGCACGTCGGAGTGGTGAGCCGAAGCGGAACGCTCACGTATGAGGCTGTGGGCCAGCTTACGGGGCTCGGGATAGGCCAATCGACGTGCGTCGGAATTGGAGGCGACCCGATTATCGGGACCAGCTTCCTCGACGTCATTAAGATGTTCAACGACGACCCGGACACGGACGCGATCGTCATGATCGGCGAAATCGGCGGCAACGCCGAAGAAGTGGCGGCGGATTTCATCAAGAAGTACGTGAAGAAACCCGTAGTCGGATTTATCGCGGGGCAGACCGCTCCGCCAGGCCGCCGCATGGGGCATGCGGGAGCAATCATCAGCGGCGGTCAGGGAACAGCGAAAGAGAAGTACGCGGCGCTGCGCGCAGCCGGAATTCATACGGTGCAAAGCCCGGCCGAAATAGGCGAGACGATGGCGAAAGTTCTAGGAAAATCGAAGAAATCAACTCGTGGGTCGACCGCCGGGGCTACACTTAGGAAAGCGGCAAGGCGGCGCGGAAAATAGGCGACAATAAGTCAATTTGGAGGAAGGAATTTTGGCGATCGAACGCACTCTCGCAATTATCAAGCCCGATGCTGTAAAGCGCGGACTCGCAGGCGAAATCTTGAGTCGCATCCACGCGGCGAAATTTCAGATCGTGGCGATCAAGTCTCTCCGGCTGACGAAAGGCGAGGCGGAGGGATTTTATGCCGTTCACTGCGAGCGTCCGTTTTTCGGCGAGCTGACGGAATTCATGAGTACGGGAAGAGTGTTCGTGATGGTCCTCGAAGCGGAGAACGCCATCGCGAAATGGCGCGATACAATGGGCGCCACCGACCCGGCCAAGGCTGCGCCCGGTACGATCCGCAAAGAGCTTGGTACCAGCATTCAGTACAACTGCACGCACGGCTCGGACGCGTCGGCTACGGCCGCATTCGAAATCGGCTATTTCTTCGCGCGCTCCGAGCTGGTCTAATGCGGGCCCTGCGCGATCCAGGGCATCGCGGCTTCTGAAAATATTCCGAGAACCGCGCTAGAATAAGTGATCCCGCGACATGGACCCGCTGCGCGAAATCGGCAGACTTTTGGTTGTCGTCGGCATCGTGTTGGTGGGCGCCGGACTGTTGCTGACCCTCGGCGGGAAACTGCCTTTTCGATTGGGACGTTTGCCCGGCGACATCGTCTTTCAAGGTCGCCACGGCAGCTTCTATTTTCCAATTGTCACGTGCATTGTGCTGAGCGTCGCGCTCACTCTGATTCTCTGGATCGTGAACCTCATCCGCCGCTAGCGCCATGAGCCAAGCCTCGCTTTTCGATCTCGCGCCCGAGCGCCACATCTGGAAAGTCAGCGAACTCACCGAACAAATCAGTGCTTTGCTGGAAGGCGCATTTCGGGACGTCTGGATCGAGGGCGAAGTCTCAAACTATCACGCCGCTCAATCGGGCCATCTCTATTTCACTCTCAAGGATTCGCGCGCGCAAATTCGCTGCGTCTGCTTTCGCGATCAGGTGCGTGGGCTGAAATTTCGGCCCGAGGACGGCCTGCACATCACGGTTCGCGGATCGATCGGTGTGTATGAGCCTCGCGGCGAGTACCAGGTGTACGTGAGCTACATCGAGCCGGTCGGCCTCGGCGCGTTGCAACTCGCCTTCGAACAGTTGAAAAAGAAACTCGAGGCCGAGGGCCTGTTCGACGAAGAGCGAAAGAAACCCTTGCCTCTCCTGCCGCGTTGCATCGGCATTGTCACGTCGCCCACGGGCGCGGCGATTCGAGACATTTTGCGTGTGTTAAAGCGACGCTTCGCGAATCTGCGCGTGCAACTCTATCCCGTGAAAGTGCAGGGCGAGGGAGCAGCGGGCGAAATCGCTATGGCACTGAAATATTTCAATCGCGAGAAGATCGCGGACGTGCTGATTGTCGCCCGTGGCGGCGGATCGCTGGAAGACTTGTGGGCCTTCAACGAAGAGATTGTGGCGCGCGCGATTGCAGCCTCCGATATCCCCGTGATTACCGGCATCGGCCACGAAACGGATTTCACGATCGCTGATTTTGTGGCCGATCTGCGCGCGCCGACGCCTTCGGCTGCCGCGGAGATCGTGGTACGTTCGCGGCAAGAGTTCGAAAGCCACATTCAGGCGTATTTTCGCGACTTGGTGAAGGAGATGCGCTACCTGCTCTCTGAGCGGCGTCATCGCATGCGGGATTTGCAGTCGCATCGAGGTTTTCGTCAGGTGGAGTTGCTCGTGCGGCGGCGCCACCAGCAGGTGGACGAACTTTCTGCGGCGCTGGGAATTTCGCTGCGTCGGCAGTTGGCTCTGGCGCAGCAGCGCCTCGCGAAGGGAAGCGCGCGGCTACTTTCATTTGACTTGCGGGCACGTGCCACGGTTCTGAGGCGCAGGATCGAGCAGCAGCGGGAAGCGCTGCGCGCGGGACTCGAGCGCGTGGTGACGCGAAAGCAGCGGAGATTCGCTGCAGCGAGCGTCCGCTTCGCGCAATCGGACTTGCGTGCACGCGTGGAGAGGCTGCGGCGCATGGTCGATGACCGCTCGGGCAATCTGCGCGTACGAATCGATCGCGCGCTCATCATGAAGTGGCGCCGGCTCGAAGCGGCCGCGCTGCAGCTGGATGAGCGCAGCCCATTCCAACTTCTCGAGCGGGGATACGCGATTGCATACGATGCTTCGGGGAAGGTCTTGCGTTCGCCAGATCAAGTTGCTGTTGGAACAGACATCAGTGTGCGGTTAGCTCGCGGCGAGCTTGACGCCACCGTCCGCCGCAAGCACAACATTTAGGCCATTTAGGGCAATTCCGGGATCACTCTTCTTCGGTACCGCCCGCGACCTTCAGAACCGCAAGAAACGCTTCCTGCGGGATATCGACGCGGCCGACGCGCTTCATGCGCTTCTTACCTTCCTTCTGTTTTTCGAGGAGCTTGCGCTTCCGCGTGATGTCGCCGCCGTAACACTTGGCGAGCACGTTCTTGCGAATCGCGCTGATCGTTTCCCGAGCGATGATTCGCCCGCCGATGGCGGCCTGAATAGGCACCTCGAACATCTGGCGTGGGATCAGCTTTCGCAAGCGCGTCGCGAGCTCGCGGCCGCGCTCGTACGCTTGGTCCCGGTGACAGATAATTGTCAGCGCGTCCACCGACTCGCCGCCTACGAGCACATCGAGCTTCACGAGATCTGATTCGCGATAACCTGAGAGGTGATAGTCGAGCGAGGCATACCCGCGCGAAACGCTCTTCAGGCGATCGTAGAAATCGAGGACGATTTCGTTGAGCGGCAGATCGTAGGTGAGCATGATCCGCGTCGGCGAAAGATATTCAAATTTTTTCTGCACGCCGCGTTTTTCCTCGCAAAGGTGCAAAACGCCGCCGAGCGATTCCTCGGACGTGATGATCATAGCGGTCAGAATCGGTTCCTCAATCTTGCGAATCGAGGACGGCGGCGGAAATTTCGTGGGATTGTCGACATCGAGCACGTCGTTGCTTGTAGTCGTGATGCGATATTGTACGCTCGGGGCCGTAGTGATCAGGCCAAGGTTGAACTCGCGCTCGAGCCGCTCCTGGACGATCTCCATGTGCAGCAAGCCAAGAAACCCGCAACGGAAGCCGAATCCAAGGGCAGCGGAATTCTCCGGCTCGTAAAAGAACGCTGCGTCATTGAGTTGCAGCTTGCCGAGGGCATCGCGCAGCACTTCGTAATCGGTGGCGTTCACCGGGAAAAGGCCGGCGAAGACCATCGGCTTGATGGCTTCAAAGCCCGGCAGCGGAGGCGCGGGCCGCTCGGCTTCAATCACCGTGTCGCCCATCCGTGCATCGGCCACGCGCTTGATATTGGCAACGACAAAGCCGACATCCCCCGCCGCCAACTCGTCGAGCGCGACGGGTTTCGGCGTCAGTGCGCCAAGAGTCTCCACCTCGTACACGTCATTGCTGGAGCAAAGACGAATCTTCATGCGCGGCGTGATTCGTCCTTGCATCACGCGTACGAGCACGACCGCGCCGCGGTAGATGTCGAACCAGGAATCGAAGATCAGCGCCTGCAGCGGCGCGTCTGAGGTGCCTTTGGGTGGCGGCACGCGCTTGACGATCGCTTCCAGTACATCCTCGACGCCAAGTCCGCTCTTCGCGCTAATCAGAAGCGCGTCCTGGGCCGGAATCGCTAGGACATTCTCGACCTGCTCCTTCACGTATTCCGGCTGCGCGGCTGGCAAGTCGATCTTGTTTATGACGGGAATGATTTCAAGATTGTGCCGTGAGGCGAGAAAGGCATTCGCGACGGTCTGCGCCTCGACGCCCTGGCTTGCGTCCACGACGAGCAGCGCGCCTTCGCACGCCGAAAGCGCGCGGGAAACTTCGTAGGAAAAATCGACGTGCCCCGGTGTATCGATCAGATTCAGGCGGTACTCATGGCCGTCGCGCGCGGTGTAATGCAGGCGGATGCTCTTCGCTTTGATCGTGATGCCGCGCTCGCGCTCGAGGTCCATCGAGTCCAGCACCTGCGCGGTCATCTCGCGCTGGCTCAGTGCGCCGGTCAACTCGAGCAGTCGATCGGCCAGCGTGGATTTCCCGTGGTCGATATGCGCGATGATGCAGAAATTCCGGATGAACTGGGGATCCATGTATTTTCGTGCGGACCGCGATCCGGCAGGGATGGCGCGCTCTCAGCGCGCGGCCGCCGCGTCCCTTGAATTATTCAGTGTGCCACAGTTTAGAGCGCCCGGCCAGTAAGCGTGGGGACGCGCCCCTTTCAGGCTGGTGTGGAGGAGCGAGCCGAGGCCGCCAGTATCACATCGGAAAGCATTTCTCCCAGGCCACGGTTCTCGAACAGGAATTGCGGATCGCGTGTCGCACGGTCCATCCATCCGATGCAGATCAGTGAGACCGTTTCGGACCATGATTCCGCCGCCGACCAGGAAAAGCCCACGTCTCGCAGTACTTCGACGATCAACTTGGCTCGTTTCCACTCAATGATAGCGACTTTGACGGCGACCCTTGCGTCTGCGCGCCCCCACTCGCGAATCGCGACCTCCGCGCGGATACGCGCCGGGTCGCTAACACGTTCAATTAGTTTTGCCCAGCGTGTGGCTGTGCTGGCCTGCGTCCCCCTCTCTTCAAGCCAGTTCGCTTCCGTTTCTTCCCATTGCGCCAGCATTCTCTCGAGAAGATCGGCGCGATCGCGGAAATGCCAATAGAAGCTTCCCTTGCTTACGCCCAGGTCCCGTGCAAGGAGTTCGACTCGAACCTCCTGAATGCCTTCGTTCGAAAGGCGGCCAAACGCGGCGCGAATCCAATCGGCCGATTCTAGAGAGCCAGTGCGTGCTGGAGCAGGCGAGGCCATACGGCAGCGTATGCGTCTCACAGGTTAGCCAAACGGGCTCTAGTTCGTCAAGCTGGTTGGGTAGATGTTTCAGCGATTTTCATTGCTGCTGCGACCGCGTCCGGATCGTCCCCGAAACCCGTGAGCCAGTCGACACCTGGCTCCTTGCGGAACCATGTGATTTGGCGCTTGGCGAATCGGCGAGTCGCTTGCTGAATGGCTGGGATGGCCTCTTCGGGATCTCCACGCCGAGCCAGCCGTTCGCGGATTTCCGAATAACCTATGAACTGGAAGGGCTTGGCGCCGATTGGCACTCCTTTGTCGATGAGACCCTGTACTTCCGCGCACCATCCGGCTTTCATCATAGCTGTGACGCGAGCGTCGATCCTGGAATAAAGCCTCGCGCGTGGAGGTAACAGTCCGATTCTTCTGACTTCGTATCCCTGCAGGGCGCTGCGTCCGGCCCGGTGAATCTCTCCGACTGATTTGCCGGCAAGAATTCGTATTTCTACTGCGCGGATAATTTTTTGGGTGTCGCGTGGAGCGATGCGTGCTGCGGTTTCAGGGTCAAGACGCTTGAGCAGACGGTGCAGGCTCGCCGGGCCATGGCGTCTTACCCGTTCGCGCATGCGCTCGCGCAGTTCCTCGGAACGCGTCGGCGCATCTGCGAGTCCTTCCAGGAGAGCGCGCAGGTAAAGGCCGGTTCCGGCGGTGATAATTGGCAACTTGTTTCGGCGGCGCAAGTCGTCGAGCACGTCGAGCGCACGCTGTCGGTACTGCCCAGCAGTGAAAACCTCGGTGGGCTCCACGAGATCGACTAAGTGATGCGGAATACCGCGCTGCTCTGACAGCGGAACCTTGGCCGTGCCGATGTCGAAATGGCGGTAGACCTGTGTGGAATCGCAGACCAGAATCTCGCCGCCGAGACGCTCGGCAAGCTCGATACCGAGCGCAGATTTGCCGGAAGCCGTCGGTCCGAGAATCACGAGGAGCGGCGCGAGTTCGCTCATCCGGAAAATGTCCAATACCGCAGCAATAGGGCCAGCAGCACGAGCGCTGCGAGCAGCAGGGCTCCCACGACTTGCGTCCGGTTCAGCCTCAATGCAGTCCGGCTTGTTCTGGCGTGATGTTGTAGAGAAAGATGATTCGAAGTTTGAGATACGGGCCGTGAAATGCCGAAGGCAGCGGCTCAAACGGATTGGACGCGTGGATTGCCGACATCGCAGCGTTATCGAGCGGCTGCTTTCCCGAAGTCCTCTCGAGCAACGGGTCCGGTGGAGGAACGCTGCCATCTGGATTGATTTGGAATGTCGTTGAGACGATTCCCCGGTCGCCCATCAGTGCCGACTCGGGCATGATGTAATACCAATTCCGCTTCAAAGTCGCCAAAAGCCTCTGAATATACGGATTGAAATCGACGCCCTGCGTGTCCGAAAGGACCGTGACGCCATACCCCATTCCCGGTCCGCCGCGGCTTCCGGGAGTAGCTGGTCCGCCGCTGTATAATCCGCCCTGCCTTGGAGCGCGGCTGATCGCGTCGCTGAGTTGATCGCTAAGCATTTTCCCGGGCGAAGACTGCGACAGGCCAAGGTTCAGGTGATTCGGGTTGTTGGGCGTCGCGGGAACCACAGGCTCAAGGTGCGATGGCGCGGGCTGTGTAGGAACCTGATTGGGTGCCGGTTGGCTCGGCAGCGCCTGCACATGTGGCGTCGGCGCTTCGGGCAATTCTGGCTTCGGCTGCACAGGCGTGGGCAGGGGCGCGGGTGGCGGCGCGTTCAGTACTGGCGGCGCAACCTTGTTTAGCGTTTCGCGATTGATATTGAGTTTCGGAGTCGGCGCAGGCGGCACCGGCTTCTCGGGCGGCAGATAGACGAAATTGAGTTCCTTCTGTGCTAGGGCGATATCTTCAGCCGACGGCCCGTGATAGGGAAAAATCTTTGGCCACAGCAGTACAAAAGCGATCACGGCGACGTGGACAACGACTGATACAACGCGCATGAGCGCGTCCCACTTCGGATCCTGTTTCTCCTCTGGCTGGATGAGAAGGTTCGCGTCGCCCGTGATGAAAATGTCCGGCTCGATCACCTCGCGCAAATCCGGGGTCATTTCCGGCGCGTGCCGGAATTCCTTGATCGTCTCCGGCGCGGCTGGCTCGACGAACGCTGGAACGACCACGCGGGAATCCAGTATTGCAATCGGCACAGACTGCGTAATCGGCTCGAACCGCTCTATCGGCCTGGCTGGCATGCCGCGAGGAACAAGCGTGCGATCGACGAGAACGTCGAGCGGAAAGTGAGATGGAATGGTGGTTCGGCCGTCGAGCTTCGGAAGATTCGGGTCGGGCAAGCCGGAAGGGACCAGAGTCCGCTCGTCCATGTACGTCTCAAGACGGCGTGCGGGTGCCTTCCCGTCGCCGTCCTTCAACGGGCGCACATCAACCGGAACCAGCGTTCGTGGAATCACGGAACTTCCTGCGGGGCGAATACAGCTAATTGGACGCGCCGCGCATGATCGAGGATGCCTGCCATCACCCGGTCGGCGAGCTCAAGCGCGCGTCTCCCTGCGTCGCCGTCCACGACCGGCGACTTGCGCGTGCGCACCGATTCGGCGAAGGCGCGCAACTCCGCGCGCAAGGGCTCCTCGGGCGTCGTCGGCAGCTTCTCGAAGGCTATCTCGGGTTGTGTTTCTCCAGGTTTCACGCGGATGCGCAGCGCATCCTGCCGCGTGAAATCGAGAGAAATGTATTCGTGCTCCTGGAAGAACCGCATCTTGCGCACGCGCTCGGTGGAGACGCGGCTTGCCGTAAGATTTGCCACCGTCCCGGTGGCGAATTCGACTCGCGCTTGCGCGATATCCACCTTATCGGTGATGACCGGTATGCCGACAGCTTTCAGGTCCACCACCGGAGCGTTCACAAGCGCGAGAAGAATGTCCAGATCGTGGATCATCACGTCGTAGACCACATCCACATCAAGACTGCGCGGCGTGAAGATTCCGAGACGATGGACCTCAAAAAACATCGGGCGAGCAACGATTTTCTGTGCAGCCACGACCGCTGGATTAAATCGCTCGACGTGGCCGACTTGCAAAATGCGATTGGACCGTCGCGCAGCGGCAATCAATTGATCGGCTTCACCAAGCGAAGCAGCCATCGGCTTCTCAACGAGCAGATCCAGCCCCGCATCAAGCAGCCGGCAGCCGACGCGAGCGTGTTCCTTGGTCGGCACAGCTAAGCTGACGGCATCGAAACGATCGTGTGTGAGATCTTCGATGCTCGAAATGACATTAGTGCCGGATTCGGCCGCCACTTGCTGCGCGCGTTCTGTATCGACATCAAAGACGCCGCCAAGCTCGGCGCACTCGAGTTCGCGCCAAACGCGCGCGTGGTTTTTGCCGAACTCCCCAGCGCCGACAACGGCCACGCGAATCGGGTCTGCGCTCATGCGGTTGTCTTCGGCTCCAGCGCAAACGCTTCAATTGCGATCCCGGCCGCGTCCGCTGCGCGAATCAGCGGGTCGCGGTCGAAGAGCAGCGTGCGCCCAGCGTCGATCGCAAGGGCAGTGGCGTTCGATCGGTGCATCACTTCAATTGTCTTCGGCCCAACAACCGGCACATCGAAGCGCATGTCCTGTCGCGGCTTGCTCACTTTCACAACGACCAAGCGCTGCCCGCCGGCGATTCGCGCCGCGCGCTCGATCGTCTCGTCGGTGCCTTCCATCGCCTCGATCGCCACGCACGCTCGGTCCCGCACGACGACGGTTTGCCCCAGATCGAGTCCCGCGATCTGGCACGCGATCTTGCGCCCATATTCGATATCGGCTGCCTCGGTGTGATCGGGCGCGCGCTGCGTCAAGATCCCCTCTTGGGGAAGCAGCGGGCCGAGGAACTTCGTCGAATCAATCAACTCGATTCCCTCGTCTTGCAAGACGCGCGCGATCGCGCCGATTAGCGAATCCGTATTCTTTGTTGGCAGCGATAGCAGCAGCTTTGCGAGTCGCCAATCGGGCCGAATCGAGCTGAAAATCTTGTTGTGCTTTACCTGGCCTGCCATCACAGCGTGTTTCACGCCCTCGCGGTGCAGCAGTTCGATGCCGCGACTCAGTTCTCCGAGACTGATCCAGTGCAGCCTCTTGGCCTCGCGCTCGAGAGCCGGCGAAGCCTCTTCGCGGATTGCAATCACGGCCATTTCGATACCTCGGCTGCGCGCGCCTTCCAGCACGAGAAACGGGAAGTCGCCGTTTCCGGCGATCAAGCCCCAGGCCCCCGGCGAGTTGTCTACTGTCGCGGCCATGGCTGCTCCTATTTCGTCAAGCCGCGTTCGGCCACAGCTTCGATGAAGCGGATAAGTACTTGGACGTCCTCGGAATCGGGGAGGGTTTCACGCATTTTCTCGACGGCCTGCGTAGTGTTGAGTTTCGAGCGAAGGAGCAGGCGGTAGGCCTGATCCAGTGTCTTGATGCGCTCGGGCGAAAATCCATGCCTCTGCAATCCAACTTTGTTGATCCCGAAACATTTCACGCCGCGCTCGCCGACAACCATCGAAAACGGGGCAACGTCCTGCGTGATCACGGTGCCCGCTCCGACATAGGAATGGCAGCCGACGCGCGAAAACTGGTGCAACAGGCAGAACGCACTGATGCCGGCGTAGTCGTCGACTCGAATGTGCCCAGCGAGCTGCGCGCCGTTCGTCAAAATCACGTGATTGCCGATCACGCAGTCATGGCCGATGTGTGCGTAAGCCATGATCAGGTTGTGGCTGCCGACGCGCGTCGCGCCGCCACCCTTGACGGTGCCGCGATGCACCGTGCAAAACTCGCGGAAGTCATTCGAGTCTCCGACTTCGAGACACGTGCGCTGTCCCGTGTATGTCAAATCCTGCGGATCTCCGCCGACAATCGCGAAGGAATACATGTGGTTGTTGCGACCGAATCTGGACGGGCCTTGAACCACCGCGTGCGGCTCAAGAGTGCAGCCGTCGCCCAGTTCGACATCGTCGCCCACGGTCGCGTACGGCCCAACCCGCACATCGTTCCCCAGCCTCGCGCTAGGTGAAACGACGGCCCGGGCATCGATCTGCGTCATCGGGCCTTCTCGGCGGGCTCGGCGGCCGGCGTCGCTTCGGCCTCCATATCCACCATCTTGCACATCATGGTGGCTTCCGCGGCCAACTCGCCGTTCACCGACGCGCGACCCTGCAGTTTGCAGAACGTTCCCCGGCATGAGTCGACAATTAACTCCAGCTTCAGTTGATCGCCCGGGACGACCGGCCTGCGGAAACGAGCATTGTCGATAGCGACGAAATAGATCAGCTTGTTGTCGCGATCCGGCACCTCATTAAGCAGCAGAACGCCCCCTGTTTGCGCCATGGATTCAATGATCAGGACGCCCGGCATGACCGGTTTGCCGGGGAAATGCCCCTGGAAATAGCTTTCGTTGGCGGTGACGTTCTTGATTCCGACTATCCGTTTCTTTGGTTCCATCTCTTCAATGGAATCCACCAGCAGGAACGGATAGCGGTGCGGCAGGATCTTTTGAATTCCGACACTGTCAAGGAGCATCGTTAACCTCAGCACAGCCGGGAATTTTGCGCCCAGGTAATCCAAACAATTCTATACGAATCGACGGCACGTGGGAATTGGCGCGGAGCGGCCGTTGTGGCCCTCGCGCGCCGCTGTTACGATACGGCGCGATGAGCAACGGCGCGTCAGAAATTCGCCCGATCATGCGCGAACTGAGCGCAGGTTTGCAACGGCGCGAAGCCCAGATGGTACGACTGCTCGGGCGGTTCGTTCGATGCGAATCTCCGAGCCACGATAAGCCTTCCGTTGACCGCATGGCTCGACTCGTTGGCGCCGAATGGCGGCGCAGAGGTGCAAAGGTCACGACCATTCCGCAAAGACATCGCGGCAATCATGTGCGCGCGGAAGTCTGGCTTGGAACCGGGCGCCCACGTGGTCAGATCTTGGTCCTAGGTCATCTTGATACGGTCTATCCGCGAGGCACACTCGGAAGCATGCCGTTCCGCATTTCCGGGGGCCGCGCTTGGGGGCCCGGTACCTTCGATATGAAAGGCGGTCTGGTGATCGCACTTGCGGCGGTCGACGCACTCAGATCGGCGGGCTTGCGGCCGCGCAAACGGCTCGTCTTCTTGTGGAACTCAGACGAAGAGATCGACAGCAAGTCGTCACGCCGCTTCATCGAGCGCGAAGCGAAGCGCAGCGATGCCGTCCTCGTCCTCGAACCGGCGTACGGCCCAGCCGGCCGCCTCAAGACGGCACGCAAGGGGGTGGGCACGGCAGAAATCACAGTAACCGGCCGCGCGGCGCACGCGGGCCTCGATCCCGAAGCAGGCATCAACGCCATTCATGAACTGGCCCTGCAAACAGCGCGGCTGATGAAAATGAACGACCCGCGCCGGGGCATCACTGTACAGGTGACCGTAGCTGATGGCGGAACCGTTTCGAATGTTGTGCCAGATTCCGCGAAGGCGCAGGTGGATCTCCGGATATCGAAACTCGCAGATGCGGCGCGCCTTGAACGAAAACTGCGCAGCCTGCGCCCAGTCCTGAAAGGCGCGCGAATCCAGGTTACCGGTGGAATCAACCGTCCGCCACTTGAGCGCACGCCTGCGGTCCGCGATCTTTTCCGCCGCGCGAAGAATTTGATGAGCGAGATTGGCGTACCGCTTGACGAGTGTTTCGCAGGTGGCGGATCGGACGGCAACTTCACCGCTGCGCTTGGGATCCCTACGCTAGATGGACTCGGCGCCGTCGGCGATGGCGCGCACAGTTCACGAGAGCACGTCATCACCCGCTCACTGCCCAAGCGCGCAGCTCTTCTGGCTGGATTGCTTTTGATCCACTAACGCAGATAGGTGCGTTTGAGATATGCGACAGTTTGCTGATTCAAGTCCTCGTAGTTCAGGTGCAAGCTTTCTCGCAAAGCGTCCTCAATTGAAGATTCCGTGGCGATGCGATCGAGCAACCGGCTGATATCACTGACGCCGCCGGCATCGATGATCGACTCGACGACGGCAAGTGACCAGGCGTAGGCAAACGCCGCTGCATTGCCGGATAACCCCATCCACGATCCGCCCATCGCGCCCAGTTGCGGCGCCATCCCCTGTGCGGCGGCGTTGATTAGCGCTCCGGCATCGGCGGCACAGCGGCGGCCCTCCATCCATTGCGCGACGCCTTCCTGAAGCCATGTGGGCGCGCGATTATGCGACTTTTGTCCCACGAAACTGTGCGTCAGTTCGTGTTTCAGCACGCGCGCAAGCTCGGGCGTGACGGTCGTCAGGCCGTGCACTGGGATTCGCAATCTCCCGTCGTTGAGTGCGCCAACCCAGCCTGGTGCGCGCGTGATGTCCGCAAACGCCTGCTCCGTATAGAGAATCACCGCGATTTTTTCGGGCGGTGTGTAGTCGAGCTGCGACTCAAGATCGCGAAAATCGTCTTCGAGAACACGCAGAATCCCGTGCGCGAGATCGGGCGCCGCGCCGCCGTAGTATTTCAGGTCGAAATGAATTGTTTCGCCCTCGCGGTAGCTTTCCTCCTCCGATTTGTCGCGTTCAGCTTTCTCGAGGGCCTGCTCGACCTCCGGGTCCGGCCGCAGCCGCTCGGCTCGCTGCCATTCCGCAATGGCTTGATCGATCTTGTTCGCGCCGTAATAGGCCCATCCTGTCAGCTTCGCCACATCCGCCGAATCGGGTGCCGCGCGCCGCGCGCGATCGAGCGGGTCAAGCGCGCCGGTGAATTGGCTTTCGCGCAAATAAAGGACAGCGAGATTCAGCAGCAAGCCCACGTTTTGCGGCGCAAAGACGAGCGCCTGTCGGTATTGCTGGATCGCAGCGTCTGTATCACCTTTGTTGGCCAGAAACTGAGCAGCCGCATGGTGCGCAGCAGCGACTTTGGCAACCGCGATCGTAGCGCCCGAACGCGCGTCGGTTTCGAGTTGCGCTATGTAGGAATAGTCCACGGCGTCGTCGTGGACGGCGCGCGCCGCGACATCCTCGTAGCCGCGCACCGGCTCAACTTTCGGCGCGGAAACGGGGGGTTGAGAGGAAACGCTCGATGCCGGAGAGTAGACGAAATCGTCGTGCTCGATCCGTTCAACGATGGATTTGGGTATGGCGAGCTGGCCGGCGGGGGTTTCATACGTGACTCGCGCACCATCATCGGTGACATTCTCAGCCACGATCCGGCGGCCGTTCTTGAGCACGATCGTGTCGGCGGCAGCGGAGGCCGACACGGCGAGCGCGAGACACATCACGCATGGCGCTGCGGGACGCACACACCAATTTTATCAATCGCGGAATCGGGGTTGCGGTCCTCTGAATCCAGCCATGTCCTAAATCGAACAGCCAGTTTGAACTTGTCGAACAGGTCGACGAGTACGCTCACGCCACAAAGAAGAACAAGACATTAAGATGGCTTTATGTCTGTTCAAAAAATTGCGATTTCGACTTGCGTCCAGTCGCTTCCGGTTTTATGCTATGCGCTCTTAAATAAACCAGCGCGACCAACCGCAATCTCATATCGGGAACGCTGGAGCAGACAGTCGGCGCGAAACGCAATCTTGACGAGGCAGCAAAATCGGTTTCATATCCGCGCTGGATGTTCCAGGGGACGCGTTCCAACGCCCCCTTTTAATTTAACAACGTAGCGACATCAAGCGAGCGCAGGGGACACTGGGTGGCTTCCGAAAGCACTCATAGGCCTGAACCTCTGATCGGTCCGGGCCACACGTTCGAAACTGTAACCGACAAAATCAGTTCCATCGTGCTGACGCGCGGCACGACACCGGGCTGGGTGTTCGGCTTCCTTATCGCGTTTTCCCTTCTGATGCTGTTGAACCTGGTGATGACGATGCTCTTTATCAAGGGCGTCGGCATCTGGGGTATCCGCATCCCGACGGCGTGGGGCTTTGCGATTGTCAACTTCGTCTGGTGGATCGGAATCGGCCACGCTGGGACACTGATCTCGGCCATCCTTCTCCTGCTCCATCAGAAGTGGCGCACCTCGATCAATCGCTTTGCCGAGGCGATGACGATCTTCGCCGTCATGTGCGCGGGAATGTTCCCGCTGCTCCACATGGGCCGCCCGTGGCTGTTTTTCTACCTCATGCCCTATCCAAACCCGATGTGGCTGTGGCCGCAGTTCCGCAGCCCGCTGGTTTGGGACGTGTTCGCGGTCTCCACCTACTTCACGGTTTCGCTCCTGTTTTGGTTCGTCGGCCTGATTCCGGACCTCGCCACTCTCCGCGATCGCGCCAAGAACAAAGCCGCGAAGATCATCTACGGAATGTTATCGATGGGCTGGCGCGGCTCCGCCGTCCACTGGTCGCGCTACGAGATGGCTTCGCTTCTGCTGGCGGGATTGGCCACGCCGCTCGTACTTTCGGTTCACACCGTGGTGAGCTTCGACTTCACCATCGGCATCATCCCCGGATGGCATAGCACGATTTTCCCGCCCTACTTCGTCGCCGGCGCCATCTATTCCGGTTTCGCCATGGTGCTGACACTCGCGATTCCGATTCGAAAGGTTTACCACCTCGAGGATATGGTCACCGATCGGCACCTCGACATCATGGCCAAAGTCATGCTGGCCACTGGAATCATCGTTGCCTACGGTTACGTTTCTGAAACATTCATGGCGTTCTACAGCGGCAACGAATACGAGCGCTTTCAAATGATGACGCGGCTGGCGGGCCCGTACGCCCCGATGTACTGGATGCTGATTCTCTGCAACATCGCGCTTCCGCAGACGCTTTGGTCGCGGCGTGCGCGGCGCAGCGTGCCGTGGCTGTTCTTCATTTCGCTGGTAGTGAACATGGGCATGTGGCTGGAGCGCTTCGTCATCGTCGTCGTGAGCCTGCACCGCGATTTCGTTCCTTCGTCGTGGGCGATGTACTACCCGACGAAGTGGGACTGGGCCACGTACCTCGGGACGTTTGGTTTGTTCTTTACGTTGTTCTACCTCTTCGTGCGTTTCCTGCCGATGATCTCGATCGTCGAAGTGCGGTCGCTGGTTCACGAAACGAGCGAAGAGCATGGAGATTAGTCGCTAACGCGATCGGCGCGAACATTCGATGGCACAGATTTTTCATCGCAGCACGAACCTGATCTCGCGGGTGAGCATCTTTGGCTCCGTGGGATTCATTGCCGTGCTTGGCTTTGCGCTCTACGAGATTGCTCTCTCGCCGTGGTACACCGGGCAGCACATGAAGCTGCAGCAGCCGGTTCCGTTCAGTCACCGGCACCACGCGGGCGAGCTTGGCATCGATTGCCGCTATTGCCACACGAGCGTCGAGAAATCTTCGTTTGCCGGCGTTCCGCCGACGCAAACTTGCATGACGTGCCATTCACAGATCTGGACTAACTCTTCGATGCTCGAGCCGGTTCGTGCGAGCTATCGCGACGACACGTCGCTCGAATGGCAACGTGTGAACGCGGTGCCTGATTTCGTCTATTTCGACCATAGCATTCACGTCGCCAAGGGTATCGGTTGCACGAGCTGCCACGGCCAGATCGCCGAAATGCCGCTGACGGAGCGCGCGGGCACGCTCTACATGTCCTGGTGCATCGATTGCCATCGCGAGCCGGAGAAAAACCTGCGCCCGAAGTCGGAAGTGTTCAATCCGTTTTACGAGCAGCCGTCACGGATTCATCCGGTCAAGTACCAAGGGGTCAGTTATACCGATCAGCACGAGTTGGGGCGCCGGCTTAGGGCCGACTATAAGATTCAGCCGCTGGCGACGTTGCAATCCTGTTCGACGTGTCACCGGTGAGAACGGAACGATGAGCGAAGATCACAATCTGAAGTTGAACGAAGACCAGACGCTCAGGGAATCGATCGACCTGGATGCGGCGCGGGCAAAGCTCGCAGGGCCGGATGCACCGCGCTTCTGGCAGAGCATCGACGAGCTTTCTAACACGAAATCGTTCCGGAATTTCCTTGAGAATGAATTTCCTGCGAATACTGAGATCGATCGGAAGACATTCAACCTCGAGCGCCGCGACGTTCTGAAATTGATGGCCGCGTCTGCCGCACTGGCGGGAATGAGCGCCTGCACGAAGCTTCCGCCGGAAAAGATCGTTCCCTACGCGCACCCACCCGAGGAAATCATTCCGGGGCGTCCGCTTTTCTATGCAACTTCGTTCCCGCAACACGGCGTATCGGTCGGAGTGTTGGTCGAAAGCAATATGGGCCGACCCACCAAGATCGAGGGCAATTCCGAGCATCCCGGCAGTCGCGGTGGCACAGACCTATTCACGCAGGCTTCAATCCTCGCGCTATACGATCCCGATCGCTCGCAGTCGGTGCTGAACGAGGGGCGCGTCAGTACCTGGAGTGATTTCGCGGCTCGGACCAGTAATGCCCGTACGGGGCTCCTGGCCACAAAGGGCGTGGGCCTGCGCATTTTGACGGGGACGGTCACATCGCCGACGCTCGGCTCGCAGATTCATGCTCTCCTGTCGCAATTCCCCAGCGCCAAGTGGCATCAGTGGGAGCCTTGCAACGGAGATTCCGCGCGCGAGGGTGCGCGCATGGCCTTTGGCCGACCGGTCAATACGATCTATCACTTCGAGCAAGCCGACGTTGTGGTCTCGCTCGACGCTGATTTCCTAACCATCGGTCCCGGCCATGCTCGCTATGCGCGAGACTTTGCCTCACGCCGCGACCTTGCCGACGGTGCAGCTTCCAAGCTGAATCGGCTATACGTCGCGGAAAGCATGCCGACGAGCACTGGCGCGACGGCCGATCACCGCCTGCCGTTGCGCTCGTCGGAAATTGACGATCTCGCGCGCCAGTTGGCCGCAGCCGTTGGAGTTGCTGTGCCGCCGAGCGCCAATGCGAGCTCGAAGATTCCATCCGGCTGGGTGGCCGCCGTCGCTCGCGATCTTGCCGCGCACAAGGGTTCAAGTATCGCCATCGCCGGTGAGCAGCAGCCGCCGTTCATCCACGCTCTCGTGCACGCCATCAACGCCGCTCTCGGCAACGTCGGGAAGACAGTCACGTATACCGAATCGATTGAAGTCAATCCGGTCAACCAGTTCGAATCGCTGCGCGAGCTTGTGAACGATCTAAACGCTGGTCAGGTGGACCAGTTGTTAATTCTGGGCGTCAATCCTGTCTACGACGCTCCAGCGGACCTGAATTTCGAGTGGGCGCTGCGCAACGCCATCGGCTCCCGAACGCTAAAACAGTGCATCCACTCGGGCCTGTACAACGACGAAACAGCCGAATTTGCCCACTGGCACGTTCCCGCGGCGCACTATCTCGAATCGTGGAGCGATGGGCGCGCTTTCGATGGCACGGTCGGTATCATCCAACCGCTCATCGCGCCGCTTTATGACAATCATTCCGCGCACGAGATCCTTGCGATCTTGACGGGCGATTCCGGGAGATCTCCGCACGACAATGTTCGCGCTTACTGGCAGAGCCAACGTCCTGAGAAGGACAGGGCCTTCGAGAATTTCTGGGAGACCTCCCTGCACGACGGAGTAATGGCAGGAACTGCGCTGCCTTCGATTTCAGTTGCGCCTCATGTCGACTTCACGAGCCAAAGTAACGCCCAAAGTGCCAGCGACCCCAGCGCGCTCGAAATCGTCTTTCGTCCCGACCCCACAATCGGCGACGGCGAGCTTGCAAACAACGGTTGGCTGCAGGAATGTCCCAAGCCGATTACGCGAATCACGTGGGACAACGCGGCGATGATCAGCCCGGGCACGGCTCAGCAAAAGAGCTTAGCGACTGGCGATTATGTCACGCTCCGCCTCGCAGGCCGTCAAGTTCAAGCGGGCGTTTTCATCGTTCCTGGTCACCCGGACAATTCAGTCACGCTGCATCTTGGCTACGGCAGGCGGCGCGCGGGAAGCGTGGGGACGGGCCCCGGCTTCAATGCTTACTTGCTTCGGACTTCATCAGCGCCCTGGATTGCGCGCGGCCTGCAAATCGAGGCGACCGGCCAGAAGTATTCCTTCGCGTCGTTTCAGCAACAGTACACGATCGACGTCGAGGGTCACCCGGCGGACGAAGAAAGCAACGCGGCGTTCAACACTCACCGGGACCTAGTGCGCATCACTACGATGGAGGAGTTCCGCAAAGACCCCAATTTCGCGCGCGATTCGGAACTGGAAAAAGACATCTCGATTTATGCCAAGCATCCTTACGACGGTTACGCCTGGGGCATGTCCATCGATTTGAATCGCTGCATCGGATGCAACGCCTGCGTGGTCGCCTGCCAGTCGGAGAACAACATCGCCGTCGTCGGCAAAGACCAGGTGACTCGCGGCCGCGCCATGCACTGGATTCGCATCGACACTTATTTCCGGGGCAGTCTCGACAATCCCGAGATGTATTACGAGCCGATGCCCTGCCAGCAGTGCGAAAACGCGCCGTGCGAATACGTCTGCCCGGTCGGCGCCACCACCCACAGCTCTGAGGGCTTGAACGACATGGTGTATAACCGATGCGTCGGCACGCGGTATTGTTCGAACAACTGCCCGTACAAAGTTCGCCGGTTCAATTTCTTCCTCTTTTCCGATTTGAATACGCCGAGCCTCTACGGCGTGCGCAATCCGAACGTGACCGTCCGCAGCCGCGGAGTCATGGAGAAGTGCACTTACTGCGTGCAGCGCATCAACGAAGCCAAAATTCAGTCTGAAATCCAAAATCGGACGGTGCGGGACGGCGAAATCGTCACGGCGTGCCAGGGCGCATGCCCGGCCGAAGCGATCGTTTTCGGCAATGTGAACGATCCCGCGAGCCGCGTCTCAAAGCTCAAGACGCAGTCGCGCAATTACGGTCTGCTTGAGGATTTGAACACGCGCCCGCGCACGACCTATCTCGCGCGCGTGCGCAATCCGAACCCGGAGATTAAGGGCTAGCCGAAAACGGAATGAGCGTCATGCAGAAGAAGCGCATATACGGACTGATGGCCGAATTCGAGACGCCCGAGCAGGTGCTGGAAGCGGTGCATCGCACCCGCGAAGCGGGCTACAAGCGCATCGATGCCTTCACGCCCATTCCGGTCGAGGGTCTTGCCGAGGCTGTGGGCTTCGATTGGACCGCGCTTCCAGTTTTGGTTTTCTTCGGCGGATTGGCGGGAGGCTGCACGGGTTTCGGGATGTGCTGGTACGCCAACGTCATCAGCTATCCGTGGAATATCGGCGGGAAGCCGTTCAACAGCTGGCCGATGTGGATTCCCATCACGTTTGAGCTGACGATTTTGGGAGCCGCGCTGACAGCCGTGTTCGGCATGCTCGCGCTCAACGGCCTGCCGACACCGTACCATCCGACGTTCAACGTCGAGCGGTTCGTACTTGCTTCCACGGACCGCTTTTTCCTGTGCGTCAAAGCGCGGGACAAGAAATTCGATCTGGCGCAAACGAAAGCTTTCTTGGAAGGTTTGCACCCGCATGGTGTGTATGAAGTCGAGGACTGAGTTCGGCGGAAGCTCAGCGACGCAGCGCAGCTTTTCTCGCGGTGCGCGACTGGTGTGTCTAGGTGCCGTTGCGATGCTGCTCTTCGGCTGCCGTCTCGACATGCACCTTCAGCCGAAATACTTGCCTTACGCGAAGACGGACTTCTTCGCCGATGGCCGCTCCGAGCGCCAGCCCGTTCCTGGTACTGTAGCCCGCGGCCAACTGCGTGTGGACGAGTTGTTTTACACCGGGCGCGAGAATGGCGTGGTAGTCGACAAATTCCCGTTTCCTATCACGCGCGCCGATCTAGAGCGCGGGCGCGAGCGGTACGACATTTACTGCACGCCGTGCCACGATTACACCGGCAGCGGCCGCGGCATGATCGTTCAGCGCGGATTCCCGCAGCCGCCTTCGTATCACATTCAGCGCCTGCGGGAAGCACCAGTCGGCCATTTCTACGAAGTGATTACCAACGGATTTGGCGCGATGTACAGCTATGCGGCGCGCATCGAGCCAGCCGACCGCTGGAGAATCGCGGCATATATTCGCGTTCTGCAACTGAGCCAGAACGCCAAGATTGACGACGTGCCCGCAACCGAGCGTCAAAGCTTAAATCGAGCGTCGGCGCAGGGCTCGGCGGGACAATCAACGGGGCAATCGCAATGAATTCGTCGGACGCAAAAGTGACGCAAATCGATCGAGCGCAGAAGCGCTCTCTGAGCCTCGGCGTGCTTGGCGCCATTCTGCTCGTTGTCTTTGGCGTCATCGACTCGCACAGGGCCGGATCCCTCGGATGGACGCATTTCTTCCAGTCGTATCTATTCGCTTATGTCTACGTCGTCGCGGTCCCGCTCGGTTGTCTGGCGATTTTGATGCTGCACCATTTGACCGGCGGCACGTGGGGCCTCCCCATCCGTCGGATTCTCGAAGCGGGTTCGCGCACGCTGTGGCTGATGGCCGCGCTGGTGATTCCGATTTTGGTCGGAATGTCACGCCTCTACCCATGGATGCAACCCGGAGTGATACCGGACGATCCGGTCGATAATTTCAAGCGCGCCTATCTGCAGCACGGATTTTTCATCACGCGCACCGTCATCTACTTTGCGATTTGGGTGATCATCGCGCATCTGCTGAACAAGTGGTCCGCCGAACAAGATCGCACTGCCGATTTGCGCATGAAGGATCACATGGGAGCGCTTTCCGGCATTGGCTTGGTTATTTGGGGCCTCTCTGTCAGTGCCGCCGCGGTCGATTGGGTCATGTCGCTTGAACCGTACTGGTCGTCTACGATCTACGGCATGGTGTTCATGGTGATCATGGCGCTCGCAGGCCTCGCGTTTTCGATTTTCGTCTTGCGAACGCTTTCCGGCCGGCCGCCGCTGAAGGATTGCGTGCCGCCAAAGGACTACAACGACCTTGGGAATTTGGTTCTCGCATTCACGCTGCTGTGGACCTACATGTCCTTCTCGCAGTTCTTGATCATCTGGGCCGGCAACTTGAAGGATGAAATTCCGTGGTACCTTGTGCGCGCCTTCGGGAGCTGGCGCGGAGTCGCCGTGGTGCTGCTGCTTTTCCATTTCTTCCTTCCGTTCTTCATCTTGCTGCAGCGGAGATTCAAGAGAAAGCTATCGCGCCTGGCGCTCGTTGCAGGATGGATGCTCGTTGTCACGCTCGTCGACGTGTATTGGCTCGTAGTCCCGGCGTTTGAAAACGAGCACAAGACCGCCGCCTTCAGGCTGCTCGACGTTTTCGCCGTGATTGGACTCGGCGGGATTTGGCTGGCGGCGTTTTATGGACAGCTGAAGAAGCTTCCGCTGCTTCCGCTGCACGATCCGAGATTTGAAGGGATTTTGGAGCATCAGCATGGTGACTAAGGAATCGCACGGAGCAAACACTCCGGTCGACCGCGGCCCCGGTTACGAAGTGCGCGACGCGAATGTCCACGCACTTCTCCAATTTGCTTTTTGGATGGCCGTGGTTTTGGCTGTAACCATGGTCGCCATGAAGTGGACATTCGACTATTTGAAAAAGGCGGAACCGCTCGGCGCGACGTCTTCGCCACTCGTCAAAGAAGGCGAGCGCGTCATGCCGCCCGCCCCGCTACTGCAGGTCCACCCGCACCAGGAACTTGAGGACTACTGCGCGGCCGAACAGAAGGCTGTCAATTCATACGGCTGGGTGAGCAAGGAAGCTGGTGTGGCACACATTCCGGTTGATCGAGCGATGGACCTCGTCCTCGTGCACGGATTGCCCACGCGCCCGGCGAACGAAGCTCCTGCGGGTGCGCCGACCGTAGCGTCGGCAACCGTCGCGGGCGATACCGACGTGCAGGGCCAGTGCGGTTACTTGACCGAGCCGAGGGAAACGGTGGCAAGCGAAGGCGAGACCGAGAAATAAGCGAATGCTGAAACGATCAAATTCGATGCGCGTCTGGTCGCTAGCAGCAGCGACGGCGTGCGTGTTTCTCGCGCATCCTCGTCCAGCTGTGGCTCAGTTCACGGACCCAACCCAGAATGTCGGCGTGCGCCCCGAGCTTCTCAAGGAAGTCGGCATCGATCAGAAGCTGAACAGCTCGATTCCCCTCGATCTCATGTTCCGCGACGAGCACGGTAAGTCCGTTGCGCTCGGACAATACTTCGGTAGCAAGCCGGTGATCCTTACGCTCGTCTACTACAACTGCCCGATGCTCTGCACACAGGTGCTCAACGGCCTCGACCGCAGTCTTGAGCAGATTCCGATGACCATCGGCAGGGATTTCTACGTCGTGACGGTCAGCATCGATTCGACGGACCAACCGCCCCTTGCCGAAGCCAAGCAGGCGGTTTACCTCGGGATGTACAACAGGCCGGGTTCAGCGGCGGGTTGGCATTTCCTGACGGGCGAAGAGTCCCAAATCAAGCAGCTTGCTGCGGCGGTCGGTTTCCGTTACGCCTACGATCCGGATTCGAAGCAATACGCGCACGCCAGCGGAATCATGCTGCTGACGCCCGAGGGGAAAATCTCGCGCTACTTCTACGGTGTCACGTACCCGGAGCGCGACATGAGGCTCGGGCTTGTGGAAGCGTCGGAAGGTAAGATTGGCTCGCCAGTCGATCAGGTTCTGCTTTTCTGCTACCACTACGATCCGCACACTGGGAAATACGGATTGCTGATTTCGCGCGTGATTCAGCTAGGCGGCCTTGTAACGGTCTTGATCGGTGGGATCTTCCTGATCCTGCTATTTCGCGGCGAGCATTATGAGCTGCAAGGGAAGAGAGCATGAAGTAGTCTCAGGATCGATCGTCTGTAAAGGATTGCAACGGAACTTTGATGATGGGTCTCATACAATCTGGCGTTGGTTCTCTCGCGGCGATGATTCCGATTCAGCCTGCTGCAGCTTCTTCGATTGCTCGAGGCGTGGACAGGCTCTACCTCGTTCTTTCGGGCATTACGGCATTTTTCACTGTACTGATTTTCTCGATCATCTTCGTTTTCATGATCAAGTACCGCCGTCGATCGGATGGCGAAAAGTCAGCGGAAACGCATACGCCTCTGGCTGTCGAGCTCACATGGACGATCATCCCCTCGCTGATCTGTGCGGTCCTATTCGTTTGGTCGGCTGCTCTTTACGTCCAGAACGCCCGTCCTCCTGCATCTTCGACAGAAATCTTCGTCATCGGAAAGCAATGGATGTGGCACCTGCAGCATTCTGAGGGACCGCGCGAAATCAACGAGCTCCACGTTCCTGTGGGCGTGCCCATCAAGCTCACGATCACCTCGCAGGACGTAATTCACGATTTCTACATTCCCGCGTTTCGGGTCAAAAAGGATGCGCTCCCGGGACGCTACACATCCCTCTGGTTTCAGGCCACCGAGACGGGCACCTTCCACCTTTTCTGCGCCCAGTACTGCGGCACCAACCATGCCGAAATGATCGGCTGGGTCTACGTGATGTCCCCGACGGACTACGCAGCGTGGCTTGCAGGTGGCGAGAAGACGGAATCCTTGGCGCAGCAGGGCGAGCGCCTCTTCACTCAATTTGGATGCGATAGCTGCCACACCGGCGAGGCAGGAGCGCAGGCGCCGTCGCTTGCGGGCGTGTATGGCAAGCCGGAGAAGATGGCGAATGGAGAAACCCGCATTGTGGACGAGTCCCTGATTAGCCAGGCGATCTGGGTGCCCACCTCGGTCCACTTGCCTAACTACAAGTCGATCATGCCCACCTACCAGGGGCAGGTTGACTCGGAGCAAATGGTTCGCCTGATCGCTTACGTGAAATCGTTGAGTTCGCAAGAAAGGAACGGCAAATGAGTACGGCCACTGCAGATCTCCACGATGCCCCGGCCGAGCCGGGCGTCAATTATCTGAACGCGAGTTACGGTATCCGGTCGTGGCTTCTCACCCTCGATCATAAGCGCATCGGACTGCTGTATCTCGCTGCGATCACGTTCATGTTTTTGGTGGGTGGGGTGGCGGCTGTGATGGTGCGGATGCATCTGATCGAGCCTCAGGGAGCGCTGTTCGAGCCGGAAACCTACAATAAGATGTTCACAACCCACGGGATCATGATGGTTTTCTTCTTTCTGATCCCATCCATTCCGGCGACGCTTGGAAATTTCTTGATCCCCTTAATGATAGGGGCCCGCGATGTCGCGTTTCCCAAGCTGAATCTCATGAGCTGGTATGTCTTCATGATTGGCGCTAGCCTAGCGGTCTTTGGCACGCTTGCGGGCGGCGTGGACACCGGATGGACCTTCTATCCTCCCTATAGCGCTGCATATTCGCACACCAACGTCGCCGTCGTGGCGCTCGGCATTTTTATCGCCGGTTTTTCTTCGATTCTGACAGGCCTGAATTTCATCGTTACCATCCACAAGATGCGTGCGCCGGGCATGACCTGGTTTCGCCTGCCTCTTTTTATCTGGGGCATGTACGCGACGAGCTTGATCTTCGTTCTTGGCACGCCGGTTATTGCGATCACAATTTTCTTGTTAGGGCTTGAACGGATTTTGCACGTCGGCATCTTCGATCCAGCTGTTGGTGGCGATCCGCTGCTTTTCCAGCATTTGTTCTGGTTCTATTCACATCCCGCCGTATACATCATGATTCTTCCGGGCATGGGCGTCATCAGTGAGCTAGTAACGGCTTTTGCGCGCAAGAAAATCTTCGGCTACAGCTTTGTTGCCTTTTCGAGCTTGTCGATCGCCGTGATCAGCTTCGTGGTCTGGGGCCACCACATGTTCGTGACCGGTCAGTCGATTTACGCCGGCCTGGTTTTCTCCGTCCTGAGCTATCTGGTCGCGATTCCTTCGGCCGTGAAAGTTTTCAACTGGACGGCGACGCTCTACCGAGGCTCGGTCTCCTACGAGGCGCCGATGCTCTACGCGCTCGGTTTTATCGGTCTGTTCACAATCGGCGGCCTCACCGGACTTTTCCTTGCCTCGCTTGCCACAGACGTGCACCTTAACGGCACGTACTTCATCGTGGCGCACTTCCACTACGTGATGGTGGGTGGTGCGGTGATGGCCTATCTTGGCGGAATCCATTACTGGTGGCCAAAGATTACCGGGCGTCTTTATCCTGACATCTGGGCGCGCATCGCGGCAGCCATCATCTTTGTCGGCTTCAACCTGACGTTCTTCCCGCAGTTCATGCTCGGCTATTTGGGGATGCCGCGCCGCTATGCGGTCTATCCGGCGGAATTTCAGGTGCTCAACGTGCTGTCTTCGGCGGGCGCGTCGATCTTGGGCATCGGCTACGTGATTCCACTGGTTTATCTGATCTGGTCGATGCGCTACGGGCCGGTGGCCAGCTCGAATCCGTGGAAAGCGAAGGGATTGGAGTGGACTATTCCCTCCCCGCCGCCTACCGAAAATTTCGCGGAGATACCGATCGTCACCGAAGACGCCTACAACTACCCAGTTGCCGACGCACACGCTTACCCCGACGCTCCGGGGGTGGCCCGTGTCTGAGATGGCAGCCCACAGCGCGCATCCGCCAGGCTTCGCGCATCAGTTCGAGACTGTCGCGCAGCAACGCGAAGCGGGGACGCTCGGGATGTGGGTCTTCCTGGTCACCGAAATCCTGTTCTTTGGCGGGATGTTTACGTCGTACATCATCTACCGCTCGCTGCATCTGCACTCGTTTATCCAGGGCAGCCACGAGCTGATCGTCAAATTCGGCGCCACGAACACGGCCGTCCTCATTTTCAGCAGCTTGACGATGGCGCTGGCGATCCGTACAGCTCAGGTCGGCAAATCCAAGGGGCAAATCATATTTTGGCTGATCCTCACCATGATTCTTGGCGCGGCCTTCATCGCGATCAAGCTGCGTTACGAATGGTATCGTGATTACGTGGAGGGCCTGATTCCCGGGGTGAGTTGGCTCGATGGCGGAACGCATACGCCCGGCGTGAAGATGTTCATGTGCTTCTACTTTTTCATGACCGGACTGCACGCCTTGCACATGGTTGTCGGACTGGGCATTCTCACAGTGCTCGTGATCATGACTGCACGAAACAAGTTTTCGTCGCAATATTACGCGCCGCTCGAGATCAGCGGGCTTTACTGGCACTTCGTCGATATCGTTTGGATTTTCCTGTTCCCGTTGCTCTATCTGATCGGCGGGCGCTACCCGGGGAGCTGATTGCAGATGTCTGGACACGCAGCACACGATTCGAACGCGCCGCACGTTGTGCCAATCAGTACGTACATGTTGGTGTTCCTGGCGCTGATGGTGGGCACGGCGCTCACCACGTGGGTCGCCTACATTGACCTCGGGCGCTGGAACACGGTTGCCGCGCTCACGATCGCAGTGGTCAAAATGTCGCTCGTGGTCCTCTTCTTCATGCACGTGAAGTACGCCACAGGCCTGACGCGCATCGTGATCCTCGCGGGATTCTTCTGGCTCGGCATCATGATCACGCTATCCTGCTCGGACGAGCTGACCCGCCACTGGGAAATCGTCCCACAGGGCTGGCAAATGATCCTTCCGCTAGTTTCCCGCCTGTTCTAGTTTCCTCCGAGACCGGCCCGCGGTTCCTTCAGAAACCGACTGTTTCCGTGCGTGGATTAGCGCGAAGCAGCGCGGAAGGCGACGACGGCGTTGAGACCGCCGAATGCGAAAGAATTCGAGAGTGCGGCTCCAACCTGCGCTTTGCGCGCCTGGTTGGGAATGTAATCGAGGTCGCATTCAGGGTCGCGCTCGGTGAAATTTGCGGTCGGCGGCAGGATACCGTTGCGAAGTGCAAGCACTGTGGCGATGGCTTCAAGTGCGCCGGCCGCGCCCAGGGCGTGACCGTGCATTGATTTCGTCGAGCTGACGCCGATCTTGTCGGCATGCGCGCCGAAGACCTTGCGGATCGCCCGCGATTCCACTGGATCGTTCCCGGGAGTCCCCGTGCCGTGCGCGTTGATGTAGCCGATTTCGTCGGGTGAAAGGCCGGCTTCTCGCAGAGCGGCGCTCATCGCGCGCGCCGGGCCTTCGACGGTCGGCTGCGTTAAGTGGTGCGCATCCGCCGTCATCCCGAAGCCGCAGATCTCGGCGTAGATTCTTGCGCCGCGCGCCTTGGCGGTCTCGAGCGGCTCGAAGATCAGCATCGCGCCGCCTTCACCCAAAATCATTCCCTTGCGATCCCTGCTGAAAGGACGGCAAGTATCGGGCGAAATCACGCGCATCGCCTCCCACGCCTTCAACATGCCGACCGTAAAGAATGCTTCGGCGCCGCCAGTGACTGCGAGCTCCGCAAGACCATCGCGGATCAAACGAAACGCCTGCCCCATCGCGTGGTTCGCGGAAGAGCACGCCGTCGAGATGGTGTAAGCCGGGCCGCTCAAGCCCAAATCCATCGCGATGTGACTCGCGCCGGCGTTCGCCATCGTTTTCGGAATCGTGAGGGGGTGAACGCGCCCGCGCCCATTGACCCACAGATCCTCGAATCCCGCTTCGATCGCGGATTGCCCGCCGACCGCCGAACCGCACACGATCGCGCAGTTCTCGCGCAGTTCCGGTGTCAGCGCGATTCCGGAATCGCGCAATGCATCACGCGCCGCGACCACGGAAAATTGCGCAAACCGGTCGAGCTGCGCGTCCTTGCCTCCTTCGAAATGTTTCAGCGGGTCGAAGCCGCGGACCTGCGCGGCATTTTGGATTCTCAATCCCACGCGGGAGCCATCGACGCCCTGTAGCGGCGCGATTCCGGAGCGGCCTTCGCACAGCGCCTTCCAGTTCTCGGCGACGTCGAGACCCAGCGCTGAAACGATTCCGAGACCTGTGATGACGATGCGGCGCGCCATCAGTTCGCCGGGCTGGCCGAACCCACCGAAGCGTCGGGCGGAGCAGCGGCGATCAGCTTTTTGACGCCCTCGACGATGTCGTTCACCGTCTTGATTGAACGGACTTCGTCGTCGGGGATGGAGATTTTGAAGGCGTTTTCGAGCTCGAAGAGGAGGCTGAAGACGTCGAGCGAATCGATGCCCATTTCCTGCAGGTTGGTCTCGAGCGTGATCGACTCGGCTGGAATGCGCTTTACGGACGCGAGTGTCGCGATCACTTTTTCCGCTACAGGATCAGCCATCAGATTCACCCCGTGGGCGCAATACAAGATTTCTGCGCGTGAATGTGCCCGCAAACGCTCGACCTACGGAGCGGCTGCAAATGCAGGCCGTAGTCTAAACCAAACGGAAAACAAAATTCTAGCAGGAGTGGGCCGCCAAGGAATCGACCTTTTTCTTCCGAGCCCCTTGGGCGGATGCGCCTCGAAGTGGAACGCCGTGTGTGCGCGGAGCGGGCACACCCCGGTCGGTGTGGCATAATACTGACCTCGAGGCTGCGGCGACGCGGCTCGGCTCGATGACATTGCGGCGCAAAATTCGGCGAAAACTACGCGCAGCGCACCGCAAACTGCGGGAAGCACGCATGCTTGTGAAGGGGCTTGCCTCGACCCGCCATCCGCTGCTGGTTCATCTCATCCCGGTACGCCGCTGCAATCTTTCCTGCACCTACTGTAACGAGTTCGATGATTTTTCAAAGCCGGTACCGACCGACGAGATGTTCCGCCGGATCGATCGCCTCGGCGCTCTCGGCACTGCGATCATTACCATCAGCGGCGGTGAACCCCTGCTGCATCCCGATCTCGACGCGATCATCGCCCGCATCCGCAAAAATGGCATCATGGCCGGCCTCATCACCAACGGCTATCTGCTCGTCGCCGAGCGTATCGAGCGGCTGAATCGGGCAGGTCTCGAATATCTGCAGATCAGCATCGACAACGTACAGCCGGACGAAGTCTCGAAAAAAAGCCTCAAGGTGCTCGACCAGAAGCTTGCGCTTTTGGCCGAACACGCGGAATTTCAAGTGAATATCAATTCCGTGCTTGGCAGCGGCGTCCGCAATCCGGAAGACGCGCTCTCCGTCGCGCACCGCGCGCAACAATTAGGCTTCACATCGACCGTCGGAATCATCCATGACGGCAATGGCCAGATGCAGCCGCTCGGCACACGCGAACGCGAAATTTTCGAAGAGATCATGTCGCTTGGAAAGCGCTCGTTCACGCGCGTGAACGGATTCCAGCACAACATCGCCGCCGGCCGCGCAAACGACTGGCGCTGCCGCGCCGGATCGCGCTATCTCTACGTCTGCGAGGATGGCCTGGTGCACTATTGCTCGCAGCAGCGCGGCTATCCGGGCATTCCGCTCGAAAAGTACACAGAGGCGCAGCGGCGCCGAGAGTTTTTCACGAGGAAAGGCTGCGCATCGCACTGCACAATCTCTTGCGTCCATCAGATCGCGGCGATGGACGCGTGGCGCGCGCCGCAGACCCTCGAACCGGGTCCCTCGGCTCCATCGGAGCCACTCGTGCAGCTCACGGGCCCGGCAGCCCGCAACTAACCTTTCTTCCATTTGAGCGATCCCTGCCGCCGGTGTATTCTTGCGCCGGGGAGATGCCGCACGATTTTCTGACTCACGCAGGTTTGTTCTCTCTGGAATCGAATTTCAGCGTAATTTGCCAATCGGAGAAACGAGGCGCAATTGATCGATTGCGCCTGCTAGATCGATGAGTGCGACTGCGGAGTACGTCCGGCCGATGCCGCAGGTGAATCCGTGGCTCATCGCTGCGACCGTGATTTCGGCGACGTTCATGGAAGTGCTCGACACGAGCGTTGCCAACGTCTCGCTTCCTCATATCGCCGGCAACCTGTCGGCGGGCGTGGACGAAAGCACTTGGGTCCTCACGTCCTACCTCGTTTCCAACGCGATTGTGTTGCCGCTGACGGGATGGTTTTCTACGCTCTTCGGCCGCAAGCGGTTCTTTCTCGCGTGCGTGGCGATTTTCACGGTCAGCTCGTTTCTTTGCGGGATGGCGCCGTCCTTGAGCACGCTCGTTTTTTTTCGAGTGATTCAGGGCGCGGGTGGCGGAGGAATGCAGCCGATTTCGCAGGCCATTCTTGTCGACAGCTTTCCGCGGTCGAAACAGGGCATGGCGATGGCGATTTATGGAATGGGGGTGGTCGTCGCGCCCACGCTCGGACCCACACTCGGCGGATGGATCACGGACAATTATTCGTGGCGCTGGATCTTCCTGCTGAATGTGCCCGTCGGAATCATCTCTGTCGTGATGATCTCGCTTCTCATTTTCGATCCCGCGCACATCGTGCGCAAGACGTTCAAGCAGGGTCTCCGTATTGATTTTCTTGGTCTCGGGCTGCTGGGTGTCGGTCTCGGATTCCTGCAGGTCGTACTCGACAAAGGCGAGCGGGACGACTGGTTCGGTTCAACGTTCATCACCTGGGCGACGGTCGTTTGCGTCACTTCGCTTGTCGCCCTGGTCATCCGTGAGCTGACCGCGAAAGATCCGGTTGTCGATTTGCACTTATTCAAAGACCGCAATTTCGCCATTTCGACTTTCATGATGTACACGCTGGGTGTTGTGCTCTATGGCACGACACTTTTACTGCCGATTTGGCTCCAGACGCTCATGGGCTACACGGCGATGGAAAGCGGCATCGTGTTGTTGCCCGGCGGACTGCTGCTGCTCGCAACTTTGCCCCTCGTGGGAGCGCTGCTGGACAGATTCCCGCCGCGATGGATCGTCGCCGGAGGGCTCTGCGTGATGGCAACGGGTCTATTTCAGTTGTCGCACCTGAGTCTCGAAGCCAGCTCGCGATCGCCCATTGGCGATTGGATTATTTCGCGTGTTGGCACGGCATTCTTGTTCGTGCCGATCAACGTGATGGCATTCTATTTCGTGCCTCGCGGGAAAATGAACAACGCGTCGGGGTTGATCAACCTCGCGCGCAACATCGGCGCCAGCACCGGCATCTCCTTTGTGACGACGATGCTCGATCGTCGAGCTCAGTTTCACCAGAATGTTCTCGCGGGCAAGATGCAGGCGGGAAATCCGCTTTATCAGTCGGTGGTGCGCCACTTGACGGACATGCTGGCGACGCGCGGAGAAGACGCCGCTCGCGCCGTCTTCGGCGCGCACGCGCTGGTCTATCAACAGTTGCAGCGTCAGGCAATGATGCTGTCTTTCGTCGACAACTTTCGCGTGATGGGAACGATCTGCCTGTGCGTCCTGCCGCTGCTCTTTGTCATGCGGCAACGAAGTCGTAATCCGTAGTTTGACAAGAACCCAAATACCTGAGGGACTTCGACTACTCCTGCCGCTTTGCCAAAATCTTCAAGAACGAACCGCTTCGAAGTTCCGCCGCCGACAGAGTTGTGAGTCTCTCCACTTCTTCAGTCGCGAGTGCGCCGCAGTTGATCGCCTGCAGGAAGTAGTTGAGCAAACCCTGCGCCATCGCGGCATCGTCGAACACCTGTCCCACGCGAGTGGCCTGCGCCGCTTTTTCGATGAAGTTGCGCAACCGCGTGGCGGACGAATCGAGGTTTTCGAGAAAAAAGGAGTAGACGGCCGCGTAGCGCGCAGGAAGCTGCGCCGGATGCAAGTCCCATCCCTGGTAGTAGCCGTTCTCGAGCGCGCGGCAAACGTTGTCGAAATGAATCTTCCATCCGCTATGAACTGCCACGCGGTTATCTTCGAGCTGGACCGCGCTGAGGCCACTGCCGTCTTTGGCAGCTCGATGGGGAGGAATCGGCATGATGTTGGTTGGACCATCGGCGATTCGAATGCCGGTGCCGGCGAGTGCCACCTGCATCATTCCGCGAGCAAAATCAGACGCAAAATGCCCGATCGGCTGATGCGTAGCCGCGATATGCAGGGATGCGGTGTAATCGTATGGCCCAAAATGAACCGCGACGCATCGCCCTCGCGCGGCACTGATCAGCGCCAGCAGATTCGCTTCGCCGCGTTCGTTCAAAATGGCGTGCGGCGTTTCGACCATCAGCTCGATCCGCAGCGCGCCTGGCTCGAAATCGAGCATCGGCTCAAGGCGCGAACACAGGTCGGCAAGCACGGCGACTTCGTCAGGCAGCGCAACTTTTGGCAGAGTGATGTAGAAAATCTTCGGCAATTCGCCGCGTGACTTCTCCGCCAGCTCCGTCAGAAAAATATCCAGCGTGCGAACGCTCCGTTCGCGCAGTTCTTCATTGAGCGGCTTGATGCGTATGCCGATAAACGGAGGCAGTTCTCCCGAGTTCTGGCCTCCGCTCACCTCGGCCGCGGCCGCCGCAGCGTGCCCATCCTCTTCGTCATCGGGGCGATTGCCGTATCCGTCCTCGAAATCGATCCGCAGATCCTCGACCGGCTCGCGCCGCAGCTTTTCGCGAATCCGCCGATAAACCGTGTGTGCGGACCACGCCGGCGGATTTTCGCGCTGCGCACGATCCGGATCGGATTCGATCGACTTTGCGATAGATGCGACGGCATCGGAGGCGTCGGGCAAACTGCTTGCGCCGGACAGGCCGATTGCCTTGGCGAATGCGGCGAAGTCAGGCGCGTAGTCGTCGAGCGATTTCATCGCAAGCTCTCCGAACTTGCGAGCCGTGCCCGATCGAAATAAGTGCGCGCCGCCGTACACCACGTGAACAGGCTGGCGGCCGCCGGGCGGACCAGGGTAGCGGCGCAGCAGCGCCTTGTGCGCTTGTTCGAGCCGCGTCGAGATCTCGTGCAGAGATTCGGGCGTCAGCGTTCTCTTCATGATGTGCCGCGCGATCCTTTTTCTGCCCGCCGCTCTGCTTCAAATCCCATCGTTGCGATTCCGGGTTGTTCCGGCGGACCGGACAGGATACATTTGTTTGCCCTCGCCGCGAAGATCAAGCGCCGTTGGCCGCCGACGAACCATACGCCTTCGTTGGTCATCACCGAAGTATGGCGCTACCGGCGGACGCTGGGACCGGCGAATGCAAAACGATGCCCGGAAAAATTCTTATCGTCGACGACGAATCGGCTGCGCGGCTGGCGCTGGCGACTCTGCTGCGCCGCGAAGGCTTCGAAGTCACCGAAGTCCGCGACGGTGCCACTGCGCTCGCGCACTGCGCTTCGTTTTGTCCCGACCTCGTCTTGCTCGACATCCTCATGCCCGGAATGGACGGCTTCGAGGTGTGTCGCCGCATCAAGGCGACGCCACAAACCCGCCTCACTCCGGTTGTATTGATTACAGGCCTGAGCGCCACTGAAGACCGCATCCAGGGCATCAACGCTGGCGCCGACGATTTTCTCAGCAAGCCTATCGATTTCAATGAGCTGCTTGCGCGCACGCGCTCCCTGCTGCGCCTGAAGCAGTTTACCGATGAGCTCGAAAATGCCGAAGTTGTGCTCTTCAGTCTCGCCGAGAGCATCGAGGCGCGCGATCCGTATACACGCGGCCACTGCGAGCGGCTCGCGCAAATGTCCGCGTGCCTCGGCGAAATTCAGGGTCTCCCAGAGGAAGAAATCAAGGCGCTGCGCTGGGCCGGCATCGTTCACGACATCGGCAAAGTCGCCGTGCCGGACGCGATCCTGCTGAAACCGGGTCCGCTTTCGGCAGAAGAAACGGAGATTATGCGGAAGCATCCCGTGGTCGGCGAGCGCATTTGCGCACCGCTCAGGACTTTTCGCTTGGTCCTGCCGATCATCCGGCATCATCACGAGCGCCACGACGGCTCGGGCTACCCCGATGGCCTCCGCGGCCCGCAGATACCCGTGACCGCAGCAATCCTGCAGCTCGCCGATGTTTATGACGCGCTGACTGCCGACCGGCCGTACCGCACGGCTTCCCCGACTGAAATTGCGCTGAAAATCATGCACGAAGAATGCGGGCGCGGCTGGTGGAATCGTGAGCTGCTCGATGCCTTCACGAGGATGATCGGGAACGGTCAGCCCGGCGCGCCGCCGAAGAAAATGGGGAAAGCCGCGCGCTAGATTATTTCGGCAGCGCGGGGGTGCTTACGATTGCATGATTCGCTCTTCGCCCGCGTAGATCACGAACCGCTGTCCCCGCAGGAATCCGATCAGCGTGAGCCGCAGCTCGCGCGCGAGCTGCACTGCGAGGCTTGACGGCGCCGATACCGACGCGACAATCGGCAGTCCCGCAACGATCGCCTTCTGCACAATTTCGAATCCACCCCGCCCGCTGACCAGCATCACAGCTTCTCGAAGAGGGACGCGGTTTTCAAGCAAGGCCCATCCGATCACTTTGTCCACGGCGTTGTGCCGCCCGATATCTTCTCGCACAACGAGCAATTCACCCCTCGCCTCGAATAGCGCCGCCGCGTGAAGTCCTCCGGTGCGTCCAAAAACAGCCTGCGATGCGCGGAGAGCGTCCGGCAGCCGTAGGAGCACCTCCGTATCGAGACGAAAATCCGGATTCGGCGGCTCGAGCGAACGGGACCTCACCGCGTCGATCGAAGCTTTGCCGCAAATGCCGCAGCTGGACGCAGCGAAAAAGTGGCGGCGCATTTTCTCGAAATCGGGCGTGGATTCCGAAGCAAGCACGGCCCGAACCACGTTTCCGCGTTTCGCCTCGCCGTCTTCAATTACGTTCTCGAGCGAAACAATCTGCTCGCGCCGTGTGACCAGCCCCTCTGTGAGTAAAAATCCCGCGGACAATTCTAGGTCGTGCCCCGGCGTCCGCATGGTGACGCTCAGCGGTTCATCCCCGACGCGGATTTCGAGCGGCTCTTCGGCGGCGAGGTAGTCCTCTTTGCGGACGATTCTGCCGTCGTCCCACTCTGAGACTTGTGTCAGATCAAGGCTGCGCGGCTTTCGTGCCAAGCAGGCGTCTCCGGGCGCTCATTCGTTCTCGCCGATGCTACAGCATACATCGGCGACGCTCGGCACAACGCGCCCAAAAACGGACTGGCTCGTCCCGGAGGATTGCGGGACGAGCCAGGGGGGCGTTGCTTGGTGTGAGGGACTGCGAGAATTCTCTTCGCTGCCTCAGTACGGCCCGGGGTGCACTATCTCGCCTGTCGACGGATCCAGGAACAACGGCGGCGCGTTGTTGAACGGGTTCGAGTCGAAATTAAACATTCCGTCGAGGGTGCCTGCCTTTGCGTCGGACGAATTTCCGCCGATGCGCCCGAGATTCCAGTTGTCCTCGATGAAGCGAAGGATAGACGACTGGTCCGTGAGTTTGTGATCGACGTAATTCTGCTTTGCGTAGGTCGAAATCACGAGAAGCGGAAGCCGCGGTCCATATCCGCACTGGCCTTGCGTGCTGACCGCGGTTGGCGAGCCGCAATCCGCTGAGCCCGCAAGCGCATCGTCCGCAACCGCCGATTGGTTGACGACAGGGCCAAGCACGTGGTCGTACCATCCGTCAGAGTCGTCGTAACTAATGAAAATGGCCGTGTCTTGCCAGTACGGGCTCGCCATGATCGCGTTCACCACGCCCGCGACGAAAACCTGCTCATCAATCGGATCGGAATAGCCCGGGTGTCCGTCCTGATAAGCCCCCGCCTTCAGATAGGTGACCGCCGGGAGCCGACCCACCTTGAGTGCCGTCCAGAAATCGGCCATATCGTATTGGTGCTTGGCCTGGTCGGTCTGGCCGATCATTAGGGCACTGCTCGGTCTCAGATGGTGCTGGTTGGTCGACTGTGAGAAATACTCGAATGGTTCGTGGTGAGGAATGTAATCGCCGCTGGTCGTCACGGCATCGTCCCCGGCCAGGCCAACATGATGCGCGCCGCAAATCGGACGGCCCTGCACGTCGAACCCGGTGGGCGCGAAGCCACCCTGAAACCATCCCCAGGTAATGCCCTTCGCATTCAAGAGATCGCCTACATTCGTTCCCGTAACGCTGATCCGGATCTTTGTAAACAGCTTGCTCGTTGTTGGGTCGGTCGCTACGCAATCGTCGTAGAACGGACGGGGGTCGCCGATCGCAGGTCCAGTCAGCGACGGGCCGGCAATGTTTCCGCTGGCATTCTTTGCCGTCGCCGCCTTGCTTCCATCCGCGGAGGGTTGCAGCGTCGCGAGAGAAGTCGTTCCGGCGATCAAGTTGAGCGCGCCGACGGTTGAAGGACCGAACATCGTGCCGTAGGAGTTGTCGCTCATCGCGAAGTGTTGCGCGTAATTCCACATCGCCTGCACGGTATTCCCGTCGAAATAGCCCATCGTCACACCGCCGCCTTTGCCGTAGTCGTTGCATGGGAAGGCCGCCGAATTCCCACTCCCCACGGATTCGGGAAATTTGTCCATCAGACCATGGTCCGTGGCTTGCTGCTCTGGCGTGTAACTGTGGTTTTGGTCGCACGTCACTGACGCGGCACCCGTGTCCATACGGAACGGCTGGGTCGAATTAGGATTCTGGTCCAGCAAGCCGCCGCTCAGAAGATTGCTGACGCGCGGAGTGCCAGGCCTTGCGAAAAACGGAGGCTCTCCCACCGGATTCGTGGCGTAGGGGTAGGTGGCGAAGTAATGGTCGAACGAAATATTTTCTTGGAAAATTACGATGACGTGCTTGATGGGCGTCGTCGTTTCGGCGCTCTCGGCAGGGCCGGTCGGGCCTCCCGCCAATGCAGTATTAGGAACTGCCAAAGCCAAGTTCGACGCGAGGAGGATTGCCGCCATCCAGCGAAAATTCTTCCGGATCATGAAATCTCCTTGTAGTGGTTGGGTCTCCTGCCTGACACCGTCTCGCCTCTCGCGGGGACCTGCACTGGCGCACGCCGAGTGCTCAGAGGCTTCCGGAATCAAACGCGTACTGAGAAATACGCTGCGGTTGTTATTCCCTGATGACACGTTCGTTAAAAACTGCCATTTGCCTGGATCTTGTCTTTCGCAATCTCTTGTGGGCCATTCGCGACCGCTTTAGTGAAATTGTAACGTTCGGCGTTTGATCGGTGCGTCGCACCCGACACTGTGAGGACGGGCGACCCGCACAAAGGCCTACCCGTGGGAACTCGCTGCAAACGCGCGCTCCTGCGGCCGCCCTTTGGCTCGACTCGGATAAGCCCCATCATTCCGCCGTCTTCGTGCTCTAGGAGGTGACAATGGTAGACAAACGTTCCGACCACATTTGGATTGCGAAAGTCCATCCGCAGTTTGACACTTGGATAGGCGCGGCTCTTGCCGTCCCAATACGAAACGTTGATTGTGTCGCGCAGAAACGGCTCATCCAACGGCACTCCATTGAATTCGGTCAGCATGAAATGAATCTGGTGGATGTGAAATGCGTGCAGCTCCTGCGTGCGATTCTCGATCATCCAGTCTTCCACGTCTCCTTGTTGGACGACGATGTCGGGTACGTTCGACTTCGGATCAAACAGCTTCGGTTCTTGCCCATCGACCGTGATGTAGAAGTCGGTTGGGCTGTTGGGGTCATTTGGGTTCCGAGGTTTTTCGGAGAAGTACAATTTCCTAGTTCTGGCGGGCGTTACGTCGCCGAGCCAGACCATCTCTGGCGTGCCCGGCGGCGCAGGTGAGTCCGTTAGCTTCGCCCGTGGCTCCAGAGCATCGGGCGAGACCACGACTGTCGCGAGCGGCCTGGTTGGATCGTTCTCGCCGGCAGGTCCGGTGTCGACGGTTCGCGTCACGAAACTTGCGGTTTGGCCCGCCGGCAGTCCTCGCACGATAAATTCCGCGCGTCCAGCCGGCGGCAGCAGAACGTGGCTCTGCCAGATGATGCGGTTGTCCACCCGTGCGTTCTCATTGATAGGAACGCCATCGAGAGCTACTACGCCGAGCGGCTGTGGCACGTTGTTGACTAGAAGCTGCAAATCTAGATAGGTGATGGCGCACGAATTCAAGACCCGCCAGAACTGTCGTTCCCCCGACTTCACTCGAATTACGCCCGGCACATAATCCGGGAACGATGCCGGGACGAAATTAATCGACAGATCTTTCGCCGGTTTTCCTCCGCCCGTGCCGGTGTTCAAAATATCGCCTTCGGCATCGCGGAGAACGATCGGCGGAGGAACGTTGCCCGATTGAATGGGCTCGGCGTCAGGATGTTCCAGATCTTCATCTCGAATCACGAACACGCGTTCCGGCAAGCCTGCGAGTAACTTGTTTGCTCGCTCGATGCCCTCGACGATCAGGGCTCCTGACGCGCCGCCCAGCACCTGTGTCTTCGTGAGGCCGTGAACGTGCGGGTGATACCAGTAAAGGCCCGGCGGCTCATCCGCGGGAATCCGAAACCGGTATTCAAACGGTCGCCCGCCGGGTTCGATCAGCGTGTTCAGCACGTCGTCCTCGTGGCAGACCGGTGGCACGTCAAGTCCGTGGAAATGAATGTTGGTGGCTGCGGCGTTCATCTGCGCGCCGGCGCATCCCCCCGGCATCGAGCGCATTGCGAACATTTTATACTTGGCGCTTGAAGGTAGGTTCACGTCGTTCTTCAAGCGGAGAATCAGCAGGTCGCCGGGCTTCAGGCGCAGCGTGGGAGCCTCGCCGCCGCCCCTGTATGAATAGCAGTAGCGGCGGCTCCCGTTCGGTTCGAGCGAACTACGGTACGTCAGGTCGACCCTTAGCACGCCATTCTCGCTGCGCAAATCTTTCGGCTCAGGCACGGCTGCGCCCACGGACGGGCGCGGGCACGCCTCGGACGGTGCGTTTTGCGCAACCGCATCTACTGCGGCGCATGCCGACGCTGCGATGATGAGTAAGACAACGGCCGGAAATCGACGGAAGCCCATGGGACCCGCTCGCACAAATTCATTTGTAAGATAACCCCGGATTGTTACCCGCCTGTGACAACGGGCACACGGTGTGCTCCAGAGGGTTGGCGAAAGGCGCGCTCCTAGACCGGAGTCGCTTCTTGCCTGCATTTCACCCTGCTGCTAAACTATCGCGGCAAGAGCTTTATTGCCGCTCCTGCCACACTTCCCTTAAAGGTTTGTTTCATGTCTGGACACTCGAAATGGGCCACGATTAAGCACAAGAAGGCGGCCACTGACGCTCGCCGCGGCAAGATTTTCACCAAGCTCATTCGAGAGTTGACGATCGCCGCACGCGTCGGCGGCGGTGACCCCAACACCAACCCGCGCCTCCGCACGGCGATCCTCGCCGCCAAGGGCGAGAACATGCCGAATGACAATATCGAGCGCGCGATTCAGCGCGGCACTGGGCAGCTCGAAGGCGAAACACTCGATGAAGTAACCTTCGAGGGCTACGGTCCGGGCGGGGTCGGCATGCTGATTCAGGTCGTCACCAGTAACCGCAATCGCATCGTCAGCGAGATTCGCCACCTCATGTCGAAAAACGGCGGCAATCTGGCCGAAACGGGCGCAGTCAACTGGATGTTTCACCGAAAAGGCGACATCGTCGTGCCGAAAGATCAGGCGGACGAAGACAAGATGATGGGCATTGTCCTCGATGCCGGCGCTGAGGATCTGAAAGACGACGGCTCCACCTGGGAAGTGATTACGCCGTCCGAATCGATGGAAAAAGTTCGCGAGGCTCTTGCCGCCGCGAACATCAAGCCCGCTTCGGCGGAAGTCGCGTGGCTTCCGCAGAACTATGTCAAGCTCAGCGGCCAGCAGGCGCAGCAGATGCTACGGCTCGTCGAATCGCTCGAAGATCACGACGATGTGCAGCACGTCTACGCGAACTTCGACATCGACGAAAAAGAAATACAGGCTGCTGTGGCCGGATAGCCGTTCCCGGCGCCGCACATCTGCGAAAAAACCCTTTCCTCCGCTTCCGCCGCGCACGTACACTTGTGTCCGCTAAGATGCCCGTCCGCCCGGCAAATTTGGACACGAAGCCGCGCAAGCTGCGCATTCTGGGCGTCGACCCGTCCGTTGGCGGCGCGACTGGATACGGCGTGATTGAAATCGACGGGTCTTCGGCGCGCCCGATGCGCTTCGGCGCGCTTCGGCTACCCGACCGCGTCACCTTCGCCGTCCGCCTCCGCGAAATTCATTTTCTGATTTCCGGTCTCGTCGAGCAGTTCTCGCCCGACGCCGTCGCCGTCGAATCCGTTTTTGCGGCCCTGAACATCCGGACGGCTCTCAAGCTCGCGGAAATGCGCGGCGTCGTGTTGCTCGCAGCGGCGCAGGCACAGATTCCGGCGCACAGCTACTCGCCAAGAGAGGTAAAAGCCAGCGTCGCAGGATTTGGCGGAGCGTCAAAGCAACAGATTCAACAAATGGTGCGGTCGCTTCTCGACCTGCCCGATGCGCCGCAACCAGCCGACGCAGCCGACGCCCTTGCCGTCGCGCTCTGCCACGCGCAGGCCGAGCGCGCGCGCGAGCGCATGACCGCTGCCTCCGGCCGGTGGCAGGTTGCGGCCGCGACTGCCGGAGCTCGCGCTTCAGGCGCTTCCATCTCGCGGGGGCGATGAACCGTGATCTTTGTCCGCCGGCTCCTCGCATTTGCCTTCCTGGCGCTTGCCTGCTGCCCGCTGGCTGCTGCCGCTCCGGCCAGCGGCACGACGATCACTTTCCGGAAAGTCTTCAAGACCAGCTACCCGGAATTCGTCGAGATCAAGGTCAGTGACTCGGGCGCCGGCACCTACGATATTCGCCAGCTCAGTGACGATGCGAATCCCCAACCGATGAAGATCGACCCGGCTTTGGTTCAGAAGATATTCGATCTCGCCGCAAGACTTCACAATTTTGATGGGATCGACCTCGAAATGCATCGGCGCATCGCCAATCTCGGTGAGAAAACGTTTCGGTACGATCGCGGCTCCGAATCGCACTCCGTCTCGTTCAATTACACGCTCGATCGCTCTGCCGGTGAACTGCTCGACATATTCGAAGGGCTTTCGCGCCAGCAGACCGACCTCTCCGATCTCGTGCGCACGATGCGCTACGACCGCCTGGGCGTGAACGACGTCCTGCTACAGATTCAGAAAGACTACGATCACAAACTGCTTCCGGAGCCCCAGCAGCTTCTCACATCGCTTGATCAGCTTGCCGCGGACACACATTTCATCAACATCGCCCGCGAGCGCGCCCGCAATCTCGCCGCCCGCATCCGCGCTTCCGGCACGTGATGAAGTCGGTTCCCGTTCGCGTCGGCAGCGAAGTGCGAAGGTTCTATCTGGTTTCGCGGGCGGCTCCAAGGAACACTTTGTTACTGCTTTGGCTACACCCGCATCCATCCTTTTGGAACCCTGCTAGCATCTGAGCGGAATGAAAAACATGAAACCCAAATTGGCATTCGCACTGATCACCTCAATCGTCTGTGCCTTTCTACTTTTCATCGCTGCTCGCTCCTTTGCGCAGACGGGCCGCGTGCGCTCCCTGATCACCGAACCCGTGGATGAATCCAAGCTCGCGGTGCTGCGCGGCAACGTCCATCCTCTCGCTCGCGTGCAATTCGATCATGGCGTCGCCGCGGACAACCTGCCGATGGACCACATGCTGCTCGTATTGAAGCGGAGCCAGTCGCAGCAAACTGCGCTCGAGACGCTTATGGCCCAGCAATTGGACAAGTCTTCTCCCAGTTATCATAAGTGGCTTACGCCGCAGCAATTCGGACAGATGTTCGGTCCCTCCGATCAAGATATTCAGAAAATTTCAGCCTGGCTCGTGTCACATGGCTTCACCATCGACAATGTCACCAATGGCCGAACGGTGATCGAATTCTCCGGGGATGCCGCGCAGGTGCAGAGCGCGTTTCACACGCCGATTCATTCCTATGTCGTCAAGGGTGAGCAGCACTGGGCGAATGCGAGTGACCCCGCTATCCCCGCGGCCCTTACTCCCGCTGTTGCCGGCGTGCGTTCGCTTCACAATTTCTACCCAAGGCCGATGAGCCACGTCCGCGGCCCATTCATTCGTTCGCAGGTCTCGAGCCAGTCCAAGGTTCGCCCGAATTACAGCTTCTTGTCATCCGGTCCATGCAGTTTGGTGCAATTTCTCGACGCGCTTCTCACGCAAGAGTGCAACATGCTGGGCCCCGGCGACTTCGACATCATCTATAACATTCAAAATCTGGGCGGGATAGACGGCAGCGGAGAAACGATTGCGATCGTTGCCGATAGCAACATCAATACGGCCGACGCCCAGACCTTCAGGACGCTCTGGGGGCTGCCGTCTGAAAACCTCACCGTCATCGTCAACGGCAGCGATCCTGGAAAGTTGAAGAGCGGGGACGAAACTGAGGCCATCCTAGACGTCGAATGGTCGGGTGCGGTAGCCCCCGCCGCAAACATCGATTTGGTTGTTTCGAAATCGAGTCCGGCTACGTTTGGCGGAGACCTCTCCGCTGTGTGCATTGTCAACGGCACCGCGCCTTGCCCGGCCACTCTTCCCGCGGTCCTGAGCGAGAGCTTTGGGGCTTGCGAGCAGGCTTTGACTGGGAGCGAAACGGTCAACGGTAAGAATTTTGCCAGCGCCAACGCTTTCTACAACGCAACTTGGCAGCAGGCGGCGACCGAGGGAATCACAGTCATCGTGTCCTCGGGAGATAACGGTTCGTCAGGGTGCGACATTGCCGAAGTGAATGGACCACCCTCTCAACCCGCTCAAGACGGGCTTCAAGTCAATGGGCTCGCTTCCACGCCCTTCAACGTCGCGGTAGGCGGCACGGACTTCAACGATGTAAGCAACCCCGGAACCTATTGGAGCGGCCTCAATGCCGCGAATACCTCTGCGTCCGCCCTCGGGTATATCCCCGAAACGACATGGAACGACTCGTGTACGAACTCGATCTTTCTCTCTTTGGGCGAAACTGACACTGAGACTGCCTGTAATGATTCGACGCTTAACAGCGAGGCGGTGTCGCTCGACGGCGTCGGAGTTCAAGCGCCCATAGGCGGCTCCGGCGGAGCCAGCGGTGTGTACGCGAAGCCGGCATGGCAGACTGCGCTGACTCTAGCGGATGGGCATCGTGATCTCCCGGATATTTCGCTGTTCGCAGGCGAAGGCACCATCTCAGCGAGCTCTTACTACCTTTGCGAATCAGATCTCGTGAATGGCAGTCCCGCGTGTAGTCTCACTACTAACATTTTCGGAGCGGGCGGCACCTCCATTTCGGCCCAGGCCTTCGCGGGGATTATGGCACTGGTGGACGAAAAAACGGGGTCTGCTCAGGGCAACATCAATCCGACGCTCTACACCTTGGCCTCTCAGGATTCGACTGCAACCTGCAACTCGAGCAATCCGCCGGCACAACTCGAGTCGAACTGCTTCTTCTACGACATCACGGCTGGCACGATCGCCATGCCTTGCGCGAAGGGTTCGACGAACTGCAATGTCACTGCACAAATCGTCGGACCATCTTTCCGTCCGGGCAGACCGGCACCTTGGATTACACCGGCGACCGTAGCTCTCCTTTGTCTCCTTCTCTTGGGATCCATCTTGGCAGCAGTTCCGGGAAAAACCCGTCGATGGGGAACCGCGCTCGCGATGCTCGCCCTAGTGTGTTTACTTGGCGGGGCGGCGGCGTGCGGTGGCAGTGGGAGCGGCGGTAGCAACGGCAGCAGCGGAGGGGGCCCCGACCCGAATAACTTTACCGTCGGAGTTCTTTCCGGATACAGCGCTGGCACTGGATATGACGAAGCGACCGGTCTCGGATCTGTGAACGTCCAGAAGCTAGTTAACCAGTGGCCGTAAGCACCAACACCGATTAGCTTCGCTCGCGGCCTACCGAATGGCAATACCGGCGTAGCCAACTACGCGGTCTCGGTCGCCACCCGCGTCGGCCGATGTCGCGTAACGAATGAGCGCGGCTTCCTTTGCGCCCAGTTCGCGCTCGGCGATGAGCATTGCGACCGTCGCCGCGTATCCGCACATCGTAATCCCTTCCATCCGCACCGTGTCGTAAAGCCCTCTCGGATCGAGCGCCAGAATTTTCGTGATCGCTCGCTCGTCTTTGACTCGCGTGACGGCGTCGCTTTCGTAGTGATTCATGTCCGTGCTCGCAATCACGAGCACCGGCTCCTTCTGCTTTTTCACGACGCGAGCCACCGCAAGCCCTAACTCCTCGATCGCACCGTACCGGTCGGTGGCCAGCACAACCGGCACGAAACGGAAGTCCGGCCTGAGCCTCTGCAAGAACGGCAGCTGGACTTCAAGCGAATGTTCTCTCGCGTGTGCCAGCGCATCCTCTCGAAGCACCGGGCACTCGCTGGCCAGCTCGGCGGCTAGCGCGGCGTCGATCGGTGCGTCGCCCAAAGGCATTGAAAAAGCTCCGGCGGTCAGGATCGACATCGGCTGGCCCTGCGGAAAATGTCGCGGCCCGAGCAAAATGCACCGCTGCGGAATTTCGATCGCGGAATAGACAGCGCCTGCGACATGCCCGGAATACATGTATCCCGCGTGCGGCACCACGCACGCGCGTGCGGCTACCTTCTTGGCGCTGTTGCCACAAAATTGATCGACTTGGCGCGCAAGCTCGCGCGGGTCTGAAGGATAAAACAGTCCGGCAACGGCGGGCGGCCGAACCATTAGCGGCAGTTGTACCACAAACAAAGTTGCCGGAAGCTTTGCAATAGAGTGCCGGTCAAGCTGCGGCTACGAAATCGGCAAGCGAGCGTCAGCTCGGGTTGGAGGGCTTCCCTTTGATTTTAAGCGCGACGGTTTGCCCGGGCGCATGCAGAATCTTCACTCGATCGCCGTACTGATAGCCGCCGTGGTCGACAATCGACTGCATCTTGTCTTTGAGGTCGGCTGAAACCGTGAAGCTGTGAATCACCCGTTCGTTGCCCGGCTCGAAAACGACGATATTGTAAGCGTCGGCGTGAACCACCTGGCCCGTGTACCACTCGCCCTTCGTACTCGACTCCGGTGCCGGGTTCTGCTGTCTGACGATCACGGGAGCAGAGACCGTCTGCGCTGGCGCGGGCGTGCCCGAAATTGCGAGCCCACCACAAAGCGCCGTCAAACCCGCCGCGATCTTATAGCTCTTCATCGAAGGAAATCTTCAGTGACTTCAAGAACTTGATATCTTGCGGAGTGATCTCGACCTTTGGTTCCGCGGTTTCCTCATCCAGCACTTCGTCGTCCACGCGGATGTGCAGCGATTCCAGAAACCGCCGGTCCTGTGACGTCATTTTCGCATCCTGCGACGGCCGTCGCGCCAGCCCGATTGTCGCATCGAGCTTCAGCACGATCTCAAACCCCGCCGCGCGAACGTTTGCGATCGCCTCGGCGATCCTCTCGGAATCCGACACCGTATCGTTGATCGCGTGCCCCAGCTCTCGCAAAAGCTGCTTCATGTGATCGTCGAGTTGCAACGGGCGTCACCTCCTAAGAGGTTTTCCTACCCTAATTCTAGGGCTGTGGCAAGCACGAAACAAGTCGGCCCGCGACCCGCGATTCCCCAGCGTTAACTGCCGGGCAGCGCCCGCCGAGCAGCAGCCCAGGCTGCACGCCTGGCGCCGCGTTGTAATAGAATCGCTACATGCGCGCGAACCTGCTTACCGCCCTGTGGCGCTCGATCGTGGTTACCATGCGCACGCTCTGGCGCGTGGCGCGCCAACTGTTCCATGAGACCACGGGCGCGCTTTTCGGCCTTTTCGCCGCCTGGGCCGCGTTTGCTGCATGGAAGCAGTGGAAGCAACGCCCCGCGCTCTGGCTGATGGGTTTCGCGATTGTATACGCCGTAATGATGGCCGCTTTCGCGGTCGTTTCGTTCCGCCGCGCGCGCCGCGTCCGCTGACATCGATGCCTGACCGTACTCCGAATTCGCCTGCACTCGACGCCAAGCGCGCCTCAACAGCCGGCCTCCCGATGGAACCGGTCATCGCGCCCTCGGATCTCGGCAATTGGGACTCCGACCGCGATCTCGGCTTTCCCGGCCAGTTCCCCTTCACGCGCGGCATCTACCCGACGATGTACCGCGGGCGCCTCTGGACCATGCGCCAATACGCCGGCTTCGGCACCGCCGTCGAATCCAATCAGCGCTTCCGCTATCTTCTCGACCAGGGCCAAACGGGCCTTTCGGTCGCCTTTGATCTGCCCACCCAAATCGGCATGGATTCCGACCATGCGCTCGCACAGGGTGAAGTCGGCAAAGTCGGCGTCGCGATCGATTCGCTCGAAGACATGCAAACGCTGTTCGACGGCATCCCGCTCGAGCGCATCTCCACCTCGATGACGATCAATTCCACCGCCGCGATTCTCCTTGCGCTCTACGTCGCCGTCGCCAAGCAGCAGGGCGCGAATCTCGCGCGACTTTCCGGCACCGTGCAAAACGACATCCTCAAGGAATACGTCGCTCGCGGCACTTACATCTATCCGCTTCGCCCCGCAATGCGCATCGTCACTGATATTTTCGCCTGGTGCCGCAGCGAAATTCCCAATTGGAACGCAATTTCGATCTCCGGCTATCACATTCGCGAAGCCGGCTCGAGCGAAGTGCAGGAAGTCGCCTTTACGCTCGCCAACGCGATTGCTTACGTCGAAGCCGCCGTTTCCGCCGGATTGCAAGTCGACGGATTCGCGCCGCAGCTCTCCTTTTTCTTCAACGCGCACAATGAATTCCTGATGCAAATAGCAAAATTCCGTGCTGCTCGGCGCCTTTGGGCCCGAACCGTGCGCGATCGCTTCGGTGCGCGCGATCCGCGTTCGATGATGCTGCGCTTCCACGCGCAGACGGCCGGCTCCGCGCTCACCGCGCAACAGCCGGAAAATAATCTTGCGCGGGTCGCGATCCAGTGCCTCGCCGCCGTTCTCGGCGGCTGTCAATCGCTCCACGCCAATGCGCTCGACGAGGCCCTCGCGCTTCCCACCGAGCAGTCCGCACTTCTCGCTCTGCGCACGCAGCAGATCATCGCCCACGAAACCGGCGTCGCGAATACGATTGATCCCGTCGCGGGCTCCTACGCTATCGAGAAACTCACCGACGAAATCGAATCTGGCGCGCAGGCTTATATCTCCAAGATCGACGCGCTCGGCGGCATGTTGCGTGCCATCGAAACCGGCTACGTCCAGGCGGAGATTCAGAAATCTGCCTACGAATATCAGCAGTCGGTCGACCGCGGAGAACAAATCGTCGTCGGTGTGAATCGCTTCCAGGCCGAGAAGGAACAGCCGATCCCCACGCTGCGCATCGATCCCGAAATCGAGCGCTCGCAGATCGAGCGCCTCCGCGCCTTGCGCGACCGCCGCAATTCCGCCAAGGCTCGCGCCGCAATCGACGAAATCGAGCGCCGCGCTCGCACGACCGAAAATCTGATGCCCGCCATCCTCGCCGCCGTCCAAGCTTACGCCACTGTCGGCGAAATCTCCGACGCGCTCCGCCGTGTTTTCGGCGAATACCAAGAATCCGTCGTCATTTGATAAACCGACGATGAAGCTAATCCTCGCTTCCGCATCTCCTCGCCGCGCGGAAATTCTCCGCAACGCCGGCATCCCGTTCGAATCCCTCACCGTCTTGTTTGACGAATTGCGCCGCCCCGGCGAACTTCGCGGCGACTATGTCCGCCGCGTCGCTCTCGGTAAAGCCCGCGCCGCCGCAAACGAATCGGCTGAATCTGGCGATTGCCTTTTCATCGGCGCCGACACGATCGTCGTCGCAAATGACGAAATCCTCGGCAAGCCCGCAAGCGAACAGGACGCTCGTCGCATGCTGCGCCTTCTGAGCGGCACGGTCCATGAAGTCCACACTGGCGTAGCCCTCGTCCGCCGCCCCGGGGCAAAGGAAGGGCTCCCAGGTCGACGGTTAGTCGAGCCTGGGAGATCAGAAGGCATCATCGACGAAACCACCCGCGTTACTTTCGCGCCTCTCTCCGAAGAAGAGATCGAAAGCTATATCGCCACCGGCGAGCCGTTTGACAAAGCGGGCGGCTACGCCATCCAGGGCATCGCCGGCCGTTACATCACGCGCATCGACGGCTGCTACTTCAATGTCGTCGGCCTGCCTCTCGCCCGCCTCTGGGCCCTTCTCCGCGACTTCGGCTGGACTGAATCGCAGGAGCGTAACCGGTGACGAGACCATGGCGGAGTCTTCGGTGCGCTGATTTGTTTTGCGTGTTCGCCGCGGCCGTCTTTCTGTCGTCCCTGCCGGTCGCCGCTCAGGAGTCCGGCCCGAAGCCGATCCGCGTCGAATCTCACGACGTCTACGTTCCCGTCCTCGTGCTCGACAAAAAACGCATCAACGAGCTTCAAAGAATGAATCCGGCGTCATATGACCGACAAGTCGCTGCCAATAGTCTTGACTTCGGCTCGGTGGCCGTCAGCGGTTTGCTTCCGCAGGATTTTCATCTGTTCGAGGACGGCGTCGAACAGCGGATTCAGAGCGTCACCCCTGACACTAAATTTTCCCGGCCGTTTCGCGACAACAAGGGCTTGGCCGAGGATTTCGTTGGGGCGGGAAGCGGAATATGGTTTGCGCCAGGCGGCATGAAAGACATCGCCGCAGGGAAGGAGCTCAATGTTCCAGAGTGGCCGGGTTATCTGATCGCCTACGTCCCGCCGGGCGCTCCGCGCGGAAGCTGTCACAAGGTCACGGTTAAGGTTGACCGCCAGAATTCCCTGGTGTTCGCGCGAACGGAATACTGCGACAGCGCTGACCCTCTGAAGGACACACAGTCGGGGCAACACATGCAGTCCGCTTTGGCGTCGAAAAAGGAAGGCAAGATCGGCCTGTCTCTCGCTGCAGTTGCTTTCTTTACGAATACGCGCTCAGCTCGCGTTCAGATCTCCGTCGAGTTCTCGCCGAACCTTATCCACCGCTTCGGCGCCGATTGTTACGGACTCCCCGAAATTCGCATCCTCGGCCTGGTTTACGCGAAAAACGGAAAGCTCATCGCGCGCTTCAGCGATTTCATGTCGCGAAACTTCAGTCCTCGCGGTCAGGCTATGCCGCTGTTGTTGCCCAATTCTACGATCCCGATTTCTTGCACCGCCGGCGGACCGAGCTACGAAACCCAGGTCTATTTGGACCCGGGCGACTACCGCCTTCAGCTCGCTCTCATGGACGGAAACAAATTTGGTCGAGCCGAAATCCCTCTGACCGTGGATGACTATGACGGAAAGACTCTCGCGATCAGCGGGGTCGCGCTGGCCAAGCGATACCGCGACGCTACAACCGATCCGAACAAAATGCCCACCGCGCTGCCCGTCAACTACGTCCCGCTTCTCAGCAAGGGTTTTGAAGTCACGTCTGCTGCCGACACCGCTTTCGACAAAACGCAACTTCTCTACTTCTACGTAGAGGTATCCGAGCCGCTGCTATCGGCGCCTCCTCCTCTAACGACACAAGTTCACGTGAGAATCGTCGACGCACACACCGGCGAAGTGAAGAACGATCTGAAGCCGCTCAACGCAGCGCCTTATGTCAAGCCAGGAGATTCGGTGATTCCCATCGCGGGCGGAATCCACATCGATAACCTGCCCAATGGCGCATATCGCCTCGAGATACAAGCCACCGATTCTGCAGGAAGAGCCACGCCGTGGCGCGCCGCCGGCTTTACCGTCCGGGATGCTCCTACGTCCCTGATCGAATGACGTCCTTGCCGAGCTGAAATCCCGACAAGACGGTCCAAGAGTCTGGCGGGCTTTTGTCCAGTGGTTTTGGATGTATCTCAAAACAAATACGGCGGCCGATTGGCCGCCGTCTTGTCTTCTTTCAATTTTGAGATTTGAAATATGAAATTTCTGGCGTCGTTACTTCTGCTCCGACGGAGTCGATGCCGGCGCATTCGTCGCCGGAGCATTCGTGGGCTGGCTCGTTTGAGCCGGAGGTGTCGGCTCGCCGCGCATTCCTTCCTTGAATTCGCGGACTCCCTGGCCGAGGCCTTTCATCACTTCAGGAATCTTGCGCCCCCCGAAAAGCACGAGGATAACGATCGCAATAATCAACAAATGCATGGGGCTATCCCACATGGGTCCCTACCTTTCACACCCGGGCCGCGCCCGGATGCCGCTAACTCTTATTCCCCTGTTCAAAGTATAACACGCTCATCCCCCACCCTGCGCGTCACATGCTCCCGATCGAGGAATTCCAGCAGCGGAATGGCGTATTTCCGGCTCACGCCAGCCACGTCTTTGAACGCGACCACCGTGATCCGGTCGCCGCGCTCCTTTCTGTATTTCGCGATCAGGTTGCGCAGGCCCGCAACCGCCGTTCGATGAAACACGAAGTCCTCCGCCACTTTCACGAGCGTGCCCTCTCGCAATAGTATTTGCAAGATCTTCTGGGCGCGCGCCGCTTCGACCGGCAGCTTCCCAAGCACGGCTGGGACGCCCGGCACGGTCAGCCCGGCGCGCTCGAACTCCGTCTCGATCACCTCCTTGGCGCGCGCTTCCTCCGGCGAGAGAGCAATCGACCGGCCCGCCCGCTGCACGAGACCGCCGGTTACTGCGATCACGCCCGCTCGCGTAAGGTCGGCCAGCGCCGCTTCAAAAAGCTCGGGCCGCGGGTTGCCCGCGCGCCCGCGCAGTTCTTGCTTCGGAATTCCCGGCAGCAGAGGGTTCGCGGCATGAAATTTATCGACCGCCTCCCGCAACGCCGCTCCGCAATTTTCAAGCGCGGTTGCCGAGGCCATCGTAAACGGCTGCTCGCCTAGAATGCAAAGCCGCTTCTGCTCGCCGAGCTTCGCGGCTGACTCCCGAATTTCGCTTTCGAGCCAGCCCGTGCGCGCGCGTACCTCTTCGAGCGTCAGCCCGCGCGGCATCGCTTCCGCCAGCGCCGCAAGCAGGTCCTCGCGGTTGCCGGTTTCCAGCGTCTCGAGAAACTCTCGTGCTTCTTCATCATCGCGGCGGTGCCGCCGCGCGCGTGCGTCGATTACCACGCCGCCCCCGATGGTCACCACCGGCGAAAACTGCCGAAGAATAAATCGGTCCTCCGGTAGCACTACCACTTCGCGGTCCAGCCGCAGCTGTGCCAGCGCCGATTGGCCCGGAGCCAGTTCGTCCCCTTCGAGCAGAATGACTTCGGCGACCGCCTCCGCCGAGCCCTGATGAAAATGAGCCTGCGCGCGATGCTTCAACGGCCGCGCGGACTCTAGCAGAGTGATCCGCGCATCAAGTTTCCGTGTCGGTTCGAAAACTCCCGGCGCGCCCAGCACCATGCCTCGCTGGACTTCCGTGTGATCGACGCCGGAAAGATTCACAGCCGTCCGTTGCCCCGCTAACGCTCGCTGGATCGCTTTTCCCCCCGAGTGGAGACCTCGCACGCGCACGCGCTTGCCCAGAGGATAGATCTCAATCTCATCGTCGACCTTGACGGACCCGGAAATCAGCGTTCCCGTGACGACAGTTCCGAATCCCTTTGTCGCAAACGAGCGGTCGATCGGTAGCCGGAAATGCCGCTTCACGTCCTTCGCTGGCGTAGCTGCTGCGACTTTCAGCAGTTCCTGCTTTAGCACATCGAGACCAGCGCTCGTTCGCGCGCTCACAGGCACAATCGGCGCGCCCTCCAGAAACGATCCCCGCACGAACTCTTCAACCTCAAGCTTCACTAGCCCCAGCATTTCGGCGTCGACCAGATCGGACTTCGTGATGGCGATTAGCCCACGTGGAATTCCCAGCAGTCGGCAGATATCAAAATGTTCCCGAGTCTGCGGCTTGATCGACTCGTCCGCCGCGACGACCAGCAGCACGATGTCGATCCCGCCCGCGCCTGCCAGCATGTTGCGCACGAACCGCTCGTGCCCCGGCACGTCGACAAAGCCGAAATTCACTTCCCCAAGCTTCAAAAAGGCGAAGCCGAGATCGATCGTGATCCCTCGCCGCTTCTCTTCTTCAAGCCGGTCGGGGTTTGTCCCGGTCAAAGCCTCGACCAGAGACGATTTGCCGTGATCGATGTGCCCCGCCGTGCCCACGATGACGTGCTTGGAGTTGTCCATTGAAAGGTTCTGCCCGCCACGGAATGCTAGCGGACCAGAGGTGAAGGGTCAAATTACGAGAAGAGACGACCGTCGCGGCTAGATCGGGGCTTTGCCTGCGAACGCAATTTCTCTGGCGATAGCGAGCGCTGCGACGCGAGGATTTTCCGCTTCGGTGATGGGTCGCCCAACCACAAGGTAATCTGCCCCAGCCGAGATGGCCTGGGCGGGAGTCGTGACCCTTGACTGGTCATTAGCGCCCGCGCCCGCGGGGCGCACGCCGGGCACGACGACCAGGAACCTCGGCCCGCAAGCCTCGCGGATCGCTCGAGCCTCTTTTCCAGACGCCACAACGCCGTCGAGCCCTGCGTCTTGGGCTAGCCGAGCCAGGGCCAGCGCCCTCTCTGCCGGCGTCCCGATAATGCCGACGCTCCCGAGCGCCGCCTCGTCCATGCTGGTCAAAATCGTCACGCCGAGCAGCGCCGGCCGCTTCTTGCGCCGAGAGACGGCCTCCCGCGCCGCCCGCATCATGACAGATCCCCCGAGCGTGTGCAGCGTCAGCAGGCGGATTTTCGGCAGTTCCGCAGCAGCCGCCACAGCGCCGGCCACCGTGTTGGGGATGTCGTGGAACTTCAGGTCGAGGAAGATCCCGAAGCCTAGGCCCGCGAGCGTCTTAACCGCCCGCGGGCCTTCCGCCGTAAATAGCTGGCTGCCAACCTTGACCATGGCCGCTGCACCGCGAAGTTGGCGCGCCAATGCCCGAGCCGGCCCTAGCCGGTCGACATCCAGGGCGACGATTAGTTGTGGTGATCCGAGGCGGGGCGTGAAGGCACCTCGAGGAGTTCCAGGCGGACTTTGGCCAGCCCGCGCTGGTCGAAGCCGAGCTTCCGCGCAACTGCGTACGAGACATCCAGCTCGCGTCCCTGAATATAGGGGCCGCGGTCGTTGATTCGAACCACCTCGCTGCGGTGGTTCTTCGGGTTGACGACTCGAACGATCGAGCCCAACGGCAGGGTCGGATGCGCCGCCGTCTGTCCGTACATATCGTAGGTTTCTCCGGTCGCTGTCGGAAGGCCGTCGAAATCCTCTCCATACCAGCTTGTCATGCACTCCCAGACCGCCAGCGGCTGCTGGCCATTCGTCTTAGAGCTTACGTTGGGGTTCGAAAGGGGGCTGGATGTCATTTGGGAAGGGTTGCTCACCCTCGCGCTGGCCGCGGGATTGGCCGAAGGCACGAGAACAAGCGCACCCAGTCCTAAAAACACCGATTCGAGAACCGCAAAGATCCTAGTTCTCATTTGCCACTAACCTCCCTGAAATCAACAAATTTTACCATTTCCGTGACATCCGAGGCAATCGAATTACGTCTTCAGAGAGCCTCGTAAGTTGCTGATTTCACTGATATTTTCGTCCCGGCACCACTCTTCGAGCCCTTCCACAAGCCGTTCAGAAGCTCGCGGGTCCTCAAAGTGCGCGGTGCCAACCTCTACCGCCGAGGCGCCTACCACCATGTACTCGACCGCATCCCGCGGGCCTTCAATCCCTCCTAACCCTATGATCGGGATACGGATTGCTCGAGTCGCCTCATGCACCAACCTCAACGTTATAGGTTTTATGCCCGGTCCCGACAATCCGCCCGACGTACTACCGAGGCAGGACCGCCGGGTGTGGGCATCAATACACAGTGCAGGGTAGGTATTCGCGATAACGACGGCGTCCGCTCCCGCCGATTCAGCCGCCTTCGCAATAACTCCAATATTTCCAATCACAGGTGAGAGCTTAACCCAGAGCGGCCTCTTGGAGGCCCTTCGGGCTGCCTCGACGACCTCCGAGGTCAAAGTGGGGGTAGTACCATATTCCAATCCGCCTCGTTCTACGTTGGGGCAAGAGATGTTGAGCTCGTACGCAGCAAGGCCCTCTGCGTCCTCCAGGACACGGATGACCTCGACATATTCCGTCACACTCTTTCCAAAGACGTTTGCGATGACCGCCGTATCGTAGACGCTCAGCTTCGGCAGCTTCTCGCCGACGAAAGCCCGGACCCCAAGGTTCTGAAGCCCGATCGCATTGATGATGCCGCCGACAGCCTCGATCATCCGCGGCGGAGGCGCACCCGCCATGGGCTCGAGAGAGAGCCCTTTGACAACGATGCCTCCCAGTCGATTCAGATCGATGAGGTGAGCAAACTCGATGCCGTATCCGAAAGTACCGCTCGCAGCAATTACGGGGTTTTTGAGGGAAAGGGTACCCACCGTGACTCGGAGGTCAACCCCCGAGGGCCGTGGCGCGGTGCGTGCCAGCTCGGGCGAACTCACTGCAGAAATCTTAGCACGTGGGTCAAGGGGACTGCGGTGGATAACTCTGCCGGCCCGTCCCTCACTCTGCCTACTCGCACTCGTCTGTGCTAGGATGTTCCACCCGCATGCGCATCGTCGAAAAACGCCAGCTCCTCTCGGCGGAAGAACTTGGCCGCACACTCCAGCGCATGGCCCATGAAATTGCCGAAAAATCGGGCGGCGCAAAGGATCTCGCTTTGGTCGGAGTCCGTCGCCGCGGCGTTCCCCTTTCTCAGCGCTTGGCAAAATCGATCAAAGGCTTCGCGCACGTCGAAGTTCCCGTCGGCACGCTGGACATCACGCTCTATCGCGACGATCTCTCGACCGTCGGTGCGCAGCCCGTCGTGCAGTCGACCGACATCGACTTCCCCGTCGACAATCGCGATCTCGTGATCGTCGACGACGTGCTCTACACCGGCCGGACGATTCGCGCCGCCATGAACGGCCTGTTCGACCTGGGCCGCCCGCGCCGCATCCGGCTGTGCGTTCTGATCGACCGCGGCCATCGCGAGCTGCCGATAGAAGCCAGTTTCATTGGCAAGACGGTCCAGACAAGCGAAACGGAAATCGTCGAAGTCCGCCTTCAGGAAATTGACGGCGAGGAGCGCGTGATGTTGGTCGACCGTGTCGCCGACACCGCAGGCGCGGGTTCCGGAGGTAAGATCTAAAGGCAAACGTGCTTCAGCGTCTTCCACATTTGCTCGGAATTGAAACTCTCAGCCGCGAGCAAATAGAATTTTTTCTCGATCAGGCGAAGCCCTTTCAGGAATTCCATAAGCATCCGCTGAAAAAGCTGGCTACCCTACGCGGCAAAACCGTTGCCATCGCCTTCTTCGAGTCCTCGACGCGCACCCGCATCAGCTTCACGACCGCCGCCTCGCGCCTTGGCGCCGATACGATGGCCCTGCAGGCGGAAGCCTCGAGCCTCAAAAAAGGCGAGTCGCTGATCGATACCGTTCGGACCCTCGACGCGATGAAGCCGGACGCGATCGTCATGCGCCACAGCTCATCCGGCGCGCCGCACTTCGTGGCCGAGCGACTCGACATCCCCGTGCTCAACGCGGGCGACGGCACCCATGAACACCCGACGCAGGCGCTTCTCGACGCTCTCACGATTCGCGATCGCAAGGGCAAGCTCGAAGGCCTCAACGTCACCATTCTCGGCGACATTCTGCACAGCCGCGTGGCGCGCTCGAATATTCATCTGCTGACGAAATTTGGCGCGCGGATCACGCTATGCGGCCCGCCGATGTGGATGCCGCCGGACGTCGCTACGCTCGGGCCGTGCGTTCGCCGCGTGCTGCGCATCGAGGAAGCAGTTGACGGCGCCGATGTCGTCATGGCACTGCGCGTGCAAACCGAGCGTCTCCACGAGCCCGCGCTCCCGCCCGATGAATACATCGCCGGCTATCAGCTGACGCCCGAGCGCCTTCGCCGCGCTCGTCCCGACGCTCTCGTGCTGCACCCGGGACCGATGATCCGCGGCCTCGAAATCGATTCCGCCGTCGCCGATGGTCCGCAATCCTGTGTGCTCGAACAGGTGACCAACGGTCTCGCTGTGCGTATGGCTCTGCTCTACCATCTTGTCGGCGGTCCGCCCGCGGACGCGCCCCACCCCGCAAAGGATTGATCGGATGCTGCTGATTAAGAACGGCCGCGTGCTCGACCCCGCCAGCAAAACCGACGCGACGCTCGACGTGCTTCTCGATGGCGGCCGAATCGCTCAAATCGGCACAAATATCTCGGCGTCCGGAGCCGAAATTGTGGACGCGAAAGACCTGATCGTGGCGCCCGGCTTCATCGATCTTCACTGTCATCTGCGCGAGCCGGGCCAGGAGCTTTCCGAAACGATCGAAACTGGCACTCGCGCGGCAGCCCGCGGCGGATTTACGGCCGCTTGCTGCATGCCCAACACGCAGCCGGTGAACGACAATGCCTCGGTTACACGCAGCATCGTCGATCGCGCTGCGGCCGTGGCCAGCGTACGAGTCTGGCCGATCGGCGCGGCCTCCATTGGCAGCAAAGGCGAAGCGCTCGCGGAGATTTCGGCGATGAAGTCAGCAGGCGCGGTTGCTGTCAGCGACGACGGCAAGCCGATCGCCACCGCTCGCCTGATGCGCCAGGTGATGGAGTACTGCGATTCCCTCGGCATGCCCGTGATCGACCACTGCGAGGATTCGTCGCTCTTCGCCGGCGGCGTAATGCGCGAAGGACCGCAATCGCTGAGGCTTGGTCTCAAGGGAATTCCGTCACAATCGGAGTCGATCTGCGTGGGCCGCGACGTCGAAATGGCTCTGCTCACCGGCGCGCGCCTGCACATCGCGCACATGTCCACGCGCGCATCTCTCGATTACGTTCGCGCCGCTAAGTCGCGCGGGCTGCGCGTCACTTGTGAAGTCACGCCGCATCACTTCACATCGACCGACGAAGACGTCCGCTACGATTCGAGCTACAAAATGAATCCGCCACTTGCGTCGCGCGACGATCGCGATACGCTGATTGCAGGCTTGGCTGATGGCAGCGTCGATGCGATCGCCACCGATCACGCCCCGCACCATCCCGCGAGCAAGGATGTCGAATTCGATCGTGCGCCCTTCGGCATCACCGGCTTTGAAACCGCCCTCGCGCTCGGTCTCTCTGAACTCGTCCACACAAATAAGCTGTCGCTCATGCGCTTGGTCGAGCTATTTACCACGGGCCCGGCGCGCGTCCTCGGCATTGCGCGAAAAATCGCCGCTGGTGAACCCGCCGACCTCACGATTTTCTCCACTACACACGAATGGACTTTTCGCGCCGCCGAATCGGCCAGCAAATCGCGCAACACGCCGTTTGACGGACGCGCTTTCCGCGGCGCTCCGATGACCACCATCGTCGCCGGCCGCGTCGCCTTTCGGCGATAGTGTAGAATCCCGAGCGTTTCAGACGTAGCGCCATGCACAGCGGCGAGGCGGAAAAAGTGGGACTGAAGATGCGCAACACGAAGCTGCTGATCTTCGGCAACCCCAAAGGCGGCACGCCGCTGATGATCGCGTCCCCAAGCATCGCGATCGATTTGCCGTTGAAAATCCTGGTAGCCGAAGATTCCGACGGAACCGTCTGGATTTCTTACAACTTTGCGGCTTATCTGAAGGCCCGCCACAATCTGCCCGACCAGTTTCTACCGGTCCTCGCGAGCGTCGAATCTCTCGCCGCCGCCGTCGACTAGAAATGAATCGAGCCGCTGCTCAGGCAGCCTCGACCGTAAGCTTCAGACCTATGGCCTTGGTGATGGCGACGAGAGTCGAGAGACGTGGATTACCCTGTCTCGATAGCGCCCGATAGAGAGACTCTCGCTGGATGCCAGCGGCCTTTGCAACTTTCGCGATGCCCTGCGCTTGAGCAAGGTGTCGCAACGCGATTAGGAGCACTCCCGGCTCGTCTTCTTCGAGTGCGGCCTTCAAATACTCGGCTGCGAACTCCGGATCCTTGCGCAGATGTTTGATCATGGCCTCGTCGTGCGAGATGCTGGCTTTTCTTCTCATGACTTTTCAGCCCGTTCTCGATAGTCCTTCAGATAGCCGATTGCGCGGTCAATGTCCGACGACTGCCTCTGTTTGTCGCCCGCGCAAAGGAGCAACGCAACAGCCTTACCGATCAACGAATAATAAATGCGATATCCAGGACCCCAATCGATTCGTAGTTCCCAGACTCCCTCGCGCAATGGCCTACAGTCGCCGAAATTGCCCATCGCGAAACGCCCGACTCGAACGCCGATCTTCGCTTTCGTGCGGCCATCCCTGATCTCGGCGAGCCACCTTTGGAAGATATCTTCCCCGGCACGGTCCACATAGTGACGGATTTCGATGACCTGCTTCATTGTAACTTATAAGATACACTTACGCAAGCGGGCCAATTCCGGCGTCAGGTCGCGCCCCACGGAGTTGGGAGACTAACTGACAAGAGACGTTGCTTCAATCCGCAGAACTACCGATGGCACGAAGTAGCCGTACGAGTTTCGATTTTCGGTTTTCGCTAATGCGCTGCGGGTTCCGCGGCGGGATGCATGCCGTGCTGCGGCACTTCGTGGACGCCGCGCGGCGGCGGCTCCTGATGGAAGCGGAAGAGTTGATTCAGCGGTCCGGCGCCCTTGCCTGTCGAATACGATTTTTCGATCGCCTTCGTCACGTAAGCTTTCGCGAGGATCGCCGCGTCGCGCAACTGCTGTCCGGACGCAAGTTGGGCCGCGAGTGCGGATGAAAACGTGCAGCCCGACCCATGTGTATTCGCACTCTTCACGTGCTCGCCGCCGAAAATCTCAAGCCCCGTGGCGTCGCAGAGCACATCGGTCGGTTTTTCCAGATGCCCGCCCGTCACGATCACTGCCCGCGCGCCCATCTCCATCAACTTTTGCGCCGCAGCTTTCATGGCGTTGACGTCTTTCACTTCCATTCCGGTCAGCTGCGCGGCTTCTTGAATATTCGGCGTGATCACCGTCGCGCGCTTCAATAGCTCCTCGCGCAGAAACTTCAGCCCTGGCGCGTCGAGCAGCTCAACGTCTCCTTCGGTAGGCCGCGTGACAGGATCGAGCACAACATGCGCAAAACTGTGCTTGTCGAGAAATTCCGCAACGGCGCTCGCGTTTGCGCGGTTGGCCAGCATGCCGATTTTGACGCCTGCGATTGCGCTGTCTTCCGCGAGCGCTTCCAACTGCCCGCGCAGCGCTGCGGCAGGAGTCGCATGCACCGCGCGCACGCCCTGAGTCGATTGAACTGTCAGAGCGGTTACGGCGGCGACGCCATAGCAATTGTGTGCCGCAAACGTTTTCAAATCGGCCGCCACGCCCGCGCCGCACGATGGATCGAATCCCGCGATGGTGAGAAGAATGGGTGGCGCCGGGTTGCTGTGGCCGTTGTGGTTCGTGTGCGTGGTCAACTCGTCGTGCCCTCCGCGCTAGGCACAAATGCCGGCGACACCCACTCGCTGGGTGCACCGGCAAAGAAAAATGTACGCGCGTTGCCGCCACACGCGCAACAATAATTTTTGCGGGAGCGACTGCAGAAAAGAGATTTGAACGGCGGTTCGAATTACGGGAAAAGTCCGCGGACGAGCGTCGCGTCGGCGACGCGGCCCACGGCGAGTACGTACGCGCCGGTTCGCATGTGTGTGCGATGCTTGCGCGCCATCTCGTGCACTTCGAGAAAGGCGCGGCGCATCACTGATTCCAGCTTCGAGTTCACTTCCGTCATCGGCCAGAAAAAGCTCTGCAGATCCTGTACCCATTCGAAGTAGCTGGCCGTCACGCCCCCGGCATTCGCGAGAATGTCGGGCAACACCACGATTCCCTTGCGCGCGAGAACTTCATCTGCATGCGGCGTCGTCGGACCGTTCGCCGCTTCGGCGACGATTTTCGCCTTGATCTGATCGGCGTTGTTGAGCGTGATCACGTTTTCAAGTGCCGCAGGCACAAGGATGTCGCACTTCATCGTCAGCAGATCGTCATTCGAGATGCGCGACGTTCCCGGCATGCCGACCACCGTCTGCGCGCGCTCCTTGTAGCGCATCGCCTTCAGCGGATCGATCCCACGCGAATTGAAAACGCCTCCGCGCGAATCGCTGATTGCCACGACGCGCGCCTTTTTCTCCGTGAACAGTTTCGCGACAAGCGAGCCAGCGTTGCCAAATCCCTGAATGGCAACGCTCGCGCCGCGCAGCGACATCTTCTTTACTTTGCACGCTTCTTCAGCAACCACCAGGCATCCGCGCGCCGTCGCTTCCTTGCGTCCTTCTGATCCGCCGATCGAAACCGGCTTGCCCGTCACAACTCCGAGCGTCGAATAGCCTTTGGTCATGGAGTACGTGTCCATGATCCACGCCATCGTTTGCGAGTCGGTGTAGACATCTGGCGCGGGAATGTCCTGCTCGGGTCCGATCAGCGGCAGAATCTCCGACGTATAGCGCCGCGTCATGCGCTCGAGCTCAGCCTTGCTCATGCGCTTGGGGTCGCAGATCACTCCGCCCTTGCCGCCGCCAAACGGAATGTTCACGGCCGCGCATTTCCACGTCATCCACGTCGCGAGCGCTTTCACTTCGTCGACCGTGACGTTCGGGTGATACCGGATTCCGCCCTTCGCCGGACCGCGCGCGACGTTGTGCTGCACGCGGTAGCCCGTGAAAACTTTTACCTGCCCGTTATCCATCTTCGTCGGAATGGATACTTCGAGCACGCGCTTCGGCGTGCGCAGAATTTGCCGAAGGCTCGGATCGAGCTTCAGGTATTCCGCTGCGAGATCGAACTGAATTTGAGCGATGCGATGCGGATTGAGATCTTCGCGCGGCGCAATTCGCGGTACGGGTTGGGGAATCGCTTTGCCAACCGTCGCCATCGTGCCTTCCTCCTGGGGTGGGAACCGGAGCTATGAGTACGGTTCGGGCGTCGTGAATTGTCCGAGTACTGGTAAGTCTTACGAGAGTCGAAGTTTAGCCCAGCAGCGTCGGATGTCAATGAAAACCAATAACTAAGATGTAGCGCTCGTGCCGTCTCAGATAATCCGCAGTTCGCTCCGAGCGGCCGCCAGTCTACCGTAACTCCCAGTAAATAGGGCACTTGTTTCTGTCCGCCGCGACCTGGATGCAAACGCCTCGGCCAGGCATTCTACTAAGTGAGACAGCGACAGGGGCGAGTTTGCGGGCATGGGTGGGCCGTCGGGCTTGCCCCTCGAATGTAAGAGTCGCGAGCCGCAGCGCCGAACAGATCGGTGGTCAAGTCTGGCAGCGTTTGCGGCGCCGGCTTGTTGCTCGGGGCGTCTTGGAGTATAAGGGGGAGTCGTCAACAGATGCGGTTCGCAGCTCCTTCAACCATCAACCCAGCCAATTTGCACGCATATCTCGTTTCTGAGGGGGGAACCAGATGAGGAAAGCGATCAGCATGTTTGGATTGCTCGAGGTGTTGCTCGCCACGATCGGCCTCGCCAGCCGCGCCGACGAAAAGTCGATGACCTGGACCGGTTGGATCAGCGACAGCCATTGCGGCGCCAAAGGCATGAACGCCGCTCACAAGGCCTGCGCGTCGACCTGCGTCACGAAGAACGGCGCCAGTTGGGTCTTTGTGGACGGCAAGGACAGCAAAGTCATCGCCATCAAGAATCAGGACGCTGTGAAGCCCGATGAGGCGCTCGGCCATCCCGTCACCGTCACCGGCCACATGAACGCCGACGGCTCGCTGCAAGTCGCCAGCATCGCCGCAGCCAAGTCGTAACTCTGCATATCGAGCGCGGAGTGTGGGGAAGAGGTTTCGACCCTACGCTCCGTGCCCACCTCTCGCGTTTCCGCGCACCAAGACTTGAATGTAGCGCCGCGATCTTTTTACCCTGAGCCACGAAGGGCAGCGCGGCACGCTTCCGCTCTCCGCGCCCTGATCACGTTCGGTATCCCAGCGGCTCGCCGTTCGGCCCGATTTTTTCCGCGCCCATGTACGGCACAAGCGCCGGCGGAATCACGATGGATCCGTCCTTCTGCTGATAATTCTCGACGATTGCGATCCACGTCCGCCCGACCGCGAGCCCCGACCCATTCAGCGTGTGGACGAACTCGCTTTTCCCGCCGCCCTTCGGCCCGCCTGCCGGACGGGCAGGCTTGAAGCGAATCCCGGAGCGCCGCGCCTGAAAAGCCTCGCAGTTCGAGCACGACGAAATCTCCATGAACTCGCCGCTCGACGGCAGCCACACCTCGATGTCGTACGTCTTCGACGACGCGAATCCCATGTCGCCGGTGCACAGTTGCACCACGCGATGGTGCAGCCCGAGCCGCTCGAGGCATTTCTCCGCGTTGCGCACCAGCGATTCGAGCTCGTCATAGCTTTTTTCCGGATGCGTGAATTTGAACAGCTCCACTTTCTGAAACTGGTGCTGGCGCTTGATGCCGCGCGTGTCTTTTCCCGCGGCGCCGGCCTCGGCGCGGAAGCACGCGGTCCACGCACAGACCTTGATCGGCAGCGCGGCCTCGTCGATGGTCACGTCGCGATAGAGATTGGTCAGCTCGACTTCCGCGGTTGGCGTGAGCCAGAAATCGGTGCCTTCGAGATGAAACATCTCCGCCGCGAATTTCGGCAGTTGCCCGACGCCCGTCAGCGCGGCCGTATTGACGATGAACGGCGGCAGAATTTCCGTGTAGCCGTGCTCGCGCGTGTGCGTGTCGAGAAAGAAATTCGCGATGGCGCGCTCGAGCCGCGACCCGAGCCCTTTGTAGACCGCGAAGCGCGCGCCGGACATTTTGATCGCCGCGTTGAAATCCAGAATTCCGGCCGATTCGCCCACCTCCCAGTGCGGGCGCGGCGTGAAATCGAATTTCGGCGGCGCGCCCCAGCGGCGCATCTCGACGTTGTCCTCCGAGCTTTTGCCCACCGGCACGCTCGAATGCGGGATGTTGGGCACGGTCAGCATGAATTGGCGCAGGCGGTCGTCGAGCGAGGCGATGCTCTCGTCGTCCTCTTTGATTTTTTCGGAGACTTCCTTCATGCGCGCGAGAATCGTCGAGGCGTCCTGCCCGGCTTTTTTCATCATCGCGATTTCTTCGCTCACTTTGTTGCGATGAGCTTTCAGTTGTTCGGTTTCGAAGATCAGCTTGCGGCGCTGCTCGTCGATTCCGCGAAAGGCGTCGAGATCGATCGTGGCGCCGCGGTCGCGCGCCATCTTTTCGATCGCGTCGAGGTGTTCCCGCACGTATCCGAGGTCGAGCATAAGTGCATAAGAATAGCGGAAAGGCATCGGAAATTGGAAATTTGAAAACAGAAAATGGCGTCGCGGAACAATCGCGAAAAATTGACACTTGTTGAAGGCCTCGATCGTTTGTTTTGAATGAGTTGCGCGGGGAAACACCTGGTTTTGATTGTCACCCTTTTGAGTCGAAGACCCCCCGATCCATTTTCGAGTAGCCGAGGCGCCGATTCTTTGTTTTGAGTGAGATACGGCGTTTTCTACTCGAAAACGTTTTCGAGTAGATTTTGAGTGCGACGACAAAGCGTGCCAAGCTCTTGTAGCGGCCATCTTTAGGTGGGTGGGTTTCGTCTTCGTCGCGCGCGGATGCGTAGCAACGCCGAATTGGCGCTGGCCCTTTCGTCGCGACGTTCGTCTCATTTCGGCTGATCCCCCAGGCTCGACCGATCTCCCGGGCTCGACTAATCGTCGACCCGGGAGCCCTGATCTGCGGCGACCTGGGGCCCCTTCGTCGTTCTCGCTCCGCGAAATACAGCCGCCTCGGCAGGCAGGCAGAGCCCGTCTCAGTCAATCACGATTGCGACGCGTTGAGAATTGACCCGTAGGACAGGTTTGGGAGAGGACTAGGACTGGCTGTACATCACGGAGGCTGTCTGGCGCGTGCGCGGACTTGTTTGACCTGGTGACGGGGCGACCTGTACTTGAGTACAGGTTTCTATTTAGTAGGTTAGCGGATTGTGTTCGAAGAGGGGTTGATTCTTTCGACACAGCATGTGGCGGTGTGATATCGTAACATTTGCTAAATAATGCGGTTGCTGACCCGAGGCACTTACATGCGGTTTACCGGTCACCCCTCGGCGGCTTCGTCCCCCTCCAGCTGGCCATTCGGTCAGGTCAGGTTCCATTGCCATCGCCGGGGCGTACTGCTGTCATTAGTGTGAAATTCGCCGCGGTCATGCGGACGCGGGGAGGGAGGGACATGGAGTGTACAATCTGACTTTCGAGTTCAGCTTAGAAAAGCTTGTACAGGCCATCGCCTATTTTTCCAAGGCTGGCGTTCCCGACTTGACCAAACTCAAGATCGCAAAGCTGTTGTACTTTGCGGACAAGGAGCACCTCCTCGAATACGGCAGACCAATCATCGGTGACGTCTACTGGTGTATGGATTGGGGGCCGGTGCCATCGTTTGCCTTGAATGAGATGAACGAGGCGATCGATCGCCAGGAGGTTCCGCTTGGCACGAATTCGGATGCTAGGCTCTTTACGCGTGTATTGAACGTCAAGAAACTCTTCTATTTCCATCCCCGGTTTGAGGCGAAGGACGAGGCGTATAACCCGGCCGTGTTCTCCGAATCGGAGCTGAGATCTCTAGGGAACGTCGCGAATTCTTACGGGAACAGGTCGGCTAAGGAGCTTGTGAATATCACACATCAAGAGCCGACTTGGACCATCCCTAACCAGGGAAGGCCGGCGGGCAGCCGTGCTCCAATCACCTATGATCTGTTCTTTGTAGGCGCGCCCGAAAAATCCCAACGGTTCTTGGCGCGCCTAGTCGCGGAACAATTCGGCGTTGCGATTCCACTGAAGGGCGACGCCGATTACGCGGCGTTTGCAGGCGAACTGGCATCGTACGACTTTACCTCTGACGAGGTCGGCGAGTCGGAGACGCGGCGCGCAGGCCGCTACAGCAGAGCGTAAGCCTGCTGTGGTCAGCGCACAAGAGTGGTACGAGCAGAACCCCGAGCTTCAGAATTACTATCAAGGGGATATTCTTTCCGGTATTCCGTTTCCCACGCTCCCAACGTTCTTTCCGGCCGCGAAGCAGGACGTGTGGGGAATTCTCCGACCCCGTCAGTTTCGAAATAGGCCGGGTGCCGAAGCTCGGCCGATCGCAGAGGTACTCCGTAATCTCCCGAACGAGTTGATAGGGAGGGCCGCGAAGGATGTTCCTGACGCGTGGGAGCGTCCTGAAGGCGAACACGTCATCGCCGCCTGCAGGAAAATGACCGTGATTATGGTTAGTCGAAGTTGTGACCTAGAGAAGGAGTCGAGGAAACACTTCCTCGTAGCACCCGTTGTCCCAATAGCCAGCCTGAAGCAAGAACAGCAGACGGGGGAGGGCCTCGCGGACCTTCGAGCTAACAGGAAGTTCCACTGCTTCTATCTGTCTGCGAAGGATCCGGTGCTGTCCGAGTCCTACGCCGATCTGTCTCAAATGCTGCCGCTGCATAGGACGTTTTTTGACGAAGCGACTCTTCGCGAAAAACTGATTGCCCGCCTTTCGGGTGTCGGCACAATCTCCTTCCAGAGATTGCTCTCGGAATTCTTCGGAACCAGATTTGGTTTCGCTCCGGAGGATACTTGCCCCCAAAGCGGCCGGTACGCTTGCTCCGCCTGCTTCCACTCAGGACAGCCTGAGCCGTATTCGCGACTCGTCGACGAAGGCAACAGGTTCGGCGATTGCGGCATGTGCCGTGAGAATGCGCTGTGGGTGAGAGTCTCGGGCTAACGCTATGCCTCGCTCTAGAGACGGATCCTCAGTTCGGCCCAATCGACCCCGGAGTTAGCGGGGGCATGCTCTACAACCGAATTGAAGTATTCTGCGAGCCAGAGATACTTCGCTCTTCGGGTACTGATGCTGCCCTCATCGGACAGCAGTTCCTTCGTCAGGAATGCCCGGATTCTCTCGAAGGTCGAGCGGTAGCCTTTTCTCTCGAACTTGATGTTTGGGGTGGAGAACGCTACGAAGTACCTTAGGAAATCGACAAACCATACACCATCGAAATCGCGTCGGAAGTAAGTATGCCACGAGAAGACGGAAGGGGCTTCATCCGGACTGTCCGAAAGCCTTTGGGTTATCTCTGAATCGACCACGATTCTAGGGTAGTGGGCCAAGTCTGTTTGAAGATCGTAGGCGCGCACAAGCGCAGGGCCGAAAACTTCTTTCCCCTCCCAATGGAGATCTCCCAGCGTGAATCCACCTCTAACGGTGATACCTTCTTCCAAAAGAGATAACTGCGCGCACGAGAGGTCGATTCCCTCGTGCACAATCTCCGACAAAACGTCGAGCGGCCGAACCGATCCGTTCTTGAGCAGTTTGTTTGCCAAGGGGACGATGCGGAGTATTGAGTCCGAAAACTGCTGAACGAGAATCGACGGCTCTGTCCTAACTTGGTCGCCGGGAATTCCTTTGGAGTGGTAGTTTTCGCCGAACTTTTTAAGTATGAAGTGGATTCGGTTTCTGGCATCCGCGCTTTGAATACTTCGCTTAACCAGCGCGCGGAAGCCAAGTACGTCCACAAAGGTACAGAGGCATGGTTTGTAGGTTACTTGGGGTGAAGCGGCGTCCTTTGTCGGTTGTTTTTTCACTGTGGTTTGGGCGTCGCTACTCCACTGAAAAGGCGAGGAGGACGTTGCCGGGCATGCCGTTGCCGGTGCCGACGTACCCTGAGCCGACGAAGAGCATGCCTCCTGCGATGACGGGGCCGGGCGCGCCGAGCGAGCCGCCGTGCGCCGCGACTCCGTTGACGGTGGGGAATTCACGCGCGGTGTCGAACTGCCAAAGCTCGTGGCCGTCGTCGGTTGAGAGCGCGTGCAGGACGCCGTCCCATCCGCCCGCAAACAGCACGCCGGGAATCACAGTGAGCGCGGCTTCGACTCCTTTGCGCGGACGTCCTCCGGCGCCGGGATGCGCGGGCGAAGGATCGATCGCGCGATTCCACACAATTTTTCCGTCGGTGAGGCGAATCGCCGCGACGGTGCCGGCGCGCGTGTCGTAGTAAACATTTTGCGCGTCGGCCGCGCCGCCCCACATGATCTGGACCTGCACCGGCGCGGACGTATCGCGGCCGGCGGAAAGATCGGCGGTCCAGAGCAGCTTGCCGTCGCGATCGGGATCGACGGCTACGACTGTGGCGCCTTTGTGCGCGGCGACGAGAACGCGCTTGCCGCTTTTGAGCGTTTGCAAAATCGGCGAGTTGCTGAAGTCCCAATCGGGGCCGGGATTTTCGGGGCACTGCGCGTCGCGCGGGCCGTTGGGGCCGCAGCCGCCGGGAGAGGCATCGTTCGCCAGCGCCTGATACGACCAGAGAACTTTTCCGGTCTTCAGGTCGAAGGCCATGATCGCGTCGGACGTTTTCACGGCGGGCTCGGTGAAGGCGTTGCCGGTGCCGACGTAGATCGCGCCGCGCTTGGGATCGATCGTCGGCGTGGTCCAGATCGACGCGCCCGCGGGCGCCCAGAGCTGCGTGCCGATGGAATTTTTCTTCGTCGGCCTGGGCTCGTCGGGGATCGTGTAGGTTTTCCAGATCACCGCGCCGGTCGACGCGTCGAGAGCGGTGAGGCTGCCGCGATAGGTGCAGCACGGATAGTGCGGATCGGAGGAGACGATTTCTTCCGAGCCGGCGAGGCCGACGTACAGCCGGCCCTTGTAGTAAACGGGCGCGCCGGTGATGTGCGAGAGCAGGCGCGATTCGAGATTGCGCTTCCAGAGCAACGTGCCGGTGGTCGCGTCGAGGGCGTAGACGTTGGCTTTTTTGTCGCCGAAGAAGACGGGCCAAGCCGGTTTGCCGTTGCGAATGACGCGCGCGACGAGCGCGGCGGTGCGGATTTGCGCATCGGCGTGAAAGGACCAGGCAACGCAGCCTGTGTTCATATCGAGCGAGTAGGCGTAACTGTTGTAGTCGCCGAAGAAAACGCGCCCGTCGACAATGGCAGGTTGGCCGGAAGTTTCTCCGCCGGAGGGCAGGCCGAACGCCCACTTCAATTTCAGGCGAGGGATGTCGGCGGCGGTAAGGCCGGCAGGAAACGAGTATTGAAATCGCGTGTTGGCGAGGTCGTTGCCCCAGCCATTCCACTCCGGGGCGTCGGTGCCTTCGATCACGCCGGGATTGGACGCGCAGTGATTGGTCATGTGGCTGGAGTCGCCGGCGTCGGCTGCGCCGAGCGGACGCCCGCCGAAAAATTCGGCGATGGCGCGCTTTTCGGTGTCGGTGAGCGACTGCGCCTGCTGGACCATGTCGCCGGTGGTGAGCGTCGCGTAGATTGCTTCGGGAGTGAGCTGGCCGAGAGTTTCGGTGGTGGGCGCGGGGCGGCCACCGATGACGACGGGCGTCTGATTCTCGGCGGTCATCGCGTGCTGATGGCAACTGGCGCAGTGCTTGTTGAAGAGCGACTGGCCGAGGATGCGCGCCATCGGACCGACCGGAGCTTGCTGCGGCTGCGCGGGCGGCGGCTGCTGCTGCGCGCCGAGCGAGCCGCCGTGCGCCGCGGCGAAGAACAGAACGGCCGCGAGGATGATCGGCCTGCGGCGTTCGGTCGTCATGGGCGAGGAATCAGCGGCCTTCGTGCTGAGGGCTCGATTGATGCGCTTCGCGGCAGTCGTGGCAGACGGGCTCTTCGCACAACTCGCAGACTTCGTAATGCTTCGAGCAGAACGAGCGCGAACATTCGGCGCACTGCTTATCGGCGGGGCGCGAGCAACCTGAATGAGAACATTTCATGAGGCGATGCTACATGGTGCGCAGAAGGGAGTCCACGGAAAAGTCGGCGCGGGCCAACGGCGAAGAGTGCCGCGCTGAAGTCCGCGGCGCTACATTCAAACCTTCGGACTAAACGGCGGCGAGGGCTTGCTCGAAGTCGTCCAGCAGGTCGCGCCAGTGTTCGATGCCGACGGAGATGCGCACGAGGCCATCGGTGATTCCAGCCTGCGCGAATTCCTCTTCGGTGAAGCCGGAGTGCGTAGTGGTCTTCGGGTGGCACGCGAGCGTCTCGACGCCGCCGAGTGAAACGGCATTGCGCGCGATTTTGAGGCTGCGCAGAAAATCGAACGCGGCGCGTTTACCGCCATTCAATTCGAGAGAAAGCATCCCTCCCGGATAGTCGCACTGCGCCGCGTAAATGCGCTTCTGCTCGGAATCGGTGAAAAGCGTCGGATACAGGACGCGCTTGATTTGTTTGTGCTGGGCCAGCCGCTCGGCGATGCGCTGCGCGTCGATGCTGGATTTGTCCATGCGCAGACGGACCGTAGGCAGGCGGCCGGCGAGCATCCAGCATTCGTCGGGCTGAAGGATCGTCCCGAAGAGGCCGCGCGTAGCGCGAATGCGGCGGATGAAATCGCGGTGCCGCGCGAGCGCGATGCCCGCGAGCATGTCGCTGAAGCCGGAAAGATATTTCGTCCCGGAGTACAGAACGAGATCGGCGCCGAGCGCGAGCGGATGCTGGAACGACGGGCCGAGCATCGTGTTGTCGACCATCACGAGCGGGCGCACGCCGCCTCTTGGAATTTTCAGGCGCGCGACGGTTTCGCAGACCTCTTTGATGTCCGTCATGATCAGCGTGGGATTCGCAGGAGTTTCAAGAAGCACCACGCCGAGCTTCTTGGCGGACTTGATCGCGCGGTTGATTCGCGCCGCGTCTCCCGAAAGCACCGGAATTCCTTCGATGCCCCAATGTGCAAGGCAGTCCTGAATGAAATGCTGCGTGCCGCCGTAAATCGGAATCGTGTAGACGATGGATTGGCCGGGACGCAGAAACGTGAAAAGCGAAGTGACGATTGCGGCCATGCCGCAATTGAACGCGAGCGCGGACGTGGAGCCCTTCTCGAGGTTCACGATCTGGTCCTCGAGCATTTCTGCGTTGGGATGATTGAAGCGCGAGTAGATGAGGTCGAAGCCTTCGCCTTCGCGCGGTTTCGCGCGGCCGGAGGTGAGGTCGAATGCGTGCTCGGCGGCTTCGGGGCTGTCGAAGACGTACGTCGAGCTGCGAAACACGGCGGGGCGCGCGGAGCCGAGCGAGAGATGCGGGTCGAAGCCTTCGGTGAGAATTTTCGTTGCGGGTCTCAGCGGCTTGTCTTTGCGGCTGGCGGCCATGGAGGCACCTCACCGTTGGTTATAGACCAACGGAAATGCTAAGGGAATAGCGAGCGGGCAGGGTCGACCGCATGAAGAGAGATTCTTCGACTCCGCGTCCCGACGCGGCTATCGCCGCGAGAATAACGTCGGGACGCTCCGCTCAGAATGACGAGGGTTGTGGAGAGGGCAGGGGGATGGAATTTGGAAAGCTACGCCCTGAGGTAGATCAATCGAAATTGATGAGGACGATTTCGGGGCTGGAGCCGAGGCGCATCGGAGGACCCCAAGTGCCCGCGCCGGCGGACGTGTAGACGAGTAGATCGCCGAGGCGCCTGAGTCCGTAGACGAATGGGCCGTAGATGCGCGAAGTGAACAACGTGAACGGGAAAAACTGTCCGGCATGGGTGTGACCAGAAAGCTGCAAGCCGATTTTCTCCGAGGCTGCGACGGGGAGATTGCGCGGCTCATGAGTCAGTAAAATGCTGGCACGCTCGGGATCGAGATCGGCGCGGCGAAGGATTGCGCGCAGGCGCTCGGGATGAACCGAATCACGATGGTGCACGCCGACAAGCTGCAGGCCATCGACGTCGACTTTCTCGTTGTTCAGGATGCGGACGCCCGAGTTGCTGACGGCTTCCAGGTACTGAGCTTGATCGCCGTAGGATTCGTGATTCCCCGCGACGAAATAGGTACCGAGCGGCGGCGTAAGTTTTTCGAGCGGCGAAGCGAGCAAGCGCGCATCGGCGGCCGTGCCGTCGTACATATCGCCGCCGATCAGAATGATATCCGGCGCGAAGCGCGAGAGTAGCGCGACGAGGCGGTTCGCGAAGGCGTAGCCGCGGACGTGGCCGAGATGCGTATCGCTGACGAATGCTGCGACGCGCCCGCGCCAGGTGGCCGGTAGATTCGGCAGCTTGACGGAAACTTTCGTCACGCGCATGCGCGTGGAATTCAACAGACCGTAGATGCTCGCGGCGACCGCGAGGCCGAACATGGCGAACGCGATCTGCTGCGGCTGCCAGCCCAATCGAAGCGCGCCTGCTGCGCCGCGAACGATCCATGCAGCGACGGCCGCAAGAAACGCGAAGGTAAACCAGCCGAGCCAGACGGCTGCGATCGTGTAGTAGGCGCGGACGAGACTGTTGGTGTAGCGGCGCGCGAGAATCGAAGCCGTCAAGAACGTGATCGAGAAGGCAGCGAAGACGATCGCGAGCGTGGGCACGCGGTGCGACGCGCCGGCAGCAGAAACGGGTACGAAATCGCGCCACGTTTCATAAACGAACCAGTGCGCCAAAAAAATAATCGACTGCACAATCGCCAGAAAAACGGCGATGCGTTTTCGCATGAATGACGAACCCCCAATCAGCTTAGATGCTTCCGAGGCTTGCCACGACTCGCAGCGGCCGGAGGACCCGCAGGCGGGGTGGGCCGCCTGCGGGCTATGCAACTTCACGCTGTGGTTCTAGTTGTCCATAGAGACGTTCAGGCAGTGGCTGGGGTTTCATTCGCCGTCACGACGGAGCGATGCGAGATTTCGGCGATCGTACGGACGCCGGCGAGGCGCATGGTCATCTCGAGTTCGCCGTCGAGATGCTTCAGCACGGCCTCCACGCCCATCCATCCGCCGAGCGCGAGGCCGTAAAGAATCGGCCGGCCGATGGCGACGGCGTTGGCGCCGAGTGCGAGGGCTTTGAAGACGTCCTGCCCGCGGCGGATGCCGCCATCGATGATGATCGTCGCGCGACCGCGGACGACGTCGGCGATGCGCGGCAGAACGGTGAAGGAAGCGGCAAGATCGTCAAGCTGCCGACCGCCGTGGTTCGAGACTTGAATTCCCGCGCAGCCGTGCTCGACGGCCGCAACGGCGAATTCGCGAGAGAGCACTCCCTTCAGCAGCACGGGGAGACCGGTCGTCTTTTGGATGAATTTGACGTCGCTCCAATCGAGATCGCGCTTGACCGGCGACGATGCGTACGCACCGCTGACGCCCGGAAAATTGCCGAGAGGCAGAGGCGAGCGAAAGTGATTGCGAACGTCTGTCTCGCGATTGCTGGGGACGACGGTGTCGATCGTAAGAATGATCGCGCGGTAGCCGGCGGCCTTGGCGCGATTGAGAATCTCGGTGGCCACGCCGCGGTCGGCGGGCAGATAAATCTGGAACCATTTCGGCGCAGCGCTGGCCTGCGCGATTTCTTCGAGCGTGTAATTCGACAGCGAGCCCGCGGTATAGAGCGCGCCGGCCTCGCCCGCGCCTTTGGCGGAGCCGAGTTCGGCGGTGGCGTGAGCCATGCCGTGTTGAGCCATCGCGGAGACGATGATCGGCATGGAGACTTTAGAGCCAAGCAGCGTGGTCGAGCGATCGGCGTCTTTGTAGCCGGTGAGGTAGCGCGGGACGATGGTGACGCGCTTGAATGCAGCTTCGTTTTCGCGCCTGGTCCATTCGTCGCCGGCAGCGCTCGAGATGTAGCCGAAGCCGCCCGCGGGAATCACCTTTTGCGCCGCAGGCTCGATTTCGCGGAGGTTGATGAAGTCGATCGCTTTGACTTCGGTCGGCGCGGCGTAGCTGGAGGCGGCCGCGGCAGCGGACTGCCCGGATGGAGACTCGTTATTCGCCGCGGACGCGGGAAGCGCGGATGAGAGCGTCATCGCAGCGGCAGTGGCGGAGAGAAAATCGCGGCGGGTGCTTTGCATTGTGTCCTCCCGGAAAATCGGGCGGATGATAGCACGGCATACGAGTGGCGTAGATCCAAGAGAGATTCTTCGACTGCGTGACCGGACGTCCCTGGAAACCGGGACGAAGGCAAAACCACCCGGTCACTTCGCTCAGAATGACACTGCGCTTTACGGTCAGATTGTAATTACGATTTTGCCGAGGAAATTTTGGGAGGCTTGGAGGGCGAAGGCTTCCGGCGCCTGGTCGAACGGAAAGACTCGGTCGATGATGGGCTTGATGCGATTGACCTCGATCGCTTGAATCAATTGCTCGAGGCTGGCGCGGCTGCCGACGCCGATGCCGTGCAGATTGCCCTGCTTGAACATCAGGCCGTGCGGATTGGCGTTGCCTTCGCGGCCGGCAAGCACGCCGATCAGCGAGACTTTCCCGCCCCAGCCGACGCATTCGAACGATCGCTGGAGCGTGCCGATGCCGCCATTTTCGATCACGCAATCGACGCCGCGGCCGGCAGTGAGAGCGAGCACCTCCTTTTCCCAATCGGGATGCTTCTTGTAGTTCACGCCGTCGGAGGCGCCGAGTTTGCGGGCGCGCTCGATTTTTTCGTCGCTCGATGAGGTGACGATCACGCGCGCGCCGGCCGCTCGCGCGAATTGCAGCGCAAACATCGACACGCCGCCAGTGCCGAGGCAGAGAACCGTGTCGCCGGGCTTGACCGGGTTCCCGCGCATGAGCGCATTCCACGCCGTAGGGCCGGCGCACGGGAGCGTGGCGGCTTCCTCGTACGAAAGGCTCGGCGGCATGGCGACCCAGCCGTCTTCGTGGAGCGAGACAAATTCGGCGAGAGTGCCGTCGAGCGGCGCGCCGAGCGCACTGCGATTTTTCGGAGGAGGGCCGTCGATCCAGATTTGAAAAAACGTGGGAATCACGCGGTCGCCGGGCTTGAATCGCGTGACGGCGCTGCCGACGGCAACCACTTCTCCGGCGCCGTCCGACAGCGGGATCGTGGGCCGATCGAGCTTGTAGCTGTAATTTCCGGTGATGATCGCGTGATCGCGATAGTTGAGCGCGGCGGCGCGCATGCGGACCAGCACGTCGTACGCGCCCGGCTTCGGCTCAGGCCGCTCGCCGCGGCGCAGGTCTTCGACGCGCTTCGGCGCGACCGGCATTTCGTAGACGTTCACGCGGTGGCTCCTTGAGAGGCGATCAGAACAGCCGGACGTGACCGAAGACCACAATCAGGGCGGCGACGACCAGAGCCAGGAGCATCGAAAGTCCGATAACGAGGCCCGCGATGCGCATCTGGCGCGCGCCCTGGCGTTTGCTTTCTTTTTCGTCGTTCGATTCCACGTTGGTAGCTTACTTTGCGAAGTACGAATGTCAACTGCCGCCCAAGAGAGATTCTTCGACTGATCTCCCAGGCTCGACTCACCGTCGACCTGGGAGCCCTGTTCGTTTGCCGGACGTCCCTTGGGCGGGACGGCAAGAACACGTCCGGCCACTTCGCTCAGAATGACGACGCGCGACTCAAAGTAGTGGTCAGGTTATGCCAAGGTTCCGCGCTACAAACCAAAGCGACAAAGACGCCGGGCTAAAGCCCGGCGCTACATTCAAATCTAAGGAACCAGAGCTACTTGCGCGAGACGCGGATGAGGCGGCCGTCGTCGAGCAGACTGTAGATCGCGCCGTCGGGACCCTGCTGGACTTCGCGGACACGCTGGTTGAGTTCCGTCAGCAGATGTTCTTCCGCAACGACTTTGTCGCCATCGAGCACGAGGCGAATCAGGCTTTTGGCGCCCATCCCGCCGATCAGGAGGTCGCCCTTCCACTCCGGGAACATGTCGCCGGTGTAGAAGATCATTCCGCAAGGCGCGATATCCGGATACCAGAAGTAGACGGGCTGCTCGACGCCGGGTTTCTGCGTGAGTCTTTTTCCGGCGAGCACGTCGCCATTGTAGCGGCGGCCGTAGCTGACGTTGGGCCAGCCGTAGTTTCCACCGGGCTTGATGATGCTGATCTTGTCGCCGCCCAATGGGCCGTGCTCGATCACCCAAAGCTTGTCGGTCGTGGGATTGATGGCGGCGCCTTCCGGATCGCGGTGGCCGTAGGAATAAGTTTCCGGCAGCACCGTCGGCTGGTCGAGGAAGGGATTGTCCTTGGGAATCGAGCCGTCTTTGTTGATGCGGACTACGCGCCCGGTGAAATTGCGAAGGATATCGGGATCGAGGATTTCGTGATCGGTGCCGTCGTAGGGCGGATCGTAGAAGCGGAAGCGGTCGGCGCCGGTGATGAAAATCGTGCCATCGGGCGCGAAAACGATGCGGCGATTTACACCGCCGAGAAGCACTTCGACGTTTTCGAGGCGGCGCTCGTCTTCGCTGAGGCGCGCGCGGGCCAGGCGCTCTTCGCCGACGCGCATCGTGCGCCGCTCGGCCACGGAGGCGTTCCATACATTCTTATAGAAGACATCGAGAGGCCAGACGCCCGGAGCTTCGCCCGGCGGCGGAGCGAAATACGTAAAATAGATCATGCGATTGTGCGCGAAGTCGGGGTCGATGACGACGTCATGCAGCGATTCGGCGGCCACGATTTTCGTGTCCGGCACGCCAGCGATCGGCGCGGAATAGAATCCGTCCATCTGCGCGACACGAATGAACCCGTAACGCTCGGTGACGAGCATTTTTCCGTTGGGCATGAAGGCGAGCGACCACGGGGCATTGAAGCGCGGAATGATCACGTCTACTTTTAACGCCGGCGACTTTTGCGCGGGCGGAGGCGCCTTGGTTTGGCCGGGAAATGCAGGCTTGGGCGGAGGATAGTCTTCGGCCTTGGCCATCTGCGCGTGTGCCGGCGATGAAAGCGCTGCTGCCAGAGCAATGATTGCGGCGAAACATCCTGCAGCGTGCGCGAACTTCGTGATCTCCATGGTGGACCTCGCTGGATTTACAGCCGTCAAGTCGAGGCGCGAGTTTAACCGCTGTCGGCGGTGGAGGCAATCGCCGCTTCTGACGCGCTTGCGCGCCGCTCGCACGGCGTCGAATTTAGCTGTGCTAACATCCAATTCCTGATGTCGAAAACCATTTACATCGTGAGCGCGGTGCGGACGCCCATTGGGAAGTTCGGCGGCGCGCTCGCCGAATTCACGCATCCGGATTTGGGAACAATCGCGGTGCGCGCGGCGTTGGAGCGCGCGTTTGGACCGCCGCTTCCCGCGGAAAGAACACCGGGAGAGTTTGCGTACTCACCGGGAAGCCAGGAAGCGCGGAACGCGTTGCCGTGGCGCGTGGATGAAGTGATCTTCGGCAACGCCCGGCCGGCGGGCGTGGGACCGAATCCGGCGCGGCAGATCGCATGGCGCGCGGGATTGGGCGACCATGTGCCTGCATTCACCGTGAACATGGCGTGCGCTTCGGGTTTGCGCGCGGTGGTGCTCGGCTGGCAGGAAATTTTGACGGGTCAGGCGCAGATCATCGTTGCGGGAGGAGCGGAGGCGATGAGCCGCGTGCCGTATCTCGTCGAAGGGCGATGGGGATTCAAGATGGGCAATCAACCGCTGGTCGATGGGATGTATCGTGATGGATTTCTTTGCGCGATCTCGAAAATGATCATGGGAGAAACCGCGGAAGTGTTGGCCGAGCAGTACAAGATTTCGCGCGAGGAGCAGGACACGTTTGCCGTCGAAAGCCACCGGCGGGCAACGCGTGCGGCGGCAGAGTGCCATTTCAAGAGCGAGATCGTGGCGATCAATATCAAAGACAAAAAAGGCAACGTCACGCGCATGGAAAAGGACGAGCACGTGCGGCCCGACGCGTCGATGGAGGGCATGGCCAAGCTGCCGCCCGTCTTCAGCAAGGCGGGTACGATCACCGCGGGAAATTCGAGCGGAATCACGGACGGCGCTGCGGCGGTCGTGCTGGCAAGCGAAGAAAAAGTGCGCGAGCTCGATCTCAAGCCGCTCGCACGGATCGTCGACGCGGCGATTGCGGCGGTCGATCCTCGCGTGATGGGCATTGGCCCGGTGCCTGCGGTGCGAGATCTGACGAAGCGCACGGGCACGAAAGTGGAAGACTACGATGCGGTCGAGTTGAATGAGGCTTTCGCGGCGCAGGTGCTCGCGTGCGACCGCGATTTGCACTTCAATCGCGAGCGGCTCAACCCCAATGGCGGCGCGATCGCGCTCGGCCATCCCATCGCGTGCACCGGCGCGCGCATCCTCACGACTCTCGTCCACGAACTTCGCCAGCCTGAGGTTGGCGCTGGCCCAACGGCCAGTCCGCGTACAGGCAAGCGGGGTCTTGCCACTTTGTGTGTGTCCGGCGGAATGGGCGTGGCGGTCGAAATCGAAACCGTCTAAGCTTTTCGAGCGGGCTCTCTACGGGCTCACCACCGGAGCACTTGAATGGCCCACAACGGGCGCGACGTCGAAGTCCTTGGAGCGCTGGCGCTAGCTCCGCCGAAAATCGAGGAATTTCAATTCGTCAAGGTGAAGATCGACGCGGAAGTCGCACGGATCACCCTCGACCGGCCTGACCACAACCTGCTCAACGAGCGGATGCTCGCGGAGCTTGCCGCGGGAATCAACACGCTCGGCGATCGAGCCGAAATCAAGCTGATGATTCTGGACTCCGCCGGGAAAACATTCTGCGGCGGAATCGAACTGGGCGAATACACGCAGCGGCGGGTGTTTCAACTGCTCGATGCATTTCACGGCGCGTTTGCGGCGATGCTCGACACGTCGAAGCCTCTGCTGGTGGTCGTCAACGGGCCGGCGTTCGGCGGCGGCGCAGAGCTCGCGGCGCTCGGCGATCTGGTCATCGCGACGCCCAAGGCGCGTTTTGCGCAGCCGGAAATCAAGCTCGGAGTTTTTCCGCCGCTGGCCGCCGCGGTGCTGCCGTACATTTTGGGGCCCAAGCAGGCGCTGGAACTGGTGCTGACAGGTGAGGCGATGTCCGCCGAGCGCGCACTTGAACTGGGCCTGGTGAACTGGCTCGTTGCGGAGGAGGAGCTTGAGAAGACAGTTGCCGAAGTCAGTGCCAAGGTGACGGCGCAATCGGGACCCGTGCTGACGATGGCGAAGAAGGCGATTCTCGGCAGCCTCGGCTTGCCGCTGCGCGACGGCGTCCGCAATTCGATGAAAGTTTTCTTGAACGAACTGGCCGAACTCGAAGACTCGCAAGAAGGCTTGCGCGCACTGGTCGAGAAACGCGCCCCGAAGTGGAAGAACCGGTAGCGCAGGCCAGCGCTACCGCGGAAACCTACCAATCATTCGGCGGATTGATCCGGAAAAGCGTCAAACCTCCCGTACGCATGTTGTTCGGCGGCGCGACGAGCGTCATTACAACCACGGCCATAAATACGGGAACCAAGGCTGCGATGTTCGCCACGAGAATCGGATGGCGGCGTGCCGGCAGAATCGCCAGGAGCAGCACGGTCGCAATGGCCGCTACCAGATAGCCGATCGCCAACGGCTTCCAAATATACGCCCACCCCCTTCGCCAGAGTCCCGGTTCCTTCCATTTCTCCATGAGCATGCTCGAGGAGCCCAAACCGAAATAGGTGCTCGCCGAAAAAAGCATGACCGCGAGCGACCGTAACAAGATTGATCCCGTGGCCGAGAGAAAAGATAGTAGCCAGTGCGGGCTCACCTCGAATCCGAAAAACGCGCGTGCTCCAGGCGAGTTCCAGTAGTGACCGCCATCGATTTCGATCGCCAAAACCAGAGTCATGGCTGCTGCCCAGGCAAAGACGCGCCACTCTTTGGTGTAACCGACAAGAATTGCGCCGAGCACCTGGCGCCAATACCAAAGGGCCGAACGCCCTTGACTGAATTGCTCGAATAAATCGCCAGCGAGGGCTTCATTGCGCTTGCCGGGAATCGCGTGGTCGGCGAGCCAGATCGCCAGTCGCGGCGGTTTAGGAAGCTTCACGTGGGTTTTACCTCCAACTCTCGCAGCCCGCGCCAGAGATTCAGCAGCGCGCTGCGGGCCAAGCGCGCTTCACGCACGCCTTTCTTGGTGACGCGAAAGTATCGTTTCGCACGACCGCCGCGCTGCGGTGTCGGCTCACCGAATTCCGAAGTGACCAGCCTTTTCTCTTCGAGACGCTCGAGCACTGCATAGACTGAACCCAGCGCGGCCTCGCGGCCTGACTGCAGTTCAATCTCCCGTGCGATCGGCACGCCATACGCCCCTTCGCCCAGGCGCATCACGGCGAGCAGGACCATCAATTCGAACTCCGCGAGGTAATCGCGCTTTGGCATTTCTTCAATTATAATGAATAAATCTCTTGGGTCAATCCTTTTGATTCGAGCGTGGGTCTCGTCTTAGGATGCAGTTCGTCGTGACTGTTTCGGCGCGGATTGACAGGATTTCATGCACGACTTACACTCGCAAGCGACAATTGAACTGGCACGGGATGAACTCTTCGAACGCTCCACTGGAGCGTTTGAAGCGTAAACGGAAGGCCGTGAAAATCGGCCACGGTCCCGCCACTGTGAGCAGCCGGTCAAGAAATCAGCGGCTGCGAGTCAGGAACGTGCCCGAGCCAGTCGAAGCCAGTGCTCTTCGCGAGAAAGAGCGCGGCCATCAGCCTCGCGCTCTCGCGAGGCTTTTTTGTTGGGGGGCAAAGGTTTGAATCGAGCCGCATGCCGACGCGCATTTGCCGCTGCGATTGCAGCCGCGCTGATCTACGGCACGATGCCGGCCGCATCGGCGGCGCCGAGAATCGCCGTGCGCGCTGGACCGCAAACGGCGACGACAGCCGCGAGCCGGGTCGTAATTGATGACGTCGGCCGGAGGGTCGTGGTGCCGGCGCAAGTGAATCGCATCGTGACGCTCGCGCCCAACGTCACCGAAGTCGTCTACGCGCTCGGAATCGCGGACAAGCTCGCGGGCGACACCGACGTCTGCGACACGCCGCCCGAAGCGAAATCGAAGCCACACGTGGGCAATCCGCAGAATCCGAGCCTCGAAGCGATCGTCGCGCTGCGGCCCGACCTCGTCCTTGCGTCCGATTCGATCAACCGCGTCGACACGGCGGACGCGCTCGCGCGGCTCGGAATCGCGGTCTACACGATGGGCGGCGATACGCGGACCGTGCTAGAGATTCTCGATTCAATAGCGCGGGTGGTGGAACTCACGGACGCGGAGCCGCAAGGCTCGGAGCTGGTTGCAAACTTGCGGAAGCGGCTCGAGGCGCTGCACGCACGGCTTCAAGACCGGCCAATGGCGCACGTGCTGTTCGTTGTCTGGGAGGATCCGCTGATCACGATCGGGCAGAAAACGTTCATCGCGGACGCGCTGCGCTGGGCTGGCGCTGAATCTGTTGTGATTTCGAAGCAGAATTGGCCGCAGATCAGCATCGAAGAGGTTCTGCGGCTGCAACCGGATTTCATCGTCTACGCGGGCGGTCACGGCGCGAGTGCGGCCGCCGAGCTGGCCGATTTGCGATCGCGGCCTGTGTGGCGCGATCTGGATGCAGTCATCGTTGGGCATGTCGTCAATCTCAGCGAGGAATCGATTCGGCCAGCGCCCGGGCTCGTCGACGCGATCGAGCAGCTTGCGCGTGAGGTGCATCCGGAAGTGTTCGGCGAGAGATCCGAAAATCGAAACTCGAAAAACGAAACTCGGCTCGAGTTCGTTCGCAGCGCTGCACTGGTTGGGGAGTGTGATTCGTGCGCCCGCTGACTCCACGCCGAGTCGCACTGATTTGCGCGGCGCTGGGCGCCGTGCTGTTTATCGTCGTCGTGGTTTCGCTGCGGATGGGCGCATATCCGATCTCCGTGACGGACATCGTGCAGACGCTTTTCAATGGCGCGATCCGGCGCTGGAGCGCCATTCCGCCCGAATTCAGATCTGTCGTGTTCAATATTCGATTGCCAAGGATCGCGCTTGGGATTCTCGTTGGTGCGTCGCTTTCGACGGCGGGAGCAGGGTTTCAGGCGCTGCTGCGAAATCCGCTGGCCGATCCGTACGTGCTGGGAGTTTCGAGCGGCGCGGCGCTCGGTGCGATCATTAGCCTCGCGGTGTCGCCGCAGACGCCGGGGACGATTCAGTTCGCGGCTTTTGCGGGCGCAGCTGCGACGATCGCCGCGGTCTATTTCCTGGGTCGGCGCGGCGGGCAGGTCGACAGCGCGACGCTGCTGCTCGCCGGAATCGTGGCGGTGTCGTTTCTCTCGGCGGTCATCATGTTCCTGATGACGATGCTGCCGGGCCGCGATCTGCGCGGCATGGCGTTTTGGCTGATGGGCGATCTCGAGACGCAGCCGCGCATCAATCTAGGCTGGCTATATCTGCTTTTCATCATCGGTGCCGGATCGATTTACACGACTTCGTCTGATCTGAATTTGATCCTGACCGGCGAGCAGGAGGCGCGGCATCTTGGCGTGAACGTGAGCCGGGTGAAGATCGTGGTTTACGTTGCGGCGTCGCTTCTCACAGGGCTTGCAGTTTCGGTGAGCGGCGCGATCGGATACGTCGGACTGCTCGTACCGCATGTGATGCGCATGATGTTCGGCAGCGACTACAGAATTCTGATTCCGGCGTCGGCGATCGGTGGCGCGATTTTGATCGTGTTTGCGGACATGCTCGCGCGCACCGTGGTTGCGCCCACGGAATTGCCGGTGGGCGCGATGACGGCGCTGGCAGGCGCGCCCGTGTTCATTTATCTCATGCGGCGGAGGGTGCGATGAGTTCGGCGTCGCAGATCGTTACGGCGCAAAGTGCGGTGGGCGTGCGGCTGAATGTCGAGCAAGCGAGCTACGCTTACGCGGCCATGGATCGCTCCGCGCCAAAATTCGCGCTTGGCCCGATCAGCTTCGAGGCGAAGGAGCATGAGCTCGTCGCCATCCTCGGTCCGAACGCCAGCGGGAAATCGACTCTGCTGACGCTGCTCGCAGGATTGTACAAGCCGCTTTCGGGGCGAATCGAAGTCGACGGCACCGAAGTCAGCCAGCTTGATCTGCGCGTGCGCGCGCAGAGAATTGCGCTGGTGCAGCAGGAAAGCGAATTGCTGTTTCCGCTGCGCGTGTGGGAATACGTGCTGCAAGGCCGCTATCCGCACGGGCGGCGGCTGCGCTTTGAATCGCAAGAGGATTGCCTATTCGCCGGAAACGCGCTGGCGCAAGTCGGGGCAGACGCGCTCCGCGATCGCTGGATGGACCAACTTTCCGGCGGCGAGAAGCAGCGCGTGATTCTCGCGCGGGCCCTCGCGCAGCAGCCTTCGCTGCTGCTGCTCGACGAGCCGACGCAGCACCTCGATATCGGCGGGAAGCTGGAATTGCTGCGGCGTTTGCGGAAGCTCGCAGACAACAATCGCTACACGGTTCTGGTCGTCACGCACGAATTGAATCTGGCCGCGGAATTTTCCGACCGCATCGTGCTGCTGCACAAGGGTAAGTGCCTGCGCGTCGGGCCGCCGGCGGAAGTGTACGACCGCGAAATGCTTGAGGAGATTTTCGAGGCGCCGCTCGAAGTTGAGATGCGCCCAAGCGGCCGGCCGCGCGTGATTTTGCGCGGCAGCCGATGATCGCGAGCAGGATTTGCAATCGCGATTCGCGGAGGCGTTAGCAGCCTCTGCAAGCGGCGAGTCTGCAACAGCGGGCGCGCCGTCCACAACCACGCGAGACTCCGTGCACGGGAAGACGGTGAAAAGCCGTCGCCGCCGCGCGACTGTAAGGCGGAGAGTTTTGCGGCGTGTGCCACTGTCAGGTCCGTGAAATCGCAGGCGATTTCACGCCGGATGGGAAGGCCGCGCCGCCGTTCCGGCCCCGCCGGAACGATCCGCCAAGCCAGGAGACCGACGGAGCCTCAATCCCGGTAAGTCCGCCTTTAGCGGACGAACCGGGACAGCCTTCAACTCCCGCGCGAGAGGGAGAGGAGGGAAACATGAGACGTCGGCATTTCTTCCACCTGTTGTTAGGGACCTGGTTCCTCTCATTTGCCGCTTACCCAATCGTCAGCCATGCGCAGTCGAACGCCACGATTCGCGGAAAAACCACAGATCCGACAGGTGCGGTCGTTGCGGGAGCCGCGATCACAGCGCAGTCTCTCTATTCTGCTGGAACAACGGCTCGCACCCAAAGCGGACAGGACGGCGGTTTTTCGTTGACGCTCACGCCCGGGCGCTATCGCGTCTCGATCGAACGAGCTTCATTCGAGCGTATCGAGCAGGAATTCACCCTGGCGAGCGGCGAAACGCAGACGTGGGACGCGCGGCTTGAGCTTGCGACGATGTCGTCCAGTGTTATTGTCACGGACACAGCCACGCCAGTGACCTCGCAGACGACTCCTGATCTGGTGGAAGTGATCACCAAGGAGCAGATCGACGAGCGCCAGGAGCTCTTTCTCGCGGACCTGCTTGCGTCAGCTCAGGGTGCGAGCTTCTCGCGTCTCGGCCCTATGGGAGGAGTGACGAGCTTCTTCCTCGACGGCGGCAACTCGAACTTCACGAAACTTTTGGTCGACGGCACGCCGGTCAACGAGCCCGGCGGCGATATCGATCTTTCGAACTACACGCTTGAGGACGTCGAGAAAATCGAGATCGCACATGGAGCGTCCAGCGCGCTCTACGGCTCAGACGCGATGGACGGCGTCGTTCAGATTTTTACGCACCGCGGCCGCACGCGGACCCCCGAACTCACGTTGGATGGCGATGCCGGAACTTTCGGCACGGGCCGCGGCGCCGTCCAGCTGAGCGGCTTGCTAGGGCTGTTCGATTATGCGCTCGGCGGAAGCTATCTCGCGACGGACGGGCAGGGTCCCGACGATTCTTATCGGGACGGCACGGTCTCCGGGAATTTCGGCTGGAAATTATCCGATAGCGACTCATTGCGCCTGGCGATTCGGAACAGCGCAAGCGACGCTGGCCAGCCGGGACAGACTCTTCTCGGTCCGGCTTTCACAGATCTAAACCAAAGCAGCGCGCTGCATGATTTCTCAGCGAATCTCAACTGGGATTTCGCGGTTGGCCCGCATTGGAATTTCCGCGCAACCGGCTACGAATCTCGCTTCCAGGATTTCGGAATTTTCGCGCCCGGCGCGTTCGGCTTTTTCGTCGACAAATTCAATCGTGCCGGATTCGATGAACTGGCGACCTATTCATTTCGGGGCGGCATTGTTTCCGCGGGCTACATGAGCGAAGTCGAAACCGGCGATCAGAACCATCGGGATAATCAGGCCGGCTATGCCGAAGTCCGGTACCTGCTTTGGAGGCGCCTGACCGTCACTGCCGGTGGCCGCGCGGAGGACAATGCGAGTTTCGGAACGCGAGTCGTACCGCGCGTGGGCGGTTCTTACGCCGTGCGCGAAGGCGGCGACGTTTGGGGACCCACGCGATTGCGGGCTTCGTACGGCCTCGGAATCAAGGAGCCCAATTTCGGCCAGTCATTTTCAAGCGATCCCTGCTTCCCGGGAAACCCCAATCTGAAGCCCGAGCAGAGCACCACCTTCGAAGCGGGTATCGATCAAGCGTTTGCGTCCAATCGCGTGAAACTTTCCATCACGTATTTTCATAACGATTTCTACGACATCGTCAGCTTCGCAGGAGGACCGCCGACCGAGCTTTGCCAGTTTGGAACCGGCACGTTTTTCAACACGGACAAGGCGCGCGCCTTCGGTTCGAACTCGTCCTTCGAAATCAAGGCCACCCGCTGGCTGAATATCGCGGGTAACTACACCTACGACGACACGAAGGTGCTGAAGTCTCCCAACGCCACTGATCCCGCCTTGATTCCGGGCAACCGGCTTCTGAAGCGGCCGCTCAATTCGGGAAATTTGATTTTTAGCGCGCGTGAACGAGGGATGACCTTCAATTTGATCGGGACGTACGTCGGCCGCAGGACGGACAGCGATTTCGACGGCCTCGGCATTACGAGCGATCCGGGCTATTTCCGAATGGATCTCGCCGCGATCATGCCGCTTCGCTACGGGCTGTCCATGACGGCGCATTTCGGGAATCTACTCGACCGGCATTACCAGGAAGCAGTGGGCTATCCCGCGCTGGGATATAACTATCGCCTCGGCCTGCGCTATGTCTGGGGAGGCGAAAGGTAGCGAAACTGGAAGAGTCTGCTCGGTCGAGCGTGAGAGCGCCGGAAAATAAGCACGCGGCGCGGTGGATGTTATAATTCGCGTTTCGCCATGGCTCGAATGACTATGGAATCGCAACGCATTTCGCCTGAGGTGATGGCGCGCTATGAATCCGTCATCGGCCTTGAGGTGCACGCGCAACTGCAAACGCTCACCAAAGCCTTCTGCGGCTGCTCGACCAAATTCGGCGCTGCGCCGAATTCGAATACGTGTCCCGTGTGCCTCGGCTTGCCGGGGGCGCTGCCGGTCCTGAATAAGAAGGCGCTGGAGCTGGCGATGCGCGCGTCGCTCGCGATCAATTGCAAGATTCAAGAGCGCTCGCGCTTCGCCCGCAAGAATTACTTCTACCCCGACCTGCCCAAGGGCTATCAAATCTCGATGTACGAGCTGCCGCTTGCGACCGGCGGCTGGATCGAGATTGAAGTCGATGGCGAACGCAAGCGCATCGGCATCACTCGCCTGCACATGGAAGATGACGCCGGGAAGAGCCTCCACGAGGGATTTTCGGATTCCGATCGCTGGAGCTACATCGATTTCAACCGCTGCGGCGTGCCGCTGATCGAAATCGTGTCTGAGCCGGACCTGCGCGCGCCCGCGGAGGCTTATGCCTATCTGAATACTCTGAAACAGATCCTCGAATACACCGAAGTAAGCGATTGCAACATGGAAGAAGGCTCGCTGCGCTGCGACGCCAACGTCAGCGTGCGCCTGCGCGGCGCGCCGAAATTCGGCACCAAGGCGGAAGTGAAAAATCTAAACTCGTTCCGCTACCTCACGCACGCGCTCGAATACGAAATCGAGCGGCAAATCGGCGTGCTCGAATCGGGCGGCACGGTCGTGCAGGAGACGCGCTTGTGGAACGTCGCCGCGGGCCGCACCGAGCCGATGCGCTCGAAGGAATTCGCGCACGATTACCGTTATTTCCCCGATCCCGATCTGCTCCCGGTTTCAGCATCGCCGGCGATGGTCGAGGAAGTGCGCCGGTCGATGCCGGAACTGCCGGACGCGAAGGTGGCGCGCTTCCTGCGCGAATACGGCATCACCCCGTACGACGCTGGCGTACTGACCGCTACTCGCGCGCTGGCGAATTACTTCGAAGCGGTCGTGAAGGCGGGCGCGCCGGCGAAAGCCGCGGCGAATTGGATTTCGGTCGAGCTGCTCCGTCGCTTGAAAGACGCAGACAAGGAAATCTCGGAGTGCCCAGTGGCTCCAGCGGCGCTCGCGGAGCTGCTTGCCAAGGTCGAAAAAGGCGAAATCACCGCTGCGAGCGGCAAGAAAGTGTTCGCCGCGATGTTTGAAACGGGCAAACGCGCGGCGGAGATCATCGCAGCCGAAGGTCTCGCGCAAATTTCAGACACAAGCGCGATAGAAAAAGTGGCGCGCGAAATCATCGCAAAGAATCCGGAGAATCTCGCGAAATACCGCTCCGGCAACGAAGGTGTGTTCAAGTTTTTTGTCGGGCAGGTGATGCGCGAGACGCGCGGCCAGGCAAATCCCCAGGCCGTAAACGACATCCTCAAGAAAATCCTAGCGGAATAACTTCGCTGCGAAACGGAGAATCCAATGCTCAAGGCCGGTGAAAAAGCTACCGCATTTCGCGCTACTGCCGACGACGGAAGCACCGTGTCGCTGGGGGACTACAAGGGGCGTAACCTCGTCCTCTATTTTTATCCCAAGGCCAATACGGCTGGCTGCACCCACGAGGCGGTCGAATTTTCGACCGCGCTTGACGATTTCAAGGCCGCCAACACAGCGATCGTGGGTTGCAGCGGCGATCCCGTCGAATCGCAGACGAAATTCAAGAATCGTTACAACATTAAATTCCCGCTCCTGGCCGACACGGATTTCGAAGTGATCGAAGCCTACGGCGCGCGCCGGATGAAGACGTTCTTCGGGAAAACTTTCCTTGGAATCGTGCGCACGACGTTCTTGATCGGCCCGGACGGAAAAATCCGCAAAGTGTGGGACAAGGTTACGCCGAAGGGTCACGCCGCCGAGGTTCTCGCCGCGATCCGCGAGCCCGAGAGCAAAGCCGCAAAGTCCGCAGGCTAAGCGGGCTACAGCGTCACGACGAAAGTTTCGCCTGACTGTTCGATGAGGGCGTTGTCGATCAGACGCGTCCCCCCGACGCGCGCCGCAATCAGCACGTAGCACGCATTGCGCAGGCTCACAACCGGCTCGAACGAATCCGCATCGACGATCTCCGCGTAATCGAGCGCGACGCTCGCTTCTAAATCGATCACGCGCCGCTGCGCGGCCAGCAGCCGCGCGGCGTTGCGCTCGCCTTTGACAATCTCATCGCGGACAGCCCGAAGCGATCGGTAAAGCGCGGTCGCCGCGCGCCGGTCGCCCTCATTCAAGTACCTATTGCGCGAGGAAAGCGCGAGGCCATCCGCTTCGCGGACGATCGGGCAGACCACGATTCCCGTATCGAGATTCAGATCGCTCGTCATCTGCCGGATGATGCGCGCTTGCTGCGCATCTTTGCGTCCGAAAAACGCGAGCCGCGGCTGCACGATTTCGAGCAGCTTCAGCACGACGGTCGTGACGCCACGGAAATGCCCGAGCCGCGAGCGGCCTTCGAGCCGTTCGCTCAGGCCTTCGACGTTGACCGACGTACGAAATCCCGGCGGATAAATCTCCTCCTGCGGCGGCGCAAACAGATAGTCCACGCGCAGATCTTCCAGCGCCGCCCGGTCCGTCTCGAACGTGCGCGGATATTTCTGAAAGTCCTCATTCGGGCCGAACTGCGTGGGGTTCACGAAAATCGAGACGACCACGGGCGAGCATTCCTTCTGCGCGGCGTGAATCAAGGAAAGGTGGCCCTCGTGCAGTGCGCCCATGGTGGGAACGAATCCGAGCAAGCGCTCTTTCTTGCGCGCCTCGGCCGCCACCTGCTTCATCCACGAAACGGTATGAACGGTTTCCATGGTGGGAGCGTGGAATTCAGCGAGTCACAAGGCCTCGTCGCATTGACCAAGCGCGAGCGGGAACTGTCACGCCTTGGCCTGCGCCGCGCGCTCGCGATAGTACAAGATCAGGTCCGTCGCAACGGCCTTCGCGCCGTGTTGGCGCAACAGCGTCGTCACTTGGCCGCGGTGGTAGGTGCTGTGATTTGCCAGGTGCTGCAGACATGGTGCGAGTGGCTGCGAGTACGGCACGCCGGCGAGATTCTTAAACGTGACCACGCGCTGCAGATCGTCCTGCGTGAGCGAAGCGATGTAGTCCACGAGATTGCGATCAATCTCCGCGAAACGGCGGCGCACCGTAGCGATGTCAGGGAAATCGGCGGGTGACGGAAGCCCGCTCGTTGCGCGCCCGTGCCAGCGCTCGAGCCAGATCCATTCGGCCCCGTAGATATGCGCGAGTGTGTCGCGCACGGAGCTGAAGCTCGATCCCATCTCGCGCGTGAACTGCTCCGGCGTGAGCGCTGCGCTCGCCTCGAGCGTGCGATGGTTGGCCCACGAGTTGTAATCGTAGAGCGTGCGAAAATCTTCGAGATTCATGGCAAGGTCCTTTCGGGCGAAGCCGCCAGAGCGCGTCAAATTGTAACGGGATTACGTCCGCTCGCGCGCGGGAATACGTTCGCGCAGCTCGGCGGCGGAGTGATATGACTCGGCGTCGGATGGAAAGCGTCCGTTGCGCACGTCCTCGCAATAGGAGGCGACGGCGCGCGAAATTTCCGCCGACAGATTCGCATACTGCCGCACGAATTTCGGCTTGTGCTCGGTCGCGTAGCCCACGAGATCGTGAAAGACCAGCACCTGTCCGTCACAGTCCGGCCCCGCGCCAATGCCGATCGTCGGGATGCGCAGCTTTTCGGTGATGCGCGCGGCGAGCTCGCGAGGCATCGACTCGAGCACCACGGCGAACGCGCCCGCAGCCTCGACGGCGCGCGCATCGCGCTCGACTTGCCGCGCCGCGTCGGTCGTCTTGCCCTGCACCTGGAATCCGCCGAGCGCGTTCACCGATTGCGGCGTCAGCCCGACGTGCCCCATCACGGGAATTTCCGCCTCCACGAGCCGCGCGATCAGCTCGATGCGCCGCTCGCCGCCCTCGACTTTCACCGCCTCCGCACCGCCTTCCTTCACGAGCCGTACGGCGTTGCGCACCGATTCTTCGAGCGAGACGTGAAAGCTGCCGTACGGCATGTCCGCCACCACCAGCGCGTGGCGCGTGCCGCGGCGGGCGGCGCGCGTGTGGTGAATCATGTCCTCAAGCGTCACCGGCAGCGTGCTGTCGTAGCCGAGCACGACCATGCCGAGCGAATCGCCGACCAGCAATACATCGAGGCCGGCGTCATCGAGCAGGCGCGCGGTCGGATAATCGTAGGCCGTCAGAACCGTGATCTTCTGCTGCTTTTCGGGAAACGCGGAAAGCGGGTGAGACTTGCGCGAGAGAATGTCGGGCACGGTGATTTTCCCGTTGCCCGCATGGGGCACGACGCTCATGTTGTCCTCCGGTGCCGCCCCCAAACTTCGGGGTGCAGCCCACCAACGAGCACATCCTAGCAGATTTACCGGCTTGGCGGCAAAGAAAACGCGCCGCTAATCCGTTGAAGTGTCACTCAATCCCTCAGGTTCTGACAGCTCTCAGACCTGCGCGACGGTGGCGGGTGGAGGCGCCGTCGGAGCCGCGGGCAATTGCGGCTCGACGCCGCGCCAGCCGACCGGGCGCCCGCGCACCGCTTCCCGTAGCGCGCTGAACAGCACCACGTACATCATCTGCCGGTAGTAGAAGCGCTGCAAGATTAGCGGCGCGAGCAAAGTCCAATCCTCGTTTCGATCGAGCGCAAATGCGACAACGCACGTGAACAGGTCAATGACCATGAAGATTGCGAAGAAAATCAGCGACCGCTCCACGTCTTGCGAAGTCCAGAGCTGCGGCAGGCGCGCGATCTGAAGCTGCGCGAGACCCCAAAGCGCAAGCGAAAGCAAGAACAGCAGATCGATCACCGGTGAAACGAGCGGCAAAACGATCTGAAACAGGAAAATATTCGGAATCGCAATCCATCCGAGAGTCCCGTAGCGCGGATTGCCCGCCGTGTCGCGATGCTTCCAGACGGCTTGCAGCGTGCCGAACGTCCAGCGGAACCTCTGTCGCACCAGCGTGTTGACGGTTTCCGGCACTTCGGTCCGCCCGATAGCGTCCTCGTCGTAGAGAATCTTCCAGCCGTTGCGCCGAATCGTGAGCGTCAGGTCGGTGTCTTCCGCGACGGTGTCGCCTGAAAATCCGCCGCTCGACCGCAGCACCTCGGTCCGCCACGCCCCCACCGCGCCGGGAACTACCGGAATGCAGTTGAGCAAATCGAACGCGCGCTTCTCGAGGTTTTGGCTGGTGATGTATTCAAGCGCCTGCCAGCGCGTGATCCAGCGATTGCGGTTCATCACCTTCACATTGCCGGCGACTGCCGCGACCTTCGGATCAGCGAAATGCCGGACGAGACGCGGCACCGCCTCGGAATCAACGATCGTATCGGCGTCGATCGAAACAATGACATCGCCCGTCGCTTCCGCAAGTCCGTGATTCAGCGCCGACGGCTTGCCGTGATTACTCTGCATCAACAGACGCACGCGCCGGTCGCGTCCGAAATTCTGGCGCACCAGCTCCGCGGTCCGGTCGGTCGAGCCGTCGTCCACCACGAGAATTTCAAGATGCGGATAATGGGAAGCTAGCGCCGCCCCCACCGTATCCACGATCACGGACTCCTCGTTGTACGCGGGAATCAAAATGCTAACGTCTGGTTTGAACTCGGGATGATCCTGCGGCGCGGGCCGTGCTTTTTCGATCAGCGCGAGGAGCCCGATGATCAGGGCGCGGCCGCTCACGAGCAAAATGCCCGCGACAAAAATGAACGCGATTCCCGAGCGAAGCCAGCGAAACACCTCAAAGATCAAGGCGTCGGCGCGTACCAGCAGCCACTCGCGCTGACTGAGCGCCGGCATCACCTCCGAGCGCTGTTGGCCGAGGAGATCGGCGACGGACACAAATTCGTAGCCCTTGGCGCGCAAGCCGTCGATGATTTGCGGAAGAGCCGCGACCGTGTGGCTGCGGTCGCCGCCGCCATCGTGCATCAGAATGATGTTGCCTTTGTTGGCTTCGGTGTCGGCCAGCACGCGCTGCACGATCGTGGGGACTGGCGCGGGCGGCTTGCCGTTCGGCTCGCCCCAGTCGTGCGGATCGATTCGCGCGCCGATTATCATGTATCCCATCGACTGCGGAATCGGGAGCAGTTGCACCTCCGCGGCAGTTTCCGGCTGATGATCGATGCCGTAGGGCGGACGAAACAGCGTTGTCTTCACGCCGAGATAGCTTTCGAGCAGAAGTTCGGTGAGATTCAGCTGAACCTGCAGCTCGGTCTTATTGTTGTGCTCGGAATCGAATTCGGGATGCGTGAAGGTGTGATTGCCGACTTCATCGCCCTGCGCGAATTCACGCTTCACGATATCCGGAAACTGATTGGCCGCTTCGCCGATGACGAAAAACGCGCCCGGCGCGTTCTTTTGCTTCAGCACGTCGAGAATTTTCGGCGTCCATTCGGGATCGGGCCCATCGTCGAAACTCAGTGCGACTTTGTGATTCGCCGCGCCCATCTGCTGGATGCGCCAGGAAATCGGATAGCTCTGATAACTTTCGTCGTCGAACGTATCGGATTCCGCGTCGTATTCAAACGTGCGGCGTCCGCTTTGCGGCGTCGCTGTGATGTGCCAGATGTCGCCATCGCCTTCACGAACTAAGTCGTAGCCGGGCGGGATGTCTTCGAGTTTGGCGCGCGTAGCGTCGTCGGCGTGCGTCGCGTCCCAAATCGACCAGATCGACGGATCCTCCATGCCAAGGCGCCAGAGCGCGGTGCCTTGCACGCCTGCTCGCTCGGCTGCGCGCAGCTGGTTGTACGCCGTGACACCGTCCGTCATCCAGACCGTGTGGATGCGGTTGTTTTCGTCCTCATAGGAATAGTGGGGATTGAACGAATCGCCGTCGAACGTGATGTCGGCGCCCGATTCGACTGCAGTGACGACCGCTTGCTGAAAGGTCACTCCCTGGGCCAGCGGGTGCGGATCCTGTTTCGTTTTCGCCGGCCAGTCGTAGCCGTAGTTCGCGATGCCCATCACGATCTTTTCCGGCGGCACGATCTTCAGATAACTCGCAATATTGCGCTCGAACCAGTCCTGGGGCGCGATGGGCCCGGGCGCCGACGAGGACCAGCGGAAGTCATAGTTCATCAAGATGATGGCGTCGGCCTGCGAGGCAAAATATTTGTAGTCGTAGCTCCAGTCCGCTGCGGGCAGCCCGACCATGAGCTTCAAGTTTCGACCGTGCAGGTCAGCCGCGAGATCGTGCGTGAAAGCTTGAAAATCGCTCTGGCTCGTTTTGGGCAGCGATTCGAAGTCCACGACGATGCCTGCCTGGTGCTCCGCATCGGCGTATTCTTCGAGCTGCGTCGCCAGTCGCGCACGCGCAGCGGGATTGGCGAGCATGGCCACGAATTCCGGCGGGCACCATTGGTTCGTGACCGCGTTGTAGTTGTTGACCATCGGCATCACGGGCAATTCAACCGGCGGCGTGCGCTTGGCGAGGCTCTGGAGAAACGCCGCGAGCTTCTCGTCCTGGTCCGCCCCGAGTTTGCCGTCGGCCGAAATTGCGTGCAGCTCTTCGGGAATCAGGACGTCGAGGTCGTGGTAGTGCAACTGCAGCGAAGCGAGGCTCGTGTAATCGTCGCTTACGTAGAACGCGGCGCGCAGCGGATCGTAATGCTGCGGCTCATGGCCGATCGCCGCGACCCTTTTCTTGCGCCCCCGCCGCACCGACGCCGGCTTCAGCTTCGCTCTTATCGCGTGCAGGCCTTCATGTGTGTCTGGGCGCAGAATGTCTGGCAGCTCCGGATTGCGGATCACGTTGAGCAGAAAAATGATCAGAACAGCGGTGAATAGTCCGCCCGCGATTTCCAGCGCAAGGCGCGTGCGCCGCCATCGGTGACGCTCTTCGTCGTAGAAAATGGGCTTGCGTTCAGACATCAGGACATCTCAAGCTATCGGTCCACCGGGAAGCTGTCAATGACCACAAGGTATTGGAGGCGTCTAAACGTAGCCCTGGCCGCACTTTCGGGCGTTGCGCTGCGCATCTTCTTTGTACTGAGATTTCCCGCCACGGGATCAGGTGATACTCCATTCTACCTCGCGCTGGCCTGGAATTGGCTGAAGAATGGAATTTATGGCGCTCCGGTCGATGGAAGGCTCGTACCGCTCGACGCGCGCATGCCCGGGTATCCCGCGTTTCTCGCAGCGATTTTCGCGTTCGCAGGAAACTCGCAGCGCGCTGTGATGTTTGCACAAGTCGCTGTCGACCTCGCGACTTGCTTCGTGATCGCGCTGATCGCGGCTCGGCTCGCGCCCGGACACTCGCGTCGCCGCGCTGCGATCGCCGCTCTGTGGCTCGCCGCGCTGTGCCCGTTCACGGCAAATTACACCGCTGTCCTGCTCACCGAAACGCTCGTCACCCTTCTCACGGCGCTCGGCCTCCTTCTCCTTCTCGAAGCGGAAGCTCAATCGCTCGCACTCGCCGCGAACGAAAATTCAGCCCGAACGCGAGCGTTGAGTCCCTGGTTTCTCGCGGGCATCATCGGCGGGTTCGGGGCCCTCGTTCGCCCGGAGACGCCACTGCTGCTGATCGCAGCGGGAGCTGTGCTCGTCGCACGCTGGTGGCGGCCCGTCGATTGGCTTCGGCTCGCGCGCGCGGGCGTGCTGATGGCCATGGGACTGCTTCTGCCGCTCGCACCGTGGGCCGCGCGAAACTGGCGCTCGCTGCACGAAATCCAATTCCTCTCGCCGCGCTACGCCAACCTGCCTAGCGAACTCGTCCCGATCGGCTTCAACACATGGGCGCACACGTGGCTCTGGCGCTACGGCGACGTCTACCTCACGCTCTGGAAGCTCGACGACGAACCGATCCCGCCCGAGACGATTCCCCCGCAGGCGTACGATTCACCGCAGGAACGCGCCCGAGTCGCGGCCCTGCTCGCAGCTTACAACGACGAGCTCGACTATTCCGCAGAGCTCGATCGCGGGTTCGCCGAACTCGCGCGTGAGCGCACCTCGCGCCATCCGCTGCGCACGTACATCGAAATTCCGGTGTTGCGCTCGCTGGCGATGTGGTTCACGCCGCGCATCGAGCTGCTCCCGTATTCGGGTCAGGTTTTCCCGCTGCGCAGTGAATCGGATAACGACCGCGAAGATTTGTTCGTCACGCTTGGCCTCGGCTTTGTCAACTTCGCGTACGTCGCGCTGGCGATCGCCGGAGCGTGGATCGTGCGGCGGCAGCCAGGCGTCGCTATGCTCATCGTGTTCGTCGTCTTGCGCACTGCATTTTTCGCGACTGTGGTCGAAACGCCCGAGCCGCGCTACGTCCTCGAGTGTTTTCCCGCGGTCATTGCATTCGCGGCACAGGTGTTCGCAGGCAAGAATCAGCTTTCTTCGACCGGCTCGGGATGAATCGTCACGCGGAAAATCTGCGGGAAGCGCTCTTTGACGCGGCTTTCAAGAATCGCAGTGAGATCGTGAACCTGCGTGATCGGCAAATTTCCGTCCATTCTGCAATGGCAGGAGACCAAAATCCGATCCTCGACGCTGCGCGCGTGCACCTCGTGGCAATCGACCAACTCGTGGTACTCCGCCGCCAGCAGCGAATTCAGAAAATCCTGCACCGCGCGCGATAGTTCGGTCATCTCTTCCGCGCCGCCGATGCGCGCGCCGAGCGGCTCGATGTGAATGTTGATGCGCGTGCCCGGATCGGTGGCGCGTCGGATTTCCTCTTCGAGCTCCGTGGCGCGCTCGTGCGCCTCGCGCAAGCTCGCATTCTCGTCCACTTCCAAATGCAGCTCGACGAACAGCCGCCCATCGTATTGATTCGCTGAAATCTCATGAATCGCGAGGCCGCGGCGCTGCGCGATGGCGCGAATCGTCTCGAAGACCGGCTCGTTGTGCCGCGCGCGCGGCTCGACGTGCACCACCACGTCCGCCGGAATCACGCGCTGGATGTTTCGCTCAACCGCATCGCTTGCGGCGTGCGCCTGTTCGAGACTCGCCGTGCGCGGCACGCTGATCGTCACGTCGACGAAGTGCCGCTGGCCCGCGCGCCGGACGCGCACGCGCTCGGTCTGCAGCACGCCTTCGGTTTCATCGACGGCGTTGATGATCTGCTCGCGCAATCCATGCGGCGCCACGTCGAGCAGAGCGTCGATCGTGCGCTTGCCGAGCCGCGAGCCGATCCAGAGGATCACTCCCGCCACGCCGAGCGCGGCGACCGCGTCCATCATGCCGAGCCACGGGACGCCGAGCCGCTCGCCGAGCCACGCGCCCGAAATGCCGAGGATCACGACGCAGGTGCTCCAGACGTCGGTCGAAAAATGCAGCGCGTCGGCCTCGAGCGCCTCGCTCGGATATTTCTTCGCAACGCGCTGCAATGCGCGCGCTCGCACGAGATCGATTCCCATAGCGAGCATCAGAATGACGATCGCCGTCAAACTCGGGCGGATGTGCACCGTGCGGAAGAGCAGCCGGTTGAACGCCTCCCAGATGATGTAGAGCGCGGTGAGGAGCAGGAGGCCCGTCTCGACGAACGCGGAAAAGCTTTCGACCTTACCGTGGCCGTAGAGGTGCTCCGCGTCGGCCGGTTTCTCCGCGACGCGCACCGAAAGATAAGTGATCACCGCGGCGACCAGATCGAGAATCGAGTGCAGGGCTTCGGAGAGAATTCCCAGGCTGCCCGTCACCGCAGCGAGAATCACCTTCAGCGTGACGAGCACCACCGCCGAGCCCACCGATCCGAGCGCCGCCATCCGCTTTTCGCGGCTCGCGTGACTGATTGTCGCCGTCGCCATCCGCGCGATTATACGCGACCGCGCCGCGTTTTCCGGGTTGGCGGATCACAAATGGGCGCCGATGCAGCGTGAAAGGCGAGGAGAAATCATTCGATCAATGCTTCGCGGTGCCGATGTCGGTGACTTTAACGACCTGGCCGTTCTTACGGTAGGTAGTCCATTTGCCGCTCTGTTTGCCATGTGTGAAGTAACCGCTGCGCATTTTGGAGCCGTCTTTGCGAAACCATACCCAATAACCTTCGGGCACTCCGCCGACTGTGGTGCCCTTCGCCCAGACGGTGCCATCGTTGTGATACTTGACGTACTTCTTCTTCGCGCCTTTGCTCATGGTCGGATCAACTCCTCGTCGAGGATTTCGCGGAGCGAATTCACGTCGGCGGGCGGGAATGATACCCCTCGACGACGAAGAATCAAAGAGGATCGGCCCGCCTTCCCGACGAAAGGCGTCGGGACGCGCAAAACGCGAAAAGGCGGCCGCTACAAGGGCAAAGAAGATTACCGGAGCGGAGGGGCGGGGACGAGGGGGAGGCGGCGAGGCTCGCCGTGGAAGCCGCGAATCTCGACGTCGTCGAGGACGATCGACGGCGCGATGACCGTGCTGGGAATTCCGTCCTGCGCGGAGCCGAACGACCCGAGCGCGGTGCCGCCGAGTCCGCCCTGCGAATTTTGCATGAAGGTGTAGACGGCCGAATCGTTGCCGACCGCAAGCATGTTGCGCAGCGAGCGAAGCGTGAGGCCTTGGATGACTCCGCCGCGGACCGGCTCCTCGTGGCCGTCGGAGACGTAGACGCGGTAGACGAGTAGCGGCGCGCGCTCACCGCTGGCGATCCCTCCCGCAATCCCGCCGATGAAATCGGAAAAATCCTGCGACGAAATCGACGAGAGCGCCGGATTCGCCATGCGCTTCACTTCAAGGCACCATTCGTGGCCGTCGTCGCGGCAGGCGTCGAGAAATTTCTTGCGCAGATCGGCGGGGCCCAGTGCGCCGGCCGACTGGAAGAGCAGATTGCTGCTGAGCGGGCGCGGGTCGGTGAGCAGCGCCGAGCGCGCGTGGCCATTCGACGCGTAGAAATCGGGGCCCGGCCGGCGCGACATCACGAGATTTTTCAGCATGCCGCTTTCGACGATCGAGACGCGCTGGCCGCGCACGCCTTCGTCGTCCAAATCGTAGCCCCCGAGCAGCGGCACGCCGCCGAATTCGTGCAGCGTGGGATCGTCGACGAGCGTGGAGCTCGCGGGCAGGACGCGCGTGCCGACGCGGCCACTCCATTCGCTGCGGCCGCCGGCGCGCTCGAGGAATGCGTCAAATTGGTTGGTCATCGAAAGCGGCGGGCGCGCGCCGGAAAGCGACGGCTCCAGCACTTGCGCGAGCGTTGCGGCGGCCGCGGGCGCGTCGAAGAGCACCGGTCCCGTGTAATCGGGGACGAGAGCGGCTTCGCGCTGCGCCATCAGATCGGAGGCGGCTTGCGTGAGCGCCTTCGAGACGGTCGCGGGATCGGGCAGGCCGGACGAATCGGCGGTATAGACCGCGTAGAAATTGTTGAGCGGCATGCCGTCGTCGGCTTCGGTGTCGAGCCCCGCTTCGATGCCGGCGAGATGGCGCGAGACGCGGATGATCGTGCCTTCACTCGTCATCAGATAGTTCGTGGTGTAGACGAGCGAATAGGTGATGCGCGAGCCGTAGAGATGCGGATAATTTTTCAGCACAGCGGACGCGGCGCGCGCTTCCTCGTTCCAATTGCGCGAAGTCCAATCGGGCTCGACGCGGGGATCGACTTTCACGACCGGATCGGCTTGCGAGAAATCGTCGATTTCAGGCGGTTTGGTAAGGCTGCGCAAGAATGCCTGCTTGATCGACATCTGCGTAACCGCGGCTTTGTAGGCCTGATCGGTGGCGAGCCAAAGATCCTGGCGGAGCGAATTGTAGTCGCGGTCGATGCCGACCTGACCCGTGGAGCCGAGGAAGCCCTGAAAACCGTCTTCGCTGATGAAATTCGAGCTGTCGAGGTGATAGTTGCCGACGCGAACGTCGACGGACATGAAGCGGCTGCGCGAAGTCGAAGTCGAAAGCAGCGCGCCGAACGACGCGGTGATCGTGTGGATATCGAGATCGAGCAGACGGTATTCGACGTAGAAGGGCTTATCGACGCCGGGGAGCGCGAGGCGCGTGCGCGAGCGGTCCATTTCGTCGCCCATGGCGCGGAGCGTCAGATCGCTGTCGCCCGCGGGGATCGTGAGCTCTTGCGGTTCAGGAGCGGCAACGGCGCGGCCCGGCGTGCGATTGGCGCGGGCGGGCGCAGCGGCGAAAAGCAGCGCGCAGGGGGCAAGCAAAGTAATAGCCCAAAATCTTTTCACTGGCCCTGTCCCTTCGCTTCGGGATCGTGCGCGGGCGGAGGCAGGACCGGAGGCCGGTCGGTCGAGGTTTCCTTCTTCGCGAACTCCATTTCGGAAATCAAGATCGCCGGAGCGACGGCGGAGACCGGCACGGAGCCGGACTCGGCGCCGCAGTACCCATTGAAAATTTCCTGCTTGTCGCTGGTGGCGACGATTTTCGTGAGCGAGACCAGTGGCGTGCCAACGATGTTGACGCCGCGCACGAGCTGATCGGGGCGGCCGTCGGCGAACACGCGATAGACGACGAGCGGCGTCACCTGAAATGCCTGCGGCTGGCCGCGGCCGGTAAAGGTGAAGCCGCCTTCGATATCGTCGATGAGCAGGCCGTACGGTGTGCCCTGCTGCTTGACGAGATCGATCAATTTTTTGCGAAGCTCGCTGAACGGCACGCCGTTGGTGCTGGAGACGATCAGATTGCCCTGGCGCGCGACGGGAACGTAGCCAAGCTGCCGGCGACCGTGGCCGTTGGAATGCGGGACGTCGAGTAGCGGAGAGCGCGACATCAAGAAAGTTTTCAGGACGCCTTTGTCGACGAGGGAGACATTCGTCGCGGATACACCTTCGTCGTCGAACGGATAGAAGCCGAGCAGCATCTGGCCGCCGAGCATTGATTCGGTGGGATCATCCTTGATCGAGATGAAGTCCGGCATGATTTTTTCGCCGATCTTGCTGGTGAAGGTCTGGCCTTCGGCGATGTCTTTCTGGCGGAAACCTTCAACGCGATGACCGAAAACTTCGTGGAAGAAAACTGCGGCGGCGCGGCCTGTGAGAAGCGTCGGCCCGGCGAAAGGATCGGCGAGCGGCGCCTGATCGAGAGACTCAGTTTCCTTAATCAGCTGCTGGACCGAGTCCATGATCGTCTTCTCATCCGGCTGGTCTTTGGGATCGAGCCAGTCGAAATTGGCGTAGCGCTGGATGTCCATGCCGTCGGGCGCTTTGCTCTGGACGAAAAGTTCGAGACGGTAATGAATCTGGCCGAACGCGAGCTTGGTGCCTTCCGTGTTGACTTGATACTGATTTGTGGCAAGCACGGTGAAGGTGGCGATCGAATTCAGCACATAAGGCGACTTGCTGAACGCGGCGGTGTAGCGGCGCACGCGCTCTTCCCAGGGCTTGCGGTTGAGCTGAATGTCGACGGCCGCACCGATCGAAGTGTGCGGAGGCTCGGTTGAAAAATCGGGAGCGCCGCCTTCGCTGGATTGCACCTGCACCTGCTCGCTCGTCTTCACCTTGATGAGAGCTTCGGAAGCCGCGCGGTACTGGCGGTCCGTCTCGCGCCAGATTTCACGGCGAAGGACGGGGATGTCGTCGTCGAGGGCCGCCGTCGAGCCAGGGCTGGTCCAGCTGGGCGGACGGTCGCCGAGCTTGTGCGTGTCGTCGAGCTGGTAGGAGCCGACGCGTGACTGAACTTCGAGCCAGCGCGCGCGGTCATCGGAGCTCGAAAGCAGCGCGCCATTGGAGCCGGAAACTTCCGCGTAGTGCCGGTCGGAAACGGTGTAGCTGATGAAATAGGCGGGAGGATCGGCCTTCGAGAGCGCCGCGATCGATCGGTCGAGCTCAGCTTGCATCGCGGTCAGCACGGGCGGATTTGGAACGTCGGGAGCGCGGTCGGCAGCGGGGCAGGCCCACGCCGAGCCAAAGAAGATGAGGCCAACCAAGAATCCCGTTGATCTAGGTCGAAGTTTCATCGCTGAGCCGAATTCAAGAGTTTAAGATAGGATGCTGACGATTCCCAGTGAAAAGCCGGAGCGAGTTGCGACTTCGGCCAGCCGAGAAAGCACGCCCAGGCTTTTGCCCGGCGAAAGGAGCTTAGATGCGCGCAGTGGTCGTTCGGCGGTACGGGGGGCCTGAAGTTCTCGAGGTGCAGCAGGCGCCCGATCCGCAGCCGAAGCCGGGCGAAGTGCTGATACGGGTCAAAGCAATTGGCGTGAATTTCGCCGACCTCTTGATGCGCATGGGGCTCTATCCGGGTGCGCCGAAGCCGCCCTTTGTGCCGGGCCTCGAGGTGGCCGGCGTGGTTGAAAAGGTAGGCGACGGAGCGAGGCAGAGCGGCGACGGTCTGTCGGTGGGTGATGCCGTCGCTGCAGTTCCGCACTTCAATGCGTACGCGGAGTGGATCGTCGTGCCTGCGAAAGACGTGTATCGATTGCCTCCTGGAATGCGATTCGAAGAGGGCGCAGCAATCCCGGTAAATTACCTGACCGCGTATCACTCGATGTTCACGATGGGCAATCTGCAGCCCGGCGATCGAGTACTGATTCACGGCGCGGCGGGAGGAGTGGGAATCGCAGCAGTACAACTCGCTCGCGCGCGAGGGCTGGTGACGTTTGGAACGGCGGGGCCCGCGAAGCAGGAATATTTGCGCAAGTTGGGCGTCGATCACGCGATTGACTACGAGAAGAGCGATTTCGTCGAGGTGGTGCGGAACTTCGCGCCGGATGGCATCGAAATGGCGATGGACCCGATTGGCGGGAAAAACCTCACGCGAAGCCAGCAGTGCCTCGGACCGATGGGGCGACTCGTCGTCTATGGGCTTTCCGACGCGGCGGGGACTAGCGGAAAGCGCAGCCTTGTGAGCGGACTCAAGGCGCTGGCGCAGACGCCGCGATTTCATCCGCTGAAGATGATGTCACAAAATCTCGCGGTGATTGGCGTGAGTATGGGCGCGCTCGGATCGCGCGGCGCGCTGCTGCGGCGCGAAATGGACGACATTTTCAAACTATACGGCGAAGGCAAGATCAAGCCCGTGATCGCCAAGACGTTTCCGCTCGAGCAAGCCGCCGCGGCGCACCAATACATCCACGACCGCAAGAACATCGGCAAAGTGATCTTGTCGGTGAGATAGAGCTGCCGCGGCTACTTCGATGGCGCGGCGGGGGATTTCGCGGCGCGGAGGTCGGGGGCAAGGACGTCCACCTGGTCGAACGGGATCTCGTCGTATTTTGCGTTCGGGAACGCCGCTTTGAGCGCGTCGCGAAACGCGCTCACGTTTCCAGAGAGCACCAGATCGAGGTCGTTGGCGCTCAAATATTTCTGCGCCATCTCGCGCACCTGCGCGGCTGTCACAGCTGAGATTCGTTCCGTATATGTGTAGTTATAGTCGCGTGGCAATCCAAACGCGACAACAGTGAGGACGCGATCGGCGACCTGCTCGGCCGTCTCCGACTGGATCGGATAGACTCCCGCGAGATAGTCCCGGGCAAAATCCATCTCCTGCGGCGTGACATCGCCCCCGGACATTTTCGCAATCAAATCCACAACGAGCTTCGTGGCATCGACTGTGGCCGCGGTGCGCGTGTAGGTTCCGACCGCGAATGAGCCTGCATACTGATGCGGGTTGAACGACGAGTATGCGCTGTAGGTGAGACCCTTCTTCACGCGAACTTCGGTGTTCAGCCGGCTGTTGTAGCCTCCGCCGAAAATCCGATTCAGCACTACGACTGGAATGTAGTTCGGATCGCCGCGCCGGATGCCGAGCTTGCCGACGCGAATCTGCGTCTGCACGGCATCGGGCTTGTCGATCAGCCAGATGTGCATGCCACCCGTCGGCGGCGGCGCGACGGGCGGTGCGATCGTGACGACGGTCTTCGGCCACGCGCCGAAATATTTTTCGGCGGCGGCGAAGGCTTCTTCCGGCGTGATGTCGCCGGCGAATGCCAGCAGCGACTGGCCGGGCGCGTAGTTCGCGTCGTGAAATTTTGCGAGCTGCGCGGGATCGAGTTTCTGCACGGTTTCGGGAGTGCCTTCCTCCGGCCAGCCGTAGGGCGAATTGCCGTACACGACGCGGCTGAAAATCGTGGATGCCAGATAGTTCGGGTCGGTGTATTGCACGGTGAGGCCGGAGAGCAACTGTTGGCGCTGGCGCTCGAGTTCCTCGGCTTTGAATGCAGGATGCAGCACGACGTCCGACATCAAGTCGAGGCCGGTATCGAGATCCTTTTTCACGACGTCGAGCATGACCGTCGTCGAATCCTTGCCGGCCGATGCGCTGAGCGAGCCGCCGACGAAGTCGATGGCTTCCGCAATGTCGCGGGCGGAGCGCTTCTCGGTTCCCTGCGTGAGCATGTTGGCGGTCATCTGCGCGACGCCGGGCATGCCCTGCGGATCCTTGATGCTGCCCGCGGAAAGAATCAGCAGGCGCGCGGCGACGGCGGGTTCGCTGTGGTCGGTGACCACAAAGACGCGCAGGCCATTCGCGAGAGTTTTCTCCGCCGCTTCCGGAAAATTGAACGGGCGTGGCGCGCTGGCGGGCGGCATCTTCGATTCGAGCTTCACGCCGGGCGGCACAACGCCGGTGCCGCCCTTCTGGGTGCTCGACTGATCGCCTGCGTGATCGGAAGGCGACTCAGCCTGCTGCGCCGATGCGCCGGCTGCGAAGATCGCTACGAGCGCCAGCGAAAACATCCAATTCGAGTTTGCGCGCTTCATCAATGCTCCTAAATCCGGTGCCGCGATTTCATCATTGCTAACGAACAGGCGCCGCGGGCGTCACGACGAGCACGGTCGCGTGCTCGGGGACGAAATATTCCTTGGCCACGCGCTGGATATCGGCGGGCGTCACCGCAAGATACCAGTCCAGTTCCGTGTTGACGAGATCCGGATTTTTCCCGATGACGGTAGCTTCCTCAATGGCCACAGCTTTTTCTTCGTCCGTGTCGCGTCCGAGAATGAAACTGGAAATCTCCTGGTTCTTCGCTTTCAGAAGCTCTTTCGTATCGACCGGTTCGCTCTTCAGCCCGTCGAGCACAGCGAGGACAGCCTTTTGCCCCTCCTCCGCCGAGTGGCCCGGATTCATCACGGCGAACGCCCAGAAGAGATTCGGGTCTTCCGTGAAATTGCCGAAGCCGGCGGATTCAACGGCGATTTGCTGCTTATAGATCAGCGATTGATAGAGACGGCTGCTTTCGCCACCGGCAAGAATGTTCGACGCGAGATCGAGAGCGTATGAATCGGGTGCGTAGCGCGCGGGCATTTTATAGCCGATCACAACGGCCGGCAGAGGCGTATTCGAATAGGATTTCTTTACGGTGCGCTCAGCGGTTTGTGGCGGCTCCGGCGTGTCGCGCCGCGGAATCGGTTTCTCCGAGGCGGGAATTCCGTCGAAGTATTTATGCGTCCAGGCGAGCGCCTGCTCGGAATTGAAATCGCCGACAATCACGAGCGTCGCGTTGTTCGGCTTGTAGTAGGTGTTGAAAAAATCGCGGACGTCCTGAAGCGTGGCTTTGTCGAGGTCAGCGATGCTGCCGATCGGCGTGTGGTGATAGCCGTGAACAATGAAGGCCGCAGCGCGCAAGTCCTCTTCAAGCGAGCCGTACGGCTGATTATCGACGCGGACGCGGCGCTCTTCCTCGACCACCTGGCGCTCGGATTTGAAATTGGCGCCGTCGACATTGAGGCTGCCCATGCGGTCAGCTTCGAGCCACAGGACGCGCTCAAGATAATTGCTCGGGAAGGTTTCGAAGAACTGCGTGGTGTCGTCGCCGGTTTCAGCGTTGTCGTAGCCGCCGGCTGCTTCGATGATGCGCGAATGCTCGTCCGGTCCAACATGCGCCGAGCCTTTGAACATCAAGTGCTCGAATAAATGAGCAAAGCCGGTGTGGCCCGGCTGCTCGTCCTTGCCGCCTACGTGATACCAGATTTGAAGATCGACCACCGGCACGGAATGCCCTTCGAGAAGGATTACCTTCAGACCATTTTTCAGTTCGTGAGTGGTGAAATTGAGTTTCGGCGGTCTGACTTCGAACGATTGCTCTTGGGCCGGCAGCGGCGTGGCGAGAAATGAGGCGGCAAGTATGAATGCGAAAACGGCGCTTCCTCGAACCATGCTTCTGAGGCTCGATCCCATCGTCACCATCCCTGTTGTAGGTTCGCCATTGTTGTGGCCGCTTGCGACTTCGATTGCCCCTGTCAGTATTACGGGAGCGCGCGCGAGTGTCAAACGCGAGCGCTGAGAAGACCCGCCCCAGCCCTGAGCGCTTGGACGTGCCGCAGCCGAAAAAGGATAGCTCCGCCACGCTGTTGGAGGCAGCCAGTGGACGATGTTTTCCGATTGGCGAAGGCGCGCAAGGCCGTCATTGCAGGGCAAACCGCACTGTGGTGCCATGGAACGAGATTCGACCGGCTCGGCCGGTCGGCGAGGTGCCTATGCGAAGCGCTGCCAGCATTTTGGGACTTTTGATCGTCGCCGCAATCGCGGGGTTGATCTACAAATTTTACTTTTCGCAGGGACCGCAATCGGCGGAGATTCGGAATCCGACGCAGACGATCGACGTGATCGGCGTGAAGAACGATTTGCTCGGAATGGCGCAGGCTGAGCGGATGTATCAGGCCGAGCACAATTCCTATGGCTCGCTCGACGATCTGGTTTCGAGCGGCGCGATGACCATAAAGAAAACGGGCCGCGACGGCTACACCTACGAAGCAGAGACATCGTCGGATAGCTTTCGAATCATCGCGCATTGCCCGAGCGCAACGGTGCCGGGCTGCGTGAACTATTCGATCGATCAAACGATGGAAGTGCAGACCGCGCCCTGACCACGCCGCGCGACAGGCCTGCCGGATCACTGTGCTAGAATGGCTGCACAGTGCAAAAGGTCCTCCAGAGGCTCCTAGAGCTGCAGAACGTGGATATGCGGCTCAACGATGTCCGCGCGCACCTCGCCAAATTTCCGAAGAAACTTGCCGAAGTAGACGCCCGCGTGGCGGCCGCCAAGGCCGAAGTCGAAGGCGGCAAAGGGTCGCAACTCACCGCGATTAAGGACCGAAAGAAATACGAACTGGACGTCGAGCAGTGGAAGGAACGGGTCCGCAAATATAAGGACCAGACGTCGCAGGTGAAGACGAACGAGGCGTACCGCGCGCTACAGCACGAAATTCAGCTGGCCGAGGATGAGATCGCGAAGGCCGAGGACCGGCTGCTCGAGCAGATGGTGGCCGGCGAAGAGTACGACCGGCGGATCAAGGCGTCGGAGAAAAAGCTGAAGGAAGTTGAAGCCACGGCGAGTGCGGAACCGTCGAAGATCGAAGCTGAAAAGGCCAAAGCCGAAAACGAACAGGCGCAATTGAATTCCGAGCGGGAGGCCGCGATCGCCGAAATTCCCGAAAATTTGCTCGACCATTACACGCGCATCGCGAAAAAACACAACGGTATCGCGCTCGCGGAAGTGCGCGACGAAAAATGCAGCGCGTGCGGCATGATGATCCGGCCGCACGTGATTCAGGAGATGCGGCGCGCGGGCAACGACGAGCTGTTCCACTGCGAGACCTGCACGCGCGTTCTTTACTACATCGAACCTTCCACCACTGCGCCGCCCGCAGCGGCATCGGCGTCGGCATC